>Ga0075012_10003688_pt1 | contig 14441 bp, 15 predicted proteins | sample All_14_2_FD_71474 | JGI IMG/M metagenome (GOLD analysis project Ga0075012, IMG submission 71474) | Freshwater microbial communities in response to fracking from Pennsylvania, USA - Allegheny Zone_MetaG_DW_15 | ecosystem: Environmental > Aquatic > Deep subsurface > Groundwater > Drilled... | reverse complement strand
CCTGCGCTTCACCCTCGGGCTGCGGCCCGAGGGGGAGGCCCTGCTGTTCCCCGTCACCGCCGGCCGGCTGCTGGGGCTGCCCCTGCCCCGCCGCCTGCTGCCGGTCAGCACCACGGCGGAGACGGTCGACGATCGGGGCCGGGCCTGTTTCGATGTCGCCATCCGCATGCCGCTGGCCGGCGAGATCATCCGCTATCGCGGCTGGCTGGTGCCGGCCGATGACGGCGCCAGCCCTCCGCCTGAAGATGAAGCGGCCGGCGTTCCGCCTTAGGAATAGATATGCCGGGGCCCGCGCCAGTTGCCTTCGCCGAAGGGCGGCGGCAATTGGCGGGCATCCTGTTCCCCCGCGGCGCCCAGGAAGCGCCACAGCGCCACCGGCGCCTGGGGCATGAAGGGAATGGGGTCGAAACCCGCCGCCCGGCAGACATCGATGGCAAAGGTGCAGCACTGGTTCCAGGCCAGGGAATAGGGCACGGTCGAGGGCTGGTCCGGCCCCGACATATGGGTGGGACGCCGGCCGCGCCGGCTGGGCGCCTTCGGGTCGCTCAGGCTGCCGCCATATTCCATGATGCGCTTTCGGGCATTCATCACCTGACGGTCGGTGCATTCGCGGAAGGTGCGGGTGCGCAGGTTCTTGGTCCTGAAGGTGTCCCAATCGTCGCGGATCCGGCCGGTGGTGCCGGTGATGATGCCCAGCCCCAGGCCTTCGGGGTAAAAGCCCCGCACAAGCCATTGGTCATGGGGATATTCGACCGCCACCCAGGCATGGCCGATGGGATCGATGCCATCGCCGACTTCAGACGCCAGGATCAGGTTGAAACGGGTGCGCAGGCTGATGGTCATTCTTGTTCTTCCCCCCGGCCGGCTGTCTCACCCCCCGGTGCGCCGATCCTGTGACAGCTTTATCCCTGGCCAATTTCACGTCAATACTGATCAAAAAATAGGCGCATGATCCGGCAAAAGACGTATTTGTGCACAGATCGGCGCCAGCCATCGTAATCTGGAGCCGTTCAAGGTTGCGCCGCAGCCCCCGGATGATCGCGATTCCGCTAGGGATTTCCTGGCAGGAAACAAGTTGGCACAGCTCTTGCGAATCCCGTCCCGTGATGCGGCGGGGGCCAGTCCCGACGTGTGACATGTCGGGCAGGCCCTGGGCCGCCCATTCGGATCCTGCAGGGGTGGGGGTTATCTAAATGTCGACTAGGTTCACGAAATGGCTCGCCGGGGCTGTTCTTGGCGCCACCGCGCTGGCGGGCGTGTCCGCGGCCCAGGCTGAAGAGACCATCAAGATCGGCGTCCTGCATTCCCTCTCGGGCACCATGGCGATCAGCGAGACGACCCTGAAGGACGTCATGCTGCTGCTGGTCGAAGAGCAGAACAAGAAGGGCGGCGTGCTCGGCAAGAAGCTTGAAGCCGTCGTGGTCGATCCCGCCTCGAACTGGCCGCTGTTCGCCGAAAAGGCGCGCGAGCTGATTTCGGTCAACAAGGTGTCGGCCGTGTTCGGCTGCTGGACCTCGGTGTCGCGCAAGTCGGTGCTGCCGGTGTTCGAGGAACTGAACAACATCCTGTTCTACCCGGTGCAATACGAGGGTGAAGAATCCTCGCGCAATATCTTCTACACCGGCGCGGCCCCGAACCAGCAGGCGATCCCGGCGGTGGATTACCTGGCCGCCGAAGAAGGCGTGCAGCGCTGGGTGCTGGCCGGTACCGACTATGTGTACCCGCGCACCACCAACAAGATCCTCGAGGCCTATCTGAAGTCCAAGGGCGTCAAGGCCGAGGACATCATGATCAATTACACGCCCTTCGGTCATTCCGACTGGCAGACCATTGTCGCCGATATCAAGAAGTTCGGTTCGGCCGGCAAGAAGACCGCCGTCGTCTCGACCATCAACGGCGACGCCAATGTGCCCTTCTACAAGGAACTGGCCAACCAGGGCATCAAGGCGACCGATATCCCGGTCGTGGCCTTCTCGGTCGGTGAAGAGGAACTCGCCGGTCTCGATACCTCGACCCTGGTCGGTCACCTGGCCGCCTGGAACTACTTCATGTCGGTCGACGATCCGGACAATGCCGCCTTCATCAAGAAGTGGCAGGCTTTCACCAACAACCCGAAGCGCGTGACCAATGATCCGATGGAAGCCCATGTCATCGGCTTCAACATGTGGGTCAAGGCGGTCGAAAAGGCCGGCACCACCGATCCGGACAAGGTGATCGACGCGCTGATCGGCGTTTCGGTGCCCAATCTGTCGGGCGGCTATTCCTCGATGATGCCGAACCACCACATCACCAAGCCGGTGCTGATCGGTGAAATCAAGGCGGACGGCCAGTTCAACATCGTGTCCCAGACCGCGGGCCTGATCGTTGGCGACGAATGGTCGGACTTCCTCGAAGGCTCCAAGGACCTGATCTCCGATTGGCGCGCCCCGCTCTCCTGCGGCAACTTCAATGTCGCCACCGGCAAGTGCGGCGGTTCGGGCAAGTAATCGCCCGGGCCGACAGAAGAAGACGAATTACTTAGAGCATTCGTTAGAGCTTACTTTGACCTTTCGTTGAATTTTTACGTCTGGTCTCCTCCCTCGACTTGGTACTCCGGGCGGGTTCGCCCGCCCGGAGGCTTTTTCAAGCCGGGGGCTTCTTTAAAAATCATCATCCGAGAGGCGGTCGGTCCATGCTTTCTCTGGCTCTTGCGCGCTTGCGTCTCGCCGGGGTGTTGGCGTTCCTGCTGATGGCAGTCGGCCTGGTCGGGCTTAGCCCCGCCGCCCGCGCCGAGGACATGCAGGCGACCCTCTCCCTCTTCGCCTCCAGCAATTTCGACGATGTCCAGAAGGGCATCGAGCAGATGGCCGTCAGCGGCCATCCGACCGCCATCGACGTCCTGCAGGCCCTGGCCGATGGCCGCCTCTTCGCCGCCCCCGATGGGTCCATCGCCTATAAGGATGCCGCAGGCGCCTTCCATGCCGCCCTGACCGGCGAAGCGCTGGCCACCGCCCCCGAGGGGGCCAAGGCGGTGCGGGCCAACAACCGCATCCGCCGCGCGGTCGATGCCGCTCTCGGCCAGCTCACCCTGATGAGCCCGGACGCCGGCAAGCGGCTTGAAGCGGCGCTCTCCGTGGTGAAATCCAAGGATCAGGCCTCCCTGCCCCTGGTCGATACCGCGCTGGCCAAGGAAGCCGAGCCCAAGGTGAAAGCCGCGCTCGAACTGGCCAAGGCCGTGCTCACCCTTTACGGCCCGGGCGACGAGGCGGCCAAGAAGGCGGCGGTCGCGGTCATCGCCGCCCGCGGCAATCAGGATGCCCTGGCGATCCTGGCCGGCGTCCCCTCCCCCTCCCCGGCCCTGGCGGCCGCGCTCGACGAGGCGAAGGGCGTGATCGAAAGCCGCCTGGCCTGGTGGTCCGCCTTGCAGAGCGTCTATTACGGCGTCTCGCTCGGCTCTGTCCTGCTGCTGGCCGCCATCGGTCTGGCCATCACCTTCGGCGTGATGGGCGTGATCAACATGGCCCATGGCGAAATGGTCATGATCGGCGCCTATACCACTTTCGTGGTGCAGGACATCATCCGCAATTCGGCGCCCTGGCTGTTCGATTATTCCCTGGCCATCGCCCTGCCCCTCGCCTTCCTGGTCTCGGGCGCGGTCGGCATCGCCATCGAGCGCGGCATCATCCGCTTCCTCTATGGCCGGCCGCTGGAAACCCTGCTGGCCACCTTCGGCCTGTCGCTCGCCTTGCAGCAGGCGGTGCGCACCATCTTCGGGCCGACCAACCGCGAGGTCGGCAATCCGTCCTGGATGTCCGGGGCCTTCGACCTCGGCGGCCTGACCCTGACCTATAACCGCATGTGGATCATCGTCTTCTCGATCGTGGTGCTCTTCGCCCTGATGATCGTGCTGCGGCGGACGGCGTTCGGCCTGCAGATGCGGGCGGTGACCCAGAACCGGCGGATGGCGGGCTCCATGGGCATCCGCACCAATTGGGTGGATATGCTCACCTTCGGCCTGGGTTCCGGCGTTGCCGGCATCGCCGGGGTGGCGCTGTCCCAGATCGACAATGTCAGCCCCAACCTCGGCCAGGGTTACATCATCGACAGTTTCATGGTCGTGGTGTTCGGCGGCGTCGGTAACCTCTGGGGTACGCTGGTCGGCGCCATGACGCTCGGCATTACCAATAAGTTGCTGGAACCCATGGCCGGTGCCGTGCTCGGCAAGATCCTGGTGCTGGTCGCCCTCGTGCTCTTCATCCAGCGCAAGCCGCGCGGTCTGTTCCCCCAGAAAGGCAGGGCGGTCGAACGATGATTTCGCGGAAGCTCTTCGGCAATGATCGCGCGTCCTTCTGGTTCCTCGCGATCCTGATCGGTGTCCTCCTGGCGGTGGCGGTGCTGAACCTCGCCCTGCCCCCGGATGCCTTCTTCCATGTCCCGACCCATATGGTGTCGCTGCTCGGCAAATATCTCTGCTATGCGATCCTGGCGCTCTCGATCGATCTGGTCTGGGGCTATGTCGGCATCCTCTCGCTCGGCCATGGTGCCTTCTTTGCCCTCGGCGGCTATGCCATGGGCATGTATCTGATGCGCCAGATCGGGCCGCGCGGCGTCTATGGCGATCCGGTGCTGCCGGATTTCATGGTCTTCCTGAACTGGAAGGAACTGCCCTGGTTCTGGCTCGGCTTCGACAATTTCATCTTCGCCATGATCATGGTGGCGCTGGTGCCGGGCATTCTCGCCTTCGTCTTCGGCTATCTCGCCTTCCGTTCGCGGGTGACGGGGGTCTATCTCTCGATCATCACCCAGGCCATGACCTATGCCCTGCTGCTTGCCTTCTTCCGTAACGATATGGGTTTCGGCGGCAACAATGGCCTGACCGACTTCAAGGACCTGCTCGGCTTCAGCCTGCAGACGGACGGCATGCGCGTCGCCCTCTTCGTGCTGTCGGGCCTGCTGCTGGCCGGTACCTATCTGCTCTGCCGCTGGATCACCACGTCGCGCTTCGGCAAGGTGCTGATCGCCGTGCGCGATGCGGAAAGCCGGACCCGTTTCATGGGCTATCGGGTGGAAGGCTACAAGCTGGCCGCCTTCACCCTGTCGGCGGTGATCGCGGGCTTTGCCGGCGCGCTCTATGTGCCGCAGGTCGGCATCATCAACCCGGGCGAATTCGCCCCGGCCAATTCGATCGAGGCGGTGGTCTGGGTCGCGGTCGGCGGGCGCGGCACGCTTTACGGTGCCGCCATCGGTGCCATCGTGGTCAATTTCGGCAAGTCGGTCTTTACCGGCGTGCTGCCGGAACTCTGGCTCTTCGCGCTGGGTGGGCTCTTCGTCTTCGTTACCCTGCTGATGCCGAAGGGGATTGTCGGCACAGTGCCGCAGCTTCTCGAAGCCTATCGCAACCGCAAGGCACAGAATGCAGCCCCGAGCGATGCAGCCCCGGGCGATGCAGCCCCGCCTGGGCCCGAAGCCACCAAGCCGGCCGGCGAATAAGAGGAGACGGCGATGCTGATCGGCGATACATCCGCCCCAAAGCCCATCCTCTATGTCGATGGCGTGACCGTCACCTTCGACGGATTCCGGGCCCTGAACAATCTGTCCCTGGTCATCGCGCCGGGGGAAATGCGCGCGATCATCGGGCCGAACGGCGCCGGCAAGACCACGATGATGGATGTCATCACCGGCAAGACCAGGCCCGATGTCGGCACCGTCGCCTTCAATGGCGATGTCGATCTGACCAAGATGGACGAGGCAGCGATTGCCCAATTGGGTATCGGGCGGAAATTCCAGAAGCCCACCGTCTTCGAAAGCCATACGGTGCGCGACAATCTGCAATTGGCGCTGGCCGGCCTCCGCAAGCCTTTCACCGTGCTCTTCGCCAAGGAGACGGCGAAGGAGAGGCAGCGGATCGGCGAACTGCTGGAATTGACCAAATTACAGGACTCCGCCCACCGGCTGGCCGGCGACCTGTCCCACGGGCAGAAGCAATGGCTGGAGATCGGCATGCTGCTGGCGCAGGAGCCGGCGCTGCTGCTGGTCGACGAGCCGGTCGCCGGCATGACCGATGCGGAAACCGCCGAGACCGCGGAACTTCTGGTCGAGATCAACAAGACGCGCTCGGTCGTCGTCGTCGAACACGATATGACCTTCGTCAAGGCGCTCGGCGTGAAGGTTACCGTGCTGCATGAAGGCTCGGTGCTGGCCGAAGGTCCGCTCGACCAGGTGCAGGCGAACGAGCGGGTCATCGAAGTCTATCTCGGGCGCTGAGGGGCGAACCATGCTGACGGTCGAAAAAGTCGATCTCTTTTATGGTGCGGCCCAGGCGCTGCGCTCGGTTTCGCTTTCTGCCGAGGTGGGCAAGGTCACCTGCCTGCTCGGCCGTAACGGGGTGGGCAAGACCTCGATGCTCCGGGCGATTACCGGCAATCAGCCGGTGAAGCGTGGCAAGATCCTGTGGGAAGGCGAGGATATCACCCAGTTGAAGCCCTTCGAGCGGGCGCGCCGGGGCATCGCCTATGTTCCCCAGGGCCGCGACATTTTTCCGTTGCTGACGGTGCGCGAGAATCTGGAGACCGGTTTTGCCGTGCTGCCGCGCCGCGAGCGCAAGGTGCCGGACGAGATTTTCGAATTGTTTCCGGTGCTGAAGTCGATGCTGCGCCGGCGCGGCGGCGACCTGTCCGGCGGCCAGCAGCAGCAATTGGCCATCGGCCGGGCGCTGGTGATGAAGCCGCGCCTTCTGGTGCTGGACGAGCCGACCGAAGGCATCCAGCCTTCGATCATCAAGGATATCGGCCGGGTGATCGAATTGTTGCGGGACCGGGGCGAAATGGCCATCCTCCTGGTCGAGCAATATTTCGATTTCGCGCATGAACTGGGGCAGACGCTGGCGGTCATGGACCGGGGCGAGGTCGTCCTGTCCGGGTTGAAGGACCAGTTGGATGAAGCCGAGGTTCGCCGCCACGTCATGGTCTGAGGAGGAGCGGGCAGGGGCCCCACTGGCCCGGGCCGAAGGCGCGCTGGAAATCTCCTTCCGTCGGCGCGGGGCGCTGACCGTTCTCGACCATCTCTATCAGCAGGGCTGCGCCAAGGCCCGGTTTCCGAGGCCGGAGACCGGGGCCCTGACCACGGCGGTCACCCTGAACACATCGGGCGGCCTGACCGGCGGCGACCGTCTGACCACGCAGATTACATGGGGCGAGGGGACGGCGGCCACCGTTGCCTCCCAGGCGGCGGAGCGGGCCTATCGCGCCATCGGCCCGGCCCCGGCCCGGCTGGAGACGCGGTTGCAGGTGGGGCCCGGGGCGCTGGCGGAATGGCTGCCGCAGGAAACCATTTTCTTCGACGATGCGGCACTGTCCCGCGATCTTCAGGTCGAGATGGCGGCGGATGCCCGGTTCCTCGGCCTGGAGCAGGTGGTGTTCGGGCGGACGGCGCGGGGCGAGGTGGTGCGCCAGGGCCGCTTCCGCGATGCCTGGCGTCTCCGCCGGGATGGCCGTCTGATCTATGCCGATGTCTTTGCCCTTGGCGGCGATATCGAGGCGAAACTGGCCCATGCGGCGACCGGGCAGGGGGCGCGGGCGGCCGCCAGCCTCCTCTATGCCGGGCCGGATGCGGCGGCCCGATTGGAAGAATTGCGTAATGCTCTGGATCACTTTGCCCTTTGGGGGGCGAGTACCTATGACGATATGATCGTCGCGCGCCTGCTGGCGCCGACAGGGGCCGAGCTGCGCCGCATGGTGCTGGCGGCACTCCAGCCCCTGCGCGACCAACGCCCGGTGCCGAGAGTATGGCAGATCTGATCCAAGGCGCCCCGGCGCTGTACCCCAACTGGGCCATTGAGGCCCCGCGCAGCTTTAGCGAAGCGAGCCAAGGGGGCCGGATGGCCCCCGCCCGGCGCTTGAGGGACCACGAAAAATGAACCTTACACCGCGTGAGAAGGACAAGCTGCTGATCGCCATGGCGGCGATGGTGGCGCGCAAGCGGCTGGAACGGGGCGTGAAGCTGAACTATCCGGAAGCGGTCGCGCTGATCACCGATTATGTGGTCGAGGGCGCGCGCGATGGCCGCACAGTGGCCGACCTGATGGCGGCCGGCGCCACCGTGCTCACCCGCGATCAGGTGATGGACGGTATTGCCGAGATGATCCACGACGTGCAGGTGGAGGCCACCTTCCCGGATGGCACCAAGCTCGTCACCGTGCACCAGCCGATCCGTTGAGGGGGGAAGCCATGATCCCGGGTGAAATCATTCCCGCCGAAGGCGAGATCGAACTGAATGCCGGCGCCGTGCCGATCGAGATCGACGTGGCCAATACGGGCGACCGGCCGATCCAGGTGGGCAGCCATTATCATTTCGCCGAAACCAATGCGGGCCTCGAATTCGACCGCGTGGCCGCCCATGGTTACAGGCTGGATATTCCGGCCGGCACGGCGGTGCGTTTCGAGCCGGGCCAGACCCGCAGCGTGCGACTGGTGCCGTTCCGGGGCCTGCGCCGGGCTTTCGGTTTCCGCGGCCTTGTGATGGGGGGGCTTTGACATGCCGATGAAAATGTCCCGCGGGGCCTATGCCGATATGTTCGGGCCGACCGTCGGCGACCGCATCCGCCTCGCCGATACCGAGCTGCTGATCGAGGTCGAGAAGGATTACACCATCTATGGCGAAGAGGTGAAATTCGGCGGCGGCAAGGTGATCCGCGACGGCCAGGGCCAGTCGCAGGTGACCAGGGCCGAGGGTGCGGTCGATACGGTGATCACCAATGCGGTGGTGCTCGACCATTGGGGCGTGGTGAAGGCCGATGTCGCGATCAGGGACGGCCGCATCGTCGGTATCGGCAAGGCGGGCAATCCGGATACCCAGCCGGGCATCGACATCATCGTCGGCCCGGGGACCGAGGTCATCGCGGGTGAGGGCAAGATCCTGACCGCGGGCGGCATCGACTGCCACATCCATTACATCTGCCCGCAGCAGGTGGAGGATGCGATCTCGTCCGGCATCACCACCCTGATCGGGGGCGGCACCGGCCCGGCAACGGGCACCAATGCCACGACCTGCACCCCCGGCCCCTGGCATATCGCCCGCATGTTGCAGGCGGCGGAAGGCCTGCCGGTGAACCTCATGTTCGCGGGCAAGGGCAATACTTCGAACCCGGCGGCCCTGGTCGAACAGATCGAGGCGGGGGTGGCCTGCCTGAAGCTGCATGAGGATTGGGGCACCACGCCGGCCTCCATCGACTGCTGCCTGTCGGTGGCCGACGATTACGACGTGCAGGTGATGATCCACACCGACACGCTGAATGAATCGGGTTTCGTCGAGGATACCGTCGGCGCCTTCAAGGGCCGCACGATCCATGCCTTCCACACCGAAGGGGCAGGGGGCGGCCATGCCCCGGACATCATCAAGGTGGCGGGCCTGCCCTATGTGATCCCGTCGTCCACCAACCCGACGCGGCCCTTCACGGTGAATACGCTGGACGAGCATCTGGATATGCTCATGGTCTGCCATCACCTGGATTCCAGCATCCCGGAAGATGTGGCCTTCGCCGAAAGCCGGATCCGGCGCGAGACCATCGCGGCGGAGGACATCCTCCACGACCTCGGCGCGCTGTCGATCATCTCTTCCGACAGTCAGGCCATGGGCCGGCTGGGCGAGGTGATCATGCGCACTTGGCAGACCGCGCACAAGATGAAGCAGCAGCGCGGCGGCCTGGCCGGCGACGGCCCGGGCAACGACAATTTCAGGGCCCGGCGCTATATCGCCAAATATACCATCAACCCGGCCATCGCCCATGGCATCAGCCGCCATGTCGGCTCCATCGAGGTCGGCAAGATCGCCGATCTGGTGCTGTGGTCGCCCGCCTTCTTCGGCGTGAAGCCGGATATGATCCTGAAGTCGGGCACCATCATGCATGCCCTGATGGGCGACCCCAATGCCTCGATCCCGACGCCGCAGCCGGTGCATTACCGGCCGATGTTCGGCGCCTTCGGCCGGGCCATGAATGCCTCCTGCGTCACCTTCGTCTCGAAGGCGGCGCTGGATCTCGATATCGGCGCGAAATTCGGCCTGCAGCGCGGGCTGGTCGCGGTCGAGAATACGCGGATGCGGGCGGCCAAGGCATCCATGGTGCTGAATGATGCCTGTCCGGTGATCGAGGTCGACCCCGAGACTTACGAAGTCCGGGCGGATGGACAATTGCTGACCTGCGAGCCGGCGAAAGTCCTGCCCATGGCGCAGCGCTATTTCCTGTTCTGATCGGGCCGGGCCTGCGGTTCGCTGGTGACGTATCGCCCGCCCGGTCGTAAGAACAGGACAGAGAGTTCATTCGAGGATTGAGGATCATGAAGCGCGCTTCCGCCGTCCTGCCCAGGGGTTCCTTCGCCGAAGATGCCGTCGTCGGCGAAGTGGTGCTGGATTCCGAAGCCCGGCTGCGCCGTCGGGCGGTGCTGTCCGCCGGGCGGCAGCAATTCCTGCTGGACCTGCCGGAACTGGTGCCGCTGAACGATGGCGATGGATTGTCGCTGGATGGCGGCGGGGTGATTCGCGTGCTGGCGGCGCCGGAACGGCTGGTCGAGGTGACGGCGGCCAGCATTGCCGATCTGGTGCGCATCGCCTGGCACCTGGGCAACCGCCACCTGCCGACCCAGCTCCTGCCGAATGCCCTGCGCATCCGCCCGGATCATGTGATCGAAGACATGCTGGAAGGCCTGGGCGCCACCATCACCAAGATCGACGCCGCCTTCGATCCGGAAGGCGGGGCCTATGCCGGCGGCGGCCATCATCACGACCACGGCCATGACCATGGGCACGACCATGGCCACGACCACAGCGCCTGCTGCGGCCACGATCATGGCCATGATCACAGCCATGCCCATGGCCATGATCACGGGCATGATCACGACCACGATCATGGCCACGGCCATGTCCATGGGCCGAACTGCAAGCATGACCACTGAGGGGGCGCTTTACCGCCTCATGGCGTGGCTGTCGCCGGCCTATCCGGTCGGCGCCTTCACCCATTCCCACGGCCTTGAATGGGCTATCGAATGCGGCTGGGTGCGGGACCGCGGCGCCCTGATCGACTGGCTGGAGCAATTGCTGCAGGCGGGCAGCGGCTGGTCCGATGCGGTGTTCTTCACCTATGCCCATGGGGCAGGGGGCGATGCGGCCAGGCTGGCCGCGCTGGCGGAACTGGCCCGGGCCAATGCCCCGGCGCGGGAACGCCAGGTCGAAACCCTGGCGCAAGGGACAGCCTTCCGCCTGATCTCGGAAAATGCCTGGCCGGCGGATGTGCTGGCAGATCTGCCGGCCGACGTCGCCTATCCGGTGGCGGTCGGGGCGCTGGCGGCGGCCCATGACATCCCCCTGCGCGCCGGCCTGACCGCCTATCTCCACGGCTTTTCGGCCAATCTGGTTTCGGCGGCGCAGCGTCTGGTGCCGCTTGGCCAGACCGACGGGCAAAAGGCCATCGCCGCCCTGATGCCGACGGTCGAAGCCACGGTCGAACGGGCGCTCGCCCTCGATCCCGGCCATGACCCCTTCGAAGCCCTGGGCGGCGCCACCCTGGTGTCCGACCTCTGCGCCATGCGCCACGAAACCCAGTACACGAGGCTATTCCGGACATGATTTCCTATTTTTAGGAAACTTACCCCAGTTTATCTTTTTTGGATAAATTAGAGAAAGCTGGCGATAGAATGGACCCGCGCATCAATCCCTATGCCCCTGGCGCCGGCACCCTGCCGCCGGCATTGGCCGGGCGCGACGATGTGATCATGCGGGCGGAAATCGCCCTGGACCGCATCAGGGCCGGTCGCCCGGCGCGCAGTTTCATCTTCTACGGTCTGCGCGGCGTCGGGAAAACCGTGCTGCTCAACCGTATCCGCCTGGATGCCGATGCCCGGGGTTTCACCACCGTGCGATTGGAAGCGCCGGAAAGCCGCTCCTTGCCCGGATTGCTGGCCCCCAGCCTCCGCCTCCTGCTGCTGCGCCTCGATCGCAGCGAGGGGGCGAGGGCAGGGGTGGAGCGGGCCTGGCGGGCCTTGTCCGGTTTTGTGCGCGGCTCGAAGATCAAATATGGCGATATCGAAGTGGCGCTTGATGCCGAGGGGGAGCGCGGCCTTGCCGACAGCGGCGACCTCGAACTCGACCTGACCGATCTGCTGAGCGCGATCGGCCATGCTGCGCGGGAGCGGCGCGGGGCGGTCGTGCTTTTCCTCGATGAACTGCAATATGTCGCGGAAACGGAATTGGGGGCTTTGATATCGGCCTTGCACCAGGCGGCGCAGGAACAATTGCCGATCACCATGATCGCTGCCGGCCTGCCGCAACTGCTGGGCCGAATGGGCCGGGCGAAATCCTATGCCGAGCGCCTGTTCGAATTCGTACCCATCGACCGCCTGCCCGACGAGGCCGCCCGCCAGGCGCTGACCCTGCCGGCGATGCGCGAAAATGTCGAATTCGAGCCGGCGGCGGTCGACCAGATATTGGCCGAAACCGCCGGCTATCCCTATTTCCTGCAGGCGTGGGGCAAGCATTGCTGGGACTTGGCCGAACCCTCGCGGATCACTGCCAAGGACGCGGCCATGGCGACGGAACGGGCCTTGGCGGAACTGGATGCCAGCTTTTTTCGGGTCCGCTTCGACCGCCTGACGCCGAAGGAAAAGACTTATATCCGGGTCATGGCCACGCTGGGCCCTGGACCGCATCGCTCGGGCGATATCGCCGAAGCTTTGGGGCGGCCGGTCAGTTCGGTGGCGCCCTTGCGAAATTCGCTGATCGAGAAGGGCATGATCTACAGCCCGGCTCACGGCGACACGGCCTTCACCGTGCCGTTGTTCGATGCCTTCATGCGCCGGGTGGTTGGTCCGGCACTGCCAGAGGAAGAGGAAGATGACAAGTCCGCGTAATCCCAATGGACCCCTGCGGGTCGGTGTCGGCGGGCCGGTCGGGTCGGGGAAGACGGCCCTGATGGACAAGCTGTGCAAATATTTCAGCCAGCGCTACGACATCGCCGCCATCACCAATGACATCTACACCAAGGAAGACGCGGAATTTCTGACCCGGGCCGGCAGCCTGCCGGCGGAGCGTATCCTGGGGGTGGAGACCGGGGGCTGTCCGCATACCGCGATCCGCGAGGATGCTTCGATCAACCTGGCGGCCATTGCCGAGATGCGGCGGCGGTTTCCCGATCTCGATCTCGTGCTGATCGAATCCGGCGGCGATAATCTGGCCGCCACCTTCAGCCCTGAACTGGCGGATCTGACGATCTATGTGATCGATGTCTCCGCCGGCGACAAGATCCCCCGGAAGGGCGGGCCGGGCATTACCCGCTCGGATCTTCTCGTCATCAACAAGACGGATCTGGCCCCCCTGGTCGGGGCCGACCTCGGGGTGATGGACCGGGATGCGAAGAAAATGCGGGGCGCGAAGCCCTTCGTCTTCGCCCGCGCCGCCCGGGGCGACGGTGTCGAGGACATTGCCGCCTTCATCGAGAAGGCCGGCGGTCTGGCGGCGTGATGCCGCCAGACCCTTGACCGATCAATAGATCGAGAAGGGGAAATATTTGTCGTTGATGGCCTTATAGGTGCCATCGGCCAGGATTTCCGCAATCGCCTTGTTGAAGGCGAGGCGCAGCGCATCGTCGCCCTTGCGGACCGCGATGCCGACGCCATAGCCGAGAATTTCGCGCGGCTCATACATGGCCGGGCCGACGAAATCGAATTTCGCGCCGGCTTCGGTCTTCAGCCAGGTGTCGGTCACCAGCTTGTCCACCAGGGCGGCGTCGACGCGGCCGGCGCTGAGATCGGCATAAAGCTCATCGACCGTGGCATAGAGCTTCACGGTCGACTCCTTGCCATAGAGCGCTTCGAGCATATTGGCCTGGATGGTGGAGCCCTGGGCGCCCAGGTTCTTGCCCTTCAGCGCGGCGGGTGAGGCATCGCCCACATCCGTGCCCTTGGCCGCGACGAACTGGGTCGGGGTGTTGTAATATTTATCGGTGAAATCGACCTGCTTCTTGCGCTCTTCCGTGATCGACATGGAGGCGACGATGGCGTCGTATTTCTTCGCCTGAAGGGCGGGGATGATGCCGTCCCAATCCTGGGCGACGAATTCGCACTTCACCTTCATCTTCTCGCACAGGGCCTTGGCGATATCGATGTCGAAGCCCTTGAGGTTGCCGTCGGCATCCACTTCGTTGAACGGAGGATAAGCCCCTTCCGTGCCGATGCGGACGACGGTTTCCGCCGAGGCGGCCGCGCCGAAGCCAATGGCCGCGACCAGTGCCGCAGCGCCCGCCACAAGGCGAAGCGAAGTGAAAGCCCGAATGCCAGAGAACATGACCTCAATCCCCCGAATATCTTGGAGAATCGAAGCGTTGCGCGCTTTGGGGGTCGAGATCAAGCCCCCGCAAGCATCAGGAGCCGGCTTCGGTCGGGCCGGGCGCCTCCGTCTCCGCCGGGGTAGCGTTCGGG
>Ga0075012_10003687_pt1 | contig 14453 bp, 4 predicted proteins | sample All_14_2_FD_71474 | JGI IMG/M metagenome (GOLD analysis project Ga0075012, IMG submission 71474) | Freshwater microbial communities in response to fracking from Pennsylvania, USA - Allegheny Zone_MetaG_DW_15 | ecosystem: Environmental > Aquatic > Deep subsurface > Groundwater > Drilled... | reverse complement strand
GTCCTGGGTTCGAATCCCAGCCGAATCACGAAGCCTCGATGCGAAAGCATCGGGGCTTTTTTTTATTCCATTTTTGAAGCTGGAGCATTCCTGAGCGCAGTCGGCAGGGCATCCCGTCCTTTCGGCCGGGATGATACTGGGTTCGAATCCCAGCGGAATCACGAAGCCTCGATGCTGATGCATCGAGGCTTTTTTGTTTTCGGCAATGAAGGCGGATGCTAGGAATTCTAGAAAGTCTGTTTTTTTTGAATTGGTACGGTATTTGAAAATCCCCTTCCAGATTCCCTTTCTTATCCCCCTGTGTTTTAGAATTTCTCCCCCTTTTAAGGTCTTACTTGTTTGTCCCCTATTCGAATTTTTGGCAAAAACTATTGAACTTGAACCATTACTACACCCTTTTTTGCTGCTTACCCACTCCCACTTCTGCAAGCAATGCTTTCCGGTTAGGTAATTTTCATTCCAACTGTTTTTCCAACTGAAACTTCAATCTCCCGTGTTGACTGCATTCAATACGGATTTCTTACAAATGCCTCAGGGCAAAACAAAACACATATCACTCCCCCCGGTATGATACCTTCTCATAAGACATTCAATTCAATAAAAACTATGAAATCCAACCTTTACCGCGCCAAAAACCTGCTGCTAGCTGCCATGTTGCTGCTTGTAGCATTTGCTACCCAGGCCCAGATTGACTTGCGGGTAGGGCTTTCAATTGATGGAAAGACTTACACCGTTTACGCAAAACCTCGGCCTCAGATTAACCCCAGTTCAAGCACCATGACTGGTACTGCCCAAGTAACCTTGGTTGTGCCTCATGGATTTGTTTATAGCGGCATTACCAATATTAAAGGTATTTGGAAAGCAGAGCCGACCGTTAAGGCTCCGGTAGAGAATCCAAATTTCGATTACATCGCCATCGGCCTTGTAAGTGACAATCCGCCACCCAACAACATTATTTATGTTTCGGGGCAGGAAACTGCGCTTTTCAAACTGGTTCGGACCTCAGCTTGTGCGGGGCCCGTTTTTGTCATTGAACTTGACGACCCATTCATGCCACCAAACTCGGTCAATGCCAACGTTGGCAACGACTTAGGTGTGATTGACGTCGGTAAGCCTGGCTTCCCGTTCTACACCTATTTTGAAAACTACGGTTCTGCTCCGGGTTGCGATGACAGCGACTCCGACGGCCTTTTCAATTTTATTGAAGATAAAAACGGCAACAACCAAGTGGATGCCGGGGAAACAAACCCTAATAACCCTGACACAGATGGTGATGGAATTGCTGATGGCTCGGAAGATGCCAACCACAGTGGAACTGTTGATGCGGGTGAATCTAACCCTACCGACAAGTGCAGCCCAAATGCCACTTTCCCAAGCTGTGATTTCGACCAGGATGGGCAGAAAAATGATGTTGACAACGATGACGACGGCGACGGCGTAGCAGATGCTGACGACGTTCAAAACTATAATGCTGACAGTGACAGCGACGGTGACGGCATCAGCGACGATGACGAAACTGGAAACGATGGAGTGTACAACCCAGGGCCAGACAGCGACCCATTGAACTCCTGTGATCCTAATGCAAATTCACCGGCTTGCACAAATACCGACAATGACAAGGACGGTTACTATGTTTCAGGCTCAGGTACACCTGACCCTGATGACAATAACCCATGTGTCCCTAACCCAGAGGTTGGCCAATGCGATTTTGACGGCGATGGCGTCAAGAACAGCAATGACCTCGATGATGATAACGATGGGGTATCGGATGTAAACGATTCTGGCCCTTACAATATTAATAGTGACAGTGACAACGACCTTTTGACGGACAACGTTGAGACTGGCGGCGACCACGAATACAACGATGGCGAAGACACCAACCCACTTGACCCTGATACGGACAGCGATGGCATCAAAGATGGCACGGAGGACACAGACAAGGACGGGACATGGGATTTTGGAGTGGAAACCAATGCCCTGAACCCCAACACTGACGCAGATTTGTTGGAAGATGGCGAAGAGGACGCCAACCACAATGGCGTCGTGGATGTCAACGAGAGCGACCCGTTGAACGGCTGCGACCCGGTTGCAGTTGGCCCAACTTGTGACTATGACGAGGATGGAAAATCCAACGAAACTGACCCTGACGACGACAATGACGGGGTCGCCGATGCGGATGATATCAACGACTTTGACCCTGACAGCGATAGCGACGGTGATGCGCTGACGGACAGCGATGAAACTGGCGGCGGTTCGAACCCACTGAATGCATGTGACCCGAACCCGAACGCCTCAGCTTGTCTTCCGCTAGACCAAGATGGTGATTTGTTCCATCCTAATTATCCAATAAACCACCCAAAATACGACCCAGACGATGCCAACGCCTGCGTTCCGAGCGCTGCAGCTTTGACCTGCGATTTTGATAACGATGGCGTCACTAACAAGGACGACGGCGACGACGACAATGACGGTGTGACGGACTTGTACGATTCGGAAGATTACAACCCGAACAACGACAGTGACGGCGACGGTTTGTCAAACACCATTGAAGTGGGTGCCAACCACGTTTACAATCCTACCTTGGATACCAACCCGCTCAATGACGATACAGACAACGACGGCCTCAAGGATGGTTGCGAAGATAAAAACAAGAATGGCCAAAATGACCTGGGTGAAACCAACCCATTAAAGGCTGACACAGACAACGATGGCCTCAAGGATGGTGTCGAGGATGCCAACAAGAACTGTGTCCTTGACCCAGGGGAAAGCGATCCCTTGGAAAAATGTAGTCCAAACAAAACGCTGCCTTTCTGTGATTTCGATGGTGATGGCATCATTAACGCTGATGATTTGGACGACGACAAGGATGGCGTTGCCGATGCGGATGATGTTGACCCTTTCAATCCAAACAGCGACAGCGATGACGATGGCCTCGTTGACAACTTGGAAACAGGTGAAGACGGAGAGTACAATGTTGATGTGGACACCAACCCGTTGGATGACGATACTGACGATGATGGTATCAAAGACGGCACTGAGGATAAAAACCAGAACGGCAACCGTGAGCTTAGCGAAACTGACCCAATCAATCCGAATACGGATGGGGACTCGATTTCCGATGGGGAGGAAGACATTAACCACAATGGAACCCAGGACCCTGGAGAAAGCGACCCGCTTGACCCATGTTCTCCGTTCTCGATAGGTTTCTGCGATAACTTGGACCTTGACAACGACGGTTACTTCTCCGACGTACCTCAGAACGACCCTACTTACGACACAGACGACAACGATGCCTGTGTGCCGGTTGTGTCTTCACCAACTTGTGATTTTGACGGAGATGGCTTGCCAAACCAAAATGATTTGGATGATGACAAGGACGGTGTAGCGGATGCACAAGATGCTGATGACTACAACCCTAACAACGATAGTGACAGCGATGGCCTTTCCAATATCAAGGAAACGCATGCCGATGGTGTTTACAACAACGGCACGGACACGCACCCACTCAATCCAGATACCGATGGGGATGGTATCAAAGACGGGACAGAAGACAAAAACAAAGATGGTCAATACGACCCACTATCGGAAACAAACCCATTGGCCAAGGACTCTGATGGCGATGGCATTGAGGACGGCGTCGAAGACTCCAACAAAAATGGCGTCGTCAATGGTGGCGAGACTGACCCGAAGGACAAGTGTAGCCCATACACAAACTTCCCGGGCCAATGTGTTGCTGCCGATTTTGACGCTGATGGCTATTTCGGCGATTACAATCCAAACCATCCTGATTATGATGAGGATGATTTCAACGCCTGTGTGCCAGACCATACAAGTGCACTCTGCGATTTCGACAACGATGGCGTTGTGAATGGTCAGGATTTCGACGATGACAATGACGGCGTAGCGGATGGAGATGATGAAGATGCCTACAATCCCGACTCCGATTCTGACGATGACGGTCTGACGGATAGCCAAGAGACAGGTGGAAACGGCATTTACGACCCATCGGAAGGGGATAGTGACCCACTCGACCCTTGTAGCCCAAACCAGAACAACCCTGCCTGCAATGGCACTGATTCGGACAATGATGGGTTCTATGCCAACTTTGCACCAAACGACCCAGGTTTCGACCCTGACGATACTGACCCATGTACGCCTAACTGCCGCCTTGGTCTTTGTGACTTTGATGGTGACGGCATCATCAACAGTGTTGACGCTGATGATGACAACGACGGTGTCAAGGATATCAATGAAGGTGTTGACCCGAACCTAAACTGCGATGTTGACAACGATTCAGATGGCGATGGCATTTCAAACAATGTGGAAACAGGTGGTGACGGCGTTTACAACGCCGGTGTTGACACCAACCCATTGGGCCCTGATTCTGACAACGACGGCATTTCCGACGGCATTGAAGATGCCAACCACAATGGCCAACATGACGACGGCGAGACGTTCCCACTTGACAACGACTCCGACAACGATGGTTTGACGGATGGGAATGAGGATACCAACAAGAATGGCAACGTTGATGCTGGCGAAAGTGACCCATTGGAATTTTGTAGCCCGATAGCTACAACGCCAACTTGCGACTTCGATGGCGATGGTGATGCAAACAATATGGATGATGACGATGACAATGACGGTGTCGCTGACGTAGATGATGAAGATGACTTTGACGTCAACAGCGACTCAGACCACGACGGTTTGGCCGACATCATCGAGCAGGACATGTCATCAGACCCACTGAACCCTTGCGACCCAAGTTCTTCAGCGCCAAACTGCCAGCCAAACGACAACGATGGAGACGGATATGCCTCCAACTTCCCATCTGACGACCCGCTGTTTGACCCAGCAGACAATAATCCTTGTGAGCCAAACGTGGCTGCCACAACCTGCGATTTTGACCAGGACGGAAGCACGAACGGTATTGATGCAGACGATGACAACGACGGTGTGGCAGATGCAAGTGATGAAGACGCTTACAATAAAGAAAGTGACTCTGACCATGACAATGTCACGGATAATACGGAGACGCAAAATGATGCTCAGTACAATGTAGGCACGGACAGCAATCCTTTGGATGCTGACACAGATGATGATGGCCTTGCCGACGGTGTTGAAGACGCCAACCACAACGGCAAAAAGGATGCGACCGAAACAAGCGCCATTCTGGCAGATACAGATGGTGACGGCCTCAACGATGCCAACGAGGTGAACAACGGCACTGACCCATTGGACAAATGTGACCCGAACAGCACATTGGCTGACTGTGATTTCGATAATGATGGTATCAAAAACGGTACAGACCCTGACGATGATAACGATGGGGTAGTGGATGGCTCTGATGTTAACCCATTCGACCCACAGAGCGATTCAGACGGCGATACGGTTGCGGATATTACTGAAACAAATGGTGGAAGCAACCCGCTGAACGCATGTGACCCGAATACGAGTGCCACTGCGTGCCAGCCGCACGATGCTGATGGTGACTTGTTCTTCGACAACTATCCGCAAAACAATCCTGCGCACGACCCAGACGATGCCAACCCATGCGTTCCGAGCGTCAGCGCAGGCCAGTGCGATTTCGATCACGACAACGTTAAAAACAGCGTTGATAATGATGACGATGCTGATGGCGTAGCCGATGCAAATGATGTAGATGCCTACAATCCAAACAGTGACTCTGATAATGATTTAGTCTCAGACATCAAGGAAACAAAGGGTGACGGCGCCTACAATGCGGGCGATGACTCAAACCCACTTGACCCTGACACGGACGACGATGGCATCAGCGACGGTATCGAAGATGCTGACCACAATGGCTATTTTGACCAAGGTGAAACCAACGCAGTTGACTCCGATACGGACAATGATGGTTTCCACGATGGCCAAGAAGATGCCAACCATAACGGCCTGCTTGATTTGGGCGAAAGCAATCCACTGGACGTTTGCGACCCGAATGCAACAACCGCTTCTTGTGACTTCGACAACGACGGCACTATCAACGATGTGGATGCCGACGACGACAATGACTGCGTAGTGGACGCTGACGACGTGAACGATTTCAACGCCAGCAGCGATACTGACGATGACGGCACAACTGATTTGGAGGAATGCCAAGGAGGCAGCGATCCGCTGAACCCATGCGACCCTGCACCTGTCGGCCCGCTTTGCAGCGGACAAGTGGATACAGATGGTGACGGCTACTACGCTGATGTCACTTCTGATAACCCAACTTTCGACCCAGATGATGCTGATGCTTGTGTACCTTCGGTAACAGTAGGAGTCTGCGACTTCGACCACGACGGCCAAACCAACATTGTTGACAGCGATGACGACAACGACTGTGTGCCAGATGCTGCCGATGCCAACGACTACGATACCCAAACTGACACCGACAACGACGGTGTAGCGGACGGCTCGGAATGTCAAAATGGCTCTGACCCACTTGACCAGTGCGATCCAACGCCTTCCGGCCCGAACTGTGCAGGTGCGTTCGACCAAGATGGTGACGGCTATACGACGGATGTAAACCAAAATGATCCGAACTTTGACACAGACGATGACGATCCATGTGTGCCAAATAATGCAGCCGGTGCTTGCGACTTTGACAATGACGGCCAAATCAACAGCATAGATGCTGATGATGATGCCGACTGCGTCAATGACGCCAACGATATTGAAGACTATAATGCGCAGAGCGACACAGACGGTGATGGTGATACTGACTTGGTTGAATGCCAAAACGACACCGATCCACTGAATGCCTGTGACCCGGACAACAGTGGCGCTGATTGCGATTGCGACAATGACGGTGCAGCAAATAGCGTGGATACCGACGACGACAACGACGGTGTGTTAGATGCGAACGATGCTGACGATTGCAATCCGAACAACGACTCCGACAACGATGGCAGCTCAAATATTGATGAGACAACCGACGGAACCGATCCGCTTGACCCATGCGATCCAAACCAGAATTCAAGTGCATGTTTGAATCCTGACCAAGATGGTGACGGAGTCGTTAAGGCAGATGACCCAGATGACAACGATCCTTGCGTGCCCAATCCGGCATTCGGTGGTTGTGACTTCGATAGCGATGGTTTGGCAAACAACGTTGACCCTGATGACGACAATGACTGTGTCGAAGATGGTGAAGATGCCAATGCTTACGATGTAAGCAGTGACAGTGACACCGATGGCATTGCCGATGGGACAGAGTGCCAAGACGGTACCAACCCACTTGACAAGTGCGACCCGAACATGACTTTTGGTGTCTGCGATTTCGATGGCGATGGTCAAATCAACAGCCAAGATGCTGACGACGACAACGATTGTGTGAGCGATATCCAGGACGTGGATGATTTCAACCAACAGAGCGACAGCGATTTGGATGGCGTGAGCGACCTTGCCGAGTGTCAATCAGGTGGTGACCCAATGAACCCATGCGACCCTGACCCGAACAGCTTGGCTTGTACAGGTACAGATGCAGACAACGACGGGTTCATCCAAAATGCACCGCAAAACAGCCCACTTTGGGATCCAAATGATGCCGACCCTTGTATCCCAAATAATCAGGCAGGTGCCTGCGATTTTGATGGGGATGGCCAAGTCAACAGCGTTGACAACGATGACGACAAAGATGGCGTCAACGACAACGACGACACAGATGACTACAACGTAAACAGCGATAGCGACGGCGACCTAATCCCAGATGGCGTGGAAACTGGCGGCGACGGCAAGTACGATGTCGGAACAGATTCCAATCCGCTTGACACGGACACGGATGACGATGGCCTCGCTGACGGCCTTGAAGACAGCAACCAAAACGGCATTGTTGATGAAGGTGAAACTGACCCTGCCAGCGACGATACCGATGAGGATGGCCTGACCGACAACCAAGAAGACATCAACCTCAACGGTTCGATTGACCTTGGCGAGTCAGACCCAACCAACCCTGACGATGACAACGACGGCATCTTGACCATTGACGAAGACACCAACTTCGATGGCAACGTGCTGAACGATGACACGGACATTGACGGGATGCCTGACTTCATGGATCCAGACCCATTTGCCTTCGTGAAAATTAAGGCGTTCCTGCAAGGCTCGCTCGTTACTTCGACAGGTTTGATGAACGACAAGCTGCGCACGACCCTTGATGCAGATGGCAACAGGTACCTGCCACTGAATGAGCCATTCTCGGCACTGACAATGGCAAATGGTTCTAAACCATTCATCCACCTTGGCAGCGGTAACGAAACCATCCAACCGAGTGTGTTGGCAGTGGAAGGGCCAAATGCAATCGTTGACTGGGTGTTCTTGGAATTGCACAGCAAATCAACACCAGCAAACAGGTTGCTGACCCGTGCGGCACTTCTCCAGCGTGATGGCGACATAGTTGACCTCGACGGCGTAAGCCCAGTGGTCTTCAAGGCGAAAACGGATGATTACTACATCGCTGTTCGCCACCGCAACCACCTCGGTGTGATGACTGCTGCAACTGTGACTCTAGTCAGAGACAAAGCAAATGCAGCCTTCGTTGACTTTACCAGCCCGAACACTGCCACTTGGGGCACAAACGCCCAGAAAGTTATGGGCAACTACAGGGCGATGTGGGCAGGCAACTCGAATATGGACAGAAGGATTGTCTATCAGGGAAGCGGTGCGGACAGGGATATTGTCTTCTTCGACATCTTCCTTGACCCGAACAACCCAAATGGTAGCTTCAACTTCATTGGTCATGGTTATAAATCCACGGACAATGATATGGACGGCAGGTACATCTTCCAGGGTGCTGGCAACGACGTTGACAACCTGATATTCTTCAACGTGCTGCTGCACCCAGGCAATACCGGCTCGGTCATCAACTACATCATTTACGAGCAAATACCATAGGCTCGGAAATAGGATACCATAACAAGCCTTAAATGCAAGGCACTGCATCTATGTCATACTATGATGTTTTGCCTTGCATTTAATGGTGAAAAATGGTTTAAGACGAAGCGGACGGTTCGTTATTATTCGAGATTATAATATCTCGATTTAAGGATGAATTCCTAGTGGATTTGCTTTGACGAATCGTCTGCTTTTTATTTAGAAAACCCTTGCGAAATGCTTTATTTACCCATATTGGTAAATAAATATTAGCAAATAATAATTAAGAAATTTATCGGTTTTTTCAGCAAATACGGCATGATTTTCGTCAATGATAATAAGTCTTAAAATAAGTTTGCTAACTTCGATTTAATAACCTAATTTTGACTTGTTTTTTGAAGATTCCCTCCTGTCGTAAAAGTTTTCCCCCCCAGTAAAATAGGCTAAACTCCTCCTAAAAGCATAAATCAAGGTTGCAAAACCATTTTTTAAAAGAACATAAAAACTAGAACAATGAACAAAGTTAACACTCTGTGTACAGCAGTCCTGCTGTTCATTTCTACAGCTTCCTTCTCACAAGTTCTGTTCAAGATTTCCTACAACCAGGAAACGGAGCGCTACACGGTTTCCGTGATTCCTCAGGCAACTTACACTTCGCCTCAGAACATCACTGGCACAGGACAAGTGACCATCAAGGTTCCAACCAACAATTTTGACCCGGTTGACATCGAAGACCACTTGACAGGCATGCACTGGGAAGCCAATGCTCGCAACAACTCACCTTCTGAGTCGCCTGAGTTTGATTATATCTCTTTCGGTCTCATCATCCAGGGAATTGCATTCCCAGAATATGAGTCAGGTGTAGAGCTGCCGCTTTTCAGCTTCCAGAATGCTTACGGTTGCGCAGGTGCCATCACTTTGGTGGACAACAACTCCGACTCTTTCATGCCACCGAACAGCCAGAACGCCAATATTGGCAATGCCCTGACCATCTTTGGTGCCGGCGGCGATGCTTACGGTGGCATTGAAGGCAGCCCGGTTGTCAACTGTGACCCGAACGCAGTGCTTTCTGCTCAGGAAAAAATCGGCCTCAGCGGCTATTCCATCTTCCCGAATCCAGCCAGCAACTTCGTCAACGTGAAAGTGGACTGGGACGGCGATGCCACGGATGCCAACATCCTCATCGTGGATGCTACTGGCAAGCAGGTGATGAGCCAACAGACGAACATTGCCAACGGCAAGAACGTCCAAAAAGTGGCCGTCGCTGACCTCGCACCTGGCAGCTACTGGGTTTATCTCGCAGGCAAGGACTGGAAAGTTGGCCTCGACCGTTTCTCAAAGCAATAATCACAAATTGAATTCGCCGAAAGGCGTTGCCGACCGAATGTCAGCGAGGGCTTGCCCCGCTCGCAAACGGACGCTGATGCCCGGAAATAAAGAAATAGCTGACTCATTCAGCTTAAGAAAATGAGAGGGAGAACAGAGAAGACTTTTGGTTTCGACTAAGATAATCTCTGTCATTGAGCGGCAGCCATGAGGGTTGCCGCTTTTTCTTATTTTAACGCATTGCCAAAAAAAATATGAGACCGATTTGGCAGCAACCGCTTTACATTCCGCATAATCAGAACTATCTTTGCACCGCTATAAGGACACAAAAGGCTAAAACTACACAAGCCTACCGACTAACTTCCGACATTTCCCCTTGGCTCGTTCAAGATTTTTTTTGCTTTCGTTTAGACAAACGAACGACCAATTATTCTAAGCTACATTCCCTGGGATTTTTTTGAGAAAACTACACAACAACCACTATGGACGTAGGGTATTTACTAAACATTCTAGCTAAGCGAAAATGGCTACTCCTCTCCGTCATTTTACTCGCTTCCACCGCCACTTGGTTCCTCGTCGGAAAACTTCCTTCTGCTTACAAGTCGAAGGCTGTCGTTTCCACTGGCATCATTGACTACAAAGGTGTCAGCCTTCAAACGGACAATCCGTTTATCCAGCAATTCCAAATCGAGAGCAGCTTCAACAGTCTCATCGAAAAGATGAAAAGCCGCACCAGCATCAAGCTGCTGACGGACACGCTGTTGCTGCACGACCTTCAGGCCGATGTCGCCAATGTCAAACCGTTCCGGGAACCAGAGGCGGAAGAAATCGGCCTGAGCGCCGTTGAACTCGACAAGGCGGTCATGAAACTGAAGACCAGTTTTACGGACACCTTGTTGAACACGAAGCCGCAGATGGACATCAGCAATAACCAATTGGCGGAAGCTTACGGCTACGATTTTGAAACGATTTGGAATAAACTCGACATCAAAAGGATCGGGGAGACAGACTACCTCAGCGTGGAGTTTGAATCCGAAAGCCCAGAACTTTCCTACTTCGTCGTGTCATCTTTCGTCCAGAAGTTCTTCAAAATGCACGAGTCCGACCTTTCCTACAAGGAGGACAAGCAGTTGGAATTTGCAGGCAAGCAGTTCGAAGCTCGGAAGCTGGAGTTGGATTCCATTACCAAATTGATTGACGATTACAAAAATTCCAACGGCTTGGTGGACGTGACCAGCCAGCGGGAAGGTGTAGTGGACCACATCAAGGACCTTGAAATCAAGTTGGAAGAAAGCAGGTTGCAAATTCCAGCCCTCAAGTCCAATATCATTTCTTTGGAAACCCAAATCAAAACCTTGGGAAAAGGCTTGGGTGATAGCTACTCGAACGACATCCTCTACAGGGGTGACATCAACGAGATTAGCAACCAAATCAATTTGCTCCAAGAAAAACGGGTGGAAATATTTGCCTCTGGCAAAAGCACAGCCAACATTGACGTTAAAATTGAAGGTCTAAGGGAACAACTCGCCGACAAAGTTTCACGCACGGTCCCAGTTGAGAGAAGCCATAAAGGAAAATTGGATGACCAAGTGATTGAGATGGCGAGGGAGAAGGTGAAGAAGCAATTGGACCTGGAGCAAGCGCAGGCCGCAGTTATTTCATACCAAAGGGAAATTGACAGGCTTTACGGCAAGGCTAACGTCCTCACCGTCAATGATAATAAACTGGAAATCCTGCAATCGGAGAAAGAACGTGTCGAGAAGGAATATACTGCTGCCCGTGATAATTTCGAATTGGCAAAGAGTCGTGCCGAGGGTTCCGAAAACCCGCTGAGCATCATCGAGCAGCCAGAATTTCCCTACGAACCAGAATCGAAACACCGGGCTGTTTTCTCAGCATTTGCTGGGGTAGCGGGCGGTTCCATTGCCAGCATCATCCTGTTTTTATTGGCCTTCATTGACTCCAGCTTGCAGTCGCCGGCGCAGTTCAAGCGAATAACGAGGCTGCCAGTGATTGGCTATGTGAATAAAATCAAGGTGCGGGAAATGAACCTGAACCACCTGTTCCTCACCTTCCAGGACAAGCCTGAGCTGGAAATCTTCAAGGAAAATATCCGTAAAATCAGAACGGCACTCGAAGGGTCTGGGGCGAAGACGGTGCTGTTTACCAGTCCGAAGCCGCAGGAAGGCAAGTCATTTATCATGGTACTGCTGGCCTACGCCCTGAGCCTGAACGATAAGCGGATACTCATCATTGACACCAATTTCAAGAACAACACCTTGTCGGGTTACAAGACCAAGTCGTTTATTGAAATCACGACCGATGAGCCAAAAAATAAGCATGGTCACGGTATTGAAAACGGTTACGGCCAACTTTCTTCGCCCGAAACTGCCAGTGCAAGCGATGAGACGCTGAAAAGCATTGACATTGTGGCAAACAAGGGCGGTAGCCAAAGCCCAGCGGAGGTGCTGGCTGGCAAGAATTTCCACAAGGTAATTGACCAGTACGCCAAGAAATATGATTTCATTTTCATGGAAGCAGCGGCAATGAACAAGTTCTCGGATGCCCGTGAGTTGATGCCCTTCGTGGACAAAATCATCACGGTCATGTCGGCGGAGTCGCCCATCGGCAACGAGGACAAGGACACTTTGGAATTCCTGCGCAACATGAACGGTAAGATGCTCGGAGGCATTCTAAATATGGTTGATTTGAAAAATATTTGACCGAATTTTGCCCGTGAACATTTTACCAAGCCCATTCAGTAGATGAACAATTCTTACTGGCTTAAATCAAGTTTTTATACCCTTTCGGAAAAAGCAGCTTCGATGCTCTTTGGGTTCGGAGGTGCGGTGCTACTGTACCGGGCTATACCTGAACAGTCCGTTTTTGGGGTATGGGTGCTTTTTTTGGGCATTGTTTCCGTGATTGAAGTGGGGCGCATTGGGCTTTTGCAAAATGCCTTGGTGAAATATCTTTCCGTGGACAATCAAGGTGAGGAAGCGGGGCGCATTACAACTGCCTCTTTTGCAATAAATACAATATTGACGCTGCTCATCGTATTGGTTTGTCTTGGGCTTTCACCCTTGGCAGCTAGTATTTTCGGAGCGCCGGAATTGGCAAAACTTTTTCGCATATATTGCCTGACCACCGTTGCACTCATTCCTTTTTACCAATGCAATTATATCCAGCAAGCCAACCTTGATTTCAAAGGTGTTTTCTGGGGAAATGTGGTGAAAGGTGGCGTCCTTTTCGGCTTCATACTTTTTCTTTTCATTGAAAAAAAGCCAGTACAATTGACGGAACTAGCCATCACGCAGGTTGTGGCAGCCATTGCATCTTCCATCGTTTCTTGGATGTTTGCACGCAAGTATGCCGTTTTCAGCAAAAAAATAGATTGGGATTGGGTAAGCAAGCTATTCGCCTACGGCAAATTCGTTTTAGGAACGAATATCAGCACCCAACTATATAAAACAGTTGACAAACTGCTGCTAGGCTCCCTGCCCGGAGGTGGCACAGCAATGGTAGCGCTTTATGATGCCGCCATCCGCATCACCAACCTGACCGACGTACCCACGGCCAGTATGGCCACCATGCTTTTCCCGCAAAGCTCCCGCAGGATGCAGGAGGGGAACGATGCCGTCAAGCAATTGTACGAAAAAGCCGTCGGTGCCATCTTGGCCTTCATGGTTCCGTGCATCGTGGCTGTGTTGCTGCTCGCCGATTGGTTGATTTTCCTGACCGCCGGAACGGCCTATGCTGATGCTGCCAACCTGCTACGGATTACCATCCTGTTTGGCTTGTTTATGCCGTATGCGGTGCAGTTCGGAACCGTGCTGGATTCCATCGGAAAGCCACAGGTGAATTTTATCTACACCCTTTTCAGCTTGCTGCTGACGGGGCTTTTCAATTGGATTTTGATTCCCAAAATGGGGGTCTATGGGGCCGCAATTGGTACGCTCACAGCCTACGCAATCACATTTGCAGTGATGCAGGTTTATCTGTATAAAACATTGAAAGTGAATGCATTGAGGCCATTTTTGTACATACCAGAGTTTTATGGAAAGCTCTGGGATTTTGCGAAGCAAAAAATGAACAAAAGCAGGTCTTCAGCGGAAATTTTTGAGGTACCATAACCAGAAGAAAAAGCGGTCGGCACAATGAATTGGGCTTTAAGAACCGAAAATCACAACAACTGACATGGAATTTGCAGTTACTGTTGAAAACTGTAAATATTGATAAAATATGAT
>Ga0075012_10003686_pt1 | contig 14459 bp, 7 predicted proteins | sample All_14_2_FD_71474 | JGI IMG/M metagenome (GOLD analysis project Ga0075012, IMG submission 71474) | Freshwater microbial communities in response to fracking from Pennsylvania, USA - Allegheny Zone_MetaG_DW_15 | ecosystem: Environmental > Aquatic > Deep subsurface > Groundwater > Drilled... | reverse complement strand
CCCTTATAGTATTGTTTTCTTCAATACTGCTTTGATGTTCTCTTTTCCGGTCAGAAGATAGTTCTGGTGTTGAAATAAATAAGTGTTTTGTCATCGGTGTGATTGGTTAAGCGGTAAAAGACTGCAAATTTTGCATCAGTTAAATGTTTAAAGATTATCTGCGGGAATAATATAACTTTGGGTATAGTTTTTATTAAATTAAACAATTACCGATATGTTAGCTCTGAAACACTTAACAGATTACATATACGGGTTGAGGTCTTTTTTTAACGAAATAATGTGTAAAATATTTCTTTTTTATCATGAAAAATAATCAGATATTAGATTTATTGATAGATTCATTTAATTGAACTTCTTTAAATTTTTTGGCCGCAGATCTCTTCTTCCTGAATCATTGAAAAATACTACTTTTGCCTTCTTGCCAGCCATCCGGCGGATGCGGTATAACTGCATAATAGAATTGGAAGATATAAGTCACCTCTAGTATTCCCGCGTTGTATGGCATAGCTTTTTCAGCACCATTGCTATTAAGAAATAGCAGATTTAGTGCAAACAAAAGAAAGTATTTTGTCATCGGAGTGATTGTTAAGCGGTAAAAGTCAGCAAATTTTGTAACATTTAACTGTCAAAAGTTCATCTACCTGGGAATAAGTTTATTTCTTCGATATCACCTGTTTCCATAAAACTTTGTTTCTGTTTTTTAGAACTATCATATATGAGCCTTTGGGAGATAAGGAAGGGAAGTCGATTTTGTGTTCATTTGTTAATACGCTTATGTTTTTGGTCAAAACCAATCTTCCCATAATATCAAATATGCTCAAATCAATATCAGAGTAATAATTTGTAGTTGAAATGGAAAAATAATCGGAACACGGGTTGGGGTAAACGGAGAATTCCCGGGCTTCCACAAGCTCCTCAGTCGGGAGGTAAAACTCACATGATCCTCTTCTGTAAACCATATATTCTGGTGAGGGTGAATACCCTAATACTGGGGCTGTATAAAAAATAGTATCAGATGCATTATTGCAAACCAATTTATACGAATTTAGCCCACCATGTGGGGAATTAAATACCCCACCAAAAACATTCCCTATTTTTTCCAACCAATTTATGAGCATAAAGTTGCCAATTTGTGGGATTTCCTCAATAGTATGTAAAGAAACAGATTTCAGAGTGTAGGGTCCACATGGATAGTACCTTACCGAATCTACTATAAAATCGTAACTACTCATATAACCTCCATTATGAACAGCAACATCAAAAATGGTATCGCCAGCCGCTTTGGTGAAATCCTGCAAAATCCTTTCTTCCTGAGGGAATTGCGGGGTTTCACCATTAGGCATGAAAAATATTTTGCCCGAAGCATCATTCCGAAATGCCCCTTCGTAATGGGAATATGGACTTACGGATTCGCTGTATATTTTCGTATAGGTCTGACCGTTTATCAGGGTGTCGTCAGGCGTGTCGCTTAAAAAATAGCGGAAATAATGAGTGTATTCGCTGCTGCGATCCTGCACCAGCCAGGAAGCGTTGGAATCGGGCAGAAGTTGATAAGTTTGTGCGTTTGTATAACTAGCTGCAAGGAATAACAATGCAATAATTACCGATTTGGAAATGCTTTTCATAGCTTGTTACTATTAAATGGTTAGTTAATGTTTGAGTTTTTAAAATATTAATGCAGTAATCCAAAAAATGTATCAATCAACAATAAATCTCTTTGTTGCATAAACCTTATCATTAGTTAGTTTTAACAGGTAAATCCCAGGTTTGTGTTGCCTTACATCAAGCTGCAGGGTATAGGAAAGGGGTATTTGTTCCATCACAATCTTGCCACTGGCATCCACTATTTGCATTACGGCATGTTGTAAACTAAATTCTTTTGGTATGTCAACAAACAGGAAATCAGAGGCAGGGTTGGGATATAGCCCAATGTTTTCTGATATTTGTTCCAGGTTTGGAAGACCAACAAAAGTAGTATCGGTTATGCCAAATGCCCATATACCCCAATTAATTTCAGGGTAATTACCACATGTAATATCATTGTTTGATCCACCTTCAATGGAACTAACAAGGGCATAATCGACATCACTTAGTTGTATTATACCAGAATTAATAAGCTCGTCACCTACACCGCCAATACACCGCTGCCAAATCAGGTTGCCGTTGCTGCTTACTTTTAACATCCAGATATCATTGTGACCGGGTATGGAGTGATTTCCTGCAACTTCACCATCAAATGAATTTGTTTTACCAAAAACCACCAGATTCTCATCGCTGGTTTGAAATATTTTGAAAACAGCTTCAAATTGAGTTCCTCCGAAACACTTTTTCCAAATGATGTTTCCTGAAAAATCTACTTTAATCAACCAGATATCTGCTGTACAATCTCCGTGGTACCATCCTTGATGGTAGCCACAACCTGCTACTTCGCCGTCGTTCGACATGGTGTAAGCCCCCAAAATATACCCGTCTTCCACTTCAAGCAATGCCGTAATTGATTCGTGTTCACTGCCTCCGTAACAATGTTGCCATTCCACATTACCAATGGAGTCTAGTTTGAACAATATGGCATCAGCTCTGTCGGGTCCAGTAGTGCATTCAATATTTCCATCACCCATTGTAACTGTGGTCCCACCGGCCAGTATTCCTTTGTCATTGGTCTCAATTACAGCCTGACCGAATTCCGGACCAGCTGTACCTGCTGTAAAATCCCATATTTTCGTGCCAAGGCTATCCAATTTTACCAGCCACATATCATATGAGCCATAATATTGGCTGATATAACCATCGGATGAGGAAGTCCAACCAATAGTTACTATTCCGCCATCTGAGGTTGGCGTACCACCATATGCATATTCGAAACCATTGCCCCCAATAACTTTATCCCACAAAATACTTCCTGAACCATTTATTTTTAGAATCCAGTGATTTTGACTATCTGGATATGGGTTGTAAGTAATATCTCCATCAAATGAATCTGATCTTGCAATAATAAAATAATTGCCATCAATTGATGGCATTATATTAACAGAAAAATCGCCGTATGTACCACCTAACATTTTTTGCCATAAAAAATTGCCGTTTAAATCTATCTTTATCAGCCATATATCATAATTTTCAATTTGTGGAGGGGGGACAGGGTTTATTAATGAGAAACCTACAATTAAAAAACCATCACCAGTCGAGACTATATCCGATGCTTGATCGTATAAGGGATTATTAAAGCAGTTCTGCCAGTTAAATTGGATATACTGGGCAAACAATAAATTGCTGCTTAAAATCAAAATAGCGGTGAGGAGTTTTCGTATCATAAATTAATAGGACTTGAAGAATTTAGTTGTACAATATTTCAATATCAGCACTTCTTACCGTTTGTAACCAATACGCACTAAAATTTATAAAATCAATCAACTTAAATTTGATTACTTCACAAATGTAAAACAATTAGTTTTATGAAATGCAAGGAGAACGAGGGTTATATCGCACTTTTTTGGTTGCATAACATAGCATTGCCATTCTTATATAAGCATTGATAGTATTACTAGTCGTGGTTTTTGTGCTAGTCCTGCATAAATCCTTTAACCATAAGAGAATTTAATGCTTGACACCCCGCAATCTAATATTCCCCAAAAATACTACCTTTGCCCCCTTGTAAGCCATCCGGTGGATGGTGCTAATTATTTAACACGAAACAACTTACCTTTTACAATGGAATATAATTTTGGTGAAGTAGAGAAAAAATGGCAGCAAAAATGGGCCGCGGATAAAGTTTATAAAACTGATATAATTGCCGGGAAACCTAAATATTATGTGCTCGATATGTTTCCGTATCCTTCCGGAGCCGGTTTGCACGTTGGTCATCCGCTTGGTTACATTGCTTCCGATATTTTTTCGCGCTACAAAAAGCTGAAAGGCTTTAACGTGCTTCACCCAATGGGTTACGATGCATATGGTCTGCCGGCTGAGCAATACGCTATACAAACCGGCACACATCCTGCCATTACCACCGAAATAAACCTGGCCCGCTACCGCGAACAGCTTGATAAAATTGGTTTTTCCTACGACTGGGACCGCGAAGTGCGCACCTGCGATCCAGCATATTACAAATGGACTCAGTGGACTTTTATTCAGCTTTTTAATTCGTGGTTCAACAAAAAAACCAACAAAGCGGAATCTATTGACGAATTAACCGCTCAGTTTGCAATCGCTGGAAATACCGGTATAAATGCCGCCTGCAACGAAACTCCTGCTTTTACTGCCGACGTTTGGAAACAGATGAGCGAAAAGCAGCAACAGGAAATATTGATGAACTACCGCCTTGCCTACCTGGCCGAAACTGCTGTAAACTGGTGCCCGGCGCTGGGAACCGTTCTGGCCAACGACGAAGTAAGCGAAGGTTACAGCGTACGTGGCGGTCATCCGGTTGAACGCAAGAAAATGAAACAATGGCTGCTGCGCATTACCGCTTATGCCGATCGCCTGCTCGAAGGACTGAATACCATCGACTGGACGGAATCCATCAAGGAAATTCAGCGCAACTGGATTGGCCGTTCCGAAGGCGGAAGCATGCGTTTTGTGATTAAAAACCATAAGGATTTAGAGCAGATTGAAGTTTTTACCACGAGGCCCGATACCATTTTCGGGGCTACTTTTATGGTTCTGGCTCCCGAACACGAACTGGTTTCGCATATCACCACTTCCGAATACCGTGAAAAAGTAGATGCTTATGTTACCTGGGCTAAAAACCGCTCCGAGCGCGAACGCATGACGGAGGTTAAAAAAGTGAGCGGCGAATTTACCGGCGCTTATGCCGTAAACCCTTTTACCCGCGAACTGATACCAGTTTGGATTGCCGATTATGTGCTTATGGGCTACGGAACAGGCGCTATTATGGCTGTTCCGGCTCACGACAGCCGCGATTTTGCTTTTGCCCGTCATTTCAATCTGCCAGTAGTTCAGGTGGTTAATAAACCCGGACACGAAGCTACCGATCCTGCAACCTGGGACGAATCGTACGATTCGAAGGAAGGCATCATGATAAATTCGGGAATTATTAACGGCCTGCAGGTAAAAGAGGCTATCAGCGCTGTAATCCGCGAATCAGAAAAACGCGGCATAGGAACAGGAAAAATCAATTTCCGCCTCCGCGATGCTATTTTCAGCCGCCAGCGTTACTGGGGCGAGCCTTTCCCTGTGTATTACAAGGACGGGATGCCCTATATGTTGTCCGAAGATCAGTTGCCGCTTCAACTGCCGGAAGTGGATGCGTATCTGCCAACCGAAAACGGGGAGCCACCACTTGCCCGTGCCAAAAACTGGATTACTGACGATGGTTACGCTTTGGAAACCAATACCATGCCTGGTTTTGCAGGTTCGAGCGGATATTATCTGCGCTATATGGACCCGCGCAACTATAAGGAGTATTTTTCGAAGGACGCAGCCAACTACTGGCAGAACGTCGATTTGTATATCGGCGGCGCCGAACACGCAACAGGTCATTTGCTGTATGCCCGTTTCTGGAATAAATTCCTGTTCGATCTGGGCTATTCAGTTGTTGAAGAGCCTTTTAAAAGACTGATCAACCAGGGAATGATACAAGGCCGGTCGAGTTTTGTTTACCGCGTGAACCCGGAAAAAATGACGGAGTACATGCTCTGGGAAAGAATAAAGGACGGTAAACTGGGCGTAAAATTTGAACGCGACTACCGCGATGGAACCAGGAAATTTGACTATTTCAGTGAAGAAGCAAAACTAATCATCGAAATAAAAAGGCAGAAATCGCTCGAAAAGCTGGCTCATCCTTATGCCGCTTATGCTGCCGAAAAAGGATATAAACTTCTGCTCATCCCGATGCGGGATTTTCTGGAAGGGATTGATACCGTTCTTGCGCGTATTAACGCGGCAATCAAGGGCGAGGATGTACCTTCCTTTGTTGAAAAGGAACAACTCGATGCTTCTGCTATTTTTATATCGAAAAACTATCCGGGGCGCGAGAATTACTCCGATGCGTTACATGTAGATGTAAGTCTTGTTCATAATGATGTTCTTGATTTGGAAGCCTTTAAAGGCTGGCAGCCACATCTTAAAAACTCTCATTTCATCCTCGAAGATGGCAAATACATCTGCGGGAGCGAGGTGGAGAAAATGTCGAAATCGAAATACAATGTAGTTAATCCTGACGATTTGATTGAACGTTACGGAGCCGACACACTGCGCTTGTACGAAATGTTCCTAGGTCCGCTGGAACAGGCCAAACCCTGGGATACCAGCGGTATTGAAGGCGTTTTCAGGTTTATACGTAAATTCTGGCGACTGTTCCACGATCACGATATAAATTTCAGTGTAACTGACGAAGCACCGAGTGCAGCGGAATTAAAAGTACTGCATAAAACCATTAAAAAGATACAGGACGACACCGAGCGCATTTCGTTTAACACGGCTGTAAGCAGTTTTATGATCTGTGCCAACGAACTCACCGAGCTGAAATGCAACAAACGTGCTATATTGAGCGAGCTGGTAGTTTTAATTTCGCCTTATGCGCCGCATATTGCCGAAGAATTATGGCAACTGCTCGGTAACAAAGGATATGTGTGCGATGCAACTTTCCCCGAATACAATGCCGCTTACACCATCGACAATACATTTGCCTACCCGGTTTCGTTCAACGGGAAAACGCGTTTTACACTCGAATTGCCGGTCGATATGCCGGTTCCGGAAGTGGAAAAAGCTGTATTGGCAGCACCCGAAGCTCAGAAATGGCTTGGCGGACAGCCACCTAAAAAAGTGATTATTGTACCGAAGAAGATTGTGAATGTGGTGGTTTAAAATTTAAAACCAGATTTTATGCGGATAAGGAATTACGGACTTGCATTACTTATGTTTGTTGCATGTTGGCAAATGAGCAATGCCCAACAGATAAGCCAGTGGCGCGAAGCCAACCGGACAGGCAATTCGCCCGAAACCGGGTTACTCAAAACGTGGCCGGCAGAAGGTCCGGATTTGCTGTGGGCTAACGAAGACCTGCCCAAAGGCCATTCGTCAGTATCATTTGGCAGCAACTCCATGTTTATTACCGGCACCCGCGATACCAACGATATACTTGTGGCAATGGACATGAACGGAAAAATCCTTTGGGAAACCGTTATGGGCCGCGCCTGGAATGAGTCGTACCCCGAAAGCCGGGCTACACCCACAGTTGAAAACGACAAAGTTTACACTTGCAGCGGATTCGGCGATATTGCCTGTGTTGACGGAAACAGTGGTAAAATACTCTGGGCGTACAAAGCCAGCGAAGAAAACGAAGGAACTTATGGCAAATGGGGTATTGCCGAATCGCTGCTGATTGACGGCGATAAACTGTATTTCTCGCCCGGCGGACCACAAACCATGACCATCGCTATGAACAAAAACACCGGCGAAATAATCTGGAAATCAGCAAGCCTTAACGATAAACCGGGATATGTTTCGCCAATCCTTATCGAATATGCAGGTAAAAAATTGATCATCAATGTTTCGATGAACCATGCTTTTGGTGTTGATGCCGAAAACGGAACTATCCTGTGGACACAAGCGCATGAAAAACCCGATTCATTTGCCTGGGAGCTGATTAAATGTGTTACTCCCCTGTATGATGATGGTATGATTTATGTTACCGGCGGCTACGACTGCGGCGATATGATGCTGAAGTTAGCCGCGGATGGCAATAGTGTGACCAAAGTTTGGGCCAACAGCATACTGGATGTGCATCATGGAGGAGTGGTAAAAGTGGGCGGCTATATTTACGGTGCAAACTGGATTAACAACGGCAACGGCAACTGGTGCTGTATCGACTGGAATACCGGCGAGAAAAAATGGGAAGAGCCATGGAACTGCAAGGGTTCCATAATTTCTGCCGAAGGCATGTTGTATATTTATGACGAAAAGCGCGGGAATGCAGGCTTGCTTCGTGCTACACCCGAAAAGTTCGATCTGGTTAGCAGTTTTAAAATTACCAAGGGAACAACCGGGCCATACTGGGCACATCCGGTAATTCACAATGGAATTCTTTATTTACGCCATAACAATGCGTTGATGGCGTATGGTGTTAAAATGAAATAAAGTAGCACTTTGCTGAGTGAGGGGAATGCAGATCAATACCGAATCCTATTTGCTGATCTACACCTCCCGATACTTGACGTGATAACCTCTATTCACTTTTCATTTTCTTTCCACTCCAGCCAACAAGTGTGCTTTTTTTTCGATATTATTTTCATAAACCATTATCCCGGCTACCTCACCACCATCACCTTCCCCTGTGCAATAAACTTTCCTTTTTGAGTTAGGTGCAGCATGTACATACCTGGGGCAAGTGCACTTACCTTAATCACATGATTCCTTTCCGAAGCTTCACAAGTCTCGGTTTTTACTATTTGTCCACTGAGGTTGATAATTGAAAGCTGTACTTCGCCGATAAGCGGGCGGAATTGCTGCTGAGTGCCGAATCCTGTTGACTTATTGGTGACTGAAAACTCCGGTATTTCAACAGTTACATAATCATTGGCTGGATTGGGAAATACTTTTAGCTTCATGGTTTCGTTTGCCTTTGGGGCCTCGGGTAAACTTACCGTAATACAATTGCCCGGCATTGGTATAGTATCGCTTTTTATAGTGTGTGGGCACATATAATCATAGGTGCGGGGAGCGGTGTAAATGCTATCGTACTCCAGATTGGTATTGAATTTGTGTAGATGAAACCATTCTGTCGGATAATTTCCAAGTGCATCCAAACCTACGCCTAAAAGCATTATTTTATAGTCACGTGTAACATAACTTTTAACAACAATAAAAGGATCTTCAGCATATATGCCTTTCCTTTTATTACCAAGAGTATCAGTTATATTTAACGACCACCAATTATCCGTTGTTGATAAGCCAAATTGCGTGCTGATAAATAAGGAAGTATCGTTTAACATGCTTAATTCGTGCGCTTTACCTCCTAAAGAATTTGGATGGTCAATGATTTGCTTGCTATATAAAGTGTCTCCTGTATGAGAGAGTTTATATATAAAAGGTCGTCCATAAGGACCAAGCTTAAACCCCGAACTGTAATAATTCCCTTTTTTATCCTCCACAAGCATTTCCGCATCTCCAAAGTGTTCTGCTTCGGTAATATTCCATTTGGTTTCCCAAAGCAGGTTGCCGTTCTTATCCACTTTATACCAGTGCGGCAAGTCGCTCCATCCACCCCATGAGTATACTGTATCGGAGATAATACCACAAGCAAGCAAACAGGTATCACTTGTTAAAGTGACTCGCCAATCAAGTTGAGAGGAAGCTGCCCAATCAGGATTGTCTACAATATAATTATTCATCCATTCAATACTGCCATTTAAACGAAGTTTTGCAAGAGCGTAATTATATTGTGGTCCAGTTCCATCAAGCAGGGTCCGTTGGACAAAATAACCTTCATTTGGCACTTCAAAAATAAATGGTATAATCATAGAAGGAGCACCGTAACTATTGTCAGGAATAACTGAGCACCATTCAGGCTCGGCGCAGGCGTTAAATTTCATTACAAAAGCATCATATTTATATTCAGACATTTCATAAGCACCTCCTGCAATAAATCCTCCATCAGATGTATGGGAAATTGTTTGAAAAAATGATAATTTATTGCCATCAATAACTTTTTGCCAAAGTTTATTGCCATTAATATCTGTTTTTACTACATACCCCCTATAGTTTGTGGTAGGATCCTTCCAAATCCTGCCGCCTATCAAAAATCCTGTATCATAAGTTTCCCTGAAATCAAGTGCCCATGAACTATAAGGATATGAGTAATTTTTTTTCCAATCCATTTGCGCATTACAATTGTTGACATATATCCACGTAAATAGCAACAGGATGGCAAAATGTTTTGTTTTCATAACCTATAAAATAGAGGGCTGGCTAAAAAGCAGTAATTTCTTTTTAGCCAAGCCCGGATTAATTTACTTAGTAACGGATAAGGGTTTTGATGCTAAAGTTTGATTGCCAGATTGGAGAGAAACAATATAGGAACCGGAAGTGATGCTGTAAAGATCAATAATTAACTGATCTTTTGCACTCTTTATTTCCTGTTTCCATACTACAACTCCATTGGTGTTATAGATGCTAACACTTGAATTGCTTGAATATGCAGGCAAGGTATATTCAATAATGGTGTAAGTGGTGGCAGGGTTGGGGAAAATGCTTAATTGTTCTGAATTATTTTTTGCGGTATTTGCAGATTTTATATCCGGAAGTTGGGCAATGGCTGCTTTTTCGCTATTTCCTAAATTAATAGGTTCCTGATACGATAACAAACCTGAAGCAATTAGAATATCCCTGGCAAAAGCGGTCGCATTATTTCCCCCACTTTGATATAGGGTGAACAACGGAATGGCACGAGCACTATCAACCGAACTTAATTCGATAGTATCAGCGTGCAATCCTGCCAAAATAGTATTTAAAGCAAGATAGTCGGCTGCTTGCTGACTTTCAAATTGGGAAAGAGTAAAGCTGGATTGCATAGAATTAATAGCCTGATTAGACCCGCTATAGTCACCTCTCTGTAGGCAAATATCGGCAAGTACAAAACCGGATTGTATGGTGTTTTCGTTTTGTAAAAAAGCTTTAAGTTCATTTATGGCATCAGGATTCACCGTATCACTTAAATAAGTGCTAATAATCCTGTTGGTGAGGAAACTTTCCTGTTGCAACCAACCATCGCGTATAGCTTCTAACTGTTCACGACCCCCAATTATAGTTTTCCCGGTTTCTATTTCCTCTTTCATATAATCGGGCATTGGCTCCCATCGGTTATCGAGCATGTTCATGATTTCTTCGCTTTTGGCAGCCTGTGGGTTCTCTGTTAGAATATCGCGAACCATAGCATTGGGCAGTACATTTTCCTGCTCAATAACTGATTTCATAGCTGTATCGCTCAGGTAAGGCGACTTTTGAAGTAGTTCTTCACGCAAAGTTAGGGCTTCAGGTGGGGTGCTGCCTATGATATCAAACGTAAGATTGGTGGTACTGCCACCGTCCACGGTATTTACAAGTTGCAGGTCGGCAGTTTCGGCATTGGAAGTGGCAATACTTTTGTCTGCCAAATCCTGACCGATACTGCCACCGGAACTGATCCATGATTTGCACGCTAACGTTTTATTATAAGTTGTCCCATTGTTTTGAAATCTATCAATCCCTAAAACAGGGTCAGGTCTAACTTTAACATTGACAGGGGTCGTAAACTGCTGGTAATAATAATTAGATCGGTTATTTATATTATGAATATTGTACTGATATGGGCTTGCACTAAATGTATTGGAAGCGGCAAGGGTATCCTTATTGGTACTTGGGTTATTGGCAGAAGCAATTCCCTGATTACGGTTTATGCCATACGTACTAGTTAATGGAACCAAATCATCTCTCACTATATCAATATCATAAGCATTGTTACTAAAGTCGTTGCACTTGTAACACAATCCGGTTGATGCTGTGGCATGGCGGTTTTCGCCATCAGCAACCGAACCACGGAACAGGTTAGTAAAAGTGTTGTTATAAACATAATTTTGAGTAGGGCCGGTATTTCGCAAGTACAACCCCACTTCATCAGCATGTGTAACTGCAGCGCACGTAAACGTATTCCCTTCAATGTGGAATCCACTGCTGTTATTAAAATATGCTCCTCTTGGATCGGGATCCTGATTGCTGGGTATCATAAAATTATTCTTTAGCATTTTTGCAGCCTGGCCGGATGATGTATATATGCCACAATTGTTATTGGTGAAGTTTGTTCTCTCAACCTTCCATCCATTGGTGGCAAATAAGGCGTAAACACCATAATCGAAATTAGAAAATGAAGAATACACAATTGATCCTTCCGGACAAGGGGAAATCAATGGATTAGAACAAGACCCTGTAACTGTAAATTTGCTTGAATAAGCGTATATACCATGCTTTTTTATAAGTGATGCAGGTAGATTATTTATAAAATTGCACCCATAAAAAGCGGCGCCGGTATTTTGAAGCATTTTCACCATATATTGGGCGTGGTCAGGATCAAGATGCTCTTCATTATTTTCAAAAGTGCAATTTTCGAACCAGCTTAAGTTTTTGTAATATGCAGCGTTAAAAAATGCACTTAGGGTGTTATTTGTGAAACGTGTATTGTTTTTTGCAATCACTTTAACTCCATATGGCACATTAAGGGCAATGTCAGCAAATTCAATGGTTGAATTATTTATGTAGATATCCTGGTTTGCAAAAGGGTTAGGAGGTGAGTTGGGATTTAATACCATGGAAATACCTTTCCACATATTGTTGCATACATTGGTTAACTTGGAATTATTAATTTCAACCAAACTATTTGTACCTTGCAAAGTAATACCAGCATTGTTATAAAATTTGAGTGTTGCACCATTCAAAGTTAATTTTTTGCCAACTGGAATTATCACATCGCCTCTGAAAATACGGGTTCCTGTCCATGTTTCGTTGGTAGTTAAGGTATATGAATCTTCTCCCTGTGCAAGGAGAATAGCTTTATATGCATTAGGGAATCCATAACCAACCTCATTATTCCAACCTGTTATTGGATCGAAATTATAATCCCCTATGTTTTTATAGCAGCTTGCTTTTAAAATTTCAAATACTTCCTGGTGGCTCAGGCAGGGATTGACAGCATACATGAGCGCGACAACTCCTGATAACAAGGCAGCTGAATAACTGGTTCCAGATAATATTGACAGTTGGTTGCTTGGAGTTATACAATAACCACTATTTGTCGGAACTAGAAATGAAGTTACAAAGTCAAGACCTGGTCCATAGCAACTACCGTTTGTGAATAAATTACCACCTTCAATTTCTTTACGTCTGTGATTGTCCAATGCTCCACCAACCGCTATTACAGGAAGAATTGTGGCAGGAAATTTAACATTTGTCTGATTTTGTGTGTTGGGAGTATAATTACCTCCGGAAACAATTATTGTCGTGTTATTTTTCTGAGGATAAGGCGGGTACAAGATATCATTTATTTTATCAATAACCGGCTGCATTTCAAGTTGAGTTGCATTCACCCAATTTATACTAATATTTATCACTTTTGCACCATTGTCAACTGCATGTTGCAAACATAGAGCGAGAAGTGTGAGGCTATTGCCTCCATAACCATAAACAATTTCATCATAAGTTCCATCACGTCTGCAAACCTCTATAATAGGAGTGACTCCTTCTGAAATATAGCTTCCATTTTCTTTCCAACCGCCGGCAACTCCAAATATTCCTGTATTGTTATTTGATTGAGAAAATATTACAGAAGCAACTGCTGTACCATGCGTGTATCCATTTATATTCTGTGGATAACTCAAACAAGTCATTTGAGTATTACCTGACGGTGGATAAACTGTATAATCCATTCCAATACTATTTTGAGCAGGAAAATCCACTTGAGTCCAATCAATACCATCATCTATAACAGCCACCCTTACATTTTCAACAGCTGTTTTTAATGATGGATTTGCAGTTGTCATTCCCCAGGCTTCGCGCAAATTCAAGTATTGGCTTGATTCATCTCCTTCCGGATCACCAACCCACCAGGTTTGTTTTCCGAAAATTGGCAATTCCGGAGTGGGATCATTTGGAAACACTGTACTTGTTGCAGAACTACCTTTCCCCAGTACATCAAGTATTGTATAATCAACTGATGACAAGGTGTTTATTGTAGTAACCAACTCGTCAAATTTCGTTAAATTTGGTAATCGGAAAACGAAATACTTATCGGAAGTGGACCCAATAAATTGCAGTCCATGCTGGTTAATCAAGATTTCTTTTCCACTAAGTTCCCACGACTGGTTAAATACAACTGTTAAAAATTGAGTACCTATGTATACTGTATCCTGCTCATGAATTGAAAAATATTTCCCATTGTTTTCATAAACAGTTCTGCCGCTAAAATTATGTGCATTCTGCGCTGCTAAAGACTGAATGATGATTACCGCAAATAATAAAAGTGAGAAATATTTAGATGTTGATTTAGGGGGAGGTTTTGTTTCCATAACTATTTTGTTTTGTCATTAAATCCCATTCTTTTTAAGGTTCTAATAGGGAGAACCGTTTTCCACTTACGCAAGTCCATCAAGCCTATGACACTGCATATGCGAACCTTGCGCGGCCAATATTCAAAACCAGTTGAACAAATAACCGATAAATAGCTTAATTTTGCAGTGCCTCTCTGTGATTTTGGTTCGTACTTGGTTAATTTAGCGATTGGTCAATTAAGCCTCACAGGGAGGCTTTTTTTATTGCTTTGAAATACCGGGATGGCTAGCCCTGTTTTCGAAAAAGCTGTTAGTATAGTTTAAGTTTATTAGTTAAAGTTAAATTGAGTAAGTAATGCGTAATTAATTTATGATGCTTAAGGTGTTAATTTACATGAACAAAAACAGGAATGAGCAAATCAATAT
>Ga0075012_10003685_pt1 | contig 14461 bp, 9 predicted proteins | sample All_14_2_FD_71474 | JGI IMG/M metagenome (GOLD analysis project Ga0075012, IMG submission 71474) | Freshwater microbial communities in response to fracking from Pennsylvania, USA - Allegheny Zone_MetaG_DW_15 | ecosystem: Environmental > Aquatic > Deep subsurface > Groundwater > Drilled... | reverse complement strand
CATATACGTACACTAGAGGAATTTGCGACACTAAAAGATTCCTGGGCGATTTTATATGTTAATCGTCCGCAGAAGACCGCATTTCTCACATGGGAATGGTTGTACACTTGGTGGAAAAACTTTGGTGAAAACAAAGAATTGTGGCTTTTGACCGCTTGGAAAGAGGAAAGATTAGTTGGTGCTGCTCCGCTTATGCTCTCAAAAGAAAAGCGTTTGGGATTAGGGTATCGACTATTACAATCTCTTGGCAAACCAAACACGGATGAAGGGGATTTTCTGGCTATTGAAGATGCCGAACAAGTGATCAACCTTTTCTTTGATTATCTAGACTCTCAAAAACGCCATTGGGATGCAATAGAATTTTGTGAATTGAGCTCCGAGTCGCCTACTGCCTTCATAATTGGCGAAAAGCTCAAAAATTTCAATCTTGTAATAAAGCGTCAAATCAATCCACATTTTTATATTCGAACTTCAGAGTCATGGGACGAATATTGGAAATCGATATCAAAGAATACGCGTGAAAGTGTAGAAAAGCGTTTAAGACAAGGAAAGAAAAAGTTCAGTCTTGAGTTTCAATACATCAAGTCTGAAAATGTAAAATGGGAACACTTTGATATAGTTTCCACCATTAACCAAAATGCAAAATACTCGGAGAAATATGGCTCTCCAAAGGAATTCGATTATTTAAGAGATCTATTGTCTGCTATGCAAGGCAAGGGATGGCTTGAAGTGATTATTCTGTATATGGAAGGTAAACCAGTTGCCTATGACTACGGCTTCAATATGGAAGGTAAATTTGAAGATTGGCGTACTGGCTATGACACTGGGTATGCAACTCAAGCCGTTGGAAAGCTTCTTTTATTTTTAATGATCCAGTATCAATTTCAGAATGAGGAATATCATCACTTTGATTTTTTGCGCGGTGCATATGAATACAAAGCACAATGGAATCCACAAAGCCGTGATTATATCAACCTTGTAGGGGTGAAACCATATCACATCCCCGCCCGGCTTTCATTGATCACACTTCCTATAATTTGGGAATGGATCAAACGTAAAATTCTTAAACGAAAGCCAACTTAATCTGATAGAGAAAGTTTTGTAACTTCACCCATTGTCAAGCTTCGCATCCCATACTTAACACGAAGTTCTGAAAACTCCATTAGTATCTTTTCCAAAAAGTCAAAGTTTGCATCCATATCTTCTGAAAAATCCTCTGGATGCCACCAAAGATGGAATATATGACCATCCTTGGCAGTTTGTCTGAGAGAGGAAATAATACGTCTTAAGCGTAACGGTTCAAGTACCTTTAACCGTTTGGATGCTGACCGAAGATACCTGCTTGCCGGAATATTTACAGGACGCTCAACAATTGGCAATTTATATGCGTTCGAACCGGAGACATTAAAATAAGCATCAAGAATGCGCATAAATCGCCTGGATAGACGACGATGATCGCTTCGTTTAGATGGGGTTCGAAACCATATCGCTTCATTCCCACGATATGACTTAATTCCATTCTGTGCACATATATCCAGATACTCCTGAGAATATTGGTTTCGCGGAAAAACAATGCTTTCAATTTTGCAACCAAACCTCTCGCCTGCGCGAAGCGCCGCTTGTAAGTCAGATTGAAAATCTTCTGGAGTTTGTCCATCTTCAAGGCAATAGTAATGAGAAAAAGTGTGGGTTCCCAATTCTTGATATGGAGTATCCAAAATCAGGCGGATAAGGGATGGTGCAAAATGGAGTGGGTCACTGACTTCATCCACACCTACCTCCTCAGAGATCGAAAAATAGGGTGAGAGTTGTTGATTCTGATAAGCTGGCACTCTATCTGGCAACGACTTAAGCATTTGATCTCGAGTCTCGAAAAACAGGAATCCAACAGTCGCCCAAGTAGCGTGAATTTCATATTTCTTAAATAAATCCAGTAGGCGGAGTACAACCTTACGAGTAGGCAGTAAGTCCTTACGCTTAACAGATCCACCCAAATCTCGAACGCCCCAAATTAGTTCGAAATCCAAGGAAATAACTAAAGCGCCTGTATCATTTTTCATTTATCCTCGCAGAGTGACACCAGTTATAGGGTGTTGATTTAATTACTCAATTACCATCAGCTCATCAGCTGATAAATCGATATTACCGCCAGCATTAGTGTCTACAATAATCGTTCTTAGGCGATTATATGCTGTTACATCATCCCATACACCATAATTTGCAAACAATATTGAATAGCGTGGATTATCCTGCAAGGTTTTGGATGGGTCAGGCAGCCATAGTGACAATTCATATTCCCCAGAAGCTATATGTGCGGGAAGGCGAACTTTTATCTCAAATTCATTTGAACCAGGGAGCCAGAGCCGTGCATCAACTGGAAGTAAAACTTCGAATGTTTCAACACCATCAAGCACAAGATAAACGGGTCGATAGTTGATTGGAGAGGAAAATCCTGTATTCTCCAACTTAACTTTCAAGTGAAGGATGCCCCCGGGGCTCACCCTTTCATTGACAGTTGAATCTACAAGGGAGAATCGATACCCAAGCCGATTCTCTATCTCCTCATAACATCCTTGCGCCTCCCAACTTCCAAGAACATCTGGATGCCAACCATCCCCTAACTCTGTGAAATGAAATAAAGCAAGTTCTTGCAAAGCTGAAGGGCAATCGCTACGCGGCGGGTTTGGTGCGCAACTTTCACCGCCAACGGGCACAAACTGTGTAGTTTGCTTTAAGTACTCGACCTCCTGCTCTATTGTAAATACCCCATCACGCCCATACGTATTCTCGTCATCAGAACTGGCTAGGAAGCAATCATTATGAAAACCAACCCGAGACTGGTCATTCCCTGTAAACGCTGTATCAACTGATAAGGGTGTCGGGAAAAAGGTCATCATGTCCACTGGATACCGTAATAAAACCGATCGATCATCTGGCAAAGCGTTAAGCAAAGAGTTTAATATCTGGAGTTTGGCTTCACTGCTTTCATCTAATTCATTTGTAGACGCATGCCACTCTCCCCACGCGCCAATGAATCCGGCTTCCATCCAAACAATAACATCATTATTATTTTGCAGCACGGGCTGCAATTGCTCAATATGTCTCAGAATTTTCTCAAGTGAAGCATCTGGTTCAGAATTTGGAAATGGTCCATCGTTATATGCGAAACGTACAATTGACTTAACTCCACTTCCGCGCACAGCAGAAAAATAAGCATCTATCTGCTGCAAAAATTCTTCTGGAATATCACCATCGCGATAATCATCAAGGCGGATGGTTGTATACACCAAAGTCACCCCATCCTCATAATATTCTCCTAAATCGGTATCTTCAATATCCGCCTCAGATGAAAATCCCCGCTCGGGATTTTGAAGAAAATCATCAGAAATTTCATATTCAACTTGCGTCCGTTCAGGCTCGTTAACAACCAAGGTTGCTGTTGGTATGACAATTTCAGTAGGCGCTGTAATAGTGGGAGCTGGTTTATTATTAGAACACGCAAACAAAGTTATAGATAAAAACAAAACAAAAAACTTTCTCATTGAAGTTTCACTCCATCTAACAAAACATCGTTTTTGCCATTAACCAATTCAATTTGGGCACATATGCCCAAATTGAATTGGTAATCTATTACTACAGTAAGCGAACCGGTCTAAGCCCAGTTATTACTTACTCACTTTTTCTCCTGCTTGTAATAATGGTTGCCGCAATTACAAGTATCATCAAAACCAATGAAATCCCTAAAGCAAAAGGTATCCAAGATGTGACTGTAGATGCAGGTGCAGTGATCGGGTTCTCAGCAGGAGCCGGTGTGGATATCGATTGTTCTAAATCAACAGGAGCTTCAATTTTAAGGAAGCGGGTATCAACCGATAATACCTGTTGTCCACGAATGACCGCGAAGTTTCCCAACAGTGCTTGACGAGAAGACTCACTTAACAACGTATCCGCAGACCAAGTTACTCCTTGAGGAGAATTACCAACTACGGCAATAATTAAATTACCAAAGTTCCAAGGTGAAGATAAAAGTTGGAGATACCCAGCTGGCTGTTGTGGATCAACCTGATAGACCACCTGAAGCTCCTCTTCGCTGGCAATATCACTACCAGGATCAAAGGGCACAGGCAAACTGTCGTTGATCTGATTGATAAACTCCATCTTACTTGGCAAGCCGAACGCCATGATATTGTATTCAGATAGGTCTTCATTTACTGCTTCATCTGCATAAAACGCTTCAGGAGTAAAAATCACACCATCTGACTGAGAACCGAGGTAACCAGCAACTCGAATAGCTGAAGCCCACGCATCAGGGTTATCTCTCTGGAGAACAAAAGCTACATTTCCAAGGTCAGGGGATTGGATGAATGGAATTGGGTATGTAGATAAATCAGGAACATCGACTGTATCCGCAGGTCGAGGAGCGAGCGGAAGGTGCAAACGAGAGTCAGCCCATAAAGTTACGAACAACCCTGCCTGATTTGGATCCGCACATTCATCTAAAGGCTCCAGAGCAACAGCTACATCCAACAGGTTCAAGCCAGAGCGGACTGCAGAAGGTGGAATGGCAATTTGGATCCGATTATTGGCTTTATTCGCCGTTTCATCACTCAAGCGAATGCTACCAATAGGTTGGTCATTAAGAAAAACAAACACACCTGAACGCGCATAGTTCAGCAAAGTGCTATTGCTAATGGAAGCTTCAAAATAAGCCTCAGGAGTGACCGTCTGTCCAACAGGGATATAGAACTGGAAAGTCTCAGTGTTCTCGCCGCGCCCTTCAAAGGTAACACTTTCATACCCCATTCCCTCGAGTGTTTGATCAACAGTGGATTGATCAACATAAACGCGATTGTTGACGCTATCAATTAAAGCAACATTTGTGACATTTGCAGGGCGGATCACTCCCGTACTCAATGCTTGCGCTGCCTTAACTGTTGCTTGATCATCATTTCCTGAAACGATCAAAACAACTCTTTCCGGGCTCCACGGAGAAGGTATCATTTGGAGCACCCCAGCCTCTCCAGACTCTGAGAATGAACCATCCACCAGAGCAAGAGGAGTTGCAAGCTGATACAACAAAGGTAAGGAAGAGGCGTTTCCAACGAAAACAAGATGTGAAGAAGCCAACTTATCTTCCGTTGCTTCAGCATGGTTCACTATATTAATGTCCAATGCACCTGCTGTTCGAGCTTCCATACCAGCAGAGACGGTGAGAGCAGCCTGGAGCTCCGCCGATGTTGGTTGATCGGGAATCACAATTAGGGCAGAGTCGACAAAAATAGAGTCTTGATATAAAGGACGGGGGAAGTTACGCAGATCCGTATCAGGTGCTGTAACTTCATGTGGAATTACAAAACTCGAGTTTGGATGCACAATGACTTCTACACGAGTATCATACAAACAAGACTCTCCACTGCTCAAAACGATCGACAATTCCTGACGTCCATCCCGGCGATTTGACTCAAAAAGATCCAAAGGAATGGCAACAGTTTGTGTAAAACGGCCAGATTCATTAAGCGGTATCACAGAGACAATCTCATTATTCATATAGATAGTCAGCGATCCACCATAGAATTGACCTTCATTTGCCGCACTTGCAGCTTGAATAGTGACAGAATAATCCAACTGTAATTGTGCATCAGAAGTTAAACGCCAATTTGCAGGTAGACCAAAGAACATGGTCTCTGTTGCGTATGGGCCGATCATACGCCGCTCCTCTTCTTTGAGTTGAGCGAACGTGAATGACCCACCAGTATCTTGAAGATTATCAATCAATACTGGAGCAGTGACCTGACTGGCAAAACCAACCGAATTGGGCACCAGAGCGGCAATGAGAAAGAAAAGAACTATGGGAAAAAGAATTTTTTTCATATGAACATCCTATTGAGCATCATTTGTCATTATAGAAAACAATAATAAAGCCAGCATTACAACGGCATTGCTTTTTCCAGATATACACCTTCGATCGAGCGAATCATAGTTTTGAGAGAATAAAAATCGTCAATTTGCTTCAATGCTACCAAACGCATGCGATTCGCTTCCTCCGGTTGTTCCAACACTTTTTGAATTGCTGAGGAGGCGGTTTGCACATCCCCGATTGGCACAAGAATCCCATGATTCCCCGCCCCAATTAATTCATGAGCGCCAAGGTTGTCCGAGGCAACCACTGGCACACCTGCAGCAAAAGCTTCCAATATCACCAACGGATTGCCTTCCCAACGTGAGAGCAACACAAAACAATCAAAAATCTTGTACAACTGACTCACATCGGTACGATGACCAAGCCAATGAATTACATTTTCCAAATTTAATTCACGAGTAAGCTGTCGAGCATCAGCTTCCAAGGGACCATCTCCCACCCATACAAAATGCACATCAGGATATGTACGATGTAAGATTTCTGCGATCCGCACAAAATCATTTGGTAATTTGGGAATAGCAAGACGCCCTACCGCGCCTACGACCCGTGCCGAAGGAGGAATACCCAAAGACTCCTTTAAGGATGCCACATCCACTTCCAAACGATATGACGAAGGGTCAATACCAGTTGGAATAACAACGTACAAACCTGGTTTACCCACCTTATACTTCAAGGCTAGGTCACGTTCATGGGCCGCCACGGTAATGATCTTGGCAGTAAAATTTGCCGCCAATGCTTCAAGCAATGCCACCACTCGCGCCACCAACGGTTTTGATCCTTCATGAAATGCAAAGTTGTGCGGTGAATAAATCACCGGAACACCCGTACCAATAGCAGCCATCCGCATTAAGAATCCGGCTTTGGAAGCATGGGCATGGATCAAGTCATACCTTTCGCGGCGGATGTGAGAACCCAATTGGAAGAGGACACGTGCATCCGTTAGTGGATTCACCTTGTAACGATTCATAGCCAGACTAAAAGCGGATACGCCAAATTCAGCTTTTAACTCCGCTGCAAATTCCGGTCCATTCTCTGAGAGACATGCGACTGTAATCTTGAACTTCTCGCGATCTAGGTTGCGGACCAGCATACGAATGTACGCCGCCACACCACCGGTCGATTTGGTGACAAGAAGCAATCGGATGAGCTGTTTGGTCATGGTTGTGAATCCAGCCCTGGGGTCGGCAAAGAGGCGCTTAATCCCCGATTGCGTAAAAGTTGCAAATATAAATCTGAGATGCGGTTGATCATGGCATCCAAACTATAACTTTTCATCACCTTCTCAAAACCAGCACTCCCCATTTGCTTTCGCAACTGCGGGTCGCGAGCGAGGCGAATACACGCCTGAGCTAATGCAGCAGGGTCACCACTGGGAGTTAGGAAAGCGGTCACATCTGGGTCAACCACTCCAACCACGCCATCAACTGCAGTGGAAACAACTGGCAATGAAGATGCCATAGCTTCAAGCAAAATGACCGGCAAACCTTCCCAAAGAGATGAAAGCACCAACACGTCGAGTGACGAGAGAATAGTTGGAATATCTTTACGCATACCAGTGAACACCACAGCAGGGAAAAGTCCCAGTTCACGGGCTTGTGCTTCCAACTCTGGCATCAACGGACCATCTCCAACGATCAAGAAACGAGCATTAGGCTGTTCGCGCAAAATCTCTACAGCAGCCTGCAAGAACATGGGTACGTTTTTCTGCGGTTTTAATCTACCAACAATACCAAAGAGTGGCGCATCGGATGCAATTCCAAACTCTGCACGAATACGTTTTGCTTCTTCTTCATGCCCGGTAAAGGCTTTCACATCTACAGCGTTTTGAATGACCACAAGTTTATCTGCAGGCACGCCTGTTTTTTGCAAATGAAATTGACGAACCTCTTCAGAAACAGCGATCAATCGGTCTGCCCACACGGCAGTAGAGCCATAAAGATGCCCCATTAACCAGTTGTTTGCCCAAACATCGTTATTATGCAATGTTGAGACCACCACTGGAACACCTGCAAGCCGGGCAGCAAGGCGTCCATGAAAATCACTTTTGAACAAGTGAGTGTGAAAGACCTGAGGCTTTTCTTTACGCATGAAGCGCGCCAAGCGCAGAGTCAAAAAGGGGTCAATCAAACCTAAACGAGGAAAACGAACTAACCGCAGCCCTTTTTTCTCTAATTCAGAAACAAAAGGACCTGGTGTGCTATACCCCACTGTAATGCGATAGCCACGCATTTCCAAACCTGCAGCAAGGTCTCGCAGAAGTGTTTCCGCGCCGCCGAAGGTCAGTCCATCGATCATGTGAAAGATGTGAGGCTTATCCATTCCGAGTTTTCTCATTCAGCAAATTATTGTACATTTGCTCATATTGAGCACCAACCACACGAAAGTCATAGGCATTCAAGATACGTTCGCGTCCTTTTTGCCCTACAATCTTTCGTTTTGTTTCATCATTACCATATTCAATCAGTGCATCTGCCCATGCTTCCACATTTGCCACGGGAACCATCACACCATATTTGCCTTGGTCCAATACTTCATTGTTACCGCCCACAGGAGTTGCCAAACATGCCACACCAGATGCCATCGCTTCCAACAATGCATTGGAAATGCCTTCAGTAAAAGAAGGAAGGATGAACAAGTCGGCAGCTTTCAGATACAAGTTGACATTCTTCTGACTACCGGCAAACTGAACGACGTCCTCCACACCCAATGATTTTGCCTGCTCCTCTAACGCGGCTCTTTCTGGACCGTCACCGACAATCACGAGCCGCAGCTTTGGGCTACGCTGACGAGTAGTTTTCATTGCCTCGATCACCGTTGGCAGAGACTTAACCGGATCAAGCCGCCCAACAAACAACGCCACAGTATTTTCTTGTAACCCTAGTTGCTGTTTTGCCGCCAGACGGGCTGCCGCATCAAATTCGTAGGCTCGCGCATCAATACCATTGTTGAGAATTTTTACCCGCTCAGGTGGAACGCCGATCTGCAATGCCTCGGCACGCATTACATCAGTCAGAGCAACCACCACATCTGCCCAGCGTCGGATCGCCCAAAAGCGCAACCGTCCACGCCAAGTTTTCATTGAAACTTGCACATCACCAATGGCATTGCTACCACCTAATTTGACAATTACTTTCTTGCCAAAGAAACGCCCTAACAACACAGCAATAAAAGCAGGACCAAAAGCCAGGTGGGCATGTAGAATTTGATAGTTCGATCGGTTGGCAAGCAAGTACCCCAATGCAGAAAACATAAAGGAAACCGTACGCAATTTGCCAAAACCAAAGGTCTTGGGGCGTATGATCTGAAACCCGTTGCGTTCCTCTCGTTCAGGTAAACCTTCTGCAAGGCGAGTCACCACCCAAACATTCCAACCACTTCGGGCAAAATACTCTGAAAGCCGCTCCGCTTGCATTTCAGCACCACCCACCGGCAGCGGCGGAAATTCGTTGACCATCATAACCACCCCGTTCATTATGCCCTACCTATAGCTGAAAGTAGTTTATCTTTTGCGGAAACAACAATATCACGTTCCACGAACCACAGCATGCTGAGATAAGAAAGTCCGCCAACAGAGACAGTAACGGTCAATAACAACCATTCAGGCAATGAATCGCCAAGTAATTGCATTATTCCGAACACGATCCCTGCCATGACGGCACCTGCCAAAGTTGCCGGACGCAACGCCCGTGCTATCTCAAGCATGGGTAATTTGATCAAGCGTGAAGCAACGAAGATATTGATCAAGGCGCTGACCAAGGCCATGGCAGCTTGCGCCCAGCCTACAACTACGATCGAACCGGTAACAGTGACTGCCCAGAATAAAGTTGGGAATAAAAGAGTGAGACGGGTCAGACCGATCCATGTCAAAATTTGCGGACGTCCTTCTGCCCAATACACACTGCTAATGTTATGAACAATCGAAAGGATGGTTGCATATACAGCAATACCTTGAACGACTGGTACAGCATCCAACCATTTTTCGCCAAAGAAGACCACAATAAAAGGTTCTGCCACCAATGCCAACCCAATGCCCATTGGAATCGTCAGAATCGAAATATAACGAGTGGCAAGGAAGAAGGCGCGAGCCATCCCACTTTCCGCAGATTGCTCCCGCACTTGCGAATATATAGGGAAAAGAACATTACTTAATGTCCTCGCAAATTCAAGAATCAAGAGGTCTGGCAGACGAAAAGCAAGGGTGTAAACACCCATCTGCTCTGAACTGAGGTAACGTCCAACCAACAGGTAATCTAAATTCAACAAAGTGATCGCGAGAAGCTCACCAACAATAAAAGCTACCCCATATTTAAGGAGTTCGTATGCCATTTTGAAATCAAAGGCAAATTCTGGTTTCCAAGGCGTAACCAACCAATAGGAAACCGAGGCGACCAAATTGCCTGCCAATTGACCATAAATCAAACTCCAAGCACCAAAACCACCAAATGCAAAACCAATTGATGCAACGCCCTTGGCAACCGAACGCAAAAAAGAGGGAATGAAACTACGTTTGAACGACAATCGTTTCAGCAAGACAGATTCGTGGATATATCCCAATGATAACAATGGGAAAGTAAGTGCAAGGGTGCGCGAAACATCCACAACCCGCTCATCTTTAAAGAAATCTGCAATGGAAGGAGCGGCAAACCAGATACCAATAAAAAATAGCAGACCCGTAACTTGGTTCACCCAAAAGGCAGTTGAGATGCGTCTCTTTTCGTCAGGAAAATATATAACAGCTGCAGTGACACCCAAATCACTGACACCCTCCAAAAAAGCAATGACCGTAACAGCATATCCCACTAAACCGAAATCATCTTTAGTTAGTAAGCGCGCAAGCACAACAGTGCTCAAGAACACCATTAACTTGCCGGTAAACATGGCAACATACCGCCAAGCCGTACCCCGAATCGCCGCCTTGGATATATCCAATTCTGCAGGTTGAGAAGTCAAAACTATATCTCCAAGGGATTGTAAAGTTCACGATCGTTCTTTAGGTTCGCTACCACCTGTGTTACAGCCATACACAACGAGATTAAAGACCAAAATGCGTTAGTATATGCACTGTTTTTGTAAATTGACATAAACATATATCCTGCAAGGGCGGCAAATAACGCAGAAGCAATATAAGCATCATCTTTAGACCCCAAGTCTAGTAATTGTTTCCGAGCTTTATATAAGCGTATGAAAACAATCACAATTATCCCGATGTATATTGCTGTACCAATCAAACCCTGATTCGCCAATAATTGCAAATACAAACTAGCCGGATCACGTGCTTCACGACGCGAATCAAGCCCGATCTGGCGGGAGTAATCCAAATAGTATTGAGAGTAGTTTTCCAAGCCTACACCAAATGCAGGGTTATCAAGGAACATACGCCATGCTGCGATATTCTCACTCGTTCTGCCTCTAAACGACTCGTCTTCTATTGCAGTTGGATCATTATTAATCAATTGCGTCAATGTTAACAGACGTTCAGTATAATTTGCAGGTAGCAACTGTAAAAGAAATAATCCCAATGCTCCAATTGTGAATATTGAAGTAATACTAGGTCGGTTAAACATGAAAAACACAAGTATTGTGAATGCGAAACTAAGAAAACCACCTCGTGAGTCGGTATAAATTAAAGCCAAAGAAATAATCCCAGCTCCAGATAGAGCAATTGCACGGATCAAAAGCTTTTTCTCATGCCAAGCCCTGTCCAAAGCCAAGATAAAAATTAGAGCTAAAATTTGTGCGTATGGATTTGGCGTTTCATATGGGCCAGTCATACGAGGGCGTCCGACATAGCCTGAATATTCCCAGCCGCCAAATCCATAATAAGTATTATCAAATGTTTTTGTAAGATTTTGAATTACGCTGATGGACGCCATGAAAATCCCTGCAGCGATGACCGACCAAATAGCACTTCGTAATGACGGAGACCTCTGCACAATAAATAAAATGATCGCAACGATCAACAGATTCTCAAAAACATTTATAAATTCCTCAAGTGCAACAGTTACATTGTCCGCTGTTACAACGGACAACAATAAAGAGATTGCATATATTCCGAGAATGAAAATATTCTGCAACCAACCTGCTGGACGCTCATTAAATAATAAAAAGCGAAGTAAGACGACCCCAAGCATAAAAAGAACAAGGGGTCTTCCTGGTCCCGGCCAACCATTTATTTCTACAAAAGCACGCTGGACTTGAGCAAACAAGACAAATAGGATCATTGCTATGCCAAGATCCGGTTTAAATACCACGATTACAAGAGCAATCGCACCGACCAATGCACCTAAGACGAGATAGCCAAAGTATCCAGTAGCAATTGCAACAACAATGCCATAGAGCAACGCGATAAAAGCAAATGCAAGCGTCCACTTATCAAGTTGTGGAGCCATATCATCGCGGATGCGTTCAAAATTGGATGGTCTATCCATTAATCAATCCTCAGAAGGAAGACTATGCATCTTCCTTTTGTACCCAAAATGGACTTTTCAACTCCCAAACATAAACAGGGTTGGAGGGATCTCGCTTTGCCTGCTCCAAAGCTCCTGATGTTTTACTGATCAATTCTTGAACTGTGATGCCGCCACTATACTCTCCACCTCCAACACGGGGTTCGAGATTCAGCGTAACATCATATTGTTGCAATTCTACAGGCTGCTGTAAGGCTTGTTGAATTCGTTTAAAGATTCTGCTGGCAGCATCGCCTTTCGTCATGGGTAGCAAAACAATAAAACTATTCTTATTCCAACGTCCAATATTGTCATTACCACGCAACTCGCGTTTCAAAGTATTGGTAACATTTGACAATACCCGCTGCAATCCCGGAGTTGGCAGAGAATCGAGATAGTCAGTTAAACCACTAAGTTCAAATACTCCAATAGAAAAAGGGTCAGAAGGATTAGAAGCAATTTGATCCTCAAGTAAACGTGCAAAATAACGGTTATTATAAACTCCGGTATCAGCGTCTAATTGCAACCGATGTCGGTACGCTTCCAAAGGTATGCGGATTTGCTCGCTGAGAATTGCAAGCGCTGCTCCACCTACCAAACCCAGTAAAAGAGATAAACTTGCATCTTGTAACGGCTTCGGTGATACAGGTATAACCGGTATTTGAGCTGGATCTAGAACATTTAATTCATACACCCGGTTAAGACCGCGGGTAAATAATATTGTTTGGTAGCCAATGGCATTGGTCAGGTTTGTGGCAAGTTCTGCATCGGGACCAGTTACAGAAAGTTCCAAAACACTAGACTCAGGCAATGCTACAGCAAGAATAATATAGTCTTCGCGTTTGAAGTTCTGAACGCCTAGAGTAGCCAGCGCTTCATCTAAAATTCTTTGGCTTGACATTACTTCTGTATATGTAGCCACAACGGAACGTAAATCTAGGGTTTCCAAGCCAGAAATCAGAACTTCAGCATCACCCTGACTAGTCAGTAAAGAACCTGGGGTAATAATCAGGCGTGTTGTCGCCCGATAGTTGGGTATAGAAAAGTATGAAACTGTCAATGAAACGATTACAGCAACAAGCGCTGTTATGGCAATCAACCACCACCCTTTTTGCAACATGCGAAAATACAATCTTAATTCCATACTCTCTTCCTCCATACCGGGAAACCGGCAATAAATATGAGAACAATTTATATCTGATGATTTAATAAAATCAATTTAAAACATTTGCATGGGTATAGGGAATAAGCTTCAAAGTCATTACGTATACCTATGATACCGCAAAATCAAGAAACACAAAAAAAACAACAAAAATAGTGCCCAAAATGCAATTATTCTAAAACATATAGTCTATATTAGTAGTAATACATACCAAAATAATAACCATATACTTTGTCGCAGATTTTGGCATATTTGGGTCACATTTGTATTTCTAATCCCCAAAGGCACTAACCAAATAAGGGAAGAACTGTTTGGTGTATCAAATCTCCCTAATCAATGCGCCCCTCGACTCTCAAAAACAGCTATTACCGTTTTTAGAAGGATATTAAAATCAAACCAAAAACTTCGACGTTCAATGTAAGCAATGTCAAGCCGGAGGCGGTCATCAAATTCCATACTTGCTCTACCAAAAACCTGCCAAAGTCCTGTTATGCCAGGAAGCACATCAAGACGTTCGGTGTGCCATAATTGATAAGTCTCTGGTCCAAAAGAAGTTGGACGAGGTCCTACAAGGCTCATGTCCCCTTTTAAGATATTTAGCAATTGTGGAAGCTCATCCATACTGGTTTTGCGTAAGATACGTCCTACTCGAGTCACTCGAGGGTCGTTGGTGATCTTAAAGTCTGGCCACTGTAATTCATTTAAGTGCATGTACTTTTGCTTCAGTTCTTCTGCATTCGGCACCATGGAACGAAACTTATACATGCGAAAGCGTTTTCCACCTCTACCTGTTCGATTTTGAAAAAACATCACTGGAGCCCCTGGTGATTCAATTAGAATTGCCAACCCTACTAAAATCAACACAGTCCCCCAAAAAGGCATTGCTAACAAAACTACTGTCAAATCAAATAATCTCTTTACAAAAAGATACGA
>Ga0075012_10003683_pt1 | contig 14472 bp, 7 predicted proteins | sample All_14_2_FD_71474 | JGI IMG/M metagenome (GOLD analysis project Ga0075012, IMG submission 71474) | Freshwater microbial communities in response to fracking from Pennsylvania, USA - Allegheny Zone_MetaG_DW_15 | ecosystem: Environmental > Aquatic > Deep subsurface > Groundwater > Drilled... | reverse complement strand
ACAACACATTGATATTCAACGCATTTTAATCGTGTCGCATGCAAAATCAATCACGCTTAAAATTCCAACCTTGATGAAACTCCAATCTCCACCTCACCAAAACCGCCACCACTCCCGCAAATTGCTCATCGCCAACTGGCTGCGCAGTTCGTATTCCTCCCAAGCTTGTCTCGATGAACTGGTGGCTGGGCGGTCGTAAGGCATCGGCTCCCCGTTGATGCCCGCCACGAAATTGTGGATGCATTGCGGCAGCACAGCCACATTGTACCCGCCCTCCAGCGTGGCGAATAGGTGCTTGGAGCGCTCCCGCAATATTTTTCCGATTGCATAAAAACTGCTTTCCGTCACCCGAAGTTGCAGTAGCAAATCGTAGAGGTGGGCATCGAAGCCCGCCGAGACAGCAACCACGTCCGGCGCAAACTGCTCCATGACCTGCATACAATTGTTCACTGCATCCATGAAAACATCGTCGCCGCTATCGGGCGGGAGGGGCAGGTTCATTGTGTAGCCCCGGCCTGGCCCCGTGCCAATCTCGTTCACCCAGCCGTGCCCCGGAAACGCCGGGAACTGGTGGATGGAGCAGTAAAAAACCCGGTCGGTGGCCTCGAAAATATGGGAAGTGCCATCGCCGAGGTGCCCGTCGAAATCGAAAAGGAAAACCCGCTTGCCCTCGTTGGCCAGTTTTTGCGCAGCAATGGCCACGTTGTTGAACAGGCAAAACCCGCTTGAGCGGTCAGCGTAGGCGTGGTGGCCGGGTGGCCGCACCAGCGCAAAATCGCCCTGCTCGCTGGCCAAAACCGTTGCGCCCACGGCCCGCACTGCCGCCTCATAGCTGCCGGGGCCAATGACCGTGTCGGGGTCGAGGTGCTCGGCTGCCCCGGTACCGCTCGCCCACAACCGCTCGATATGGGCTTGGGTATGCACGAGCGAAAGCCAAGGGCTCCCGTCCGGGACATTTGTAGTTGGCATCCCCTCAAAAGCTTCCAAACGCTTGGCGTTTTCGGGGTGCATACCCGTATCGTGTTCCAGAAAAATTGGGTTATAAATAAGTTTCATCATCCACTTGTTTTCACAAAAACCATCTTGCAGGGCAAATATCGCCAGCAAAATCGGTGCTTTTCCAGCATTGAGCAGCCATCCTACCTGGGCTCAAAAGGCAGCTCCGCAACGAACGGCAGGGCGTGTTCCAAGTCCAGTTTTGCAGAGAAAACACCGCTGTCCTCTACTGCCAGTACGAAGCCACGGTGCTGGAACATTTTTATCATGTGTGAATTGTTGCGCAGCACAGACGCATGAATCTGCTTGATGCCCTTGTCACGGGCGATTTCCAGCATGTAGTCCATCATCAAGCTGCCGAGGCCCTGATTTTGCCACGGGTCGGCCACAATGATGGCGAACTCTGCCATTTCACCCCAAGCATCGGAGATGATGCGCACCACGCCAGCGATGTGCTCCTTGCCTTTTTCCTCGATTTTGACGGCCAAGGCCATTTCCCGGTCGTAGTCAATCTGCGTGAGGCGGCTCAGAAAGTCGTGCGTTACCTTCGGAATGTAGCCGAAAAACCGGAAGTACAGCGACTGGTCGGAAAGGTAATTGAACATATCACCCAGCAGCGGCTCGTCCTCTGGCCGAATGGGTTGCAACATGGCTGCCCGCCCGTCCCGCAGGTGGACGGACTTTTCGTATTTCTGAGGGTATGGCGAAATGACGAGGTGCTGGTACGGGTGGCCCTTGTGCCGTGGGTGGTAGTCGTCGAGCAGGATTCGGGCATCCACCACAATGCCCCCGGTCTCGTCCACGAGGTAGGGGTTGATGTCCATCTCCCGCACTTCAGGGAAGTCCATGAGGATGTAGGCGAATTTTTGCAGTGTGAATGCCAAATCGTCCAAGTCCACGCTGGGGATACCCCGGAAGCCCTTCAATTGCTGGTAAATTTTTGTGCGCTCGATGGCTCGTTTCGCCAAGGCGAGGTTGAACGGCGGCAAACCAAAACTGGTGTCCTTGATGACCTCCACGGCTACCCCACCCTGCCCGAACACGATGAGCGGCCCGAAGATGGGGTCACGCATGGCGCCCAGCAGCAGCTCAAAGCGCTTCTTCTGCATTTTTTCCACCAAAACGCCTTTGATATCGGCGTCTGGCTTGTGTTTTTTTACCGATGCAATAATCGTCTCGTAAGCCTTTTCGGCAGCGGCTTTGGTGGTGATGTTCAACTTCACGCCGCCCACGTCGGTCTTGTGGAGTGCATCCGGCGACACGATTTTCATCACTACTGGGAAGCCCGTTTGCTCCGCAAATTCGCCTGCCTCCTTGACATTTTTCGCCAGCAAATTGCCGCCCACACTGATGTCGTAGCAGCCGAGCAGCGCCTTCGCCTCGTGCTCCAGCAGGTAGTGTCGGCCTTCGGCCAATGCGTTCCGCATGATGTGCCAAGCTCCGTCCCTGTTCGGCGAAAAACGGCGGGGCGCTTCATGCGGTGTTTCATACAACAACTGCAGGTTGCTCGTGTACTGCCACATGAGCAGGAAGGCGTCCACCCCGCTTTCCGGGTAGCGGTAGTTGGGGATTTTGCCCTTGTCGAGGATTTCACGGGCAGACCACACATCCCGTTCGCCCATCCACGCTGCCAGCACGGGCTTGCGTGTTTTATTGCCTACGGCAACGAGCGCCTCTGCCGTTCCAGCCGGGTCGGTGACGGTCTGGGCGGTGAGAATTGTCAGCACCCCGTCCACTTCGGGGTCGGCGAGGCAGATTTCAACGGCTTTTCGGTAGGCTTCAGGTGAGGCATCGCCCAGCACGTCCACAGGATTGCCGTGGCTCCAGTGGGCGGGCAGCACTTCGTTCAGCTTCGCAATGCTTTCCTCCGAAAGCTCGGCCAAGCGCCCGCCCCTGTTGGTCAGGTAATCGGTGGCCAACACGCCGGGGCCGCCCGCATTCGTCACGATGGCGAGGCGGTTGCCCGCAGGGCGGGGCTGCATACTGAGTGCTTGGGCGCAATTGAACAACTGCGAAATACGCTCCACCCGCACGCAGCCAGCACGCCGGAACGCTGCTTCGAAAGCGGCGTCGTTGCCAGCCAGCGTGCCCGTGTGAGACATGGCGGCCTTGGTGCCCGCCGTGCTTTGCCCCGATTTCAAAATAATAATCGGTTTTGAGCGGGCGAAGGCACGGGCGGCGCTCATGAACTGGCGGGCATTCGTCAGCGATTCCATATAAATTAGGATGCAGGACGTCTCCTGGTTCATGCCGAAATAATCAATCAGCTCCGCAAAGCCGATGTCCACCATCGAGCCGATGGAAACGAAGTGGCTGAAACCGACATTCTGCTCCGCGGCCCAGTCGAGGATGGACGAGCACAGTGCGCCACTCTGCGAAATGAAGGCGATATTGCCCGGAAGGGCCATGCGGTTGGCGAAGGTGGCGTTCATGCCGAGCTTCGGATTGATGATGCCGAGGCAGTTCGGGCCGACGATACGCATGCCGTACCTGCGGCTGGTCGCCAGTATTTCCTTGACCATCGCCTTGCCCTCGTCGCCTGCCTCCTGAAAGCCCGCCGAGATGATGAGCAGCCCGCCGACACCCGCCTTGCCGCACTCCTCCACCACGCCGGGCACGAACTTGGCCGGCACGATGATGATCGCCAAATCCACCGGGCCGGGCACGGCGGCGATGGTCTCGAAGGCCGGGATGCCGAGCACTTCCTTGCTTTTGGCATTGACGGGGAAGAGGCCGCCCTTGTAGCCGCTGTCAATCAGGTTCTTGAAAAGGGAGTTGCCGACGGTGTTCTCCCGGGTGGAGGCACCGATGACGGCGATAGATTGGGGTTTGAAGATTTTATCGAGTTGATGTACCATGATGTGGGTGATTTTTGGCAGTAATATTTGGTAGGACTTAAAATTTCGGGGCGAAATTAGGGGGCTAAGCACAGGGGGTTGGCTGATAAAAATCAGCCCAGCCTGCAAAAAAAATCAGCTTGAATTTATTTTTTAATAAACTAAAGCCCAGTCACCCATTTCACCATCCAAGGCATCCACTCCTCCCCGTTCACCGGGTTTTTCAGGCCGAAGCCGTGGCCTCCTTTTGCCCAAAAATGTGCCTCTACGGGTACACCGTTTTCAATGCAAGCCTGCTGGAACAACATGCTGTTCTGCACTTTCACCCAATCGTCCTGTGCATGAACGAGGAAAGCGGGCGGCGACTGCGGTGTGACCCGAAGCTCGTTGGAGAAGAAGGCCACCTGTTGCAACGACGCCTCTTTGCCAATCAAGTTTTCCTTGGAACCATCGTGGCCAACGTCGTCCCGGAAACTCACGACCGGGTAAATCAGCGCCACGAAATCCGGGCGGAAGGAAGTGGTGTCCTTGCAGGTTTTATCCGCCAAAAAATCAAAATGCGTAGCGGCCGAAGCGGCTAAGTGGCCACCCGCCGAGAAGCCCATGATGCCGATTTTGTTGGGTAAAATGCCCCATTCCTTCGCCCGTTTTCGCACGGTGCGGATGGCCTGCTGGGCATCCTGCAAAGGGGCAAGCGATTTGTCCACGCAGTAGCGGTCGCTGGGGATGCGGTATTGAAGGACGAAGGCGGCGATGCCTGCTTCGTTGAGTGTTTTGGCAATTTGACGGCCCTCGTGGTCGGTGGCTGTGCCGGAGTAGCCACCGCCGGGGCAGATGATGACGGCAGCGCCGTTTGGCTTGGCGGGTTTGTAATAAATAAGCGTCGGCTCAGAAGTCTCGACGGTGAACTCGATTTTCCAGTCGTTCACTTCTGTTTTTTCGAGGTTTTCGGCGGGTTTGGAATTGGGAATGGGCTGATCGCCGTAGAGGGGGAAGGGTTGCTGGGCATTCATGTTTGCGAAGCAGAAAAGTAAAATGAAAGCAAGGGAAATGTGTTGGTGAAGTTTCATGTGCTTGTATTTTTCACAAAGGAATAAAACTTGGGCGTAATTATCGAATTGAAAAAATTAGCGTGAATTCTTCCAGTTAATCCTAAAAATTCACGCTAATTTTGCCAATAAACTGTAAAAATTCACGAACATGATTCAAAGGGCAATTTTTGAGCAAGTGAAGCACGACCTAAATAACAGCAATAAAATCATCATCATTTATGGGCCGAGGCAGGTAGGGAAAACGACCTTGGTCCGCCGCCTAATCGCTGAGCTGCCAATCAAATCCCTGGAAATCAATGCAGACCTGCGTATTTACAATGAAATACTTTCCAGTCGGGATTTAGGCAAGATGAAGGAATTGATTGGCAAAAATGAACTCTTGTTCATTGACGAAGCCCAAAACATACCCAATATCGGCATCAACTTAAAAATCCTGCACGACAGCCTGCCAGACCTGAAAATTATCGTAACAGGTTCCTCTTCATTTGAGCTGGCTAACCAGATTCAAGAACCCTTAACGGGTAGAACGTGGACGTACAGGATGTACCCCATTGCACTGCAAGAATTTCAAGGCGAAAAAACAGATTTTGAACTCAAAAACGAATTGGATAAGTTTCTACGATTCGGAATGTATCCTGAAGTACTCCAAATGGAAGGTAACGAGTCCAAAATCCGCTATCTCCAAGAGCTTTCAGCGGCTTATCTGTACAAAGACATTCTCCAACTTTCCAGCATACGACACTCGGACAAAATCGTGAAACTGCTGAAATTGTTGGCCTTTCAGGTAGGTTCGGAGGTATCATTGCACGAGTTGGGCAAGTCTTTGGAAATGAGCCACGATACCGTCAACAATTATATTGACCTATTGGAAAAAGGGTTTATTGTGTTCCGGCTTGGGGGGTTCAGCAGGAACCTTCGGAAGGAGGTGACGAAAATGACCAAGGTATATTTTTACGATACTGGCATCCGAAACATGCTCATCGAAAACTTCAATCCGCTTGATTTGAGGCAAGACGTCGGCGGGCTATGGGAGAATTTCCTCGTTTCGGAGCGAAAGAAAAAAATAGCATATCAGCGCTTGTTTGGCAACAGTTATTTCTGGCGAACTTATACCGGTGCCGAACTTGATTACGTAGAGGAAAGGGACGGGCAACTTTTTGGCTTTGAATTCAAATGGAAGGCTGGGAATGCAAAAGCACCTACAACTTGGACAGAAACTTATCAAAATTCCAGTTATCAATTGGTGAACAAGGATAATTTTCTGGAGTTTTTGATTTGATGGCACCGCAGCACCGCCTATTTCCGACAAATCCCAAAATTCCCAGACGCCGCTTAAGTCCTTTCTTTTTTTTCGTGTAATTTTGAAATAAATTCCCTCGTTGAGGGCAAGAAACTACAAGACTTTTTCCTTTGCGTACACCGATTACAATTCCTTTATGCGCATAATCCCAAGGCTCATATTCCTTGTTGTTTTTATTTTTTTTGCTCACGCAATGCGGGCGCAGAACTGCGGCTGTGCCGACAACGGCAACTGCCCGCTCCAGTTCCCTGCCAACACCACCACGCAAGTCTGCTACGAATTCACCGATGCTTTCAACAACGATCTGGCCAGCCCCACGCAGGGCGTCTGCGGGGTGTACATCAAGTTCCGGCACGGCCATATCGGCGACCTGGAGCTTACGCTGACCTCCCCCGGCGGGCAGCAAGTACAGCTTGTTGGTACTTCAAGCAGTTGCAACACCTTCACCCCGCTGGCTACTTGGGACATCCTCTTCGTGCCTTGCGTCACCACCTGCCACCCCGACACCGTAAACGCCTGCACCTACCCTTGCATTTTCGACGGCTGCCCGACGGTTTGCCCGTGGGGCAGTGGGACGTATGACGGCACGTACCATCCGTTCAACGGCTGTTTGGAAAACTTCAACACCGGCCCCATGAACGGCCAATGGTGCATCGAAATCACCAACGGCGCACCCTTCAACGGCGGTACTATCCTCGATTTTGAAATCATCCCCTGCGACGATTCCGGCATCCTCTGCTGCGAGGCCGACGCTGGCAACCTGCCCGACCCCGACGTGACTGCCTGCCTCGGCGACCCCTCGCTCGACCTTAACCTCGTGCCTACCTACGGCGCCCTAGTGCCCGACCCCGCTGAGTACGGCTACACCTTCACCGTCTTCAGCAACGGCAATCTCTTCGACCTCGACACCACCGACAATTTCACCAGCTACCCAGCGGGCACCTTCACAGTCTGCGGACTGAGCTACCTGCTGGCCGATTCTACCAAACTACCAACCGTCGGCGCACCACTCACGCCGCAAGCGCTGGACGCTAACCTGCATGGCCCAGCACCCGATTTCTGCGGTGACATCGGGCTGAACTGCGTGACAATCCGAATTGGCGCAACGCCGCCCACCACCCAGCTCAGGGACACGATTTGCCAAGGGCAAACCATCAGTTTCAATGGTCAAAACCTCGGTACAGCGGGCATTTACGCTGACACGCTGGCCTCGTTTTTCGGCTGCGACAGTTTGCTGAATTTGGCGCTCACCGTCATGCCGAACGTGACGACCAACCTTACCGAAACGGCCTGTTTCGGCGACACGGTCTGGATGGGCGGAAATCCGTACACGGCTACGGGCACGTTCACCGAAAACCTGCTCACGCAATTCGGCTGCGACAGCACCGTGACGCTGAACCTGACCGTTTTACCCGAAATAACAACCACGCTGGACGAGGTGATTTGCCAAGGGCAAACATTTACCGTAGGCAATACAACTTACTCAACGTCAGACACTTACGTAAACGTGCTGTCATCCACGCTCGGCTGCGACAGCACCGTGACCCTGAACCTGACCGTGGTGCAAACCAGCGTCAGCATCGCCCCGACGGATACCCTGACCTGCCAACAACTCACTGTGCCGCTGACCTCGTTCGGTACGACCAACTACGGCACACTGGGCTACCAGTGGACGACCATCGGCGGTGGATTCAGCGGCCCGACCAATTTCCCGAACGCCACGGCCAATGCACCGGGCAGCTACACCGTCACCGCAACTGCCGCCGGATGCAGCAGCACAGCCACCGTGACCGTCGTGCAGGACGCCATGATGCCCAACGCAGCGATTGTGCCTTCGGCAACGACCCTGACCTGCCTGAATTCCCAAATCCTGCTGAACGGCAACAATTCCACGCCCGCCAGCAATTTCAACTGGGTGTGGCAAGCCGTCGGCGGTAGCCCAATGACCAACACGAACACCCTCATCGTCACCCTCACGGAACCGGATACCTACAAGCTCATCATCACCGACATCACCAATTTTTGCAAGGACACGGCCACCATCGTCATCGGGCAAAACATCACGCCGCCTTCGGCAAATGCGGGGGTTGACGTTGAACTCTCGTGTACCCAACCGACCGTGGCTTTGAGCGGTGCAAGTTCCTCGCCTTCCGGCAATATTTCCTTCGATTGGAGCACCAGCGGCACAGGCCATCTTTTACCCCCAACCAACACAGCGAACGTGCAAGCGGATGCCCCCGGCGACTACCAACTCATCGTGGAGGACTTGGCGAACGGCTGCCGGGATACCGACCTGGTCGTGGTGACCGTGGACACCTTGACGCCAAACGCCCAAATCGCATTGCCACAAGGCGATGTCCTGAACTGTAATTTCGATACGCTGACACTGGATGGCAGCGGCTCCACTGGTTCACAATTCATTGTTTATCAATGGATTGGAAATATTTTCAACCAGCAGGGAACCCCCGTCGTACACACTGCCACGCCGGGTGTAGTGACCCTGAAACTGACAGACACCTCCAACGGCTGCACCGACTCCACCAGCGTCACCATCAGCACGGACTACACGCCACCGTTGGCCGACGCCGGGCCGGACGATTCGTTGTCCTGTACCCAGATTTCGGTGCAAATCGGCGGCGGCAGCACTTCCACTGGCCCTGATTTTAGCTACGAATGGACTTCTACGCCCGGTGGCGCCTTTCTAGACCCCATCAACCTGCCTGTCGTGAACGTGAACGAACCCGCCGATTACATCCTCACCGTCACCGACACGACGAACGGCTGCACGGCATCCGACCTCGTCAGCATCACCCGAAACGAAATACCGCCCGTAGCCGACGCCGGGCCTGATTATATCCTGAATTGCACCGACACTTCCGTGGTGCTGGACGCCAGCAATTCGACCGTCGTGCCGCTGGCCGCTTTCAGTTGGACGACCATTGGTGGCACCTTACTTTCCAACGACGTGCAGCTCAGCGTGGACTATCCCGACACCTTCATTTTCGGCATCACTTACGCCTTTTGCACTAGCTACGATACCGTAGTTGTCTCCGAAGGAACAATAGCGCCCACGGCCAGCGCCGGGCCTGATCAACTGCTCGACTGCCTCACTGGCCAAGCCACACTGGATGGCTCAGGCTCCAGCATTGGTGCGGGTTTCAGTTACCAATGGACGGCACTGAGTGGCCATATTTTTTCTGATGATACAACTCTTTCGCCGCTGGTAGATGAGCCTGGCGAGTACCTGCTAGCAGTAACGAACGACAATTCCAATTGCGTGAGCTTTGACACCGTGCTGGTCACACTCGATACCTTGGCCTGCATCCCCTTCGCCAATGCCGGGGCCGATGGCCTGATTAACTGCTTCTCGGCCAGCTTCACCGATACCCTCACGGCCAGTGCCACCGCTGGCCCGAACATCAGCTACGCCTGGACGGCCCTTTCGGGTAATGTTTTAGACCAAACCGACCCGCTGGCACCGAGGGTCACGGCAGGCGAATTTGTTTTCACCGTCACCAACAACGTAGTCGGACTGAGCGTCTCGGACACGGTGCTGGTAGCCGCCGACACCATCACGCCCATCGTCGCCATTGACTCCAACATCCTTTCGCTGACCTGCCCGCAACTGGCGGCCTGCACACCGATTGGCACCACTGGAACCTCGGTCGGGCCGCAAATTGCCTACCTCTGGGAAACGGGGTCAACGGGAAACATCTGCACCGACCCGACCTTGCTGAACGCCGAGGTGCAGGGAGCCGATGTTTACACGCTCACCGTCACCAATACGCTGAACGGCTGCCATGCCGACGCTGCCGTTTTGGTGCAATTGCTTGATTTTCAACCCATTGCCGATGCGGGGCTTGATTTCCAAATCCCCTGTGGGGATACTACTGCCGTGCTGGACGGCAGTGGCTCATCTGTGAACGGCACGATTTACACGTACCAGTGGGGAACTTCCGGCGGAAATATTTTGGCCAACGGCCAAACCCTCATGCCCGAAGTGATGCCCACGAACCCCAGCGATACCTTTACGCTCGTTGTCACCAACTCCCTGAATCTCTGCCAAGATTCCGATGCCGTGGTCATCTTCGCCCCGGTCAACTGCAATCCCGACTGCGCAGCCTCCGCCGCTGGCCCACTGGACTGCAACAATACGACCGTGAGCCTGCTGTCCACGGGTTCCAGCACGGGTGCCGACATCACGTACCAATGGGCGAGCGCTACAGGTAGTTTTTGCGCTCCGCAAAACACGGCCACCACCTGCGCCAACGCTCCCGGCATCTACGACCTGACCGTGACCCGAACCTATGCCAGTGGCGCCATTTTCAGCACGACCTGCCAAGTGCTGGTGCTCGACAACGGGCAGCACCCCGCCGTGGAAGCTGGCCACGACGACGACCTGAACTGCGTGGATTTCACGCTCACACTGAACGGACAAGGCTCTGCCACCGGGCCAAACATCACCTACCAGTGGACATCTGCTACGGGCAGTTTTTGCGGCAGCACCAACCAAATCACAACCTGCGTGGACGAACCAGGCACGTATAACTTACTCGTAACCAATACGTTAACAGGTTGCTCCGCAATGGACAGCGTGGTCATCGGCAGGGATACGCTGCACCCGGTCGCCGAGGCAGGGCCGAGCCAGATGCTCACCTGCAACAACAACACCATCGTGCTGACGGGCAGCGCCACGCCTGCCAATGTGAGCTATTTTTGGACAACGCCGACTGGCGATATTTGCGCAGGCGAAAACACGCCGAACCCAGTTATTTGCGATGCAGGCACGTACATCCTCACCGTCACCATCATCGCCAACGGCTGCACCGATTCGGACGTGACCAGCGTCAGCGTTGACCCGAACCTGCCCAACCCGAACGCTGGGCCTGATTTGGACTACACCTGTGCCGACACGGTTTTCACGCTAAACGCAACAGCCACTGGCGGCACCCTGCTCGACTACCAGTGGACGGCTTCGAACGGCGGCTGCTTTATCGGCCCGACGGATCTGCTGCAACCAACCGTCGCCTGCCCCGGCACCTACACACTCACTGCCACCGATGCGGTGACGGGCTGCTCAGGTGTCTCGCAAATGACCGTCCACGACGCCACCGCTCCACCCGACGTAAACCTGGCTACCCCACCAACCATCACTTGCCAAAACCCAGTGGTGACGCTTGATGCCTCCAACTCGTTGCCCGCAGGGCAGCTTGATTTCAGTTGGGCGACACTCGACGGCAACATCGTTTCAGGGCAAAATACCGCCACGCCGCAGGTGGACACAGCAGGCACTTACACCGTCATCGTGACCAATTCGCTCACGCAATGCACCGCTTCGGGCAGCCTGACGGTGAGCATGAACGCCAATATCCCCATTGCGCAAGCAGGCCAAGACACCACCCTGACTTGCACCCGCAACAGCTTGATTTTGAGCGGATTAGGTTCCTCTGCTGGCGCAAATATCGTTTACGACTGGACGACGACGGATGGCCAAATCCTTGGCGACCCGACCGTTTTGAACCCAGAAATCAATGCACCGGGCATGTATGTGCTCATGGTTTCAGACATCGGCAGCGGCTGCAACGTGCTCGATTCCGTCGTGGTGGCGATGGACACGCTGCGGCCTTCGGCCATCATTGACGCTTCGCAAACGCTCACCATCACCTGCACGACGCAACAGGTGACGATTTTGGGCAACGGCAGTTTGCCGACAGGCGAATTGGGTTTTGATTGGGAAACGACGGACGGCGTGATTTTCACGGGCATGAATGCCGCAAACGCAACGGTGACGAGCGCTGGCACTTACCTGCTCACCGTCACCGACCAAGTGAACGGCTGCACCGACACGGCTTCCTTCACCGTACTGGAAAACCTGATAGTGCCGCCGCTCAGTTTTGCGCCAGCCCCGCTACTCACTTGCGCACAGCCCACCGCACAGCTTTCGGTACTGCCCGATTCGCCCAATTTCAGCTATCAGTGGGGCGGCCCTAGTCCGCTCCTCAACGGCACAACCGCCAATCCGACCGTGAGCGAACCGGGCGTTTACAGCGTGACCATCACCGACAATATCAACGGTTGCGAACATGACAGCCTCATCGTCGTGCAGGCGAACATGCAGGTGCCCGTGGCTGTCGCCAGTAGCCTCGGCACTTTGGACTGTCAGAATCTGAGCGCCACTGTGAGCGGCAATGGTTCATCCGAAAGTGGCGTGACCTACCTCTGGACAACGGATGGCACGGGAAATATTGCCACGCCAGATTCGCTTATTTCCGTGGTAAATGCCGCTGGTTTTTATGTACTGACGGTGATGAGGCTAGACAATGGCTGCTCCGCAATGGACACGACGGAGGTCATCGCCAGTGCGCAACCCATTGACAATGTGCTACTTAGGCTGGAGCACCCCGACTGCCTCGACCCAGATGGGTATATTTATATTGACTCCGTTTTTGGCGGGACGCCGCCCTTCGCCTACTCGGTGGATGGGCAGGTTTTTATCACTTACCCGCAGTTCAGCTATTTGCCCGAAGGACAGCACATCGTTCTGGTGAAAGATGAAAATAACTGCGTTTGGTCGGACACCATAAACCTGCTCGGCCCAGAAGAAATCCTCGTAACCCTTGGCCCTGACATAACCATCCACCAAGGCGAAAACCTTGTGCTGGAGGCGCAGCTCAGCATCCCGATGGCGCAGGTGGACACGCTCTGGTGGACAAATATCCCTGACACTTTGGAGTGCCCAAGCTGCCTCAGCCAGCCCATCGCACCGATGGAGACGACGACCTACCGAATTCATGTGATTGATACCAACGGCTGCGCCGCTATGGACGCCGTGATGGTGTTTGTAACTGCTGAAAATCCGTTCTACGTACCGACCGCCTTCTCCCCGAACGGCGACGGAACGAACGACCGTTTCCTATTCTACGCCGGGCCAGAAGTCAGCAAGGTCAAGGCTTTCCGCATTTTTGACCGATGGGGGAATCTGGTTTTCTTCGAGAATGATTTCCAGCCCAATAACCCGCAATTTGGCTGGGACGGTAGCCTTGACGGCCAAGCGATGGACCCGGCGGTATTCGTCTGGAAGGCAGAAGTGGAGTTTGTGGACGGGACGAGCAAGGCGTTTTACGGGGATGTGACGTTGGTGCGGTGAGGTAAGAATTTGGCATCAACGAACCAAAACTATCTTTTGGTCATTATCTTTGTACAAATCATTTAGCTATGCGCAAAAACATTGCTTCCAAAAATAAACTTACGCCACCTGCTGCGCAGCAGATGCAACCCAATTATTCAGAATTTCTTTGGTACAAAAAGCATGAAGAATCGCTTATCAACGAGTATTTAGGGCGTTATATCGTGATCAAAAATGAGGAAGTGATAGGCGACTATGACTCAAAGACGCAAGCCTGGAAAGCAACCATAGCAACCCACGCCCCCGGTAGCTTTATAATCCACCACTGTGTGCCAGTGGATATAAAACGGCTACCCCGTCTTGCCAGTCGCCTCTTTGTCACTATTCATGAATGACCCCTTGAAAACTGTTGCATTTACCATACCTCACGCCGAAATAGCGGATGCTATTTATTCAGAAGCACGTGTCTCGCTTGCGAACCTTGAAGCTTCAACTGCAGAAAATGAAGCCTCCACAAAGGCTTTATGGGATACTGGAGCCACCCATTCCTGCATTTCGGACAGGTTAGCTCGCAAACTTGGGTTGGTAGCAGTTGATTACGCCCATGTTGCGACAGCTTCTGGCATTGAGCATGTGCCAACCTATTTTACCCATCTTTATTTATCCAGGGAATTGATTTTTAGAAATTGGGAACTCATGCAATTCCAATATTGCGATGATGACAGCGATATTATTATTGGCATGGACATCAACACGCAGGGCGATTTTTCCATTTCAAATCTGGACGGGCGAACGGTGTGTTCGTTCAGGCTTCCCTCGCAGCACTTGGTGGATTTTGAGGAGGAATTACCAACTTAACGTCCAAATTCACTAGCCCTCCTGCCTCATCTTCTCCACCTTCGCCATCACCTCCGCTTCCAGTTTTTTCTTGTATTGAACAATGCGCTCCAGCACTTCTGCATCATGCGTCCCAATGATTTGCGCAGCCAAAATCCCAGCATTTTTTGCAGCATTCAGCGCCACGGTGGCCACGGGCACGCCGTTCGGCATTTGTAGAATGGACAGTATTGAGTCCCAGCCGTCAATGGAATTCGAAGATTTCACGGGTACACCGATGACAGGCAGCGGCGACAGAGAGGCCACCATGCCCGGCAGATGTGC
>Ga0075012_10003679_pt1 | contig 14478 bp, 17 predicted proteins | sample All_14_2_FD_71474 | JGI IMG/M metagenome (GOLD analysis project Ga0075012, IMG submission 71474) | Freshwater microbial communities in response to fracking from Pennsylvania, USA - Allegheny Zone_MetaG_DW_15 | ecosystem: Environmental > Aquatic > Deep subsurface > Groundwater > Drilled... | reverse complement strand
GGCTCAATCAGTCGCCACTCCACCTCACTCAGATCATATCGCGCCATGCCAAGGCTCCTTCCGGAATCCTTGAATCAGCGAGAAAGCGCCCCTGCAAGCTTTATGGGTTCAGAACCTAGGGCCGATCCCACGAACCGTCCTCGATCAGGGTCATCAGACCGGGAACGAACAGTCTGGCCCCCGTCAAGCTGGGATGGGTTCCATCGAAATAGAGCATCCCGACCTGGGGGTCATAGATGCGACAGCGCGCGGTGTCGCAGAACAGGTCGCTAGGATCGATCGTGGCAATGCCCCGCCGCGTGGCAAAATTCTCGATGCGGGTGGTGATGGCGGCTGTGGCACCGAGATGGTCGGCGCGGCTCATGCCCAGGGCGGCCGGATCGCGCCCGAACCGGAGGGCCAACCCCGCCTCGGACGGCGGATCGAAATCGTAAGAGGGGATCGGCAGGATGATGACCACCTGTTTTCCCTCCGCCTTCAGCTCTGCCGCCGCAGCCATGAGGGTATCGGGCATACCGGATCTGGGGTCGCTGTCGTGGCCCCGATAGTGGGCCATCAGGATGACGGTGGTCAGCCTGGGATCCGCCTTGATCCCCACCATGATCTGGCGATTGTGATCGCCGCAGTTGTCGGTGCGATCGCTGACCTCGGCGGGACAGCCTGAGGCCGTGATGGAGCGCAGGGCCCGACCGCGTTCCCCCAGGGCCTGACCCAGGACAGGAGCCAGCTCGGCCCCGATACTGTCGCTCCAAATCGCCACGCTGGGTACCGCCCCCTGCGCGCCATAGATGCAGGTCTTGGCATAGGGCAGCGTGCCGTTCGAGCGCTTATGGCAGCGGTCTCGGTCGGGATTGTAGTCGTCGGCCGCCGCGAAAAAGGCCTGCTCGGCGGGGGCAAATCGCTGGGGCACGCCGTTCAGATTATAGATAGCGACACAGGCAAGGATCGACGCCGCAGTGGCCACCAGCGCCGGCCACCAGACCGCACGGACCCGCCCGTCCAGCCAAGGCTCCTCCACATAGCGTCGCGACACCCAGGCCAGGCCGAACGAAAGCACGATGGCCGCCGCCGTCACCCAGGCCGACACGCCGAACGCCAGATGGCCATAGACCAGCAGCGGCCAGTGCCAGAGGTAGAGGGAATAGGACATATCCCCCACCACGACGAGCGGTCGGGCCTCCAGCCAGCGGTTCGGCTGCCCCCCCTGAGCCACCAGCATCGCCGCCGTGCCCAGACAGGGCAGCAGGGCCCACAGGCCCGGAAACGGCGTCGTGTCGTTGAGCACGATCAGGCTGACCAAGATCGCGGCAAAGCCCAGCCAGGACAGGACCTGGCGCGTCGCCGGGCGCAAAGAAAAATGGCGGACCACGCCGACGCACAGCGCACCGATGAGCAGCTCCACCGCTCGACCGAACGGATGGTAGAAGGCCTTGACCGGATTGGTCGCCAGATAGCTGTGCGCTTCATTGAGCGAGATGAGGGCCAACACGGCCAGAACCGGCCAAAGCAGCCGCCGCGCGAACCGGTGGACCAGCAAAAGGATCGGGGGAAACAGCAGATAGAACTGCTCCTCCACACCCAGGGACCAGGTGTGCAGCAGCGGGCGCAGGGCCGCGTCCGGGTCGAAATATCCGCTGATCCGGATGAAGGCCAGATTGGACACGAACAGGTTGGTGAAGAACTGCGTCAGCGCAAGTTCGGTCAGGGCGATCGGCGACAGCAGGATCAGCCCGCAGACCATCGAAAAGGCCAGCACCGGGAACAGGGCCGGAAACAGCCGCCGTATCCGTCGCTTGTAGAAGCCAACCAGCGAGAACCGCCCCTGATCCAGTTCGCGCATCAGGATGCCTGTGATCAGGAACCCCGACAGCACGAAGAAGACATCCACCCCGACGAAACCGCCCGGCAGGGCCGCAGCCCAGCCATGGTGGATGACCACCGCCAGGACCGCGACTGCCCGCAGACCCTGGATGTCGGCCCGGCGGTGATGGATCGCCGACGGCGAGTTCGATTCTGCGCTCATGGCCATTTGCCTAACACGGCGGCGCAGGCGGGCGAACGAGGGATTGCGAGTGACATCCGCCCCACCCGCGATGGACTTTCCGGCCCGAAACTGGCATTTCCAGCCTCCGATCAGCGCCGTCTGGAACAGGGTTTCTCATGTCCGCCGCCCACGCCGCCCTCGAGGTCGCCTCGCCTTCCCCCGCCTACGAAGGCTCGCTGCTGAATCTGGCGGCGTTGGAGGCCACGCCCGCCGGGGCCGATCCGTATCAGCACGTCCTGGTCGGCGATATGCTGTTCCCGGGTGCCGCCGAAGCTCTGGCGGCCGCCTATCCCGACATTACGGTGGACGGCTACGTCACCATGGAACCCGAGGCCCTGTCGCCCCTGTTCAAACAGCTGGACGCCGAGCTGAAGGGGCCCGAACTGACCGAGGCCCTGTCGAAGAAATTCGGCCGCGATATGCACGCCTACCCGCGCCTGGTGACCATGCACCGCTGGTCGCACGGCAAGGAGGGCCACATCCATACGGACTCGGCCCGCAAAGTCATGACCATGCTGCTGTATCTGAACGACACCTGGGACAAGAGCCAGGGCGGCAGCCTTCGCGTCCTGTATGACGGCAAGAATTTCGAGCCCTATGCCCTGGAAGTACCGCCGCTGAACGGCACCGTTTTCGCCTTCACCCGATCGGAGAACTCCTGGCACGGCCACCGGCCCTTCGTCGGAGAGCGCCGGGTGATCCAGGTGACTTGGCTGCGCGACGCCGACGCCCTGGAGCGCAAGTCCTCGAACAACAGCTTCCACCAGAAGCTCAAGCGCCTGTTCACCGGCAAGAAGGCCAAGCCCGAACCTATGATGTAGGCCGAGGCGCGGGGCCTCAGGTTTTTGCCGGGACCAGTTGGTCCAGCCGTACGATGATCATGTCCAGACGTGCCGGGGTCAGGGGTTCGTCGAACGGAACGATGGCGACGTCGGCATAGGCTCCGCCGACAGGATTGCGATGGACGTGGGTCTGGCGGGCGTTGACGTCGATCACCCAATATTCCGACAGGCCGTACTGGGCATATTTGCCCGGCTTGCGTCCCAGGTCGTGACGCAGCGACGTATCGGCGATCTCGATGATCAGCGCCACGCCTGACGGATCGACGGGCCGCAGGCCGGCGTCGGCGGGCAGAATGTAAAAGTCCGGCTGCGGCGCATCCTCGGGAGCGAGATGCAGCGTCCCCTCCGGCATCACCTCCCATTCCGACGCGACCGTGGTAACCAGAAGCCGGTTCAGCCGCATCTTGAACGTCAGGTGCACCTCACCTTCTGACGGCATATCGATGATCTCTCCGTCAAGGATTTCGATCGAGGCGTCGGGATCGATCACGCCCACTTCGACCATGCGCCAGACGTCCTCCACCGTGAACCGATGGGGGGCCACCTCCGTTCGGGGGAAGAAGGCCGGTGCGTTCATGGGTTCAGACTATCGCATATCCATGGAATTGCCCATCGCCCGCTGCGCCGCCGCCAGTTCATCGGCCATCACCTGGCGCAGGCGTTCGGGGGCGACGATGGTGACCTGGTCGCCCCAGCTGAACAGATGCCAGGCCAGTTCGCGCATCCCGCTGGCCGTGAACCGCACGACCACGCCGCCGTCTGGCTGGTCCTCCAGCACCTGGGTCGGGTGCCAGCGCCAGCCCCTGGCCTCGGCCGCCCCTGCCGCATCCACACGCAGGACCACGTCCTCGACCTGATCCTGATAGATGCCGAACGACCGGTTGGCGAAGACGGCCAGATCGAACCCCGGCGGCGGTGAGGCCACGCCCTCGCCCGGTTCGACCGCACTCATTCGATCCAGGCGAAAGGTCTGGATCTTGACCGTCTCGCGATCCGCCGCGACCAGATAGTTGGCCCGCCCGAACATCAGGCCGCACGGAGCCACGCTGCGCCGCCGCGCCTCGGCACCTGGGCGACTATAGGTGAAGTCCAGCGGTCGGCCGGCCAGAATCGCATTGCGGATGCCGCTCAGGACCGCCTCGTCTGCCGACGGGCGCGGCCCGGCCTGGATGGCGATCGTTTCGGCGCGGACCAGGGCCTCCAGGTCCGGGGCAAGCCGGTTCAGGGTGGTGGACCGCATCGCCGCCTTGATCTTGCGCTCCAGCCCCTCAAGGGCGGCGGCCCGCGCCGGCTCCCCCGACGCCCGCAACCCCTGCGCCGCCTTGGACAGCTCGACCAGCTCACCGGTCGTGGGGGCCTGTTCGAAGGCCGACAGGCCGCCGCGAATGCGCCAGCGCTTGGTCGGGGGATCGGACACCTCTTCCGCCGCTGGAAACAGCATCAGGACGGCGTCGCGCATCCGCTCGGCGGTCCTGCGACCCACGCCCATATCCGAGGCCATTTCATCCAGGGTCAGGCCCTCGGCGCTGGCTGCCATACGCCGCGCCAGTTCGATGACCATGACCGCCTTGTCGTGCCGCATGAGAGCCCCGTTCGATACGTCCGAAACTGGCGTAACGGCATCACATAACACGATCACCGAGACGGCACACCGCTTTCAGGAGATTCCCATGGCTTCCGCCTTCGCGCCCCACGCCCGCATCGCCGCCAACCGCTATCTGATCGTGCCCTGCGAGGCGGATGGCCATACCGATCTGGCCATCATCTGGGACCGGCTGGAAGAACAGGTGGTGGACGTCATCAGCGCCGCGACCGCCCGCTATGCGGAGGAAGACGCCCTGTGGGACGAGTATCACCAGGCCGAGCCGGCCATCGCCGACTTCCGCATGGCCGCCTGATCAGCTGGACCGAGCGGGCGGCCTGGTCAGTCGGTCCACCAGCCTTTGGGCCGGGCGTTCGATCCCGTGGTGGGCCAGGACAGCCAGACCGACGATGCCGAAGAACAGCGCGACGGCGAACAGGTCGTTGATCCAGACCGAGCCCAGATCGATCCGCCGCCCGCCCGGCATCCAGTCCAGCTTTCGCGCTACGATCAACACGACGACCAGCACGAACATATGCACCATATAGACGGCGAACGACCACCGCCCCAAAGTCACCAGGGGTTTTGAGTCCAGCAGGCGCGACAGGGCCCCCTCCTCGCCCGCGAACACCCAGACGGCCCCGACGAACAGCACCGTCACCCAGACGGCCACCGGCCCCTGGGCCCAGGCGACGAACAGCCCGATAGCCAGCATCGTCGCGATCTCCAGGGCGGTGGCGGCATGACCGCTCAGCCGGGGAAGTCGCGTCCATAAGCCCTGCAGCAGACACCCCAGGAAGAAGCCGTAGACCGCGCGGGGAAAGGCGTAGTCATGGGTGGTATTCATCCAGCGCGGCGCCTGGGTCGCCACCAGGATCGCTCCCACAACGGCCATCGCGGCCCCCACGATCCGCCACATGCCCCGCTCGCGCCACGGCACCACCAGGACCAGGGCCGCGAAGACGACATAGCAGGCCACCTCGACGCTCAACGTCCAGGCCGGTCCGTTCCAGGTCAGATAGGGATGCACGTTCAACGCCTGAACCAGGAACAGATTGGTCCAGATCGCGCCCACCGAACGATCCCGCGTGAAAGGCGTCACGGCGTCGAAGTCGGTCCACAGCCGGGTCAGCTCCAGCGCGATGAAGGCGGCAAGCATCAGGGCGTGCAGCGGCCATACCCGCCCCAGCCTTCGCGCCATGAACAGACCGGCATCGCGCGGTGTCCTGATCCGCCCCGCATAGGCATGGGCGATGACGAAGCCCGAAAGGACGAAGAAATAGTCGACGAAGAGATAACCGTGCTGGACCAGCCCCCAGTCCCGCCAATGGGTGGCCACCGGCATATGGAACATCACCACCAGCACGGCACAGACGCCCCGCAGGGAATCCAGGGCCTCGAAACGTCGGGCGTGGGGAATGGAGATCTTGGGCTCGGCTACAAGGTTCACGACCGCGTGATAGCGCCGCGGCACCCGGCGCGATAGGGGCTCAATCTTCGATCGGAAACCGCGCCCGCATCACGGCCACCGACTGCGTCGCCAGTTCGCGCAGGACATCCATGTCAACATCGGACAAGCGGTTCACATAGACGCACGACACACTGGTCTTGTGCTTGCCCAGCCGGCCCAGCAGCTCGGCGTGTTCCTCGAACCCGGATATGAGATACAAAGTCAGGTTGGCCTTGCGCGGTGAGAACCCGATCCGCATCCAGTTCACCAGCTTTCCCGCCGGATTGCGATAGGTATAGCGCCCGAAACCGACGATCGAAGGCCCCCACATCATGGGCGGTTCGCCCGTCACTTCAGCCATCAGGTCGCACACGACCTTAGCATCGGCCCGGCGCTGCGCCGGTTCCACTGTGGACAGAAAATCGGCGACGCTGGCGTCGTTGGCCTGGGTCTTGAGCTCGGCCATGTCAGTTCACCTCCGGCTCCCAGCCCTCCGGGGCCATCTCGAACGCCTCGAACACGAAACCCGGCGCGACGGTACAACCGGTCAGGCTCCAGTCCCCCAGGCTGCGTGCCGCCTGCCAGGCCCCTGCCGGAACCACCGCCTGCGGCCGCTGACCACCGGACAGGTCGCCGCCCAGAACCACCGTCCGCACACCCCCGGCATCGGCGATCCTCAGCTCCAGCGGATCGCCCATATAGTGGTGCCAGATTTCAGCCGCGTCGACCATGTGCCAGTGCGAGGCCTCGCCCCGCGCCAGCAGATAATAGATCGACGTCCCCACCGACCGCCCGCCGACTTCCTGTGGGTCCCGGAACATTTCGCGGTAATGCCCGCCCTCTGGATGAGGCGTCAGCTGCAGCAGATTGATGATCTCAGCCGGGGTCAGCATGGGGAGTGATCACTCCCACTCGATTGCTCGCGCTTGCCTAAGCATCTGTTTGGAATAAGCAATTCGGATCACGCCACACACGGCACCGACTGGCAACCCGACTAATCGCAAGGCCGATGAAAACATTAGACAAATAACCCAATGTAAAAAACGCGTGATCGCGCCATCTTTCGAGATGTATTGACAACCGAAAATCTCGATCAGCAATCGAATCTATCGCGTGCATCTGCCAGCCCTCAGTAGCATGGCGGACCACCCTAGCGAAGTCTGGCCCCTCTAACCCAGCAGGACGCTAGAGTTTTGGCTGTTCGCCTCAAACGGGCTTCGATTGACCACCTACCGTGTCTCGACGGTGAGGTGCTGGATTTCGTGGACGGGCTTCAAGCGCGCTCGGATGGTTGCCGCGGGAACGCTCCCCACAGTCGAGACGATGGCCGCGTGCGCTTCCGGCCCGATCCGCCAAACGTGCAGATCGACGATACGGGCGTCGCCGGGGCCTTCCACCAGCTCCCGAACCTCCTCCGCGACGTGATCGTCGGTCGTGTCGAGCAGGATGGCTCCGGTGTCTCGCATAAGCTCCCAGGACCAGCGTCCGATCACGATCGCCCCGACGATGCCCATCATCGGATCAAGCCAGGTCCAGCCTAGGAAGCGACCGGCCAGCAGAGCAGCAATGGCGAGCACGGACGTCAGGGCGTCGGCCAGGACGTGGACATAGGCTGAGCGCAGATTGTTGTCCTGACTGCGAATCGCCCCGAGAGCGGTCTCGTGGTCATGGTGCGCGTGCTCATGATCGTGATCGTGGTGGTCATGGGCATGATGATGCCCGTGCCCATGACCGTGCCCATGACCGTGCCCGTGCCCGTGTCCATGTCCATGTCCATGTCCACCTGACAGCAGAAGGGCGCTGACCACATTTACGGCCAGGCCGACCACGGCGATGATCGTCGCCGCGGTGAAGGCGACCGAGGACGGTTCGAACAGCCGGCGGATGGACTCGACGCCGATGCCGAGCGCGACCAGACCCAGCACCAGGGCGGACGCGAAGCCGGCCAGGTCTCCGACCTTGCCGGTCCCGAAAGTGAAACGACGGTTGCTGGCGTGACGCTTGGCGTAGGCATAGGCCGCAGCCGCGACGCCGAGCGCGCCGGCATGGGTGGCCATGTGGAAGCCGTCGGCCAGAAGCGCCATCGAACCGGTCCAATAGCCGGCGGCGATTTCACCCAGCATCGTCACGGCGGTGAGGACGACGACCCACATCGTCCGGCGGGCGTTGTCGTCGTGCCCGGCGCCCAAGAAGACATGGTCGTGGGCGAAGGCGTCGAGGTCGCTTGGGGTCGTCATGGTCGTCCTACTTGGAATAGCGGCGGATGGCTTCGATCACATCGTCCGCCGCCTGCTTGCGCTCGGCGTCGGACAGGCCCGGCCTGGCGACGTGTTCCCGCAGGTGTTCCTCGATGACCTCGTCGAGGAGGCCGTTGATGGCTCCGCGCGTCGCCGCGATCAGGTGGAGCAGCGAGGCGCAGTCGTCGCCTTCGCTCAAGGCCCGCTCGATCGCGCCGACCTGACCGGAGATCCGCTTGACCCTTTTGGTCAAAGCCTCGGAGTTCGCTATGTGCATAGGATAGCCCCCTACCCTATCCTAGCGCGCCTTGCCAAGTCGCCGCTTCGATCTCGCGCCACCCTACCTGCGCCGGGCTGTCGTCGAGCCCCGACAGGATCGCGCTGACCGGGCCCCGGTTTGCCGGGACCCGGCGGGCTAGATGATTCGACTTTCCGCCGGCGGCGCAGCCAGCGCCCCGGCGAGCGCTTACATCCCCATTGCCGACGCGGCTCGGCCGTACCCCATGACGAGCATCCAAACCGCCATAGCGATCATCATCAGGTTCTCGGTCAGGGACAGGAAGCCGAGCGGCACATTGCTGTCACCCCCGACGCAAGCGCATTTCAACTCGCGCTTGTCGATATAGACGGCCTTGATCACCGAGGCCGCGCCGATGCCTCCGATGAACAGGGCGACCGGCGCGGACAGCCAGGTCAGGACGCCAGCGACCATCAAGGCGCCCGCTCCGAACTCGGCGAATGGATAGACCTTGCCGTAAGGCACCCACCGCTTGGCCAGAAGATCGTAGTTCAGGAACATGGACGAGAAGCTCTCGATGTTCTGAAGCTTCAGCATCGCCAGCGCCATCATGGACAGCGCGATGAACCACTCGCCCGAGCGGACGGTCAGGGGCGTGCCATAGACCGTCAGGCTCAGCATCGCGGCCATGACGGCGGTGGTCAGGAAAACGACCAGAACCGGCGTGTAGGTCGTCGCCTCGGGGTCGCGCACCTTCAGTCCCAGAAAGCGGCGCAGATCGTCGTGGCCGCCGATGCGCTGCCCGTCGATGAAGACCTGGGGCGTGGTCTTCACCCCATGTTCCGCCTTGAAGGCGTCGGTCTGCTCGCGCGTGGTCAGCCAATGGTCTTCGACCTTGTAGCCCCGGCTCCTGAGCAGATGGCGGGCCTTCAGCCCCCAGGGACAGGTGTGGTCAGGCATGACCATACGATAGATGACAGCGGTCTTGGCCATGCCAGTCTCCTTGATCTTCAAATCCGAGCCGCACGTCTTAAGTTCCGTACCATGATACGGAGTCAAGCATGAGTGTTCGAACGATCGCCGGACTGGCGCGAGACGGCGGCGTCGGGGTAGAGACGGTTCGCTTCTACCAACGTCGCGGTCTGCTTCCGACGCCCGACCGCTGGTCGCGCGACGGCGCGGGGTCAGGCGTTCGCCGCTACGGCGAAGAGGATGTACGCCGGCTGAGGTTCATCCGCTCCGCACAGACGGCCGGCTTCACCCTCGACCAGATCAAAGAGCTGTTGTCGCTCGACGCCGGTGAGGATCGCACACGCGCCCGTATGCTGGCGGCCGAGAGGCTGGAGGCCTTGGATCGAACCATCGCCGATCTCGAGGCGGCAAGAGCGGCGTTGCGCCGACTGGCGAGCGCCTGCGCGGCGAGCGACAGCGGACCGTGTCCGATCATTTCCACGCTTCAGGGCGAGCAAGCCTGAACTGGAAGTCCGACGTTTTTAGAACTCAAACTTCGTCCCCACGGCCCTACCCGGCTCGTTCGGCCGCCGACGACGCCGCTCGACGATCACGTCCGGATGTACATGGCTCCGCCTCACTCCCGCTGTCCTCCGGACACATCAAGATTCCTCGTTATCTAGATCGTAGTGAGCTTGGGCCAGCGTATACTAGTGTTGGGTGCGCCTAGAAGCCGATGAGGCCGGCCACGGTGAGGCGGACAGAAGGACGCGGACTTAAAGCACATGGTGCCCGAGATGGGCGCCTCCAGGCTTTCAAGTCGAGACGCGACCGCACCGGACGGCGCGCCGATCAGTTCGGTCGCGATCGTCAAGAATGGCCGGCATAGCTGCTCCTCAGGAGCACAACTGACCGCAGAAGAGTCGCGCCGGTGGCGCTTCAGCGCATATCCGCTTACGCTGGGATGGAAAGATCCAGGAACTGAGGGATGGCGTGCCGGACAGACATCGAGACCTCATCGCGCAATGGCGTGAAGACCCCTCGGCGACCTACCAAACCTGGTTCCTGTGGGATGAACGGCTGAAGAATTTCCGGTCGATCCGCCGGGGCATCGGCCAGGTGGTCGAGGAGATCGAGACGGGCCGCTTCGGTGTCGCCTATCGCGGCTCGTCCCTGGAGACCATCGTCCATTCCGTCGCCGAGCAGCGACAGATCTTCAAGGGCGCCGACCACGCCTTTCTGTGGAAGCCCAAGTTGAGGATCCCCGACATCTACGAGAACCCGGCGAACCAGCGCGCCTTCGGCCGCCTGCTGCATCATTGCAGCGGCTGTTCCACAGCCGACGAGATTCTCTCCGGCATCCGCACGATCGATCAACTCAAGATCAAGGGCCTCGGGCCGGCCGTCGCCAACCTGATCTATTTCCTGCACCCCACGCATGCGCCCCCGTTCAACACCGCCATCGTCAACGGTTACAACGCGATCACCGGCTCGAAGGTGAAGCTCGGCAGCTGGGAACATTATCTGGCCATGCGGGAAGGCCTCCTGGCGCTGAACGCCCGATATCGTGACCTTCTGTCGAACGATCTGGGCGCCCTCGCGGGATTCCTGTTCGATGTCGGCTCCGGGCGGTATCCGGCGCCGCCCCCCGACGGTGACGCGCTTTCGCGCCAGGGGTGGGAGGAACGGCTCGCCCAGGCCCGCGCGGAAGCGGTGAAGTTCGAGAAGGCGACGGCGCAGCAGCGCGAGACGGATCGCACGCACACGGAGATCCAGGCTTGGCTTCGTGATCTGGGACGCGCGCTCGGCTATCGGGTCTGGATCGCCGCCAACGACCGGAGCCGGCTCCATGACGGCGCGCGTCTGGGCGAGGGCTGTCTTGATCAACTTCCGACGGCGCTGGCGAACGGCGCGGGCGCCGAGTCGATCCGTCTGATCGACGTCCTCTGGCTCGACGCCGCGGCGGATCGCGTGGCGGCGGCCTTCGAAGTCGAGCACTCCACCACCATCTATTCCGGCGTGGTGCGCATGCTGGATCTGGCGCTCTCGCGTGAACTCCACACGTCCGCCGGTCTCTTTCTGGTGGCGCCGGACAGCCGGGAAGGCGATGTCCGGGCCCAGCTCCAGCGGCCGGCTTTCAGCCGGATCTCGGACCTGGACGTCCGATATCTGCCCTATGGGGAGTTGGACCGGCACCGGGGATCGATCGCGCGCTTCGGCTCCGACCTGCGAGGCCTGACCGAAATCTCTCACCGCCTGACCTGACCACCCGCCCGCGCCCGGCCGCAACCCGCATCAACTCGAACCGCCCGTCCGCCGAGACGCCCGGAAAGCCTTCAGATCACGCGCTAGGCGGATCCATAGCAGGATGATCCCGGTGATCACGATGCTCAGGGTGAGGAAGGTCGTGATGATGATCAGCGGATGGTTGAAGTTCTCGCCGGTCTTCCAGTCCATGATGTGGAGCCGCCAGAAGAAGTCATAGAACCGCCAGACGCCCGAGCGGCGCGTCACGACCTCTCCGGTGGCCGGCGACAGATAGAAGGTCGTCCGTTCGCGGTCGGCGAAATCGACCCTCCAGAGCGGTCCTGTCCGGCCGGTTTCCTGAGGCGCCGTGGCCAGCAGCACGGCGTCGGACACCTTCGCCTCGCCCTTGTAGCCCGTCCGGGCGAACGCCGAGGCCTCGCCAGCGGACATCGGCCCGAACGGAAGGCCCGTGACGGCGGACACGACGACGGGCTCTCCGTCCGCCGGTTTCAAAGTCCAGGCGGGTCCGCGCGGCGTCGTGCGCAGCTCCGCCTCGACAGGGGCCACGCCCGCGCGACGGGCCACGACGGCGAGGGTCGGAAGAGCTCCAACCTCAAGCAGAGCCGGCTTGAGTTCGGCCGCGCGATGTTCGCTACGCACCGTCTCGATCGGAATGACGGTCATGACCAGACCGCCGCCGACCCAGAACAGAACCTGCAGCCCCACCACGAGGGCGACCCATTTGTGAAGCTGGGTCGACAGCCTGAGAACCTTCATGGAACGAACCCGACTAGCCGTGACGCGCGAAGACGCGTGTGCCGCCGCCCTCGAGGATCAGCAGGGTCTCATAGGGCTCGCGCTGGCCGTCCGGCGTCTCCATGCCCGGCGACCCCAGGGGCATCGCCGGAACCGCCAGGCCCACGGCCTTGGGACGCTCGGCCAGAAGCCGTCTCACGTCCTCGGCCGGCACATGGCCCTCCAGAACATAGCCCCCGATCAGGGCGGTGTGACAGGACGCGAGGGCTTCGGGCACGCCTTGGGTGCTGCGGATCGAGCGGAGACTGGGAAGCTCGCTGATCCGCGCCTCGAAGCCCGCGGCGCGCATGTGATCCACCCAGGCCGTGCAACAGGCGCAGGTCGGCGTCTTGTAGACGGCGAGCTCGTTCGACGCGCGACCGACCGGGGCGCAGGCCGCGACCGCCAGGGCGCCCGTTCCCATGGCGATGAGACTGCGGCGTGAGAGTGGAATGGACTGGGACCCCATGAGACCTCAAGAAAACGATGTGCAAACGGCGCTGACCGTCGCGGTCGCGCTCAGGCCGCCGGACGGAAAGGCCGCGCCGAGGAATGATAGATGTCGAACCTCCACTCGTCACCTCGCTTGCGCAGGACGCTGGTCGCGGCGCCGCGGCGTTCTATGGGAGCTCGCGCGCCGTCCTTGAAGGTGATGTGGTAGGTGTAGGTCTCGCTTACGAAGGCCGTATCGCCATCGACCTCGATCTTCATGTCGTGGTCGCGGAAGTCGAACCCAGCGAGATCGGCGAACTCAGGACCCAGATGGTGCTCCAGATAGTAGGCGAACGATCCCTCCACGCCGCCGTTCTCGAAGATTTCGGAGTCGGACCAGAACAGGGCCGGCGTCTGCGACACATCCATCCGCTCGATGGCGGTCTTGTAGGCGGTGACCACGGCGCGGACCTGTTGTTCGTCCGCGGTCTGGGCCTGCGAGGCGGTGGCGAGGAGAGCGGCGACCGCCAGTCCGGCGAAGGTTGAACGAAACATCGTGGGCGAGGCTCCTGTTTGCCGGCCGCGAAAGGTGTGTCGGACGGGCGTGGGTGAAAAAACGAGAAGGTTGAACGACGGCGCGGCCTTCAGAACATCAGATGTCTCACGCCGTGGGTCAGCATGCCGCCCAAGAGGCCGTTGATCACGACGGCGACGGCGGTGAGCGTCAACAGGCCGATGTAGACTCTCTCGCGCCCGGGCCCCGGCCGGCGGACCCAGTGCTCCTTCGCCCACCAGCTGAGGAGGCCCAGCGCGGCGATCGAAGTGCCGAGCCATCTGTGAGAGGCGTGGGTCGCGTCGTCCCGTCCCGGCATCCCCATGGCGAACCAGCCCAATGCCACTGCGCCGACCGCGGAGATGGCCGCCAAGGCGATGATGACGCGCGTGCCCTGGGTCAGGACCGGACGCCGGAGGGTCAGGGCGGCGATCTCGAGGAGGGCGGCGACGAGGAACAGGGCGATCGGAAAATGCACCGCGGCCGGGTGCATGGCGCCGAGCCAGCGGTACAGGCGCTGCGGCATGGGTTTCGGACCCTCGTCCGCCATCATGGCCCCGTGGTCCATGTCGGCCGCCATGCCGGGCATGGCCGTCATGTCCGATTGCGGCCCCTCGGCGGTCGATGCGGCGCTCTGGCCGCGAACCGCCGGGGCGTCATGATCCTCGTGCGCGATCGCGGGCGCGCTCACCGACAAGGCGAGCGCGAGTCCCAATGCCGGGAAAAATCCGCGTGATGTCATAAACCCTCTCCACTCCAGTCCCTTCTGCTATCTACGCAGCGCGAGGTCCGCCCCCTCGCCCGAGGGATGTCACGGTCTTGGCCGTAGTAGGATGTAGGGGCGCAAGGAGAGTGTTCGATGTCGCTTAAACTGGATGACATTCTGGCCGAGTCCGCGATGACGCCCATCGGCCGGTCGCTCGACGGGCTCGAACCGCTGGTCTGGAGCCGGGTCGAGACGCTTCGCGGCGAAAGACTGGCCACGCAGGTCCGTCTCGGCGCGGTCGCCGTGGCCCTCGCCACCGGTCTGACGGCGGGCGGCGTCGGCGCGGCCGCCGCGCCGAGCCCGCCGGGAGAGATGGCCATCTTCACGGTCGATGCGGGCCT
>Ga0075012_10003677_pt1 | contig 14481 bp, 10 predicted proteins | sample All_14_2_FD_71474 | JGI IMG/M metagenome (GOLD analysis project Ga0075012, IMG submission 71474) | Freshwater microbial communities in response to fracking from Pennsylvania, USA - Allegheny Zone_MetaG_DW_15 | ecosystem: Environmental > Aquatic > Deep subsurface > Groundwater > Drilled... | reverse complement strand
CCCTGCGCCAGTGGGGTCCAGTAAATGTGTGGTTACCACATGCCTAGCCTTCGAAAGTCAATTCTTCTGCCGATACCAATTCCATCTCTTCAATAGCACAATCACTATTTTTTGAAATGGGGTTCGCAAAGGATATTTTGTTGACCCATGCGTTTTTTAGCGTACATGTGAATACCGGCATATCGAATTCGTCCAACATTTGTATGATGACCGTTTCCTTGGGTGCCGTATTCATGTTTACCTTGACAAAATAGTCGTACATGACAACACTATTGGGGTACAAACATTTTTTGAGGCTTAATTCAATGGGGTTATGCTGTCCATGCGGCAACTTATTGCCAAGGAAAGATGGGACATTGGCAGCCCGGTACTGCACCGTTTCATTGGTACCCAGCCCAGAAGCCTGCTGAAAATACATTTCCCCCAAGCTGCCGATATTTACCTTAAAACGATATTTCTGGCTGGGCCAGACGGAATCTTGTTGCTCCTTTTTTTTGATGTTATCCATGTTGGTTGTGCTTGTGGTGTAAAGCTAGGGATTTTTGGGGGAATTAAGGACTATTTGGTGTGAGGCATGAGTCCGCTGGGCCAAATCTCCCCCTCCCCATCCCCCCCAAAGGGGCAAGCACAGGGGCAAGCTAGGGGCAAGCTGACTTGGCCTTTCTATCATTCCGGCTTTGACGGAAGTAAGTAACACGCTTACACCTGTTGGAGACGGGCTGATATTCTGTTCAAGTCTGATTGTCTGCTTGCCCCTGTGGCTTGCCCCTGTGACAGCAGGATTTCATATATTTGCTGACAATAAGATTTACCATGCCCAAACCCGTCGAACCCGATATTCAGACTATCGAGCAGCGGATGAATGCCCTGCCCGACTTCAACTCCCGCTGCTTTGAACTGTTCCGACAATGGACGGCCAAGGTCAAAGAAGAAATGCCCGATTGGGAACCCGAAGTGGAAGACGAGCAAGAAATCGTGAAGGCCTTAAAGCAAGCCTTTTTCGAAGCCATCCACACTTCCTTCGAAGACCCTGAATACTTGGAATTGATGGAAGACCTTTATTTCCATTTCGTAGTCTGCTTCATCACAGGATATGTACAAGGCACCCTCACGGTCAGATGGAGCCTCCGCTACTTGCCACCCAACAAAGAATACCGCTACATGCTTTGGATGAAAAGCATCCTACAGTATTTTTCGACTTTCCCCGATGCCGCCCAGGAAGTGAACGGCCTTTTCATGGCCTACACTGAATCTGGATTCGGCTTGAAAAAAAGGGAAGAAGAACTAACCCAGGAAGATTTTGCCTACTACCGGGCCATCGGCGACCTCCAGTTCGAACAAAACCACCTGGAAATGTTGGGCTTGCTCTACCTTAACATGTTGGACTATACTTTGAAATTCAAGGACAACACCAAAGAAGTGGATGTAATCGGCGTAATGGACCTATTCGATGCACCCAATGTGACCTTCCTCCTGACCGGCAAATGGTACAAGGCAACTCCGGGAGGGCCGTATGACGAGGACGGTTATACTTTTAAATGGGTGCAATGATGAAAGCAAGGATTGGCACCCATCCTGCTGGGCCAAGTCTCCCCCACCCCCCACAGGGGCAAGCAAAGGGGCAAGCACAGGGGCAAGCTAGGGGCAAGCTGACTTGGCCTTTCTATCATTCCGGCTTTGACGGTAGTAAGTAACACGCTTACGCCTGTCGGAGACAGGCTGATATTCGGTTCAAGTCAGCTTGCCCCTGTGCTTGCCCCTGTGGGGGGTGAGACATTGAACTAGCGGGGGCGGGGGAAGACCCTGTGCCAGCAGCCAGTGTGTAGGGAAGACCCTGCGGCAGCTGGGCAAGTTATTTAACCATGTTCGACAAAAGATAAAGTTGCTTTTAAATGGCTATGCTTATACCTATTTGAAAACTCTCTTAATTTAAGCTTATCATCAGTACTCGTTGTAATCATTGGAAAAGTAGAATTTGCCAATCTGTACACCTCTGAAAGCGGCATCTCGCTCAATTTCACCATCAATTCCTCAACGATTTTTTCTTCATTAATTTTTAATCGCTGAGTTTTAGCTTTTGATAGTTTGAAAAAATTATTCCATAAATCACTGATCTTCTGCTTGATTGAAAGCCTTTCAGGTCGAATGAAATTTGACAAGTCAATGTCTGCTTCTGGACCAATTTCACCATGTTTCCACCTAATGGGAGTTATTGGCTTTTGGAATTCAAGGCAACTCTTCCAATCAGAAAGATAAACGATGACTTTTAAATAGTCTTCATTATGGCAATAGCCTGTTGCAACATCATTTTCTAAAATGACATCTACTACTTCTTGAATGATTTCCCTGTTACTCATAAGCCTAAGTTTGATGCGTCAGATAATTTTGGGAGAATCGGGTGTATTGTAGCTATGTACTGTCTGAGAGCTTCTCTTCTTTGAACGAAAAAATCATGTAGTTCTTGTTCAGACCATTTATTTGGTTCCGTTGACTCAACTACAACAACGGCTACGTTTCCAATTCCATCCGTGTCTTTTATTGCCCACGAGCAATAAAGCCTGGATTTCATTTTCAGCTGCTGAACCTCATCATGCGTGTAGTTGTACAATTTTCTGGTGTATTCACAGTAGGCAGCATATCTCTTAACGGGGTCAGGAAACTGATTGTCAAAATGGAAACCGCTTTCCCAAGCTTTGCAAATGCATCCTTGTGTGGGAGAATATTGGTTATTGGTAGTTCCTAAGTAGTTGGGGTTAGATGAGTGCCTATGGAAGCGATAAAAGTAATTGTTTTTTTCATCAAAAACATAAAAAGTTATCCTATGGTGAGATGCATCCAAATCAAAACCTAAATCTTGAGCTAACGATCGTGCGTAATGCTTTCTGAATTTTCCTAAAACTTCCACAATTGCTTGGTTCTCATTTCTCAACTTAAGATTATTTGTAACTACTTCTCCATAAGTTTTGGCCATAAATGTATCAACAAAACCAATCCCAATCATCGCCAAACTTGCCAAAACGAAAATGATTGACAACGGATATTGCCACCAACTTGGTGCATCTTTACTGCAATCAATCCAAATGCATTTCCAAATACTAAATAATTCATCTCTAACTTCTTCAGCAATGAAAGTTGGAATCAAAAGCATAATTATACCAGCTATAAAACTTGTCCAAGCCAGTATTTTGTTTCGTACTATTCTATCTGTTTTTTCCAATTCGTTTTGTTTTAAACAGTTACCACCTTCGTACTCTCCTCCCCAAACTGACTAATCACCCGCACCGCCACCTTCTGCCCCGCCCTCACCGGGAAGGGGTGCGAAGTATGCCCATACAGCCTATCAAAAGCCTCATCGTCTATCTCGATGCCGAGGGTGAACTCCGCTTTTTTCTTGGTATTGCGCTTGGCGAGGTCGTCCAGCCCACGGCGCCATTTGTCGAAGTCGGACTTGTCGCCGCCGCAGAAGAAGACCTGTTTCACCACGAAATTGCTGCCGTCGTAGTCGTCGTCCACCATCCAGTAGGCGATGTCGGCGATGCTGCGCTCCGTCACTTGGTTCTTGATGGGGTCGTAGATGTCCAAGCCACGGATTTCGACCTGGGCATAGTCAGGCGGTAACTTCGAGTTACCGCCTGACTTGAGGAGTGCGACATCCGGTTCTCCTATCGTCACGAAACTCGCCGCCGACTTGGCGGGCTTTTTCTTGAGGCCCTCCTGCATCAGGTCGTCGTGCATGCGCACCTTGGTGACCTCGAAGCCGCCGAGGCTGGTGGTCACTTGCTGGTTGTCTATATTGCTCTCGAAGCTGAAACCGAGGATGATGAGCCAGTCGGCGTCGCCACGCAGGCGGCATTCCTTCACGGCCTCGTTCACGGCCTGCTTGCTCACCGTGCCGAACTTCGGGCCGATGTGCAGGTACGCCTTGCGCTCCCCGGCTGCGCTGCCGTAGAAGCCCTCGGCATGGAGGTAGCCGGAGGCCAGGCGGTCTATGCGGGTGAAAACGGCCTGCTCGTTCTTCACCCCGTTCTTGATGCCCGCCGACTTGAGGTGGTCATAGATGCGCTCCTCGAAACCTTCCCCGGCCTCGCCTTGGTCGGCGGGCTGGTCCAAGACACTGGGGCTGACCGGCTCGAAACTTTGCAGGGTCTCCACGGTGAAGGGGCCTGCCACCCGCAGCTTTTTCTTGTCTTCCTTAGGCTGGTCGTAGAGGGTTTCCTCGTCGAAAGGCTCGTCGTTGGCGAGGGCCTTGAGGGTGATATGCGGCACTTTTTTATAGACAAAGCCCTGCCGGATGTCCTCGCCTTGCTGGTCGTATAGTTCGTAGAAAGGGAAGACGGCGGTCATGAGCCGGGACTTGGCGATGTTCACGGCGATGCGGCTGGTATCAATGGTTATCCAGCGGCGGCCCCATTGCTCGGCGACGTAGGCCGTGGTGCCGCTGCCGCAGGTGGGGTCGAGGACGAGGTCGCCGGGGTCGGTGGTCATTAGTATGCAGCGCTCAATAACCCTTGAATTTGTTTGAACTACGTACTCTTTATCTACAGCCCCCCCAAGCCCCATCCAAACATTATTTATCTCAACCCAATTAAAATCATCTGCATATCTCTTAAATACCAGCCTTGATTTCTGAGGGACAACACGTCCCATTTTTACTAGTTTAGGAATATTTGAAGGACTAATTTTCCAAGAGTTTCCACCAGAGGGGTAACTTTTGCCATCAATGATTACTGGTCCATTTGGTCCAGGTTTAGCTGCAAATAATGGGTTATACCTGAAAACCCTGGCACCCTTCGGAATTTCTTGAATTCCAAAGGATTCTTCTTTAGTGAGTGGTCTTATTTTTCCATCAGGTAATTCAATATTATTGAATCCAGAGCCACCTATACCAGCTAAATCTCTTTCAGTGTAAAGCTGCCTATATTTAGTTATCTCCTTTCCACGACCATACCAAACAATATACTCGTTTATTGGTGGAATAAAATCCCCTGATTGACTTCCTTTCTTTTGAAAAGTAATTAACCCAATAAAATTATCACTCCCTAAAACTTCATCCATCAAACAACGAACGAGATGCACATTCTCATCTGAAATCTGCACAAAGCAAGAGCCGCTTTCGGTGAGCAGTTCCTTGGCCACCAGCAAGCGTTCTTTTAAATAGCCGAGGTAGGAATGGATGCCGAGTTCCCAAGTATCCCGGAAGGCTTTGATTTGTTCGGGTTCGCCGCTGAGATGTTCGTCGGAGCCGTCCTTCACGTCCCGGTCGTTGAGCTTCATCTGCCAGTTCCCCCCGTATTTAATCCCATAAGGCGGGTCAATATAGACCATCTGCACCTTGCCCGCCATGCCTTCCCGTTCGAGGAGGGAGGCCATCACGAGCAGGCTGTCGCCCTGTATGAGGCGGTTGCTCCAGCCGTCGGGCTGCTGGTAGTAGGCGGGCACTTTTTCCAGTTCGTCCCGGTCGAAGGTATTGCCGAAGAGTTCGTTGGCGGAGAAGAGGTCGAGCTGGGCGGCATCGGGCTTGTTCTCCACGTAGCGGAAGAGGGTCTGCATGAGCAGTTCCGGCGAGATATGCTCGTGGCGGTACAGCGAGCGGATGTCCACCGCCAGCCGCTCGTCGAATTCGGGCTGCCCCTCTGGCTCGGTGATGGCCACGTAGAGGCGGCGCAGGTCATCCAGCATTTCGCTGCGCCCGATGTCCTCGCCGGAGCGCTTCTGGTACTTCTCCAATATCCCGCCGATGGCCGCATCCACGGGGTATTTGTTCTTCCAGAACAGTTCGGGGTCCCGCCCCCGGTTGATGACGGGGTTCAGCGGCAGGTCGGTCACGGCCTTGCCGGCCCGCACGGCATCGTTGCCGGATTCGTAGCCCGCCTCCTCGGTGGAGGGGATGTGCGGGCGGGTGGTGTGGTGTTTGTAGGATTTCATTTATGAACGTTGATTTTGTCTGATGTTTTGGTTTTCGGAATTGCCCCAGCGGGGCAAAAATGTTGGTAGCGGGCAAATCGCCACGAACCCAGCCCCAGCGGGGCTAAATATTGGTAGCCGTGGCCAAAACCCAGTGCCCCAGCCCCATCGGGGCGGAATGTCGTCGGGCGGATGCCATTCTCAACATTTCGCCCCGCTGGGGCTGGGTGTCTGCTGTATTGCACGCATCTACCAACATTTCGCCTCTCCGAGGCTGGGTGACTGCGCCATTGCACGTGCCTACCAACATTTCGCCTCTCCGAGGCTGGGTCTATTGCCACATTGCCCCAGCGGGGCGGAATATTGGTAGCCATCGCACAAACCCACCGCCTCAGCCCCAGCGGGGCCAAAATGTTGGTAGATGATACGCAAACCCGTTACCCCAGCCCCAGCGGGGCGGAATAATTGCCCCCCAATTCCTCACCACTCATACACATCCAAAAAATCGAACAAATACTCGTCTTTGTATTCGACCTCGAATTTTCGCAACATGTCAATGTATTCCTCTCGGAATGTCTTTTGCCGATGGTGTTCTTCTTGGTTGTCAATGTACCGAATGACCACATCCCGTTGCGACCTCCCATAGGAAAACGCCCCATATCCCAATTGCCAACTAAACTGGTACGGCGTGAACCGTTTTTCCTTGATGAAACTGTTGGACGATGTCTTGATTTCCTCGACCAGTTTCGGGACGAGTTGGTTGGGATTGTAGCCAATATGGATGTGTACGTGGTCGGGCATCCCGTTTATCCGAAGCATTTTGTGCTTGTGGTTCTGGACAATGCCCGTGATGTACTTGTACAATTCCTCCTTCCAGGATTTGTGTATCAGGCTTTCCCGTCCTTTGACGGCAAAGACCAATTGTACGTCAAGTTGTGTGTAAGTATTCGCCATAGTAGTATGTTTTGTGAAAGTGTTTTCATCTTAGCCCCAGTGGTGCGAAATGATTGGTAGAACCTAGCAACCCTTTTATACCTCAGCCCCAGCGGGTCGAAACATTCCGCTCCTTCGGAGCTAAAAAACGGGTTGGCACGCCAGCTACCAATATTTTGCCTCTCCGAGGCGGGTGCAATTGCTTGGTCGCCCCAGCGGGGCAAAATATTGGTAGAAAACGATACCCTAACCGTGCCTCAGCCCCAGCGGGGCGGAACATTGTTTTCATGCTGAAACATCATTTTCGTTTTGTAAATCATTTTCATCCAACATGCCATCCAACAAAGCACCAATAATCCGCTGGCTATCTTCCGTATTCTCCTGCGACATTAGTCGTGCCATGGCCAAGCCATTCAAGTTGTCCTGCAAAAGCTGCTTAATCCGTTCCTTCAAATGGGTATCATTTTGAAGCATGAGCTTTATTTGCCTGCCGATATACCGGGCTGAAACGCATTGTTCAAAAACGGTAGTCTCATTTTGATAGACTTCAAAAAGGTCGTCCGGCTCTGCACTGATTTCTTCCCAGTGTAGGGTCATGTAGTTTTTAAGAATATAGTCAATGTCTTGAATGTCTTTGCTTCGCTGCGGGCGGTCTTGCCATGCAATTAGTTTCAACAGGATGACCCCAGCAAGGGAGGAGACTTTTAAGCGCAGTCCTTCTTCGGTTTCAATCGTTTCTGTGAAAGGCTGCACGGCATCAAACCCTGGCATGTCCAGCACAAAGGTCTTTTTAGCTTTCAATTCGACCCTTCCCCGTTCATCGGCGATAGCACCAAACGGCAAGAAGTCAATATCATAAGCCTCCCTGAAAATAAAACGGTATGGCTCGGTAGTGCTCTCCTCCAATTCTGGCAAGGCTGCCAAGGTTGCTTTCAGGGCTTCGTACTCCTCCAGCGAACCGACCATGACGGCAAGGTCGAGGTCTTTGGTCTTGCGGGCGGGCGGGTCGGTATGGCCCTTGGCCAGCAGTTCCACATCCCTCGCAAATGCACCCACCACGAAATAGTCAATGCCTGCCGCATCCAGCACAGGAAGCACCACCCGCAGCAGTTCAATGACGACCTCGTCAGTGACCTTGTTCAATAATATCTTGGAGGTATTGGACATAGATTTTTCGTGCTGTTTCAAAATTGCGGTCGTTGCCAGAGCCTATCAGTTCGGCATAGACCAGCAAAGGATGTACTGTTTTTCTTTCGGGCATTGCATAGCCCAGGTTTTCGATTTTCCAGAACAGGCTGCACACTTCCAGGTTGCCTTTGGCATCCGGCATCAGCCGCAAGTCCCTAATCAGCGCCTTGCGGTCTAGGTCGGTGTACAGCGTCCATGCACCGGGGCTGAGGTAGTGCGTGAGCAAGTCCGCCGCAGGTTCGCCGCCCCAGAGGGCAAAGCTGCCGAGGTCGAGTTGCTTCCAGTTTTCAAAGGGCAATCGGTACTTGCCCCGGCTCAGCTTGGGCCGCAGCTTCTGGTTGAAGGCCGTCACCCATTGGCTGAGGAGTTCGGGCTTGTTCACCAGTTTCATCTGCTGCTGGTTGAGCTGCACCAAGAACTTCCCTGCCTCCAAGTCGCTCAGAATATCGCCAACGGTACTGGCAGCGATATTGGCCGCTTCTGCCATGACCCGGTACGGCTCGTTCAGCAGGCTTTCGTTCAGCAAAAGGGCATAAATCAACTTGATGCCGTTCTTGTTGAAAGCCCGGTGCTTGGTGTCGCCGTTTTCGGGCGGGGCGCTTTGCCCTTTCACATGCCAGAAAATGCCCTGGTCGTTGCGGATAAAGCAGTTGCCCGCCATGTCCAAGTAGTTGATGCCCTGCTGCTCCAATAGCGCTTTCGCTGGATTGGAGATGTACTTGGCCACCAGCATGGTATCGGCTGCCTGCAATTTTTCCGCCCACCGGGCAAGGTTGGCGGGCAGCACACTGCCTTTCACCTCGACCTTGAAATGCCCCTTCGCCGCTCCCGCAGCGATGTCAATTTCGGCATCCCAGTGGTGTCCGTTGACGCCGCTGGTTTCCGTGATGTCTATTTCTGCCTGCACCATCACTTTCAGGTGTTCTAAGGCTACGTGCAAGATGTCTGTTTCAAGCATGATTCGATGATTTGCAAAAAGTGAACAGGGACAAATATCGAATGTTTTGATGGGAATTGCACTTGGAAATGCATGTTTATTAGAACTTCCAGATTTTTAAAGCAATCTCGGCCAATTCTTTACCTCTATCTCCAACATGTTTAAATTTGAAGTCATTGTATTCAGCCAGTCTTTGTGTAATTTTCAAAGACGATTTCTTATATTCAGGCTTCTTCTTTCCAAAAGGATTATTTGAAGCTCCAATATTTAAAAACCCAGCAAAAAGTGTCATGTTGCCAATTTTGTTTACATGTTTCTTGTGAAGTGACTTAGAATTATTTCCTAAGTATTCTTCCCAGTCTCCAAATTCACCTTTTGACTTTTTAGTAGTAATTGTTTCAGGAATAATGTGCTCAAGATGTACTTCTTCACCTGCATTGACTGAAAATTCACCGGTATTTCCATTAAGGTGATATTCAACGCTTTCAAGCATATACTTTGCACGATTTATTAAGATGCCCCTAAAATCATATTTGGGGATGCTGTCCTCAAAATCAACGTCATCTGGGAGATGTTCTACAAGATAGTCTTTAACTGCTTGAACATAGTCAGCTCCTTCAATTGGAATAAGTTTTGCGAAAATATCGTCATGTTCAGAGGTTCTACTTTCACAAATATGCCTCCTAAGCATAAATATTTCCAGTACTTTTAAAACATCAACTATCACTTTTGTTGGCAGTCCTTTCTGAAACAAATGAATAAGGTAGATGTATGTTGGAACGGACAAAATCCTATTCAAGTTATTGATGTGCCTATTAATAACCTTACTTTCAAACTTCTCAAAAACTACCTTATGATAAACTTTTGAGGCTTCTCGAATATCTTTAAGAATGTCAATTATTGATACTTTTTCATCAACATAGGTGGCTGTCCCATTAACACTGATTTCAATGTCTTCATCTTCGGAGTCTTCATCTGTGTTTTCTAACCCGCTAAAATATAGTGACTCCCCTAAAACGTTTGCTTCTTTAACCCTGTTGAAATACCATTTTTTGAATTCAACTACTACTTTAGACCTTGGTATCTTTCTTTGGATGATAGAACACATGTACTGCCTGAAAAAGTCATCTGTGTATATACCATCGAGATTTACAATTATTTCTGCCCAAAGCGACTTTACGTTTTCGAGTGTTACCTTTTCGAGTTTGGCCGCATGACCAAGTAAAAAGTTCTTGATTATGTCTGTCGCAGTAAGTCTAAGACCCCGATTATTGATTGTTTCGAAAAGTTTATAAGCATCTTGAGCAATAGTAACGTCCAAGCGAATGACGATTGCAACGTTTGTCAATTTGTAATAAAATTTGTTTAAATCGACCATTTCATATTCTAACAGCCACTCATCAAACCAGTTGCTTGCATCTACGAGTTGTCGATTTTTCACATTTTCGATATCACCAGCTAATAATTTAGCATAATCATCGGCATCGAGGTCACCTAAAACAAGTTTGTTCTCTACTTGGTCATCTGTATCTCGACAACTAAGCATTTTCTTAATATCACTTGCTTTGTCTTTATTTCCTAATTCGAAGTATCTTTTCTGGATAGCATTAAGCAGCAATGTTAGCGTTGTAATCCTTTGCTGGCCATCAACTAATTCTACCTTGTTTAGTCCTCCATGATGTGGGCCAGTATGAATGATTAACATTCCAAACAAGTGGTTATCATTCTCTAAAAGCATGTCAATATCATCAAAAAGGGCAGCAACTTGGTTATAACCCCAAGCATACCTCCTTTGGTAAGCTGGTATGATAAATTGCTCATTTTGAAGTGTAAAAAGCTGGCTGATAGTCAATTTGTTAGGTGTAATATTCATTTTGTATCAAATTAAAGATTGAATTTTATCCATCAATTGCCCCTTCACATCCCTAATATCCATCGCCACCTCCAAAAACGCCCATTCATCAAACCCGTACTTCTCTCGCACGGCGTTCACGGCGGGAAGCCAGCGGTTTTCCACGAACCACTTCTTTTCCTGTTTGTCCCGGTTCATGCCCGTGATTTCCAGCATCAGGTTTATCATCCTGCCGGATGGCGTTTTGCAGCGGGCGATGAAGTCGGTAAAATAGTTTTTGTCCTCGCCTTCCTGCACGTAGGGGATGGCAAAGCCGAGGTGGGCGTTCTTCACATAGCTCACCACGGCATCTATTTCCTCCAAGGCTTTGGCGGCTATCTGTTCCCAGCTTTCGGTATCGGCCACCACGTAGTTCACATGGCTTTTGTTGGTGGCAAATACGGGCTTGGTCGTGATGCCATGTACGTATTTGGTGCTGCCAAAGCGGTTATAGTGATTGAACACCGGGCGGATATAGGCCGAGGTGTTCCGGTGCGGATTGATGCCTCGTGCGATATGGTCGCAGATTTTCTTGGGGTCGTAGAAGGAAACTAGGCGCTTGTGCTCGTCGCCCCGCATCCCTACCAGCTTTATTTTATGCTCGTACCAGTAGCGCACGATTTCCTTGAGTTGGTTGAACTTCTGGAAATAGGGATTGCCGTCGTCGTCGGAAAATTTGTATTTCAACAACTCTTGGGTAATCCAGTAAATGATGGATTGGTCACGCCGCTCCAGCACAGATTCAATCTGGATGCGCTTTTCCTCATTGGAAAATGCTGATTTCAAATCCGTGAACACAGGCAGATTGGAGCCGTCAATCTCGAAGTTTTCGATGTCCGAAAAGTCGAATTGCATATCGCCATCCTCCAGCACCTCCTCCCGGTAGCCAATGAGGTTCGGGAATGTGATTTCGTATTCCTCCTGCCTGTCCGGTATGGCTTTGATGACGGTATGTTCAACGGGCGGCGGCGTTTCGGTAGCACCCCCTTTGAACATCTTGAACGGCACGCCAATGATATGCGCATATTCCGGCGGGAACTTCTGGATGATGTTCTCTGGCTTGTAGCGCTTGGCTTTTTCGGGGGTCAGCAGTTCTCCGGTTTCCCGGTGGTAGTTTTGCAGGATATACTGCTTGCGGCGTAATGCACGGCCTGCCACCTGTTCGCAAAGCAGTTGCGAGCCAAAAGCACGCAGGCCCATGATGTGCGTGACGGTGTTGGCGTCCCAGCCCTCGGTGAGCATGGACACAGACACCACGCAGCGGATATGGCTACCCAGTTTGCCGGGCCTGCCCACGGTGTTCACCACTTCCCGCAGGATTTGGGCATCGGTGATGTTCTCGGCAGAACCTGCACCGTAGTTCTTGGCATATTCCCGTTTGAAGGCTTCCACTTCCGAAGCGAATATCTTCTTGAACTCGTCGCCAACTTGGTCGCTGTTTTCCAGCGCATCGCTGTCAATGAGCAGGGTCGGCGATTTGCGCAGCACCGTTTTGGTGACGGGGTCGTAATTGGAAAACAGTTCGTAATGCCCTGTGACGACATCCGTTTCGCCCTCGGCATTTTCTATTTCATAGCCAGCGATGAACTTATAGACCTCCTTCGAGACGGAAGTATTGTTGCAGACCGCAATGAACACGGGCGGCGTGGACAATAGGTCTTCCCGTGTTTCAAACTCCTTTTTATAATGGTTGTAGAACTGGTCGAGCGCTGCTTTCAAGATGGGCGGCAGGTTTGGCAGCGTTTCGCCGAGTTTTTCGCCTTCTTCTTTGGCGGCTTTTTTAGCGCCCCGCTGGCCTTTCTTGGGCAGTCGGTCTTTTACATGCTCGTAGAGATTGCGCAGCACGGGCATGTCGAGCGCTTGGGTGCTGTCGCTTTCAGGCAGGAAGGGGATTTTCACCAAGCCCGCTTCGATGGCTTCTATCAAGCCGAAATCCGTGACGACCCAGCCAAACAAGCTGTAAGGTATATAGCCAGACCCCGTCAGGTAATAAGGTGTAGCGCTCAAGTCATAGACGGCGCTCACTTTGAAACGCTTGGCCGCTTCTGCTATACCTGTGAACCAAACGGCGGCACGGGCATTTTCTTCTTTGGTGTTCTCACCTTCTATGTCTTTGCCCTTATCCTTTGGCAGGTAGCAATGGTGCGCCTCGTCGTTGAGGATGAGCAATCGGCTGCCCGGCTTGAACTTGCCCAACATCCTTTTTAACACGGCGGCATAATCTTCCTTGGCTTCTTGCTTGTTGCCCTTGCTGTCGAGCTTGCCATCAAAGGGGCTTTGCTTATTGCCCTTCAAGTTGCGAGGCTCGAAGGCGTGGTAATTGGTGATGACGATTTTTGCTTTTAGCTTTTTCAGCGTCTCCTCGTAATGCAGCGGCACCAAGCCCCGTTGGTGGTAGTAGTCTTCGGCATCTTGGTAGCTTTTCAGGCCAGTGTCCGGTTCCAATACTTTCAAGCGGTCACGGATGGTGATGCCCGGGGCTACGAGCAGAAAATTATCGGCGAAGCGAGTATCGTTGCGGTATTCTTCCCTGTTGAAGAAATGGTAGAGGATAAGTGCCCCCATGACCACGGTCTTGCCCGTACCCGTCGCCATTTTAAAGGCAATGCGTGGTAATTGCTGGTCTGGGTTTGGCCCGACGGCGGTTTGCGCTTCTCGTAATTTGCGAAGGATGTTTTGGCCGGGGTTGGATTTCTCGGCTATTTCATTCAGCCAAATGGCCGTTTCGATGGCTTCCCGCTGGCAGAAGAACAGGTTGTTGATGGAGTAGCGGTCTGGGTTTTCAAACCAGAAAAGCAGCAGTTCCTTAGTCACCCGTGTCGGTGAGCCAGCTTCGTATTTGCTTTCCCGCCATTGCCCTACCTCCTTGCGGACAAGGTTGACGAGTTCATCGCTGTATTGCTCCGCAAAATCATTGACTTCCCAAAGGTTTCCTTGCGTTTGCCGGGTAGGGATGGATTGAATGTCGGGGGTGAAGATTCGACGCCCATTGCGGATGTCGTTGTAGTTCAAGCTGCCGTCTTGGTCGGTAGCGTAGTGGAGCTGAGGTGCTTCGTAAGGGCTATTTAGAATAGGGTTGACCATAGGGGAGGTCGAAGTATTTGAATGTTATTTTATGACAATATCGCTTAGGCCGCTAAGATAATGTTTCTTTTAAATTTCCAAATAAAAAGACCTTCCAAGCCCCAAAGCCTTGGAAGGTCAATCGCCAGCCCCAACAGGTTTTGAAAACCTGTCAAGTCTTGTGCTGTGATGAATGGGTTTACGGTGGCTTTCATGCGTTGGTCGTCTAGTGCGGGCGCAAGTTAGCGAAATGTTGTTATCCAGCAAGCAGGTATGCGGTTTTTTATGCATTCGTGGGGGGGTTGGGGGTTTCCAGTACTCGGAGCGCATCACCCGCTACTTGGCATCATTCACCCTCCATCCAGCCCGAAGTACCCGCAATGGCATCTTATTCACCCTCCAAACGCAGGGAAGTACCCGCCACTTGGCATCATTCACCCTCCATCCAGCCCGAAGTATCCGCAATGGCTTCTTATTGACCCTCCAAACGCAGGGAAGTGCCCGCCAATTGGTTCCATTCACCCTCCATCCAGCCCGAACTATCCCCAGCTTGGTTCGAAGTATT
>Ga0075012_10003674_pt1 | contig 14486 bp, 12 predicted proteins | sample All_14_2_FD_71474 | JGI IMG/M metagenome (GOLD analysis project Ga0075012, IMG submission 71474) | Freshwater microbial communities in response to fracking from Pennsylvania, USA - Allegheny Zone_MetaG_DW_15 | ecosystem: Environmental > Aquatic > Deep subsurface > Groundwater > Drilled... | reverse complement strand
AGATTGAAGCTGACGGTCGGGGCGCTCTGGGCCTCGGTGGTGGCCGTGAACAGCTGCATCGGCTCGGACCCGCCATGGATGGTATTGGCCCACAGCACGGTCGGGAAGGTCCGCAGGGTGGTGTTATAATCCTGGACCGCCCCATTGTAGTCCCGCCGGGCGACGGCGATGCGGTTCTCGGTCCCCTCCAGCTGGGATTGCAGGGCGATGAAGTTCTGATTGGACTGAAGCTGCGGATAGGCCTCGACCGTCAGCAGGAGGCGAGAGAGGGCCTGGCTGAGTTCACCCTGGGCCGCCTGATACTGGGCGAAGGCGGCGGGGTCGTTCAGGGTCTCGGGCGTCACCTGGATGCTGGTCGCACGGGCCCGGGCCTCGATCACCGCGGTCAGGGTCGTACGTTCCTGGATGGCCGCGGCCTGGACGGTGGCGACCAGATTGGGGATCAGATCGGCCCGGCGCTGATACTGGGCCTGGACGTCCGCCCAGCGCGCCTTGGCGGCCTCTTCCTTGGTCGGGATCGCATTGACGCCGCAGCCCGCGACGGCGGGGATCATCATGACGACGGCGGCCACGGCGACCGTCCTGTTGTTGAACCGGATCATCAGCCCCTCCTGACGGGCGGCGTCGAATGCGCTGCCTTCCGGCCCACTATCGGGTCTGGACCTGCGGCGTTCAAGCCCGAACCTGATCCCGTCCGCTATCGGACTCGCCGTGGTCCTGCCGTATCGAGACCAAAGAAATCAGGGTGCGGAGGGTGCGGACAAGGCCGGGCAACCGAAGAATCGTGGTGCGGACAGTGCGGAGCGTGCGGATGGCCTCGGGACATCGGAAAAACAGGGTGCGGCCCGTGCGGAGCGTGCGGATAGGACGGCGACGCGATCACCATAGTCCGGTGCCAACCCATGGCGCGCCGAATGTTCGAACTTTCTTCGACAGGGTCGAAATCAGACCCCCGTCATCGGTTCAGACGCCGTCCAGCGGCTCGGGCTGCACACCCACCGACCGGCAGGCGGCGGCGTAGGTGTTGGCCAGCAGGCAGGCGATGGTCATGGGTCCGACACCGCCGGGCACGGGGGTGATCCGTCCGGCCACGGCGACCGCCTCGTCGAAGGCCACGTCGCCGACCACACGGGTGCCGCCGGCCGCCGCCTTGATCGGGTCACGGCTGGGCACGCGGTTGATGCCGACGTCGATGACGGTTGCGCCGGGCTTGATCCAGTCGCCGCGCACCATCTCGGGCCGACCGACCGCCGCCACCAGAATGTCCGCCGTCCGGCACAGGCCCGGCAGATCGGCGGTGCGGGAGTGGGCGATGGTGACGGTACAGTTTTGGGCCAGCAGCAGTTGCGCCATCGGCTTGCCGACGATGTTGGACCGCCCCAGGACGACGGCGTGCAGACCCGACAGGTCGCCCAGTTCCGCCTTCAGCAGCATGGAACAGCCCAGGGGGGTGCACGGCACCAGGCCGGGAAGGCCAACGGCCAGTCGCCCGGCATTGACGACGTGGAATCCGTCCACGTCCTTGTCCGGGTCGATGGCGTCCAGCACGGTCGAGGCATCGACATGAGCGGGCAGGGGCAACTGCACCAGGATGCCGTGGATGCCAGCATCGGCATTCAGAGCGGCGATCAGGGCCAGCAGTTCATCCTGGGTCGTGGTGGCGGGCAGGGCATGGGTATCGGACCGCATCCCGGCCTCGCGCGTCCGTTCGCCCTTGTTGCGGACATAGATTCGGCTGGCCGGGTCCTCGCCGACGATCACCACGGCCAGGCCGGGCTGGACGCCGTGCGCCTGTTTCAGCCGTTCGGCGGCGGCGGCGACGCGCTGAACCAGGCCGGCGGCAAAGGCCTTTCCGTCGATCAGGCTCGCCTGGGCACCTTGGGCCGTCATCGCGCAAACCCTCGTCAGGAATCGAATAGAGGTCGGCGATTTACAGACGACACAGTTGCGCGTCTATCATGGGGCCAGACCTCAGGGGATTTAGATGCGACGTTCGACACTGCTGGCCGCCACCAGCGCCATGGCGCTTTGCCTCGGAGCCGGTTCGGTCCTGGCCCAGACGGCCCCGACCCTGAGAATCGGCGGCGAGGTGGAGGCCTCCCTGACGGACGAGGATTCGGCCGGTCCAGACGACACCTATCGCTATGAGGACTATCGCTTCACCGCGCGGGCGGGCCAGCGTCTGGAGGCGGTGATGCGCTCCGACGCCTTCGACAGCTATCTGGAAATCCATGCCGAGGGGGCGGAGGGTGAGCCCCTGGCCAGTGACGACGACGGTCTGGGCGAGGGCTTGAACGCGCGCGTCCGATTCACCCCTGAACGGGCTGGAACCTATGTCCTGCGAGCCCGGACCCTGGCCGGTCTGGACGGCGGGGCCTACAGCCTGTCGCTGGCGCAGAGGCCTGCGCCGCCGCGCCTGCCCCGGCCGACGCCCATCCGGCTGGATCAGACCCTGCGCGGCAGTCTGCAGTCGCGGGACCCCCAGACGGAGGAAGGCACCCGTTTCGACGCCTTTTCCTTCCGGGGCGCGGCGGGCGATCGCGTCACGGTCGCCCTGGACAGCGAGGCCTTCGATCCGGTCGTCGTGGTCGGGCGGATGGTCAGCGGCGACTTCGTCGAACTGGCCTATAACGACGACTTCGGCGGCGAGCTGAACTCCAGGCTGGTCTTCACCCTGCCGGAAGCGGGGGAATATGTGATCCGCGCCACCGCCCTGGGCGGCGAAGGGCAGGGGGACTATTCGGTCGCCCTGACCCAGGGCCCGCCGCCGGTCGAGGCCCAGCCGATCGCGGTCGGCGACACGGTCGAGGGCGAACTGGTCGAGGCCGATCCGCTGAATGAGGCCGGATCGCGCGCCGATGCCTATCGTTTCGAGGGCACGGAGGGGCAGCGGGTACGGATCGGCGTCTCGTCCGACGATTTCGACACCTATCTGCAGCTGTTCCAGGACGAGAATGGCGTCCGAACGGCCCTGATCGAGGACGACGATGGTGCAGGCCAGGGGACGAACTCACGTCTGACCCATGCCCTGCCGGCGGACGGCAGCTATGTGCTGGAGGTCCGCGCCTTTGCCGACGGCGGAACAGGAGCCTACACCCTGATCGTGTCAGAAGCCCCGCCCGAGCGGGTGCCCGTACCGCTGGCCTATGGCGCGACGATCCAGGGTGAGATCGATGCGGAGGATCCGACCGACGATCAGGAACGCGGCTATGACACCTTCACCTTCGACGGCGCGGAGGGCCAGCGGGTCCAGGTCATCATGCGGTCGGGCGATTTCGACGCCTTCCTGACGATCTCTTCGGCCGAGGGCGAGTTCATGGAACTGGCCAGCGACGACGACGGCCTGGGCCAGGGGACGGATTCCCGGCTGACCTTCACCCTGCCATCGACAGGGGCCTATGTGGTCCGGGCGTCGCCCCTGGTGACCCAGAGCGACGGCCTTTATTCGATCGAGCTGATCGACCGGGGCCCGGAACCGGTATCCGGCAGCATCCTGGTCGGGGAAACGGCGCGCGGCACCCTGACCGAAAGCGACGCCATGGCCCCGGACGGCAGCTATTTCGATGCCTATGGTTTCGAGGCCAAGGCCGGTGAAACCCTGATCTTCACCATGGTGTCCAACGCCGTGGACTCCTTCCTGATCGTAGGACGTGAACCGGAGGGGTCGGAGATTGAGGTCCTGGGCAGCGACGACGACAGCCTGTCCGACACCCACGCCAAGGTCGAATGGGAGGTGCCCGACGACGGCACCTATGTCGTGCGCGCCGGAACCTTCGGCCAGGCCGAGACGGGGGCCTATGCCCTGACGGTGACGAGAAAGCCCTGAAGTCACGGTTTCGTCCGTCAGGCGTCGTCAGATGCGCGAGGCCTGAATCTGGTGTATCGAGGGTTTTGAAGGTGGGGGGAGCGCACGACCTGCGGCCACCGGACGAAAGACGACGCTTTTCAACCGGCTGCGGCCATCAGGATTTCGACCCATGACTCGCCTTCTCATCGCGGCCCTCGTTCCGCTCGCCCTGGCCGCCGCGCCGATGGCCGCCGTCGCCATGCCCGCCCCGACTACGATGGCGGCCCCCGCCGTCGTCCAGGATGAAGCGGGCGAACAGGTGTTCAACTTCCTGGCCCTGTGCATGGCCGCTGATATCGTCGAGAGCCAGCAGGGCGCCGCGTCTTCGCCGGAGCGCGATGCGGGCACGCAGAAGATCTTCGATCTCCTGATGCTGGCGGGCGAGAATACCGGCCGCAGCGAGGATCAGATGGCAGAGGTCGTGGCGGGCTATGCCGCTGCCTGGATGGCTGACCCTGAGCTGCTGCAGTCGTCGCCCCCGGCCAGCGTGCGTCAGCAGTGCCTGGACACCATCGACGCCGCCTGATCGCGGCCTGTCTGCATCCAACCCCATTCAGATCGGACGCTGTCCGAACAAGGAAACATCATGCGTTCCACCGCCCTCCTGATGGCCGCCACGGCCGCCGTCGCCACCCTGGCCCTGGCCGGAACCGCCAGCGCCCAAAGCAATATCCGCGTCGGCCAGACCGTGAACGGCAGCCTGGCCGCCAGCGATCCCAAGCTGTCGGCGGACAACAGCAGCTATGACTGCTACGTCTTCCAGGCCCAGGCGGGGTCGTGGTATCAGGTCGACTACAAGTCCAGCGCCTTCGACGCCTTCGTTGCCGTGGGTCAGGGCCGCAACTGCGCGGTCGATGCCACCGAGGCCAATGATGACGGCCCCGACGGTCTGGACTCGCAGCTGGTGTTTCAGACGGAAACCGGCGGCGCCTGGTTCATTCGGGCCAACAGCCTGGAGGCCGGCGAAACCGGGGCCTACACCCTGACCCTGGCCAACGGCACGGCCCCGGCGCAAGACGAAGAGGGCATCTTCCAGTACCTGGCCATCTGCATGGCGGCGGACATCGTCGCAGAAATGGAAGGCCAACCGGCCTCTGAAGACGACTCGCTGGAAATCTTCGAACTGATGATGCTGGCCGGCGAGCAGGAGGGGATGTCGGAAGAAGACATCACCAATACGGTCGCCGAATACGTGGTCGCCTGGACCTCGGATGAGGAACTGATGCGGTCTTCGCCGCCCGCCACGGTCCGCGCCGAATGCATCGCCACGATCGACGCCGCCTGATCTCAGCCGGCTGACGGAAGCAGGGCGTCCGCGAAGGGCCGGTAACGTCCGGCGCGGACGCCGTCCGTCGCCCGCGCGATGTCGGGGGCGAAATAGTGGTCGCTGCCATAGGCGGCGGCCGCGTCTCGTACGATGGCGAAGACCCCCTCCAGGCTGGGCGAGGTGGTCAGGGGGCGGTGGAACTCGATCCCCTGAGCCGCGGCCAGAAGTTCGATGGCGACGACGCTCGCCGTATTCTCGGCCATGTCCAGCAGGCGACGCGCGCCGTGCGTGGCCATGCTGACATGGTCTTCCTGATTGGCGCTGGTCGGGACGGTGTCGACGCTGCACGGATGGGCCAGCATCCGGTTTTCGGCGACCAGGGCGGCGGCCGTCACCTGGGCGATCATGAAGCCGGAGTTCAGGCCGGATTCCCGAACCAGAAACGCTGGTAGCTCGCTCATCTTTGGATCGACCAGGATGGCGGTGCGGCGTTCGGAGATGTTGCCGATCTCGCACAGGGCCATGGCCAGCTGATCGGCGGCGAAGGCGACCGGCTCGGCGTGGAAATTGCCGCCCGATACCACGTCCCCCTCCTCGATGAAGACCAGCGGATTGTCGGTGACCGCATTCGCCTCGCGCTCCAGCGTCGCGGCGGCATTCCCGATCACGTCCAGTACCGCCCCCATCACCTGCGGCTGGCAGCGCAGGGAATAGGGGTCCTGGACCTTGGCGTCGCCCTCCCTGTGGCTGTCGCGGATGGCGCTGTGGGCCATCAGGCCGCGCAGCGTCTCCGCCACGGCGATCTGTCCGGGCTGGCCGCGCAGGGCGTGGATACGGGCGTCGAACGGAGCGTCCGATCCCTTCAGAGCATCGACCGACAGAGCCCCGGCCGCGATCCCAGCGGCGAAGGCGGCCTCGGTCGCGAACAGTCCCGCCAGCGCCAGGGCCGTCGAACACTGGGTCCCGTTCAGCAGGGCCAGACCCTCCTTGGGCCCCAGGGTCAGGGGTGACAGACCGGCCCGGGCCAGGGCCGTCTCGGCGTCCAGGACCTCTCCATTCTGCCGCGCCTCGCCGACCCCGATCAGGACGCAGGACATATGCGCCAGCGGGGCCAGGTCGCCCGAGGCCCCGACCGAGCCCTTGGACGGTATACAGGGCAGGACATCGGCATTGACCAGGGCGATCAGGGCTTCCAGGGTCTGGCGGCGAATGCCCGACGCCCCTTTCGATAGAGAGGCGATCTTCAGCACCATCATCAGCCGCGTGACGGCATCGGGCAGTAGGGCCCCGACGCCGCAGGCATGGCTGAGGACCAGATTGCGCTGCAAGGTCTCCAGGTCGCCCGGCGCGATCGAGGTATTGGCCAGGAGGCCGAACCCGGTGTTGACGCCATAGACCGTCCGCCCCTCGGCCACGATGGCGGCAATCACGGCGCCCCCGGCCTCGACGTCGGCCCAGGCGGCGGGGGTGAGGGCCACGCGCGTCGGACCCTCCAGCACGGCGCGAAGCTGCAGGAGGGAAAGGGGGGATTGGCCGATCGTGAGGGTCATATCTGCGTCCGCGGGGTCATTGCCGGTGATCAGGACATCTCTCCCGGTGCCGCTGTCTGTCGGCGGGTCACCCAGAGGCCGAACAGGGCGGCGATCGGGAACATCAGGACGCCATAGACCGCAGCAGGCAGTGACATATCCGGCCGGCCCAGCACACCCTGGGCGATGACGATCGCCAGGGTGGCGTTGTGGATGCCGACCTCGAAGGCACTGGCGACCGCCTGGGACTTCTCGATCCTGAACAGGCGCGGAACCACATAGCCCACGGTCAGGCTGAGCCCGCAGAAGACAGTGGCGATCCCGCCCAGCAGCAGGAAGTTCGAAGCCAGCAGATCGAAACTGCTGGCCACCGAGCCCGCGATGACCAGCACCAGAATGGCGACCGAGGCGATCCGGACAGGCCTGTCCATGGCCTCGGCGAAGGCGGGCTTCATCGCGCGCACCGTCATCCCCAGCGCCACGGGGACGAGGACGATCAGAAAGACCTCCAGCGTCTTTGCGAACTGCAGGCCGACGCTCAGGTCGCCCGGCTGGAAGACGGCGATGGCCAGGTTGGTGAGGATCGGCAGGGTCACGACAGCGATGATGGAGTTGATGGCTGTCAGCGAGATATTCAGCGCCACATCACCCCGGAACAGATGGCTGTAGAGGTTGGCGGTGGTGCCGCCGGGCGAGGCCGCCAGCAGCAACATTCCCACCGCCAGGATCGGCGGCAGTCGGAACAGAATCACCAGGCCGAAGGCGATCGCCGGCAGCAGAAACAACTGGCAGGCAAGAGCGACGGCGGCCGCCTTTGGCTGCCGGGCGATACGAACGAAATCACCCGGCGTGAGGTCCAGCCCCAGGCCGAACATGATGATCCCCAGCGCGAGGGGCAGGGCGAGGGCAGCGAACTCCATGCGAGCTCCTTAGGGGCAGAGGCCAGGGTGGCAGTCTAGGCGGCATCAAGGACGCGGTGCAGCAGGGGCATATATCTCATGGTGCCGACGGCAACTTCAGCCCATGGGCCCGTGCCGCCTGCCTGGCGATCTCATAGCCCGCATCGGCATGGCGCATGACGCCGGTCGCCGGATCGTTCCAGAGGACCCGTTCCAGCCGCTTGGCCGCCTCGGGCGTGCCGTCGGCCACGATGACGACGCCCGAATGCTGGGAATAGCCCATACCGACGCCGCCGCCGTGATGCAGCGACACCCAGCTGGCGCCCGAGGCGGTGTTCAGCAGGGCGTTGAGCAGGGGCCAGTCGGAGACGGCGTCCGATCCGTCCATCATGGCCTCGGTCTCGCGGTTCGGGCTGGCCACCGAGCCGGAGTCCAGATGGTCGCGGCCGATGACGATGGGGCCGCTGAGCTCGCCCGAGGCCACCATCTCATTGAACATCAGGCCGGCACGGTGACGATCACCCAATCCGATCCAGCAGATTCTGGCCGGAAGTCCCTGGAATGCAATGCGTTCGCCAGCCATGTCCAGCCAGCGGTGGAGGCCAGCGTTGTCCGGAAATAGACGCTTCATCGCCGCGTCAGTCTTCTTGATATCGTCCGGATCGCCGGTCAGGGCAGCCCAGCGGAACGGGCCGATGCCCCGGCAGAAAAGGGGGCGGATGTAGGCGGGGACGAAGCCGGGGAAGTCGAAGGCTCCGGTCACGCCCTCGTCGAAGGCGACCTGGCGGATATTGTTTCCATAGTCGGTGACGGGAATGCCCGCTGCCTGGAAGTCCAGCATGGCCTGGACGTGGACGGCGCAGGATTTCCGCGCGGCCGCCTCGACGGCGGCGGGGTTGGCGGTGCGCCTTTCCTCCCACTCGGCCACGCTCCATCCGGCGGGCAGATAGCCGTTGATCAGGTCGTGGGCACTGGTCTGGTCGGTCACCAGATCGGGACGGATGCCGCGTCGGACCATTTCAGGCAGGACCTCGGCCGCATTGGCCAGCAGGCCGACGGATAGGGGCTTTGCGGTTCTAGCCGCGTCATCGATCAGGGCCATGGCCTGATCCAGGGTTTCGACCATGACGTCGAGATAGCGGGTCCGCAGACGCATCTCGATCCGGCTGCGCTGGCATTCGATCGCCAGGCAGGAGGCCCCGGCCATGGTCGCCGCCAGTGGCTGGGCCCCGCCCATGCCGCCCAGGCCTGCGGTCAGGATCCATTTGCCGGAGGCATCCCCGCCCCAGTGCTGGCGGGCCGCCTCCATGAAGGTCTCATAGGTCCCTTGAACGATGCCCTGTGTGCCGATGTAGATCCACGACCCGACCGTCATCTGGCCGTACATCATCAGGCCCTTGCGATCGAGTTCGTTGAAATGCTCCCAGGTCGCCCATTTGGGCACGAGGTTGGAGTTGGCGATCAGGACGCGGGGTGCGTCCTGGTGCGTGCGGAACACGCCTACCGGCTTGCCAGACTGCACCAGCAGGGTCTCGTCAGCCTCCAGGGCCCGCAAGGCCGCCACGATCCGGTCGAAGCTGGCCCAGTCCCGCGCTGCCTTGCCAATGCCGCCATAGACGACCAGGTCCTCGGGGCGCTCGGCCACCTCCGGGTCCAGATTGTTCATCAGCATCCGCAGCGCGGCCTCGGCGGCCCAGGTCTTGGCGGTCATCTCCAGGCCGCGGGGACTGCGGACGATGCGGGCGTTCGATCGGGTGTCGTTGCGACTCGTCATGGTGCCTAAACTAGCGCGCCCGATCGTCGCGAGAGAAGCCTGGCGGACTTTCGACCCACCATGGCTCACGGGTCGACTATAATGAACAGCGAGGCGCTCGCTTCGAACGGTCGAAACCGACTCTTCGGACGATCCCGACTCGTCATCCAAGGAGTCGATCCGAACGCGTCGGGCGCTTCCCACTGCTTTTTCAACGGGACCGGTTATATTCTGCCATGACATCCGAAGCCCTGTCCTGGTCCAGCCTCGCCGATCTCCTGGGCGAACATCCCGATTCGCCCGTGGCCCTGGTCGGCGCCGGCCTGAACGAGCGGTCGCTGACGCCCGGCCGCTGTGACCTGGGCCCCAAGGCCTTCCGCGCCGTGCTGCCGCGCTTTTCGACCTATGACGTCGAGACGGGGGTCGAGCTGACGGCGCGGGTCCACGATGCCGGTGATGTGCCGCTGAAGGCCGTCTCGCCTGCCGATGCCTTTGCACCCATTCGCGACGCCGTCAGGGCGCAGGCCGGACGCGCCCTGACGGTGATCGTCGGCGGCAACAACGCCATCACCCGGCCGGGCTTACATGGCCTGGGGCTGGAGCGTACGGGCTTGCTGACGCTGGATGCCCATTTCGACCTTCGTGACACGGACCAGGGCCTGACCAACGGCAATCCGGTTCAGGCCCTGCTTGATGATGGGCTGGACGGTGCCCGCATCAGTCAGCTGGGCCTGGCCCCCTTCGCCAATACGCGCAAGGCGCACAACAAGGCCCGAGCCGCCGGAATCACCGTTCGCACGGCCCGAGAGTGCCGCGAACAGGGCCTGGCGACCCTGGTGGCTCAGGAACTTGAGAGGCTGTCGGCCCTGGTGGATGTCATCTATGTCGATGTCGACATCGACGTGATCGATCGCGCCCAGTGGCCCGCCTCTCCCGGTGCGCGATCCGGGGGGCTGGCCGCACAGGACGTGTTCGAGGCGACCCGCGTCATCGGGGCTCACCCCAAGGTCAGGGCGGTGGACCTGGCCGAATATGATCCGTCTCTGGAGATCGGCGATCTGGGGGCCCTGACCGCCGGACGCTGGTTCTGTGAGCTGCTGGCGGGGTTTCAGGCGCGATGATCCGGGCGGACCGACTGATTACGGACTGCCGCCTGGCGACCCTGGTCGAGGGACCGGTGCCCTATGGGGCGATCGAGGACGGCGCGATCTTGATCCGCGACGGCGATATCGCATGGGTCGGGGCTCATAGCGATCTGCCGGAGCATGAGGCGACCGAGATCGATCGGCTGGACGGTCGCTGGGTGACGCCGGGCTTGATCGACTGCCACACCCATCTGGTCTTTGGCGGCGACCGGTCGGGCGAGTTCGAACAGCGGCTGGACGGCGCGACCTATGAAGAGATTGCCAGGGCCGGTGGTGGCATCGTTTCGACGGTGGCGGCCACCCGCGCGGCGTCCGAAGACCAACTCCATGCCTCGGCCCTGAAGCGGCTTCAGGGATTGAAGGCGACAGGGGTCACGACGGTCGAGATCAAGTCCGGCTATGGCCTGGATCAGGACACCGAGCTCAAGATGCTACGGGTGGCGCGCCGGATCGGGCGCGAAGCGGGCGTCAGGGTCCGAACCAGCTATCTGGGTCTGCACGCCGTGCCGCCCGAGTTTCGGCATGACCGGGCCGCCTATGTCGATCGAGCGGTGGACGAAATCCTGCCCGCCGCCCATGCCGAGGGTCTGGTCGATGCGGTCGATGCCTATTGCGAGCCCATCGCCTTTTCGGTCGAGGAGGTCGCGCGCCTGTTTAATCGGGCGCGGGCCCTGGGACTGCCGGTCAAACTCCACGCCGACCAGTTGTCGGACGGGGGAGGGGCGGTCTTGGCCGGGCGATATCGGGCCCTTTCGGCGGACCACGTCGAACACACGACCGAAGACGGTGTGCGGGTCATGGCAGAGGCGGGTGTCGTGGCCGTGCTTTTGCCCGGTGCCTATCTGATGCTGCGCGAGACCCAGCCACCGCCGATCGCCCTGTTCCGGCGTCATGGCGTGCGGATGGCGGTCGCAACGGATTGCAATCCCGGCACGTCCCCCGTCACGTCCATGACGGCGGCGCTGCACCTGGCCTGCGTTCAGTTTCGCCTCACGCCTCAGGAAGCCCTGGCCGGGGCGACGCGCCACGCCGCCCAGGCCCTGGGTCTGGCCAACCGGATCGGCACGATCGAAGCGGGCAAGGCGGCCGACCTATGCGTGTGGGACATCCAGCGTCCGGCCGAGCTGGCCTATTGGCTGGGTATGCCCCTGCTTCACGCGCGCTACCTGGGTGGGCAGCCAGACCCGAACGACCTTAGCCGGCCGGCAGGGCCTTGATGTCGGCATCGATGGCTTCGATGATCTCGGCCGTCACGGCACCCTGGGAATAGGGCATGACTTCGTCCAGGGTCATGTCCTGGAACTGCGGCAGGGCGGGGTGCTGGCTGAGGCCCGGCAGGTGCTTTTCAAGGATGGCCGCCGTGTCGGGATCGGCCAGCAGGTCCTTGATCGAGTCATCGACCGTCGGATTGGCCGTTGCGGCGACCGTCACGGTCTCGGCCAGGGCAGCGGTTCCGATCAGCGACGCCGAAGCGATGGCGGCGGCGGCGAGGGCGGCGGTGAATTTGGACATGGTCGGCTCCATTGAGTTCTTGGGCAGATGATCCTGTTTTTGTGACGCCCTCAAGACGAAATCTTTCATCCCGGCGCGGCGGGCGCTAAAGACCGGACATGACCGAGACCGCGAACACCAAACTGATCCAGGGCCGGACCGGAGCCTGGGAAATCGTCATGGGGCTGGAGATCCACGCCCAGGTCGCCTCGCGCGCCAAACTGTTCTCCGGAGCGGCCGTTGGCTTCGGTGCCGGGCCCAATGAACAGGTGTCGCTGGTGGATGCCGGCTTCCCCGGGATGCTGCCGACGCTGAACGGCCACTGCGTCGAACAGGCGGTCAAGACGGGCCTGGGCCTGAAGGCGAAGATCAATCGCCGCAGCCAGTTCGACCGCAAGAACTATTTCTATCCGGACCTGCCGACCGGCTATCAGATCAGCCAGCTGTATTTCCCCATCGTCGGCGAGGGCGTGGTCGAGGTCGAGGCCGAGGACGGCAGCTTCTTCAATGTGGGCATCGAGCGGCTGCACCTGGAGCAGGACGCGGGCAAGCTGATCCACGACCTGTCGCCCAGCGAATCCTACGTCGACCTGAACCGCGCGGGCACGGCCCTGATGGAGATCGTCTCGCGGCCGGATATCCGGTCGCCGGAGGAGGCGGTCGCCTATGTCAAGAAGATCCGCACGATCCTGATCTATCTGGGCACCTGCGACGGCGACATGGAAAAGGGCAATCTGCGCGCCGACGTCAACGTCTCGGTCTGCCGCGAGGGTCAGTACGCCAAGTTCAAGGAAACCGGCGACTTCAGCCACCTGGGCACGCGCTGCGAGATCAAGAACGTCAATTCGTTCCGCTTCATCAGCCAGGCCATCAACTATGAGGCCCGCCGCCAGATCGAGATCCTGGAGGACGGCGGCAAGGTCGTGCAGGAGACCCGCCTGTACGACCCCGCGGCCGGTGAAACCCGCTCGATGCGCTCCAAGGAAGAGGCGAACGATTACCGCTATTTCCCTGATCCCGATCTGTTACCACTTGAACTGGAACAGGCCTGGATCGACGAAATCAAGGCCCATCTGCCGGAACTGCCGGACGACAAGCGCCGCCGCCTGATGGCGGACTATGGCCTGTCGCAATACGATGCGGTGGTCCTGATCTCCGAACAGGCCAAGGCGGACTATTTCGAGGAAGCGGCCAAGGGGCGGGACGCCAAACTGGTCGCCAACTGGGTCACCAACGAACTGTCCGCGCGCCTGGCGGCGGACGGCAAGGACTTCTCGCAAAGCCCGCTGCCCGCCTCGCACGTCGCCGAACTGGTGGCCCTGATCGAGGAAGAGGTCATCTCCTCCAAGATCGCCAAGGAGGTGTTCGACCACGTCTGGTCGGGCGAGGGCTCGCCCCGTCAGGTGGTCGAAGCGCGCGGCCTGGTCCAGGTCAACGACACCGGCGCGATCGAACAGGCCGTGGACGAGATCATCGCCGCCAATCCGGACAAGGCCGCCGCCGTCGCCGACAAGCCCCAGGCCATCGGCTGGTTCGTCGGCCAGGTCATGAAGGCCACCGGCGGCAAGGCCAATCCGGCCTCGGTCAACGCCATTCTAAAGGCCAAACTGGGCCTGGAATAGGCGATGCGGTCACCCGACAAGGGCGGCCCGCTCCTCTGCCGTCAGCATCCGCCATTTGCCCTCGGGCAGATTGTCCAGTTTCAGGGGGCCGATGCGGACGCGGATCAGGTCGATGACGTCCAGCTCGACCATCTCGCACATACGCCTGATCTGCCGGTTCCGGCCTTCGCGCAGGATGAATTTCAGGCGGAAGGATTCCATCCGCGACACGCGTGCGGGCTTCAGCTGCCGCCCGTCAAGCCGCAGACCATAGCGCAGCAGCTTCAGCTTGTTCTCGGTGATGTCGCCTGTCACCCGGACCAGATACTCCTTATCCAAATCCGACTCCGGGCCGATCACGGCCTTGGCCACCACCCCGTCCGACGACAGCAGAAGCAGGCCGCGTGAGTCCTCGTCCAGCCGCCCGATCGGGGGCAGGGAGGCATCGGACGCCGGTACCTCGCCGTCTCCGACACGGTTCTCCAGAGTCAGCAGACGCACTGCCGGAATCTTGTCCGGCTCAGGCTGTCCGGAGACGAAACCCAACGGCTTGTGGATCATGATGGTGACGCCCGCCGCCAGGGCCTCGGTCGCCCGCTTGGACAGGGTCAGGGTCTGGCCCGGCGCGATCTTGCGCCCGGCATCGGTCACCACCTCGCCGTCTATGGAGACCAGTCCGTCGGCGATAAGGGCGTCGGCCTCGCGCCGCGAGGACAGTCCGGCCTGGCCCATGAACTTGTTGAGGCGAACCGGCTCCGGGCCGTCATGGATGCGAGACAGGGTCATGCCGATGCATAGCCGCCGAGGCTGCGGCTTGCCAGTGGATGTCGTCGCGGCCTAGGTTCTGAACCCATAAAGCTTGCAGGGGCGCTTTCTCGCTGATTCAAGGATTCCGGAAGGAGCCTTGGCATGGCGCGATATGATCTGAGTGAGGTGGAGTGGCGACTGATTGAG
>Ga0075012_10003673_pt1 | contig 14489 bp, 15 predicted proteins | sample All_14_2_FD_71474 | JGI IMG/M metagenome (GOLD analysis project Ga0075012, IMG submission 71474) | Freshwater microbial communities in response to fracking from Pennsylvania, USA - Allegheny Zone_MetaG_DW_15 | ecosystem: Environmental > Aquatic > Deep subsurface > Groundwater > Drilled... | reverse complement strand
GTTTGGGCGTACGTTAACGATAAAAAGTTGAACGCAACACGTAGATAGTACCTGCAAAATAGGCTATTCCTAAAGTCATAAACAATCTTAAATCCACAATTGAGCCGATGGATTGTTCGGTCAATCAATTAAAATCTCTAATTTTGTAGACGTGAAAAAGAATTAGCCATGGCAATATTTACATTTTTTAAAACAGGCAAACCTAAAGGGTTTAACTATAAGCCTATTTACTATAATGAGCAAAAGGAGGAGATGAAGGAACGCGAAGCCAGAATGAAGCGTGAACTTGGGCTTAATGATGAGGACACTCCGTTTGTTCCTAATATTAAAGGCAAGTTTCAGAGTAAAAGGCTGAATAAGTACTCGCAGAGCAGGCAATCTACTGTCAGGATTTTAATCATTTTGTTCTTGCTACTGTTGGCGGCGTATTTTGTTTTTTTTAGGTAATTTTTCCCATTCATGGCCGATATTATTCAACTCTTACCCGATTCCGTTGCTAATCAAATAGCCGCTGGCGAGGTTGTTCAACGCCCTGCATCGGCGGTTAAGGAGTTGATGGAGAATTCCATTGATGCTGGCGCCAAAAATATTCAGCTAATTGTGAAGGATGGAGGAAAAGCCTCCATTCAAGTGATTGATGATGGTGTTGGTATGTCCGAAACCGATGCTCGGCTTTGCTTTGAGCGTCATGCTACTTCGAAAATTAAGGTAGCCAACGATTTGTTCGATATTCGAACAATGGGTTTCCGGGGCGAAGCTCTTGCGTCAATTGCCGCTGTGGCCGAGGTTGAGTTGCGCACAAGAAGAGTTGCCGATGAACTTGGAACACAAATTCAAATCAATGGTTCTGAATTTGTTGCTCAGCAACCTATCAGTTGTCCGGTAGGGACCAACTTTACAATCAAGAATCTTTTCTTCAACATCCCTGCTCGAAGAAAGTTTCTGAAAAGCACCTCAATAGAGCTAAAGCACATAATTTCGGAATTCCAAAGGGTTGCGTTGGCGTATCCCGAGATTAGCATGAGTTTATCGCACAACGGTGCCGATATATACAGACTCAATGCAAGCAGTCTAAAGCAGCGAATTGTTGGATTGTTTGGTAAACCTGTGAATTCGCAATTGCTCGATATCACAACCCAAACAACAATAGTAAGTATTGATGGTTTTATAGGGAAACCTGAGAGTGCAAAGAAAAGTCCGGGCGAGCAGTTCTTCTTTGTGAATGGCCGATTTATGAAGAATCCATTTCTGAACCGTGCCGTAATAAATGCATATAACCGTCTTTTGCCCGCCGATAGTATTCCCACTTATTTTATCTACCTCGATATCGATCCAAAAACTATCGATGTAAATATTCATCCGACAAAAACCGAGATTAAGTTTGAGGATGAACGAATGATCTGGCAAATTTTGCATGCCGCAGTAAAGGAAACACTGGGCAAGTTTGCGGTTGTACCTTCTATCGATTTTGATAGCGATCCTGGTTTCGATATCCCATTTTTCCCCCAAAATGCTCCTGTTACACCCCCTGAGATTGAAATTAATCCGCACTTCAACCCTTTTGAGGACGAAGGCAAAAAATTTTCGGGCGGAGGTTCGTCTGTAAAGCATCATAAGCCAAGCCGTCCCGAAGGGTGGGAGCAACTTTACGACGATAAACCAGTTCAAGAGGAGCCAACTCAATTAACCCTACAAACATTCGCATCGAAGGGATTTGATGATGCTCCTGCTGAAACCTCTACCAAGTTTTACCAAGTTAAAGGCAAGTACATTTTAACAACAGTTAAATCGGGGTTAATGGTCATTGACCAGAAACGAGCTCACGAACGGATTTTGTTTGAGCAGTACCTGGAGAGCCTTACATCGGAGCATAATATTGCTCAACGCGAACTCTACCCGCAAACCATAGAGATGAGCGCTCAGGACTTTGCGTTGATAATGGACAATCAGCAGCAACTATCGCAAATGGGTTTAGAAGTTAGCAATTTAGGGCACAACACAATTGGAATTAACAGCCTTCCTGCTAATCTAAAAACAACCGAGCCACTAAAGTTGATCGACGATTTGCTGATGGAGATAAAAGAAAACCAGAGCCTACCATTCGATGATGCTAAGCAGCGAATTGCCGCATCGATGGCAAAGGCCGCTGCAATTGGATACAACAGAAATCTTTCTGCATTTGAGATGCAGGAGTTGGTCGATAAACTTTTTGCTTGCAACCATCCCAACTACACATCGGATGGTAAAAAAGTTCTGGCAATTATTGAGATGGATGAACTTGATAAAAAGTTGAAGTAAACTTTTCGATTTTATTGATGTTTTTTTGATTAAACACTATTAAGGATGAACTATAGCGAAAGAGGTTTTTTAAGTACAATTCCCCCAGTGGTGAAAAACTTATTAATTATCAACGTAATTATGCTACTTGTTACATGGGTAGCCGAAACCACATTTAATGTGGACTTAAATAGAATACTTGGACTTTATTCGCCCAATTCGCCAAACTTCAAACCATATCAGTTTGTGACGCATATGTTTATGCATGGAGGGATGTTTCATCTTTTCTTTAATATGTTCGCCCTCTATATGTTTGGACGAATTCTGGAGCAAGTTTGGGGAGGAAAGAGGTTTCTATTTTACTATCTAGCAACAGGGTTGGGAGCTGCTGCAATTCATCTTTTGGTGAATTATCTTCATCTAAACTCTATTCAGAACGATGCTATCGCGATGCTTAATACCCCATCGCCTCAGTCTTTTGCTGCTTTTGTTACAAGGCATTTCCCGGAGTATTACGATCAGGTTTACGCTAACTTTCTCGATAAATGGTTCGTTTCTCCAACAAATCCAATTTTTATTGAACAGGCATCGCAATATACACAACAGCTTTTGCAGCTACAACTCGAAATTCCAACAGTAGGAGCTTCTGGTGCTGTTTATGGTGTTCTGTTAGCATTCGGGATGCTTTTCCCCAATACAATACTTATGCTACTAATCCCTCCAATTCCAATTAAGGCAAAGTGGATGGTAATTATTTATGGTGGTTTGGAGTTGTTTCTTGGATTAACACAACCAGGAAGCAGTATTGCACACTTTGCGCACCTTGGCGGTATGATTTTTGGCTTTATTCTTATTAGATACTGGCGCACCCGAAAGGATATGTTTTATTAGAATATTTGTTTTAAATTTACTATAAACATGTTCTAGGTTATGAGTATTTACAACGAGTTAAAAGATTCATTCCGTTTCGGCAGCAACCTTACCAAGTTAATCTACATAAACTTGGGAATCTTTCTAATTTATAATTTAATCAGAGTATTCTTTTTTGTAGGAGGTACTCCAATTGGAAGTAGTTATGCATATTTGCTGTCAGTTCCTGCCGATTTTGCAAGTTTACTAACTCGCCCGTGGACTATTTTAACCTATATGTTTTTCCACGAGGATTTTCTACATATTCTTTTCAATATACTTTGGTTGTATTGGTTTGGCCAGTTATTCCTGATGTTCTTGTCGCAACGTCAACTAGTAGGAGTCTATATTCTGGGAGGTTTATCCGGCGCAGGTTTGTTTATTTTGGCCTATAATTTTGTTCCAGTTTTTACATCCGAAACATCCATTGCTATTGCGCTTGGTGCATCGGCTTCGGTATTGGCAATTGTAATTGCTGTATCAACGCTGAGGCCTAATCACACAATATATTTGCTATTTCTTGGCCCTGTTAAGTTGAAATACCTTGCGTTGGTAACCATTCTAATTGATATAATTAGTATTCCAGTATCAAATGCAGGTGGACATATTGCTCACCTTGGTGGTGCTCTATTCGGATTTCTTTATGTAAAAGTATTGGTAAAGGGGCGCGATTTAACTTATCCTTTTAGCTGGCTTGAGGGTTTTGGAAAAATCAGCTTTAAGAAGAAATCTAAGTTGAAGGTTGATCATCGATCAGCAAATCCCGATCACGATTTCAACTACCGTAAAGCACAAAAACATCAGAATATCGATAAAATTCTTGATAAGATTTCGAAGTCGGGGTACGATAGTTTAACGAAGGAGGAGAAGGAAACTTTATTCCGGATGAAAAACGATTCTGTAAATTGATGCTCAGGAAGTTACTACATAGCCTTACCATTATTGGCAATATCCTTTTTTCATTAGGATTAATTGCCTGCTACCTGTCGGTTTATGTTAGTCCGGCCGATTTTTGGTTTCCCTCGGTGGTGGGGTTGCTTTATCCTTTTTTCCTAATTGGGAACTTAGCCTACCTTGTGTATTGGATTTTACGCTGGCGATGGTTTTTTGTAGTTCCATTGTTTGCCATTTCGGTTGGGGCAAATCATCTGAATTCCTTTGTTCAACTCCCTTTTGGTAAGAGTGAAAAAGTTAACGATGTAGACCTAAGGGTGATGTCGTATAATGTAAATCTTTTTAAACTCCATGCCTGGTCGAAGAGTAAGCCAACCCATAACGAGATAATTAACTATATCAAAAAAAATAAATTCGATGTGGTTTGCTTTCAAGAATTTTATGTAACCAATAGTAAGTTCTCAGAGAAGCTAGCAAAGGAAAAACTTGGGATGTATTCTCACATTCATTATATATTACAGCGGAAGGAATCGGGCTATGGTATGGCAATTTTTTCGAAATACCCAATAGTTGATGAGGGCGAAATTCTTTTCGAGAATTCTTTCAACTCAGGAATTTATGTTGATATTAAGGTTAATAACGACACAATTCGGATTTACAATAATCACTTGCAGTCGCTTAGATTAAAGGAGCGTAACTTTAATTTTTTACTTAAAAGCGAGTTCCGGAACGAGAGCAATAAAGTTAATGAGTTAAAGGATATTTTATCGCGATTGCATAATGCGTTCGATAAGCGCGCTCGTCAGGTTGATAAACTTGCTAACCATATGGAAAATTGTAAGTATCCAATTATTCTCTGTGGCGATTTTAACGACTCTCCGGTGTCGTATACATATAAAACATTAACTGCAAATCTTAACGATTCCTATAAGGAGGCAGGTGTTGGTTTGGTTTATACCTATGCAGGATTATGGCCTGCCTATAGGATCGATTATATACTACATTCTCGAAATTTCGAAACCAAAAGATTTTATAGTCCTAGAATAAACTATTCGGATCATTACCCTGTGGTTGCAGAGTACAAATTAACCAGTCGATAATCTTTTGAACTTTAGCGTTTAATCCAAGGCAAGTTATCAAGGTCGACATTTCCGCCCGATATTATTACACCAACCCTTTTCCCTTTAAAATCATCTGGATTATCCATAATTGCTGCTATAGGAACTGCCGATGAAGGTTCAATAATAATTTTCATTCTTTCCCAAATCATTCGCATTGCGTTAATTATTGAATCTTCCGAAACAGTTATAATTCTATCACATTCCTGCGAAATAATAGTGTAGGTTAATGGGCAAAGTGATGTGAGTAGTCCATCGGCAATTGTTTTTGGGTTTACCGAAGGGTAAATAGTTTTATCGCGTACCGATCTGAATGCGTCATCGGCATTTTGCGGCTCAACTCCATATACTTTAACGTTCGGAAATTTACCTTTTATGTAAGTGGCGGTACCGCTTAGCAGTCCTCCTCCGCCAACTGGTGCGATCACTATATCAATGCTGTTTATTTCATTCATTAGTTCAAGGGAAGCAGTTCCCTGTCCGCATATTACATCGAAATTGTTGTAAGGATGAATAAACGTTGCGCCAGTTTCTTTTTGGATCTGAGCCAGAGTTTCCTCTCTGGCCTGTTGTGTGGGAGTGCAAAAAGTAATAATTCCGCCGTAACCAGCCACCGCTTTTTTCTTTATACTAGGGGCGTTTTCGGGCATTACTATGTAAGCAGGTATTCCCCTTTTTTTTGCAGCCAAAGCAAGGGCCGCTGCATGGTTCCCTGAACTATGTGTGGCTACTCCTCGTTTTGCCCCCTCGTTGGTTAGCTGTAAAACTGAGTTGGTTGCGCCTCTGTATTTAAATGCACCAACCTTTTGAAAGTTTTCGCATTTAAGAAAAACAATGCAACCAAGAATTTTATCGATGCTTTCTGAGGTTAATACTGGAGTTTTATTAATATATGACTTTATTAAGCTATAGGCTAGTTCAATGTCCTGATAGTTAGGCAACCTCTCATTAAAGTCTGTCATCGGTTATTTTGATTTGATTTTTTCCCCAAGGTTTCTTTGTAATTCTTAAATCGCTTTATTATCTCCTCCCTTATTTCGTAGTCCGACGATTTGATAATGAACACATCGTCAAACCCAATAGTTGCAATAAATTTGTATAGTTCATCGCCTGTCAACCCAGTTAGGCTTTGTACTATTCCTGGATTGTATTTCCTGTCAATAATACGTCTGTCTCTTTCTTTGTCGAGCATTTCTGCTAACTTCTCATTTTGCTTAACGTACCAATCTTTACCGAATGAAATTCCCGAGGTGGTATTCGGTAGATTCTTTAAATCCATACCCTTTATTATTCTGAAAAAGTAACCGTGGAGTCTATCTAACTGTAGTTCTTCTTTATTCTTGGGTATTTTTAAATTTATTACTTCTCTTAGAAATCTTTCATATGTTGAGAATCGCGCAATTTTAACCTCTTCAATTTGGTAAATTGTTGGGATCAAACTAATGCTATAGAAGAGTGTGTCGGATTTGTATTGCCCCCAGCTGAGTAGTTCTTTGCTATTGTAGCCAATAGCAGTTATTCTGATACTATCTCCAAAACCAACCGGTATATTCAAATAACCCAGCAGATCGGATATTACGCCTACTCGCTTTGTGATATTAATTACATGTGCCAACCCAACCGGATCCTGAGTTTGTGCATCAATAATTCGAAAGTTAATATTCTGGATAGTGTCGTTTATCCTAAATTCTGTTTGGGCATATGTCTTTCCAAGCAAACTTAAGGCAATTACGGTGAGTGTTATTATCCTATTTGGTTTCAATGCTTAAGTTATTTTTATTCAAAAATAGTCGATGTCGCGAATAAACATTCTTCAATCGGCTAGTTTAACCTAATTTAACCACAGTTATTGTCGAAGAATCGACAAGAAAATCACCATTTAATCGAAACAAAATGATTGGGATTAAAAGCCGAGTCACTCACTGCACAGTTTACTTTAATGTCGTAGTATTGCTCAATCATCTCAATACTTCGTGGCGAGTTGTAAAATTTGATTTCGGTTGCCACCGGATAACCATCAATGCTTTCGTATTTTGAGAATTCAATTTCTCTATAACCTTTCTCACTAACTCGTTTCATTTTTAGAAAAAGCAAATCGTTTTTGTTTACCCAGAAACATAATTTGGCTGTGTCGCCCACTACCCATGCTGGCTTACCTTCATATTCTACCTCCATAACTAAATTCAAATTATAGCCCAAACGTTTTGCCTGTTCAATAGTTATTTCGGGTTGCTGGTTGTTAACGTCTAAACCAAGGACAATAAGGTCGTGTAACCTTTCAAGTTTTTTAGTAATTAATCCTTTATCGAAAATATACATGGAGTCGTTGCTGAAAAGCATTCCATTTCCAGAATCCATGTTGCTAAATTTTATGGCTAGTTTACCTGGGGTTTTGTAAACCTCGTGCCAAGTATCTTCCGAAACCAAAGAGTCATTTTTGTAGTTGTAAACTTTTTGCGAAAAACATAGAGTGTTGTACCAACAGTCTTTGTTTTTATTATACATGAGATTTATTAATTCTTCGCCTGATGGTAATTTATTGGGATTACAAGACGTTAAAAGCGCTGCAATGCAAATGTAAAGAAGTTTCATGTTTTATGTTTTTAGAGTGAGAAGTATACGAAGTATCATCAATAATTACAAAAATATAAAATTGGATGCTCAACTCTTTAGTTCTTTGCATAATTTTTGAAGGTGTTAATCCTGTATGATGTTTTAATAGGCTTGTAAACGGTTAATAGTTGAATCTACCTAATGCAATCAATCTTATTTTTTACTATATTTCACAAAAATTAGTGCTGGTGTATAAGATTTACCATAATCCAAAATGTAAAAAAAGTCGTGAAGGCTTGGAGTACCTAAAGGCTAAATCGATCGATTTTAAAGTCATTAATTACTTGGTCGAAGGCTTGAATGCGGATGAGGTTAAGGAGATACTCCTAAAATCGAATCTTAAACCATTGCAAATTGTTCGTTCTCAGGATGATTACTTTAAGAATTATTTAAAGAATAAAAGTTTTTCGGACGATGAGTGGGTTCAGATTATAATGGAAAATCCAAAAATTTTACAAAGGCCTATTGTTGTAGGAGCGCATAAAGCTGTACTAGCATACCCTCCTCAAAATATTGATAAATTAATAAAATAGATTAGTCATGATTAGGTATTTCATACTCTTGTCATTGGTGGTATTCTGTTTTCCTAGTGGTTTAATTGCACAAGGTAATACAGATATTGCTGCATTAGAGTTAGAGGTTCACAACCAGATAAACCAGTATAGAGTAGGTAAGGGGCTTCGAGAACTTAAGCCCAATAATGCGATCAGAAACGAAGCTTTAACTCATTCTAAAAATATGGCGTCGGGTAAAGTGCCTTTCAGCCATAAAGGATTTGATGAACGTTTCAATAAACTAGCCACAATATTCAATATTTCATCAGGTTCCGAGAATGTTGCCAACGGACCAGCCGATGCTAAAACTATTGTTGAGGGATGGCTTGCTAGTCCTAAGCACAAGGAGAATATTGAGGGTGATTTTAACATGACCGGTATTGGAATTGCACAAGCCAAGAACGGAACATTTTTCTATACTCAACTTTTTGTTAAAAGTCCCGAAAAGCCAAAAATTGTTGTGGATGAATTTGAGAATGATCTTCTTAGATTGATCAATGAACATAGGAAAAGTTTGGGGCTATCAGGGTTTTCAAAGAATGAACTTATAAAGGTTGAGGCATTAAAGTATTCCGAGCAAATGGCGGCCGGCAGAGTGCCTATAGGACCTCCAAGTTTTGATAGTCCTATTCGCAGGCTTGTTCAAACGATGAATGCTAAGGCTATGGCGGAACTTATAGGGTATGGATTTAATACACCTAAGGAGGTGTTTGATAGTTGGATGGCCAGCTCCAAGCAGCGCGAGACAATTGAGGGAAGTTACGATTTAACAGGTATTGGTATTACGCAATCGAAAGATGGGAAGGTGTTTGTTACACAGGTTTTCATTTTAAGTCGATAGTCACCAAAACTAAATATAATGGCAACTCCTGATTTCTATTACCAGGAACGTTTCCCTGTTGGAAACGACCAAACAGAATATTACCTTTTAACCAAGGAGTTTGTTTCGCTTGCAAAGTTTGAGGGCGAAGAAATTGTTAAAGTTGATCCAGAAGGTTTGGCTGTTTTGGCCAAAGCAGCAATGCACGATACCTCATTTATGCTGCGTACAGAGCATGTAAAACAAATTGCAGCAATACTCGAAGACCCTGAGGCTAGCAAAAACGACAAGTTTGTTGCTTTAGTTATTCTCCGTAATGCAGAGATATCTGCAAAGGGAATTCTACCAATTTGTCAAGATACAGGAACAGCCACTGTTTTTGCAAAAAAGGGCCAAAAGGTATGGACTGGAGGGAACGATTATGAATCTATCTCTCGAGGAATATACAAAACCTTTACCCAAGAGTATCTCCGATACTCACAAACAGTAGCATTGGATATGTACTCCGAAAAGAATTCTGGAACAAACCTGCCTGCTCAAATCGATATTTATGCAACAAAAGGCAATGAGTACGAATTCCTGTTTGTAGCAAAAGGTGGTGGCTCGGCAAATAAGAGTATGCTGTTTCAGGAAACAAAAGCACTGCTTACACCTGAAAAACTTGAGGCATATTTAATTGATAAAATCAAAAATCTGGGTACAGCAGCCTGCCCTCCTTACCATATTGCTTTTGTAATTGGCGGAACATCGGCAGAGGATACGCTTAAAACAGTAAAATTGGCATCGACAAAATACTTAGATACTTTACCAACAAAAGGAAATGAGCACGGGCAAGCATTCCGCGATGTTGAGTTGGAGGAAAAGATTCTGAAAGCAACCTACAATATGGGTATTGGCGCTCAGTTTGGCGGTAAGTATATGGCGCTTGATGTTCGGATTATTCGATTGCCACGCCATGGCGCTTCGTGTCCTGTTGGTATTGGTGTATCGTGTATTGCCGACCGCAATATTCGCGCAAAAATAAACCGCGATGGTATTTGGATTGAAAAGTTGGAGAATAATCCTGGTCGTTTTATACCTGAGCAATGGCGTAAGCCCGATGAAAGTGGAGCAGTAAAGGTTGATTTGAACTTGCCAATGCCTCAAATCCTTGCCGAGTTAAGTAAACATCCTGTTGGAACAAGGCTATCGCTGAATGGGACTATAATTGTAGGCCGCGATATTGCTCACGCAAAACTGAAAGAACGAATCGATAAAGGCGAAGGCTTACCCGAATATATCAAAAATCACCCAATTTACTATGCTGGTCCAGCAAAAACACCAGCAGGGATGCCTTCTGGTTCATTTGGACCAACCACTGCAGGGCGTATGGATTCATATGTGGATTTATTCCAATCGCAAGGCGGAAGTCTTATTATGATTGCCAAGGGCAATCGTAGTCAGGCGGTAACCGATGCCTGCAAAAAGTATGGTGGTTTTTACTTAGGTAGCATTGGAGGTCCCGCAGCTATTATTGCCGAGGAAAATATCCGGAAAGTAGAACTAATTGAATATCCTGAATTGGGTATGGAGGCAATCTACAGAATCGAGGTGGTTGATTTCCCTGCTTTCATCCTTGTTGATGATAAGGGTAACGATTTTTACAAGCAGGTGATGAAGTAACGCATCGACATTAGAATTCAGATGTTAGACATAAGACTTATGTACTTAGAGTTGTATCTTTGTCTGGTATCTTGTGTCTAAATTCTAAAATCTGCATTTATTTTGAAAGTCAACGGAAAGCATTACAGAACAATTTGGTTAGAGGAGAGCGATGCTCCCTGTGTAAAAATTATCGACCAGCGTTTTTTACCGCATCAATTCATAATTGAGGACATAACCAACTTCAACCAAATGGTTGTAGCAATAAAGGATATGCACCTCAGAGGTGCAGGGTTAATTGGGGTTGCTGCAGCCTATGGTATTTACTTGGCAATATTGGAGTCCGCTAAAACCGATAGTTTTGATGCAAATCTATCTAAACTAGCAAAAGACCTTGCCGAAACTCGACCCACTGCGGTGAATCTGATTTGGGCAATTGATAGGCAGATGGCCGAAATAGCAAAAGTGAACTCCGTTGACGATAAAATTGAGGTGGCAAAGCAAACTGCCCAGTTAATTGCCGATGAGGATGCAGATAGTAGTCAAAATATAGGCTTGTTTGGGGTTGATATCATTGAACGAATTAGTAAGGCTAAAAACGGCGATGTTGTAAATATTCTCACCCATTGCAACGCAGGCTGGTTGGCGTTTGCTGACTATGGCACTGCCACTGCCCCAATCTACGAGGCGCATAAACGCGGAATAAAGGTGCACGTTTGGGTTGACGAGACTCGGCCACGCAATCAGGGCGCATCATTAACGGCTTGGGAATTGCTTAACGAGGGTGTACCTCACACTTTAATTCCTGACAACACCGGGGGTCATCTTATGCAGCACGGAATGGTCGATATGGTTATAACTGGCGCTGACAGGGTAACAAGTAATGGCGATGCTGCCAATAAAATTGGCACTTACCTTAAAGCATTGGCCGCTGTCGACAATAAAATTCCTTTTTACATTGCAGCACCATCGTCATCGTTCGATTGGACATTGACCGATGGTGTTAAGCAAATTCCCATTGAGCAACGTCATCCTAACGAGGTTCGCTATATTTCCGGCTTATCAAATGGAAGGGTTGAAGAGGTGTTGATTTGCCCGGAGAATACACCTGTGGCCAATTATGGTTTTGATGTTACCCCTGCACGATTAATCACTGGGATTATTACGGAACGAGGTGTTTGCAGTGCAACAACCGAATCTATCCGTTCACTTTATCCCGAAAAGTTCTAGTTTATGCAGGATGGAGTAATAAAATTTACCTGCAACTGGACAAAGGCAGAGCCTTTTGCTCCAGAAATCATTGCGGAACTAAACCATTGGCGTCAGATTTTATATGCAAAAGGCTTAATTGGTCTCGATAAACAGGGGATTGGCTATGGAAACATCAGCATAAGGTATCAACAAAACCAATTCATTATAAGTGGCTCTGGAACTGGGCAACACCATGAATTAACCAATGAGCATTATACCTTAGTAACAAATTTTAATGTTCATAGAAATACGGTTGATGCCGTTGGGCCAATTATTGCATCGTCGGAATCGATGACACACGCAATACTTTACCAATGCGACTCAAGCATTAATGCTGTTGTACACGTTCATCACAGGGATTTATGGAGAAGTTTGATGTATAAAGTGCCTACAACAGATAAAAAGGCCGAGTACGGTACCCCCGAAATGGCCAAAGAGATGGTTCGACTTTACAGTAAAACCGAATTGCCAAAATCAAAATTGTTGGTTATGGCCGGACATGAGGAGGGTGTGGTATCTTTTGGTATAAATGTGGAATTGGCAGCAAAGATTATTGTCGATAAAATGGTTGAATTAGGAATAGAATAAAATGCACGATATGAAGACTGTTGGTATAATTGGTGGCTCAGGGCTCGATAAACCTGAGATACTGCAAAATGCAAGAGAAGTGGAAATTGTTACTCCATACGGTAATCCTTCATCTACACTCAAAATAGGGAATATCGGCAATTGCCAGGTCGTTTTGCTGTCACGTCACGGATATAGCCACCAGTATAGTCCAACCGAGGTTAACTACAGGGCCAATATTTATGCTATGAAAGAGCAGAATGTTGATGCAATTATTGCCACAACGGCCTGCGGCAGTTTACGGCAGGATATTGGTCGGGGCGATTTTGTTCTGCTCAATCAATTTATAGATTTCACCAAGAAACGCTCCAATACATTCTTTGACAGTTTTGCTACAGGAATTGCTCATCCTGGAATGGCTGACCCCTTCGATGAATCGCTCCGAAAAATCATACTCGATAATGCCCATAAATTAGGCATCAAAATACATCCCAATGGTACCGTAGTAACTATTGAAGGACCTCGTTTCTCAACTCGTGCAGAATCCAGAATGTTTAGGAGTTGGGGAGCCGATGTTATTAATATGTCCATTGCTACAGAGGCCAGTTTAGCCAATGAGTTGAAAATTCCTTATGCCGCAATTGCAATGAGCACCGATTACGATTGCTGGAAAGAGGATGAGCCGCCTGTTAGCTGGGAGGAGGTGCTGTCAATTTTTAGCAAGAATGCCAATAATGTTATAGAACTATTACTGAGTACTATCAAAAGCCTTGATTAGTGGCATACACCCGATTTTTTTAAAAAAATGTAGTTATTTTTTATTTGTTAGTATATTCTAACTATATTTGATGCGTGAATGAACTTGAAAAAATCATATCGAAGTTATCCAATATGATGACTCAGGTTGAGGAGTCGTCCAAGGAGCAATTTGGTCTTTCGGAACTTACCCTCACCCAGATGAATTATTTGGAAACCATCAATCAACTTGAAAACCCTAACATCACAGAGTTAGCTACAGCTTTGAAGTTGACTAAGCCAACTGTAAAAGTTGCCATTGATAAGTTGATTGAGAAGGAGTATGTTTACAAAGTACAATCCGACGAGGATAGGCGGAGTTCTCATTTACACCTTACCGAGAAGGGTAAGAAGATAAATCAAATGCACGATTTTGCTCACAAACAAATAGCCGAATCTGTTAGTAAAAGACTTAACAAAACCGAGCGCGAAATACTTGTGGTTCTTTTAAATAGAGTTCTGTCGAATAAATAAATTTTTTGTCTAATTAGTTAGATTATTCTAACATATTTTGCGGATTATGGAAAAAAAATCGCACACTGAGAAGTATTTTGGTTTAACCGACCAAGAGGTTGCAGCCAAGCAAGCCGCCGAAGAATTCAATGAATTACCTTCATCTAAACCAAAAAATGTTTTGGAGATTGCCATTGGAGTAGTAAAGGAGCCAATGTTTTTGCTACTTGTAGCCTGCGGTACATTGTACCTCATTCTTGGCGATATTCAGGAAGGGCTAATGCTTCTTGGTTTTGTATTTGTAATTATGGGTATTGAATTCTATCAGGAGAAGAAAACAGAAAAAGCTCTTGATGCCCTTAAAGATTTAGCTAGTCCCAGAGCTCTTGTAATCCGTAATGGTCAAACAATTCGTATTTCTGGGAAAGAGGTTGTTACAGATGATATAATTATCCTACAGGAGGGCGATAGAGTCCCTGCCGACGCAATAGTGCTCGATTGTAATAATTTGATGGCTGACGAATCGCTTTTAACAGGCGAATCCGTTCCTGTTAGAAAAAGGGAATGGTACGATGGTGATAAGGATTTCATTCCCGG
>Ga0075012_10003670_pt1 | contig 14490 bp, 11 predicted proteins | sample All_14_2_FD_71474 | JGI IMG/M metagenome (GOLD analysis project Ga0075012, IMG submission 71474) | Freshwater microbial communities in response to fracking from Pennsylvania, USA - Allegheny Zone_MetaG_DW_15 | ecosystem: Environmental > Aquatic > Deep subsurface > Groundwater > Drilled... | reverse complement strand
CACTTTTTTTTTAAATCTGAATAGGAAACTTTTATATAGTTTTTCACAATTGTCCGGAAAAAATACTATAATTAGGTTTAACTACTTGATTTATAACGTCCCTACGGGACTTTTGATAATGTGGGGTTAGCTTTTTTTCTACCAATATTCAGTCCCTATGGGACTGTCCCGTTAGGGACAACATGTTGGTAGAAAATAAGTTATAAAAAAGGCATAGTCCCGTCAGGGACGATATGTTTTATTTACCGGACAACAGTGATAGTTTTTTGCAACTTCAAGTCAGTATAATAGTTAGCTATATTCCTGATAGAGATTTTGTCTGTCAAAATTAACATTTTCCGAACCCAATATCATTTTCGCACTTATTAAGCTAATATCCCTTTTTCAAGGGATACAATTCTGTATTTCTCATATCTAAATTTGTGCCATATTGAATCAGTCGTTATTTCAATAGTTTAACTCAATCCAACCTAAAACCGCAAAAGTATGAAAGCACAAAAAGCAGTATTATTTTTTCTGCTGTTTATCTTGCACCTGGCACTTTGGGCGCAGAATCTACCTCGTCAGGTAATAGCCACAGCAGGGAATATTTCCGAATCAGGTAATGTATCACTCTCATGGACTGTAGGCCAGCCCGGGCCGGTCGAAACAACTTCTCCGTCAGGTTTTTATCTCTCTCAGGGATTTCAGCAAGGGGATGAGTGGTGGGTTTCAATCAACGATGCGGTTGTTGACTATAACAATATCGTAGTTTATCCTAATCCTTCCAAAGGGCAGGTTCGTCTGCAGGGCACCCTTCCATCAGGCGGAACCTTCAATTGCCGTTTGCTTGATAATTCAGGAAAAACAGTTTACTCCCAGCAATTTAATGCTCAATCCAACGGTGAAGTTGATACCGAAATTTATTTTCAGGGATTATCCAACGGGACGTATTTTCTCCAACTTTCAGGATATGCTCCGAAGGCTAAATATTCCTGTGTCAAAAAAATATCCATACTATATTGATCAACATCGAAACTTCTGACTTATGAAAAACATTATCACAATTGCACTGCTATGTATTATTCTTGTCGCAGCCATGCAGGCTCAGGCACAGGTTCCACAGAAAATGAACTACCAGGCTGTTGCCCGCGACGCCACAGGGAACCCGATAAGTAATCGTACCATAGGGTTGAAATTTACCATTCGTGAGAGCTCGGCAAATGGTCCCGACCTCTTTTCAGAAACCATGACGACTGTTACCAATTCGATGGGAACATTCAATGTTGAAATCGGAGGAGGCACCCCGACACTGGGTTCGTTCAATACCATTTCGTGGAGTACAGGTTCGAAATTTCTGAATATCAAAATTGATCCTGACGGTGGTACTTCTTACACCGACATGGGGAGCTACCAGTTGCTGAGTGTTGCTTATGCACAATATGCAAAAAACGTGCTCAATAATGATGATTCCGATGCAAATCCGAACAACGAACTGCAATCCTTATCAATATCCGGAACCGACCTTTCCATCAGCAGCGGGAATACGGTTTCGCTGCCTGCCGGCCCACAGGGTCCTGCCGGTCCGCAAGGCGTTCCTGGTCCGCAGGGTCCACAGGGACCTCCGGGTGCTGGAAGCTTGAGCGGAACCGTGAACAAAATTGTAAAATTTACAAATGCAACAGTGGGTGGCGATTCGCAAATAAGCGACGATGGCACCTTTGTTCATGTTGGTTTTGCAACACCACCTTCCATTGGCTCATACAAGTTAGCCAGCAACGGGAATATTAATATTGTAAATGGTCAGCTTGGTCTATGGAATTCCAGCAACCAATACCAGGGATATCTTTACAACCCATCGGCTGGTTCGTTACAACTTGGATTAGCAGCAGGAAGCGCCGGAACTTTGTCATTTTACAATTCCGCGCAGGCTATGACAATTTTTAATACAGGAAAAATTGCTATTGGCTCACTCACCCCAAATGCTACCAAGCTCGAAATACAGGGAACCGGATACTACGGAGCCGCACTGGGATTGCGCAATACTACATCAACAACCGGAAACGAATGGAGCATTGGCTCACAGGATAATGGAAATCTGAGTTTTACAAAAGTGAGTGGTACAACCACAACAAATGTTTCTATCTCGCCCGAAGGTTATGTTGGTATCGGCGATTTAACCCCCGACGCCAGTCTCGATGTAGAGGGAACAGTAAAAATTGGTGCCACTGGTACATCTTTTACCGAAATCAGAGAAATGACGGCGACTACCGGTGCGGCATCTACCACCTATATTACGCTGAGCCTGCCTTCGGGATTTACTTCCGCGAACACCCGTGTTGTATCTGTCGAAATAAACGCTTCCGGCGGAGGATGGGTCGGATTAGGTTTTAACAATAATAATACTTCAAATATTCCAGTTTCATACAATATGGATACATCTTCAACTATTACCGTTTTTTATCCCAACCAGGCAAATTTTCAAAGTAAACCTGTACGCATATTGCTGTTTAAAATGTAGAAATAAATATAAGTTCATTCAAGGTAAGCGGCTATTTTCAGCCGCTTATTTTATTTAAACTCAATAATTAGTCCAATAGGCTGATGATCATGAGAAACGAAATTGGTTTATGCGCTACCTGTATTCGAAAGTTACAATCAATATTGCCAGTTCATGTCGGCATTTTGGAATAAGGCTCATAAAGTAGTAAGTGATATAAAGAAAAAAAAGCTGGGTACTTCCATTTAAAGTCCGTCAAAAGCAAAAGCAGCAAAAAACGGGTATCCCGAAATCGGTAAAAGCCGGTTGTTCGCAGAGTATGGCAGTTAAACCCAAAGTTCGCAGAAGGACACGAAGCCGGACTATTTGGGTTAAATTACGTTAAGAGGGTAGGCAACGGTATGCCCGAATTTAGAAATTATTTCTAATTTAGCCCCTGCAATTATTAATTTGCGTAAAATATGCCCATACTAGGATCAATTATAAAGAGTGCTATTGAGTTCAGGAGTAAAATCCCAATCGAAAATCTTAAAAAGGAAGATGCTTACAAACTTCAGCTTCGTACGCTCAGGAAGTTGTTGAGGCAGGCTCAACTTACTTCTTTCGGCGAGGAATATGGATTTCAGGAAATCCTCAGGCAACGAAATCCGCTGAATCTTTTCAGACAAAGGGTTCCACTTTTCGATTACGACAGTATGCATCGTCAATGGTGGTATCGCACATTAAACGGAGAGGCTTATGTAAGCTGGCCCGGTCAAATCAGGTATTTTGCGCTGAGTTCGGGCACTTCGGGAGCTGCCAGCAAATACCTTCCGGTTACACCTGATATGTTGCGGGCTATACAAAAAACCAGCATCCGGCAGATTTGGTCGCTGGCAAAATACGATTTTTCACCCGAGTTTTACTCAAAAGGAATACTGATGCTTGGTGGCAGCACACAGCTTCAGTTTAACGGAACATACTACGAAGGTGATCTTTCTGGAATCACTACAGGCAACATTCCTTTCTGGTTTCAGCATTTTTACAAACCAGGCAAGCGTATCTCAAAAGAAACAAACTGGACGACCAAGCTCGATGAAATCGTTAAAAAAGCACCTGAATGGGATATTGGCGTTATCTGTGGAGTACCTGCATGGCTTCAGATATTGCTCGAAAAAATTATAGAAACTTACAACCTGAATACCATCCACGATATGTGGCCAAACCTGAGTATTTATGTTCACGGAGGAGTTTCGTTTGCGCCTTACCTAAAAGGGTTTGAAAAATTACTTGCCCGTCCGCTTACTTATATGGAAACATATCTGGCATCGGAAGGGTTTATCGCTTACCAGAGCCGACCCAATACCAGCGCTATGCAACTGGTGCTCGACAACGGTATTTTTTATGAGTTTGTTCCTTTCAATGAAACAAATTTTGACGAAGACGGCAACCTTAAACCTGATGCTACCGTGTTGAATATAAATGAGGTTGAAGAAGATAAAGACTACGGATTGCTGATAACTACCTGCGCCGGCGCCTGGCGTTACCTTATCGGGGATACCATACGTTTTACTTCCAAAGCGCTGAGCGAAATAGTGATAACAGGACGTACTAAGCAATTCCTGAGCCTTTGCGGTGAGCATATTTCGCAGGAAAACCTCAACCACGCCGTCGAAATGCTTTCGCAGAAACTGAATATAACAATACGCGAATTTACTGTTGCCGGTGTAAAACACGAAAAAGGAATGTTCGCCCACCATTGGTATCTGGGTTGCGATTCGCCTCTCGATGCCGATACAGCCGCACATATACTTGATGATAATCTGAAAATCCTTAATGACGATTACCGCACCGAACGCCTTCATGCTATTCGTGATGTGAAAGCAGAAGTTATGGAATCTTCGGTTTTTTATGAATGGATGAAAATGCATGGTAAGGAAGGTGGACAACATAAATTTCCCAGGGTACTTAAAAACGCCAAACTCGACAGCTGGATTGATTTTCTTACGAACAGAAAATAGTTTTAATAATCAAAACACATAAAATTTAATCTAATCTTTCCCGTTACCTCTAACAAATTGTTCCATTACCCAATTTTAACTTTCTCACCCTTTCCTAACCCCTAACCTCAAAAACCAACCCCCCAAATGCATCCCTTACTGCAAGGTATCATTCTCGGATTAACATTGTCGGCGCTGCTTGGCCCGGCATTGTTTACGTTGCTGCAAACCAGCATCCACAGGGGTGTTAAATCAGCAATCTTCCTGGCATTTGGTATTTTTCTGAGCGATGTGTTTGTAGTTTACCTGGCATTTATGGGCGCGCTGCAACTTATAAACCAGCGAAACAATTACCTTATTGCCGGAATAATCGGAGGATTGATACTGATCGGTTTCGGATTATATACATTTTATCACAAAATACATATCGACGAAAACAACAAAGCCATTGAAGTGCGCGTAGCCGGACCGTTGACATACATTCTCAAAGGTTTTTTCCTGAATATCATGAATCCGTTTGTTTGGTTCTTCTGGATATCGGCTATGGTAGGGGTAAGTTCAACGTATGGCGATGACAAACATGGTATTATGTTATTCTTTATCGGTACACTTTCAATGGTTTTAGGTTCCGATGTTTTAAAAGTGTTTATCGCAAGCAAAATTAAAGCACATCTGAAAGCAAATATCCTTGTTAGGGTAAATCACTTTGTCGGTATTTTATTGGTGGGGTTTGGTATATTTTTGATTATCAGGGTGTTTTTTCAATGATAAAGATTGACTATAGAGGCATCAACAGGAAAAAGTTTAGAACGAAAATGTAGTTAACAAATTCAGGCTCGAAATTCAGATTTTTGTCTGTATCGATTATCGCCCCTCGACAAGCCTGCACTGAGCGCAGCCGAAGTGCCCCTCGCCCCTTCTAAAAATTATAATCTATAGTTTCAATAGTTTCTAAGCCGTTTCAAATTTTAATTTTCGTCGCTAAACCGTATATCCTTAATATTTAACTGAATATTTCTCGCTCCGTTCCATTCATTTTCCTCAATATGATAGCAGATATTCATACTTTGTCCTTTTTGTATAGCATCGTATTTCTCACCCTGCTGAAAAGCGATGGCTGCATAAGGAGCACTGCGGACCGATTCCTGAAAAACAGTCATTTTAACATGGTTTTTGCCAACAATGCGGGCATGTCCGGTATCAACCGTATCGTGTGTCATAAACACCGGCGACATATTTCCAGGTCCGAACGGGGCAAACTGTTTTAAAATACGTAAAAATTTGGGCGTGATCTGGTTGAGATTTACTTCGAGGTCAACTTCAACCTCAGGAATCAGCATTTCGTCAGTTATACTCGCCGATACAATTGAATTAAAGCGCTCTTTGAAAGGTTTCAGGTTTTCGGGTTTCATTGATAAACCTGCGGCATACATATGCCCGCCAAAGTGTTCGAGCAGATCGCTGCAGGCATCAATAGCATCATATACATCAAAATCTTTTACGGACCGGGCCGATCCGGTTATGAGTCCGTTCGACTGGGTTAAAACCACTGTTGGGCGGTAATAAGTTTCGGTAAGCCTCGAAGCAACTATTCCGATAACACCTTTATGCCAGTCGGGGTTAAAAACTACAGTTGCTTTTGCTCCACGCAGGATATGGTCTTTAGCAATTAAATCAAGGGCTTCAATGGTTATTTGAGTATCGAGGGTGCGGCGTTCGGTATTAAAATCGTTAATCTGATGAGCAATACTGGCAGCAGCTTCCATATCCGGCGAAATGAGCAATTTTACCGAATTGCGACCGCTTTCAATCCGTCCGGCAGCATTAATGCGCGGACCTACCACAAAAACCATATCACTGATGGTGAGTTCGCGGCTGAAAATCAAACCTTTATCTTCTCCTTCCAGGCTGATTTCATCTTCAGGTTTTCGTACGATATTGGCAACAAGCAACATGGATTCGATTCCCGGGCGCGGGTTTGTATTGATGATCCTTAATCCGAACGAAGCAAGTATGCGGTTTTCGCCGATAATAGGAACAATATCGGATGCGATGCTGATGGTTACAAGGTCGAGGTATTTATGAAGAGTATCAAAAGGGATATTATAAATCTGGGCGTAAGCCTGTATCAGTTTAAATCCCACTCCACATCCCGAAAGTTCATCGAAGGGATACGTGGAATCATTTCGTTTGGCATCCAGAACGGCAACTGCGGCGGGTAATTCGTCGCCCGGCCGGTGATGGTCGCAGATAATGAAATCGATGCCGCGTTCGCTGGCATATTTTACTTTATCAACGGCCTTAATACCACAATCGAGGGCTATTATCAGTTTGAAATCCTGTTCGGCGGCATAGTCAATTCCTTTGAACGAAATACCATATCCTTCGCTATACCGGTCGGGGATATAATAGTCGATATGTTGAAAATCATTCTCTTTCAAAAACGAATAAACCAGCGAAACGGCTGTAGTTCCATCCACGTCGTAATCACCATAAACCATTATTTTTTCACCTTTTTCTTTTGCTGATGCGATACGCCTGATGGCTTTGTCCATATCGTTTAGCAGAAAAGGATCGTGCAATTGCGCTAGGTCGGGCCGGAAAAAAGCTTTTGCTTCATCAAACGAGGTTACGCCACGCTGTACAAGCAATTCAGCTAATGCTTTTTCAATTCCCAATGCTCCGGCAATACCCGAAACCAGGGATGCATCACCTTTTTGTTTTAGTACCCAGCGTTTTTCCATATAATAAGCCCTTCGGCAAAAATAGCGTAATTTATGTATAAATGCATCGCTTTTTTGCTTTTCAGCAGCCAGCTTCAGAAAAAATACTTACAATAAATTCAGAACCAAAGAAACCGGTTTTTGATTTAAAAAGTGGAACGCATTGCTTCAACCGGATCGAGGCGCGATGCCGACCATGCCGGGAACACACCCGAAATAAGCCCGATAAAAGCAGAAACCGACATGCCGAGGATAATATTTTTGAAGCTGAGAACAAGTTCCATGCCTCCGAACTTTGTTACCAACAGAGTGCCGATATAGATAATCAGCAATCCGACTACTCCTCCTAACATAGATAGGAATATAGCTTCGAATAAAAACTGCTGAAGGATAAAAGCATTTCGTGCTCCGAGTGATTTCTGTATCCCGATCTGGGCAGTGCGTTCTTTTACAGATACAAACATAATGTTTGCAATTCCGAAACCGCCAACCAACAGTGAGAAACCACCAATGATCCAGCCAACAATTGCTACTACTCCAAAAACCTGGTCGAAGCCCTGTGTTATAATACTTGTTTCGTTAATAGCGAAATTATCTTTTACCGTTGGTTTTAGTTTACGAACTGATCGCATTATACCGGTGAGTTCGTCGCGTAAAGCTTCGTTAGTGACATTCTTTTTGCCTTTAACCAGTATAGAGGCTTCAATATTAAAGCTGTTCAGGTCGATAAAGTTACGTGCAAAATTTACCGGTAAAGCTACCCATTTGTCGTTGGAGCCACCAAAAGCATTGTCACCTTCTTCTTTGAAAATGCCTATGATCTCGACCTTTCTTCCGAAAATAGTAATGCTTTTTCCAATAGCATCCACATCGCCTAAAAGTTCACTTATAATTTCATTTCCTACAACGGCAACTGCACGTCCGCCCTGCGATTCAGCCAAAGTAAAATACCTTCCTTTGCTCAGGTTAATGGCTTCAACCTTATCGTATTCGTGCGATGCTCCTATGATAACGGCATTTTCGAACGTTACGCCATTCGATTTTATGTTGCGTTGTGTGGCCACATAATAAGCGGTTGCTTCGGCCAGGCTGCTGCGTTTCTGAATTTCTTCCATTTCCTGAAGCCTTGCTTCGGGGCGTTTCATATATTCCCACCAGGCATAATTTGCATCGCCCATCGCCCAGGGCCATTTTTGAACGAAAAGAACATTGCTGCCCAGTTCTTCAATGTTTTTGCGGAGTTTGTTCTCGATGCTGTCGAAAACAGTGAGCACCGAAATAACGGAAAATATGCCGATCGTAATACCTAAAAGCGAAAGGAATGTACGCACTTTATTGGCAACAATGGCTTGCATGGCGAAGGTAAACGACTCGCGTATTAATCTGAGGTATAGCATGGGGAAAATATTGTATCTGGTTTCGGGTTTGGAAAGGTTTCAGGTTCAAAGGTTCAATTGCCTGCGGCGTTCAAGGTTCAAGGGTTTGAAGGGTTTCGGGTTTGAAGAGTTTCGGGTTTGAAGAGTTTCGGGTTCAAAGGTTCAATTGCCTGCGGCGTTTATGGGTTCAAGGTTCAAGGGTTTGAAGGGTTTCGGGTTTGAAGGGTTTCGGGTTTACAAAACTCTTCAAACTCTTCAAACAATTCAAACCTCTTCCCCCAATTCCCTGATGTAAAATTACACACAATTTCCGTGTTATTAGCTGTAAAATAACGGAACAGAAAATTAATGCCGCTTTTTCCCGTTTACATTAAAAAGATGGCTTAAAATTTAATAAAATTGCAAATTCATTCTGAAAATCTGAAACCCCCATGAATACTGTAAAACCCATTCGCTCTGCACTCATTTCTGTGTATCACAAGAACCGTGTCGACGAAATTGTACATAAACTCCATGCATTAGGCATCACTATTTACTCCACAGGCGGAACCTACGATTTTATCCGCGGACTGGGGATTGAGGCTATTACTGTCGAAAGTCTTACCTCGTACCCATCCATTTTTGGCGGACGTGTTAAAACCTTGCATCCTAAAGTTTTGGGTGGCATTTTGTACCGCCGCGAAGAAGAAGAAGATTTGAAACAAGCCGCAGAATACGAAATACCGCCTATCGACCTGATTATTGTCGATCTCTATCCTTTCGAAGCAACTGTTGCTTCCGGTGCTGGGGAGGACGAAATAATCGAAAAAATTGACATCGGTGGAATTTCCCTGATCAGGGCTGCAGCTAAAAACTACAACGATGTAATAATTGTACCATCGGCCGATCAATACAACGATCTGATTACTTTACTGGATACAAAAAACGGTAGCAGCGATCTTGAAGACAGGTTCTATTTTGCAGCGCAGGCTTTTAATGTTTCGTCGCATTACGACACTGCTATCTTCAGTTATTTCAATCAAAAGGCTGATATCAAAGCGTTCAGGCAGAGTTTTAACAAAGCCGAAGTACTTCGTTATGGCGAAAACCCGCACCAGGAAGGTGTTTTTTATGGCGACATGAGCCAGGTGTTTGAACAGCTTCACGGTAAAGCAATTTCATATAATAACCTGGTCGATCTCGAAGCGGCTCTTGCGCTGATAAAAGAATTTCCCGATCCATCCTTTGCCATTATTAAGCATACCAATGCCTGCGGGGCTTCCAGCCGTAAAACATTAAAGGAAGCATGGAGCGATGCACTTGCCGGCGACCCGGTTTCGGCCTTCGGCGGAGTGGTTGCAGCCAACCGTATTATTGATATGGAAACGGCTGAGGAGGTTAACAAACTCTTCTTCGAAATAATAATTGCACCTTCGTATGAAAAAAATGCACTGGAACTCTTAAAGTCAAAGAAAAATAGAATAATTTTGCAGATTAAACCAGTTGATTTTCAGGCAAAACAATTTAAGTCGGTACTTAACGGGGTAATTGAGCAGCTTAAGGATACACATACCGAAACTGCTGATGACCTTCAGCGGGTTACTGATGTAAAACCTGATGACCAGCAGGTAAGCGATTTGCTTTTTGCCAATATCTTAGTTAAGCACTTGAAAAGCAACGCAATAGTACTGGCTAAAAACGGACAGCTTTTAGGCGCAGGATGTGGAATGACCTCCAGGGTTGATGCACTGAAACACGCCATTTCGAAAGCTGCTGAGTTTGGCCTCGATTTGCACGGAGCCGTTATGGCTTCGGATGCTTTTTTCCCGTTTGCCGACTCCGTAGAGCTGGCACACAAAGCAGGGATTACAGCAGTGATACAGCCGGGAGGCTCAGTGCGCGACAACGATTCGATAGACTACTGCAATAAAAATGGAATTGCAATGGTTTTTACAGGAATCAGGCATTTCAAACACTAGTAAATTATCCCTTTATTGGGTATTTAAATGATTAACAACGCATTAAATAAAAGGAAGAAAATATAGATGGGACTTTTTTCATTTCTTACCAAAGAAATAGCGATGGACCTTGGCACTGCCAATACCATCATCATATATAACGACAAGGTAGTAGTTGATGAACCCTCAATTATAGCTATTGAACGCAATACCGGTAAAGTACTTGCCGTAGGTAAACGTGCACAGATGATGCATGGCAAAACCCACGAAAATATCAAAACAATCCGTCCGCTCCGCGATGGCGTAATTGCTGATTTTCAGTCGGCGGAATACATGATACGTGAGTTTATCAAAATGATTGGTCCGGGCCGGAGCCTCTTTCCACCAGCGTTGCGAATGGTTATCTGTATTCCTTCGGGTATTACGGAAGTGGAAGAACGTGCCGTTAAAGACTCAGCCGAACAAGCTGGTGCCAAAGAAGTACGCCTTATCCACGAACCTATGGCAGCTGCTATCGGAATTGGAATTGATGTACTCGAACCTACCGGAAACATGGTTATTGATATCGGTGGCGGTACCAGCGAAATTGCAGTTATCGCTCTTGGCGGAATTGTTAACAACAAATCAATACGTATTGCCGGCGACGATTTTAATGCTGATATTGAGGAATATATGCGTAAGCAGCATAATATCAATATCGGGGAACGTACATCGGAACTTATTAAGATTGAAGTAGGTTCAGCGCTTACCGAAATTGATAACCCGCCACCTGATTATGCCGTACATGGACGCGATATGCTTACCGGTATTCCGAAAGAGATTTATGTAAATTACGCCGAAATTGCTCACGCACTCGACAAATCCATTTCGAAAATTGAAGCCGCCGTGTTGAATGCACTCGAAATGACACCCCCCGAACTGGCCGCCGATATTTTTAAAACCGGTATTTACCTGGCAGGCGGAGGTTCGTTGTTGCGCGGACTCGATAAGCGAATTCATATGAAAACAAAATTGCCCGTGCATGTAGCCGACGATCCATTACACGCTGTTGCCCGCGGAACAGGCATTGCACTCAAGAATTTTGATAAGTTCACCTTCCTGATTAAATAATTGAATCGCCGGGTTCCGTGATCCGATTCTGCCCTTCGGATTTTTAAATTTACGATTTACGAATTACGAGGTACGATTTGGAACTTGGGATTTGGATCTTGGGTTTTGGATTTTAACTTTAATTAACCAACAACGATACCGTAGCAGACTATGCGTAATATCCTGGTTTTCATCATCCGGTATCACTTCCTGCTGTTATTTGTATTGCTCGAAATTTTCGCGATTACTTTATTGGTAAACTCAACGTATTACCAGAGTTCGGCTATTCTGAAAGCCGGCAGCCGTGTTACAGGCCGCTTTTATACCAGCATCAGCAATGCAACCGATTACCTGAAACTTCGTACCACCAATGAGCAACTGGCTCAGGAAAATGCCATGCTCCGGCAGATGAAAGGAGTTTCGTTCCTCAAAAATGATACAAGCAGTTTCTGGGTTAACGATACGTTGTACAAGCAGCAATTTCAGTACATTGTTTCGAAAGTTGTATTAAATACGGTCGGCAAGCGGAACAATTATATTATGCTCGATAAAGGCAGCCGCAGCGGGATAAAGAAAGATATGGCTGTTATCACATCCAATGGAATTGTGGGAACCGTGGTAAATGTTTCCGAAAATTTCAGCTGGGTAATGAGTCTTTTGAACAAGCATACCCGTATCAGCGGGCGTATTACCAAAAACAACCAGATGGGAACCGTTGTATGGAATGGTGTCGATCATATGTATGGAACTCTTACAGATATTCCTGCTCACGTTAAAATTGCAAAAGGCGATACTATTGTCAGCAGTGGATATTCTTATATTTTTCCGGCCGGAATTATGATGGGAACCATCTCGGATTTCAGGGTTGAGCAGGGCGATCATTTTTATATTATTCCGTTTAAATTCAGCGTCGATTTTAATGCGCTGCAATATGTGTATGTAGTTAAAAACCTGATGAAGGATGAGCAGGAAGCGCTCGAAAAAAGTACGGAAGGGATAAAAAATGAATAGGCTGGTACTTACAAATATTTTCCGTTTTATTGCCCTTGTACTTATACAGGTGTTGATTATGAACAAGGTAAATTTCTATGGATTTCTGAACCCGTATGTTTATATCCTTTTCATATTGTTGCTGCCTTTCGAAACACCGGGATGGCTTTTGTTGCTTTTATCATTTGCAACAGGATTAACGGTTGATATTTTCAGCGGAACACTGGGCCTGCATGCCGCCAGCAGTGTATTTGCCGGTTTTATGAGGCCTTTGATTATAAGTTTTGTAGGTGAAAAACCCGATTACGATATTACCACCCAACCCAAACTTCAGCAAATGGGTTTAAAATGGTTTATGGCCTATGCCCTTTTAATGATTTTTGCCCACCATCTGTTCCTTAACCTGCTTGATGTTTTCAGTTTCGACGAATTCTGGCAAACGCTGCTTCGGGTGTTTGTAAGTACATTGTTTACATTCCTGTTTATTATGCTGTTCGAATATATTTTTGCGCCGGGGAAGGAGAAGAAATAGATTTTGTTTCACGCAAATTCGTGGTAAAGAAGCTTGCAAACCACCAGGCTTCATCAGGTTCTAAATTACATCATCCTCTAAACCACATCATAAAAACGCGTATTTTTGCATAACATTAACCCCACAAACAAAACCCTATGAAAAAATTCCTTACCGGCAGTATTATTATTGCCATGCTGATTTCAGTTATATCGTGCAATAAAAAAACGGATGGTTATACCATCGATGGAACCATTACCGGTGCTGATACCGGCTGGATTTTTCTGAAAAAACGTGAAGAAGGTAAAATGCTTACTGCCGATTCCGTAAAGATTAAAGACGGTAAATTCGAATTCGCCGGCAAGGTCGAACTGCCTGAAATGTACTATGTGAAACTGCCGAATGTGGATGGCGCGTTTCCTTTCTTTATCGAAAACGCTGCTTTAACCATGCAAGTATATGCTGACAGTCTTGATAAATCAACTGTTAAAGGATCCGCGTCGCACGATCAATATACCGCTTACCTGAAAGAGGAAATGGTTTTTAACATGAAGATGGAAGACCTTTACGGACAGTATATGCAGGCTAAAGAAACCAATGATACAACCGGTGTTAAAACCATTGAAGCGCAGTATGACTCAGTACAGGCTGCACAGGCCGCTTTTACCAAAAACTATATACTTAATAATGGCAAAAGTACTGTTGCTGCTTACCTGGCAATTAGCAATGCATATGCTTTCTCCTTCGAGGAACTGAAAGAAATTAACAAAGCCATGGATGCTTCTATTGCCGCTTCGCCTTATGTGAAAAAACTGGCCGAGCGCGAAATAACACTTATAAGTGTTCAACCCGGACAATTGGCCCCTGAGATAAAAATGTTTGATACCATTGGTTACGATGTTACATTAAGTAGTTTACGCGGTAAAGTGGTACTGGTCGATTTCTGGGCTTCGTGGTGCGGACCATGCCGTGCAGAAAATCCGAATGTAGTAGCAGCTTTTAAGAAATACAACAGCAAGGGTTTTACTGTTTTCGGGGTTTCGCTCGACACAGATAAAGTGAAATGGCACGAAGCAATTGCCAAAGACGGACTTACCTGGACTCATGTCGGCGACCTTAAAGGTTGGAGCAACGATGCGGCAAAACTTTACGGGGTTATGTCGATTCCTGCCAGTTTCCTGCTCGACAAGGACGGTAAAATTATTGCAAGCAACTTACGGGGCGCTGAACTGGATAAAAAGCTGGAAGAAGTTTTGGGAAAATAGTTTTTTCAAAAAGCATAAAATGCCCGGAATCGCTTTGATCCCGGGCATTTTTCTTGTGCGCCCGGCATGGGCGATAACTATAGGGTGCAAGTCCCGAACACACTTGGTAGTAGGAAGTGTTAGCTAAAGGCAAGGGTGTCG
>Ga0075012_10003669_pt1 | contig 14494 bp, 13 predicted proteins | sample All_14_2_FD_71474 | JGI IMG/M metagenome (GOLD analysis project Ga0075012, IMG submission 71474) | Freshwater microbial communities in response to fracking from Pennsylvania, USA - Allegheny Zone_MetaG_DW_15 | ecosystem: Environmental > Aquatic > Deep subsurface > Groundwater > Drilled... | reverse complement strand
CTCGTCTCGCCCACCCGCACGGCCGGCCAGAGTCGCCGCTATTCGATGCGCGATGTCATGCAACTGCGTGAGATCGCGCGCCTGAGCGCTGAAGGCCTCAACCTCGAGGGCATCCGGCGCATTCTCGAGCTCGAGAACGAGGTCAGCGCGCTACGAGCCCGCGTGCGCGAACTGGAGTCTGCGCTGGCCGACCAGCTGCTCGCGCAGCCAGGCCGACGCGTTTTCGCGGCAGGCGTCGAAGGGGAGGTCGTGTCTCTCAAGGCCGGCACTCGCACGCAGCGCTCGAATCAGCTCGTCGTGTGGCGTCCTGTGCGGCGCGGCTAGTCGATACTCGCAGGCGCGCGGTCTGCACGGTCTGTAGCGAGTGCCACGCTCGCTCGCGGAAGCCGCACCGTTACTTGGGCGCCGCCGAGGCGAGAGTCTCCGATGGTGATCGAGCCGCCCAGGCGTTCGACGAGCCGACGGGTGATCGACAACCCGAGACCTGTTCCGGCGACGTGCGACTCTCGCGTGGCCGCTGCCCGATAGAACGGATCGAACACGCGGTCTCTCTCTGCTTCGGGAATGCCCGGCCCTGAGTCGTCGACGGTCACGACGATCTCTTCGCCGTCGAGGGCTGAGCTCACCTCGACTGAGCCGTCGCGCGGTGTGTACTTGGCGGCGTTGGAGAGAACGTTGGTGAGCACGCTCGTGAGCATCGCGGGGTCGGCCATGACGAGGGCCCCTCGGGTGCCCAGCGTGGTCGAGAGTGTCACGGACCCCGCTCTCGCGATGCCGGAGACGTCGACCGCCGCGTCGCGGAGTGCATCGTCGATGACGATGGGCCGAGCGGGGACAGCCTCTCCCGGCGCGGAGCCCCTGCCGTGCTCGAGAAGATTGTCGACCATCCGCGACAATCGCGTCGCATTGCGGGCAATGATCGAGATGTACTGCTCACGTTCCGCATCGTCGCGGGCTTCGCTCAACTCTTCGGCGAAACCGAGAACGCTCGTGATCGGGGTGCGCAGCTCGTGGCTCACCGCTGCAACCAGGTCGTCTTTCTCCTGCGCGAGCGCCCGCAGGCCGTCGGCGACTTCGCGTTCGCGCTGCATCGCGCGCTCGATCGTGCGACGTGCTTCGACGAGCTCGGTCACGTCGACGAGCTGCAGCGCGTAGAGCCGACGCATGCCGGCGAGTTTTACGCGCTCGACGAAGACCTGCAGGGTACGACCGCGGTCGTTCGCGAACTCACGCACCTCGCCGACCTCGCTCGTCACGAGCAATCGCTCAATGGTTGCCTCATCGACCATGTCGAGCGCGATGTCGTTGGCGTCGAGAGTGGTCACGGCTCCCTCGGCGCTGCGCTGCGCTGCGCGAAGATTGTTCCCACTTGAGAGCCGACGAAACCACCGTGCAGCAGCGCGGCCCGCTCTGCACTCTCGACGAGCAACGCGCGCCGCTCGGTCGACACGACTGCGATGAGCGTGACCGTGACCGAAATCGAGATGAAGAACACCTGCAAGACGACCGCTGGCAGAGCGACTCCCGACTCGGCGACATAGGGGCCGCCTCCAGCCAACGTCAAGAGAGAGGCGAGAGCTCCGACCACGACGAGGGCTGTCGTCGAGTAGATCGGCGAAAACCTCAACGCGGCAAGGCCCAGGAGAGGCAAGACGAGCGCCGAGATCGGCAGGTGCTGGAACGGCGCGAAGATGAGGAGGGTCGCGATCGCGAGTGCGATCGCGACGACCGACCACTCCCACGACTGAATTTTTGACCTCTGCGGAAGCGGAACGAGAAACACGGGGACAAACAAGAGAATCGCCGAGACGTGCGAGACCGACAGCGAGAAGACCGTCCACCAGAGGTCTGCTCCCGTGAACAGCCAGAAGCCGACCCCCGCGAGCACCCCCGTCGCGAGAGCTGCTCCGAAGCTCGCGCCGAGGAAGCGCACGAAGCCTTGCACGGTGCTGAGCAGCGCTGTCTCGGAGCGCTGACCGATGAGCAGGCCAAACACGAGTACCTCGACCGCGAGTGCTGTCGCCGCGACGAGAGTGAACGTCAGGTCGCGCTCGAAGATCGTGTTCGCCGCGAGCCCGACGAGGCCCGCGAAAACAACCACGTGCCACGCGGGCCCGCGATAGACGAGGTAGAGCGCGACAACCGTGCCCGCGCCTGGCCACCACGAAGCGGTCGTGCCGCTCTTCGCGACGAGAGCGATCGCCACCATCGCGAGCGCGAACGTGGCGATCGCCAGCACCGCGACCATCGCCACGTAGACAGGCCTGCGCACCCGCCGCGCGTACACGTCGAGGGATATGACGCGAGACGGTGAGGTGCGAGCGGCGCTCATGAAAGGACTATGTCCCTTGAGGCTCGATGTGGGCAGGGCGCTCGTACTTCTGGGGCGTGTCGTGACACCGCGCGCCGCGGGAGGACCCTAGGGCGTAGCCAGCGCCGTCACCACACCACGGTCGCGCCGAGCGTGCCGACGAGCGACTTCTGGTCGTCGCTGTAGTCGATCTCTGCACAGAGCTGCTCGCCCAGATCGGTGAGCGTTGCGCCACCCTCGGCGCCCTGGCTCTGGCCGAAATCCTCGTCGGCAGTTTGGTGAACGACGACGAGCACGTGCTCGCCGTGGGTGGCATCCGCCGGAATCTGGTCACCCGCTTCGAGTATCGGCACCTCGCCCTCGGCATTGAAGACGGTCCACGAGATCCACGCGAGATTTCCCTCCGGCGGAATCTCTGGATCAAACCAGGTCGTGACCTCCTCGTCGAATGCGAAATCGGCGGCCCAGGCCGTATATGCAGCACCGTCCTGCACCCCGATGGCGGCTGCGTGAGTGAGGTGCACCTGCTCACCTGAATCGTGGTGGGTGAGGAGCAGTTCGGTCTCGCAACCGGGGGAGCCTGCGGGGCTTGCGCATCCGGCTGCAAGGAGCGTTGCGGCGAGGGCAGTGCATGCTGCGCCGGCCGGTCGTCGCACGCTGTGCGGTACCGAGCGTCGCGGCGTGGCGCTGTGGGGGGCTGTTCTTGTCATCGTCGTCGTTCCGTTCGTCACATCGGTATCGTCATTGCTTCGTCCACGACTGACCGCTGGTCATGGTGTCGTGCTCATCTTGCATACCATGGGCTTCGTGTCGACGTCGCCTCCTCATCGCGGCGACCTCGATTCGCTCTTCGCCGCTCTTCGCCGCTCGCCCGATGTCGAGTCGCGGGAGTTGCGCGCGTGGGATGCCGCCGATCGCTACGTGCTCGACACGGCCGCGCCTCTGCTCGCCCACGCCGACACTGTTGCGGTCGTGGACGACACCCACGGCGCACTCGCCTTGGGCGCGGGAGCGCTCGGTGCCGCGCGCGTGCGGGTACACCAAGACTCTCTCGTCGCGCGTCGTGCTCTCGAGGCCAACGCGGCACGGGCGGGTGTCGACTCGATCGAGCACGCCAACCTTGACGATGTGGTGACGCAGGATGCTGCGCTCGTGCTGCTGCGTCTGCCACGCTCGCGCGACCGCCTCGACGACGTTGCCCGAGCGCTCGCCGCGCGCATGACTGCTGACGCTGTGCTCATCGCGGGCAACATGGTCAAGCACATGACGCCGACGCAGAACGAGGTGCTGCGTGCAAGCTTCGACCGCGTCGACGTCTCGCTCACTCGCGGCAAGGCCAGGTTGTTGACGGCGACAGCGCCGCGCTCAAGTGTGCGTCTTGAGCCGAGTCGTGCGCTTCTCAACGAGCCAGCGCTCGGCACCTCCTTGCATGTTGTGGCGTTGCCCGGGGTGTTCGCCGGGGCGACGCTCGACCGGGGCACACGCGTGATGCTCGCGTCGTCGGCCGATGTCACCGAGCGTCTCGGAGACACCGCGACTGTCATCGATCTTGCGTGCGGCAGCGGCATCGTGGCGAGCTGGCTCGGCTTGCGGGCGCCGGGCGCCCGCGTCATCGCGACTGATGTCTCGAGCATCGCGGTGGAGAGTGCTCGCCTCACGGCAGAGGCAAACGACGTGCGGGTGGAGGCGTATCAGGATGACGGGCTGAGCATCCACCCCGATGCCAGCGCTGACCTCGTGATGCTGAATCCGCCGTTCCACGTCGGGGCCGCGGTACACACCGGCGTCGCGCATCGACTGTTCGCGGAGGCGGCTCGCGTGCTGCGCGTTGGTGGCGAATTGCGTTGCGTGTGGAACGCCCACCTCGGGTATCGTGCGGTGCTCGAGCGCATGGTCGGTCCGACCCGGCAGGTACACCGTGACGCGACCTTCATCGTCACCTCGACGATCAGGCGCGGGGCCTGACGAGCGTTCGCTAGCGATCGCCGTCGTCGCTCGTGGAGCGCAAAGCTGAGCAGACAGCCCGGCGAGCGCTCTCGGAGTCTCCCGTGAGGCCGACGCTCTTCAGCACCGCATCGAGTTCGCTCCGCGCGCGTCGTCTCGACCACCCGTTGCGCTGAGCGATGGCGTCGAGTTCCCATCCTGCAGCGAGCTGTTCGAGCAGTCTCAACTCGGGGCGGCTCAGTGCGCTCAGGTCGAGAGGGTCACCGAGTCGATGTGAAGCGTGCGGTCGAGACGGAGTGCGGGTGGACGTGCCAAGCATGCTGCAACCTCGGGGGGCGTCGGGTGGACGAGTCAGGGCCTTGTATGCGTCTGCATCTAGCATGCGCGAGGGAGGTGACGGTGTCTAGACCTGTGCGTTACGGACGTGTGACATCGTGCTCTGCTCGGTGTTCGCCGTGAGCGTGCGCAAGACCTGGTGCACTCAGGCCGACCGTCGTAAACTTGAGTCATATCGACTCAGGTTTTGATTCCCTTATCGGCACGAACCAGGAGACCACCCCATGGCCAACATGCAAGGCGCACCCTCCAGTCAAGAGGAGCAGAAGACCGCGCTCGAGCAATACGGCATCAACCTCACCGCGATCGCGAAGGCAGGCAAGCTCGACCCCGTCATCGGGCGAGACACCGAGATTCGGCGCGTGAGTCAAGTGCTCAGCCGCCGCACGAAGAACAACCCCGTGCTCATTGGTGAGCCTGGCGTGGGCAAGACAGCAGTCGTCGAAGGTCTTGCGCAGCGCATCGTCGCGGGAGATGTGCCCGACTCTCTGAAAGACAAGCAACTCGTGAGTCTCGACCTGGCCGCGCTCGTCGCCGGGGCCAAGTATCGCGGTGAGTTCGAAGAGCGACTCAAGGCAGTGCTCAAAGAGATCGACGAGTCCAACGGACAAGTGGTGACCTTCATCGACGAGCTGCACACACTTATGGGTGCTGGCGGCGGCGAGGGATCAGTAGCCGCGGCGAACATGCTCAAGCCCATGCTGGCCCGAGGCGAGTTGCGGCTCATCGGTGCGACGACGCTCAACGAGTACCGCGAGTTCATCGAGAAAGATGCCGCGCTCGAGCGTCGCTTCCAACAGGTCTACGTCGGTGAGCCGAGTGTCGAAGACACCGTGGCGATTCTCCGTGGGCTCAAAGAACGCTACGAAGCCCACCACCGCGTCGCGATCGCCGACAGCGCGCTCGTTGCGGCTGCGTCGCTGAGCAATCGATACATCACGAGCAGGCAATTGCCCGACAAGGCCATCGACCTCGTCGACGAGGCCGCGAGTCGGCTCAAGATGGAGATCGAGTCGAGCCCGGTCGAACTCGATCAGCTCAAGCGCGCCGTCACGCGGCTCGAAATCGAAGAGCTTGCGCTCAAGAAAGAGAAAGACGAGGCATCGAAGGCGCGCCTGGCGAAGTTGCGCGATGAACTCGCCGAGAAGAAGCAACAGCGGGATGCCCTGCAGGAGCGCTGGGCAGCAGAGAAGTCTGCACTCACCGGAGTCGGCGAGCTCAAGACGCGACTCAACGATGCGCGCATCGCTCTCGACCGCGCGATGCGCGAAGGCGAGTACCAACAGGCGTCGAAGCTCAACTACGAGATCATTCCCGGTATTGAGCGTCAACTCGCCGAGGCCGAGAGCGTCGAGAGTGGCCCGCGCATGGTCAACGACCAAGTGACGGACGAGGACATCGCGGCGGTCGTGGCTGCCTGGACGGGCATCCCGGTCGATCGCCTCACGCAAGGCGAGACCGAGAAGCTGCTGACGCTCGAGTCGGAACTCGGAAAGCGACTCATTGGTCAGAAAGACGCTGTGCGCGCGGTGAGCGAAGCTGTGCGACGCACTCGAGCGGGCATTAGCGACCCCGACCGGCCGACCGGTTCGTTCCTCTTCCTCGGCCCGACCGGTGTGGGCAAGACGGAGCTCGCCAAGGCGCTCGCCGACTATCTCTTTGACGACGAAAAGTCGATGGTGCGCATCGACATGAGCGAGTACGGCGAGAAGTTCAGCGTCTCGCGGCTCATCGGAGCCCCTCCCGGATACGTCGGCTACGAGCAGGGCGGCCAGCTCACCGAGGCTGTGCGGCGTCGGCCATACTCGGTGATCTTGCTCGACGAGGTCGAGAAGGCGCACCCTGAGGTTTTCGACCTGTTGCTGCAAGTGCTCGACGACGGGCGGCTCACCGACGGTCAAGGCCGCACGGTCGACTTCCGCAACGCGATTCTCATCCTGACCTCGAACCTCGGCTCGCAATTGCTCATCGAGCCCGGAGTGGAGTGGGAGCAGAAGGTGCGCGGCGTGAATGACATCGTGCGCCAGGCGTTCAAGCCGGAGTTCGTGAACCGCCTTGACGACATCGTCGTCTTCGCGCCGCTCACGATGGATGATCTCGGGCAGATCGTCTCGTTGCAGATTGACCGACTCGAGCGCCGCCTTGCCGACCGTCGCCTGCAGCTCGCGGTGACGCCGGAGGCTCGTACCTGGCTTGCGGAACGTGGCTACGACCCCGTGTACGGTGCACGACCGCTGCGGCGACTCATGCAACGCGAGATCGACGACGCGCTCGCTCGAGGCATCATCGCCGGGCAGGTGAGCGACGGCGACATCGTGCGCGTTGACGTTGCACCGGGCGGAGAACACCTTGCCGTCGCCGGCGTCGAGGCGCCTATCGTCGGAGAGCTGGAGGATGACGAGCTCGAGCTGTAGGTGCCGGGTGGCGTGACAGAGCGCGAAGGGCGGGGCGAGCATCCACTCGCCCCGCCCTTCGGCATTGTGTGTCGAGGCTGCTCAGCAGCAGCCGGGGCCGCCGCAGCAGCCGCCGTCGAGGGTGAAATCGCGGGTCACAGGTTCACCTCCTCCTCACGTCGTGCGAGCGCGCGTGCGCTCAGTCGAGGTCGCAGCAGCGCTGGCCCGAGGCCTGCTCTTGCAGCGACTGGTGGTCGAGGTGGTACGCGTGCAGCCAGCTCTGCTGGCCGCTGATCGGAAGCATCGTTCGCATGTCGCCACTATATCGACGTACATCAATATCGACAAGCATCAATATATGAGTCTCGGCGATGCGCGTCCCCAGTGAGCGACGACCGTCGATGACAGTCGATGCTGCCGACGAGCGTCAGCCCACGGCAGCGCGCACGGCAAGCGCGATAACGAGCGCGCCGCCCACGAGCGCGGTGACGCGCGCGCCCTTCGGCCCCGTGAGGGCTTGCCCCACGAGTGAGCCCGCCGTCGTGAGCACCAATTGCCAACTGAGCGACGCGGCGAAGGCAGCGAGCACGAATACGACACGTTCGGCCACGCTGGCATCGACCGAGAGCGTCGAACTACCCACGAGAGCGGCGAAGTACACGACCGTGACGGGGTTGACGAGCGTGAGCGCACCCACCGTCACGAACAAGCGGCGGAAGGTCGTTCCGGCGGTGCGCGATGGTTCAGTCGCGGGCGCCACGCCCGGAGCGCTCTGGCCATCGTCAGGCACGCGTGCCGGAACGGGCGCTGGCGCGCGGCGTAGCGCCGGTAGCACGATCACCACGCCGAGCGCGATGAGTACCGCGACGGAGATCCATCGCAAGGGCTCTTCGATCTGCGCGATCACCGGTGCGATGACCGCACCGGCCGTGACGGCAACCGTCGCGTAGATGCCATCCACTGTCGCCGCACCGAGAGCGCCACCCGCCGCGATGCGTGCTCCGTGCTGTGCGCCCAGGGTGATGAGCAGGGCGGCGATCGCGCCGACCGGAATCGCGATGGCGTAGCCAGCAACGACGCCGGCGATGAGTGCCTCGAGCACGCCTACCCTCTCGATCATGCCGGGCACTGCGCCATCGGCGCGATGAGGCTACAGCAGCGCAGGCATGACCTCCCGCTCGAAGAGCTCGATGCCACTCGTGTCGTAGGCGGCCTCGGCGAAGTAGCAGATGGCGTAGTCTCCACCGGCGTCACGCCGTTGCTGCAAGCGCTCAACGATCTGCTCCGGAGTGCCGGCGAGGCCGCGCCCATCACGCCCCTCACGCAAGTCGGCGACGGCGCCCGCCGCCTTCTCGGCGCTCATGTAGCGGGCAAGGCGTGCCTCGATCGCGTCGACGCGATCGGCGACCTCGGCTTCCGTCTCGCCGACGACGACGTTCCAGTTCGACGAGCGTGTGATCGTCTCGAAATCGGTGCCGAGTCGTTCGCAGTGGCCCCGTAGCACGTCACTCTTGTGAGCAAACTCCTCTTCGCTGCCGGAGAAGTTCGTGTACTGCGCGTACTGGGCCGCGATGCGTAGCGTCACCTTCTCGCCTCCGCCCGCCACCCACAGTGGGATGCCCTGCTTCTGCACCGGCAGCGGTCGCACGATCGCGCCGTCAACCTGGAAGTAGCGCCCGTCGAGGGTCGCCGTGCCTTCGGCCCAGGCCTGGAGCATGATCTGCACCCCTTCGTCGAGTGCGCGCAGCCGGTCACCGACTTCGGGGAACCCGTAGCCGTACGCGCGCCACTCATGCTCGTACCAGCCGCCGCCGATGCCCATCTCGAGCCGTCCGCGTGACACGTGGTCGACTGTCGCCGCGACCTTGGCGAGGTATGCAGGGTTGCGATAACCCATCGATGTGCACATCTGGCCGAGTCGTACTCGCTCTGTGATCGCGGCGAATGCGGCCATGAGCGTCCATGCCTCGTGAGTCGCTTCCTCGCTCGGCACAGGAACCGTGTGGAAGTGGTCGTAGACCCAGAGCGACTCCCAGGGCCCAGCGTCGGCGTGCTTCGCAAGGCCCTCCATCACCGCCCACTGTTCGTTCGGGTCGATGTCGACCAGGTCGTGTCGCCAGCCTTGAGGAATGAAGAGTCCGAAACGCATGACTCCACGCTACGCCGGGTTCAGAGCCCTTCGAACCGCACTCCCGGCGAGGCCTCAGGTCGGCTGATCGCTCAGCGACGCGCGCACCGTCGTCATGAGGAGCGCGACCGCGACCAGCGCAACGACGGCTCCGAGCATGAGCGCGCCGACTCCTGGTGGGAGCTCTTGGGGCCCTGGGCCGTCGGTTGACTCAGCGATGATGAGCAGCGCGAGGATGATGGCGCTCGCCGTCGCGCTTGCTACGGCAATGACGGTGAGCGAGTTGCGCACGCTGTCGCGCACCGGTGGCCGCGCGCCGATCGCCCGAACTATGCGCGCTACGCCGACGAGTGCGATCTGCGCGCAGACGCCGAGCGCGATGCCGACGACGCTCAGTACCGACACGGGAACAATCGCACCGGGGTCGTTCGTGAGTTCGTGCGTGGCAAGAGCGGGAATCCAGATGATCTGGCCGACGAGCACACCGACGGCGAGCACGGCAAGTAGTACGAACAGCACGCGGGAGATGAATCGCTGCACGGCAACTCCAGTTCTATCGATTAACGATAGAAAGATATCGAGGAACGATAGCTACCGCAAGGCCGGGTGGCGATCGTCGCTCTAGCGCGTGAGCTCCTCGCGAATGATCTGCACGAAAGAGTCGACATCGGCCTCGGTCGTGTCGAAGGCGCACATCCAGCGCACTTCGCCGCGTGCGCGGTCCCAGTCGTAGAAGCGCACGCGATCGCGAATGCGGTCAGCAGCGGCAGTGTCGAGCAACGCGAAGACGGCGTTCGCCTCCGTTGCCTGGCTGAAGCCGAGAGAGCCAGCTGGCAGCGAGCCCTCGGAGAGCATCCGCTCGAGAGACGACCGCAAGCGGGCCGCCATCGCGTTCGCATGGGCGGCCGAGCGGATGCCCAGCCCGCCGTCGAACAGCGTGAGCAACTGTGCGCTCATGAACCGCATCTTGCTCGCCAGTTGCATGTTCATCTTGCGTAGGTACGTCATTCCTGGGGCGGCATCTGGGTTGATGACGACGATCGCCTCAGCGCCGAGCAGCCCGTTCTTGGTGCCGCCGAGCGAGAGGATGTCGACGCCGGCCTCGGCGGTGAACGCTCCGAGCGAGGTGCCGAGCGCAGCGGCGGCGTTCCACACACGGGCGCCGTCAAGGTGCAGGCTCATGCCGTTCTCGTGAGCGTAATCGGCGATCGCGCGTACCTCGTGCGCTGTGTAGAGAGTTCCGAGCTCGGTCGTGTTCGTGATGCTCACGGCGAGCGGCTGAGCGCGGTGCTCATCGCCCCAGCCCCAAGCCTCGGTGGCGATGAGTTCAGGAGTCAGCTTGCCGTCGGGAGTGGGAACGGTGAAGAGCTTGAGCCCGCTCACTCGCTCGGGCGCTCCGCCCTCGTCGGTGTGGATGTGTGCCGTGCCGCTCGCGATGACGGCGCCCCAGCGCGGCATGAGCGCAGTGAGCGAGAGCACATTGGCGCCGGTGCCGTTGAAGACCGGGAACACCTCAGCCTGCTCGCCGAACTCTTGACGCACGACATCGGCGAGGCGAGCGGTGTAGTCGTCTTCGCCGTAGGCGATCTGGTGCCCCTCGTTGGCATCGGCGATGGCGTGCAGCACTTCGGGGTGTACGCCGGCGTAGTTGTCGCTCGCGAAGCCGCGGCGGGCGGTGTCATGAATGCGGGTCACGCGTCCATCTTCCCACCCGCCGCGGCGGCGAGACTCGTCGCGAGCCTCAGCTCTTGAGCGCCTCGCTGAGCTTCACGCGACCGCCCATGCGCAGTAGCGAGTTCTCATAGATGCGCGCACCAATGGCGACGATGACCACGGCGCTCGCGCCGAGAACCACGAGTGAGAGAAGGGGCTCCCACCACTGAGTCTGCTCAAGGAAGATGCGCGTCGGCATGCCCACCGGAGACGAGAACGGCACGTACGACATGACGCCGACCACGAGGTCGTTGTCGTTGAAGAAGATGATGAGGAAGTACGGCAGCATCACGAGCCACATGACGGGCTGCAGCACCGTGCCTGTGTCTTCCATGCGCGACACGAGCGAGGCGGAAGCGGCGAACATAGCGGCGAGCAGAACGAAGCCGACGGCGAAGAACACGACGAACCAGATGGCCGCCGGGCCGAGGTCGCTCAACAGCACGTCTTGACCGGTCAGCATGAGTGACAGCGCCGCGGTCACCGCAATGAGGAGAATCTGCCCGAGCGCGAGAGCCGAGTTGCCCACGACCTTGCCCGCGAGTAGCGCGCGTGCAGGCACCGCGGTGAGCAAGATCTCGACGATTCGAGTCTGCTTCTCTTCGACGACGCTCTGCGCGATCGTGCTGCCGAAGGTAATCGCTGCCGTGAAAAACACGATGCCGAACGCGAAGGAGATGAGGAACGCGAGACCGGAGTCGACAGGAGCCTCCTGCAGCAAGCGCACCTCGGGCGCGATCGACAGGGCTTGGACAAGCGAGACCGGAGTGTCGTCGAGGGCAATCACCTCGACAGCGGGAGTGCCAGGAGCTGCATCATCGATCGGAACAACGGCGGCAGTCACGTCGCCGTCGAGCACAAGCTGCTCGGCTTCATCGACCGTGCCGACCGTCGTCAGCTCGATGCCGGGCGCTCCGTCGAGTGATGCGCCGGCCTCTCCCACCGAGGCGACCGTGGTGTCGGTAGCGCCCGAACTCGACACGAGGTTGCTGATGATGATGGCTGCCGCGACGAAGATCACGAGTATCGCCGTGGAGATGAGAAACGACTTCGACCGAACGCGCGAGCTGATCTCGCGGCCAGCGACGAGGCCGATGGCCTGACGGGTAGACAGTGCAGTGTGGGCGGTGGTGGTCATCACTTCACGACCTCTCGGAAGATCTCGGTCAGGGTCGGGCGACGAGGAGCGAAGCGTTGCACGGCGCCCCGCTTCGCCGCGTGCTGCAGCACCGTTTGCGCTGCCGCCTCGTCGGCATCGAAGAGCACGTAGCCTCCGTCGAACTCGCGCACCGTGACCGCGGGAAGCTCGCGCACCCAGGCCGCGTCATCGGCGACCTGCAGTTCCCACTGCGAGCCAGCGTTCGACTCTCGCAGGGCATCCCGTGACCCGGCGGCGCGAATGCGGCCGTCAGCAATGACGACGATGTCATCACACAGTCGTTCGACGACGTCGAGCTGGTGGCTCGAGAACAGCACGGGTACGCCACGGGCGGCACGCTCGGAGAGCACGCCGAGCACTGTCTCGACCGCCATGGGGTCGAGACCCGAGAAGGGTTCGTCGAGAACGAGCACCTCGGGGTCGTGCACGAGGGCGGCGGCAATCTGCGCGCGCTGTTGATTGCCGAGCGAGAGCTTCTCGATGGGGTCGTCGCGCCGTTCGGTGAGCTCGAGGCGTTCGATGAGCTCATCGGCCTTGTCTGCGGCGACTCCCGATCGCATGCCGCGCAGTCGCGCGAGATAGACGAGTTGCTCGTGCACCTTCATCTTCGGGTACAGCCCGCGCTCTTCCGGCATGTAGCCGAAGCGGCGACGACCGTCACGGTCGAGCGGCGAGCCGCTGAGCAGCACGTCGCCGCTGTCGGCTCCGAGCACGCCGAGAATGATGCGCATCGTTGTGGTCTTGCCTGCGCCGTTGCCCCCGACGAAGCCGGTGAGGCGGCCTCCTCCGACGGAGAACGACACGTCGTCGAGCACGCGGCGGTCGCCATAGTGCTTCGACACGTTCTTGATCTCGAGCATGGTGCTCCCTTCGTCGACATCCACGCTAGGCAGGGAGCATCGCGAGGGCATCAGTCGCCCGGGTGGTCATGGCGCGTGACGCCTCCACCGCACGGGGGATGCCCTACTCCACCTCGCCTGGCACAGCGACACCGTTCTCATACGCGAAGACGACAGCGTGCACGCGATCACGCAGGCCGAGCTTGAGCAGCACCTTCGACACGTGCGTCTTGACCGTCGCTTCTCCGAGCCAGAGCTCGGCGGCGATTTCGGCGTTGCTCAAGCCTCGCGCCAGTAGCCGCAGCACTTCGGTCTCGCGTTCGGTGAGGTCGCCGAGCCGAGGGTCGGTGGCGGCTGAGGTCTCACGGGCGACCGTGGCGCGTGCGATGACCCTTCTGGTCACGTCGGGGGCAAGCAGGGCATCGCCGCGAGCGACGACCTGCACCGCTTCCAGGAGCTTCTCGGGGCTCGCGTTCTTGAGCAAGAAGCCGCTCGCGCCAGCGTCGAGCGCGGCGAAGAGATAGTCGTCGCGATCAAAGGTCGTCAAGACCAAGACGCCCAGGGCTGCTTCGTCTCGGCCCTCGCGCGCCTCGACGATGCGCCTGGTCGCCTCCAGACCATCCATGCCCGGCATCTGCACGTCCATGCAGGTGACGTCGGGGCGCAACGAGCGAGCGAGCGCGATGGCCTCGGCGCCGTCGGCAGCCTCTCCGACAACCTCGATGCCGGGCTCAGACTCCAGAATCGTGCGAAATCCCGTGCGCACGAGCTCATGGTCGTCCACGAGCACTACACGCACCGTCACGATGCCGACCCCGTACCACTGTGCTCGTCGACAATCAGGGGTACGGATGCTCGTACGAGGTAGCCGCCGCGACTACGTGGCCCAGCCTCCAGAGTTCCGCCGATCGCGGCGAGGCGCTCGCGCATGCCCAGTTGCCCTAAGCCGCCGCCCGGAGCAGTGGTAACCCGTGCACTTCGTGCCCCCACACCGGTGTCAGAGACCTCGAGCTCGACGGCGCGGTCGAGAAAGCGCAGTCGCACCTCGAGCGCTGCGCTGGCGCCGGCGTGCTTGAGGCTGTTCGTGACGGCTTCGCGCGCCACCCGGTACAGCGTCGTGTCGACGAGGGGCCCGAGCGGGCATGGGTCACCGACGATGGTGAAGTGTGCCTGCCTGCCGGTGCGGCGCACCTCATCGACGAGCTCGGGCAAGTGGGCGGTGGTGCGCGTGCTGGGCCCGTCATCAGGCCCGTCGGTCTCGTCACCGGGAGATCGCAGGGTGGCGACGAGCCGATGAAGTTCGTCAACCGCTTGTCTCGCTGACTGCTCGATCGCGGCGAGGGATCGGCCAGCCGCTTCGACAGCGTTGGCGCGGTCACTGCCGAGTGCTCTGCGTGCGGCACCGGCCTGGATGCCCATGACCGAGACGTGGTGCGCGACGACGTCGTGCAACTCGCGCCCAATGCGCACGCGGTCAAGGGCAACTGCCTGTTCAGCCGTGCGCTCCCGTTCGCGCGCGAGCTCGATCGTGCGCGCTTCGAGTTCGGCGCGTTCGCGCGCTGCTGCCCAGGCGCGGTCGCCGAAATACCACGCGCCGGCGAAGTAGAGGATGTTGGTGATGACGCTGATGATGCCCACGGCGACGCCGGGGGCGATGAAGCCTACCCCGGA
>Ga0075012_10003668_pt1 | contig 14494 bp, 14 predicted proteins | sample All_14_2_FD_71474 | JGI IMG/M metagenome (GOLD analysis project Ga0075012, IMG submission 71474) | Freshwater microbial communities in response to fracking from Pennsylvania, USA - Allegheny Zone_MetaG_DW_15 | ecosystem: Environmental > Aquatic > Deep subsurface > Groundwater > Drilled... | reverse complement strand
AAGCCCAGGAACAGGTCGAGCAGCGGTTCGCCCTTGGTTACCAGCGGGGTGGCCGCTGAGACGCTGTCGGCCTTGCTGAGCCACGACCCCAGAGCTGCAGGAAAAAAGCCGAGAGAGGTGGCATCTTCAACGAATGCGGCGGTCATCGGGACTCCAAAGCTGATATAGACGAACGCCCTGGCGGTAATGGCTGGATTGAAAATATTCTTTCCGAAACCGCCGAATACCATTTTCCCGAAGATGATGCCGAAGGCGATGCCCATGGCTGCTATCCACAGGGGTATGGTTGGAGGCAGCGAGAGCGCAAACAACGTACAGGAGACAAACAGTGACTCGGTCACCTTGAATCCATATCGTTTGAACATGAGCCATTCACACAAGAGTCCTGTGGCGGTAACGACAGCAAGAGTGGCAATGAACCGCCAACCAAAAAAATACAGTGCGGCAAAGCAAAGCGGGGCGAGTCCATAGAGGACTGTACGCATAGCCTGTTGTTTCTGAATTTTCACCTTTCCTCTCCCTTTTCTTCAGTAGTATACGGCAAGATTCGGGAGAAGTAAAAAACAAACTCTCAGTAAATAGTGATTCCTAGCATCTCATTGCACGGATTCTTCGGTCAATGGACGGATATAACACCTTCGACGCTTGTGTTGCTCGGTGTGAAAGCTCTTCCACTGAGTCTGTACATTGTCGTTGTTCTCCAGCTCAGGACCCGTCTCCGCATAGAGAACCCCGTTTGCAATGGCGCGTTTGATGCCTTCGTGCATGATGATCGCATTGACACCCCTTCCGAAATACTCCGGCTTGACGGCAATGAGGTACATATCCAGCACCTCGTGAGTTTTGAGGGCCTTGAGGATGTGCAGGAATCCCAAGGGGAAAATCCTTCCGCGGGAAGCGCGCAGAGGTTTTGACAGCGATGGCACCATGATGCCGAAACCTATGACCGACTGCAGTGCATCGACGACAACGAAAATATAGTCCAGACTCACCAGACTGAAGAACTGCTTGATGGCCATATCGATCTGTCCGTCGCTGAGCGGGCAGAACCCGTAGAGCTTTGCAAAAGACTCATTGTACATATGGAACATCTGGTGGGCGTAGGGGATGACCTCCTTCTTCTTGGAGAAGGAGAGCAGCCGATACCCGTGCCGTTTCTGTGCAATTTCACAAATCCTTTCAATGCGGGGATCGGGTTTTTTGGGAACGAACACCTTGTACTCCACCCAATCGATGTCCTTGGCAAATCCCAGTTGCGTCAGGTGGTCATGGTAATAGGGGTGGTTGTACAAGGTGATGAACATCCCCATTTGGTCGAAGCCGTCAACCAACAAGCCCTGCTTGTCCAAATCGGAAAAGCCGATGGGGCCGATGATGGTATCCATTCCCTTCTCTCTACCCCAGGCAAAGACCGCCGCAAAGAGAAGGCGGCTGACCTCGATGTCGTCGATGACGTCGTAACGGGTGAACCGCATGTATGCCTGTTCCTTGGCCTTGTTGAGCTTGTGGTTGATCAGGGCGGCGACCCGCCCGACAACCTTTCCATCCTGTTTGGCAAGAAATGCAATGGTCTCACAATATTCGAATGCAGGATTCTTTCTAGGGTTGAAGTTCCACCGTTCATCGAGCAGCAAGGTAGGTACATAGCAGGGGTTGTCCCTATACAATGTATTGGGAAATTCAAAGAATAAATTCCAATCATGTTTTGAGGATATCGGTTGAACGGATATCATGGGCACCTCCAACGTGTGGCTTTTGCCATTGTATCGCATTTGATTTGCGATGCAACTGCGAGTTGCCTGTTTTTCATACATTCACAAAGAAAATGTATGCTATGGGTATGGTTGCACCAGTGCAGAATCGAGGAAGGCGTCTATTTCCTGCATCAGACTCGGCTGTAGGGCATGAATCCTGAAACGATCGATTGAAGCATAATAACGCTGCTTCACCTCATAGGGAATCTGGGTTTCGTAGGCGTCATAGAGCGCTCGATACTCCTTATTCACCTGCTCCACGTACGTAACAGCCTCATCGGTGCGAAAGAGATTGTTGTGGCCGTTGCGCCCTTCACGGGTTGCCGTGATGTACCTGACGTATGGATTGGATATCTCGTCCTTGAAAGCGATGATGGCACTGCCATCGTAGGGAACCAACTCATCCTCGATGCCATGGATGATGAGCACCGGTATGTTCGCGGTGTTGATGGCCGACACTGCATCAAAGGAAGCCGCCTTGCCGAACAGCATGCGCTGATAGAACCAGAGAAAGGGGTATTGGATGTATGCCGAAATTCCCATCATCTGTTTTGCTTGTTCAATAATGATGTCCATCGCCGAGTTGGCTCCGGAGACACTGACAATCGCCTTGATGTCGTGATCATACGAAAGTACGGCAGCAACGGCATAGCCGCCCCAGCTGTGGCCGAAGAGCAAACGGGGCAGCGAAGCGAGGCTTTGTTGGCTTTCAAGGTAAGCGAGGGCGGCATGCAGGTCCAAGATCGATTGGGGAAAGCCCCTTGTGCTCGAGCCTTCGCTGTCATAGCTGCCGGTGCAGTCGTAGGCGAATACCAAAAAACCTGAATCGACAAAGTGCCTGATCTGGCTCAGGTAGCTGTCCGCTCCTCCTCCAAGCCCGTGGGCTACAACCATTAAGGCACGAGCGCTCCGATCTCCATAGAAATAGCCTTGCAGTGTGTTCTTCCCTGATGTGAAGTGTACGATCGAACGAGGATAGTCATGTTCGATATCGATATACCGCAGGTTGGCATGAATTGTCTCATCAGGTCGGTCGTGGCGGGGAAATTGTGCATCGTAGACGAATTTTGTAATACCGAGGCAGATGAGTATGAAAATCAGTACCCCCAGACCGAGAACGATGGGCCAGCGTCGTTTTTTACTAATTTTATGCTTGTTTCTCGTCGCCATTGCAATCCTCTTCTTCTTAACACTACGTCGAACAGAACTTCAATGCAAGGGAGTACAACTCGTTCGCTTCACCCAAGAGCAGCTATCTGAGAAAGTGTATGTTTCCAGGCTAACTGTCAGTAAGTGGGAAACAGGACGGGGAGTTCCGAACCTTGGTTCACTGCAGCAGTTGGTCACCCTGTTCTCCCTTTCACTTGATGATCTGCTCAGCACCAACGAACTGGTCTCGCTTGCCCGCTCGGAAGTGGAGCACACTGCAGGCCAAGGCCGAATTCTATTGTTCGGCATCCTCGACTTTTTAGTGGGGCTGCTGTTGTTCCTGCCCCTTTTTACCAATGGAACCGGCGGCTCGGTTGCCTTGTTCTCCTTCTCCCCGATCGCCTCGTTCCTGCAGCCCTTACTTGTAGCGATGGTCGCATTACTTGCCTTGATTGGGGTTTTCGAGCTGGCTGTACAGTAGCATCTTACCCTGCTCTGGTGTACAAAAGTTCGAATTTTCTCGCTCGTACCCAGCTTGTTGTTGCTGCTATGCACACTAGACGGTGGAGGTATGAACATGAAACGCGACGTACAGCGGGCACTTTTTCTCATGGTGCTGTTTTTACTGCTGGTTTTTCTGCTGTTGGTGGTGGATGTGCAGCCGATAGGACCCGAAGGGGCATCGGTGGGGCAGGGTATGAGAAAAACCAATGTTCTCCTGACGCTCTTTTTGGTATGCACGTCCTTGATTCAAGCAACTTCTCTGATGATACCGCAATCGAAGGTAAATGCCTTCGATCCATTGGCCATGCATCCCTACTCAGAATCGCTGGACACCGTGGGGACGCTGTTCGAGGTGGCTTCGGTCCTTGCCCCTGCACTGCTGCTCGCAGAGTCAACAAGCGAATATATGACCATCGGTGTCATGTATGCAGAGACGATGCTGGCCGCCTATGGATTGAAGGAGCTTGGGAAAATGTACGTGCCCCGCCCTCGGTCTTTGCCGCCTGCCATCCCGATTCCAGCTGGAAGGTACCGATGGCTGTAGTTTCCTACTCCCTTGCCACGGCGACTGCTCTGCTCAGGGTTGCAAGTGGCAGTCACTTCATGACCGATGTCCTTGCAGGCGCCTTGATCGGGACTGCTTTGGGTATTGGAATTCCCTTTCTACATGCAACGATAGGGAAGCAGGACCTTGAAGCCTCGTTTTCTCCGTATTCATTGGTATTCAGAATTACACGGTAAAAAGTTGCTTGATTTCACTTTACTACCGATATCTTGGCTCCACCCTTGCCGCTTCGCTTGACCTCATACATCGCAGCATCGGCAGACCGCAACAAAGTCTCACTATCCAAGCCGTCATCGGGATAGATGGCAACACCAATGGAGGCATTGACCGAACAGGGAAGAGTGCCGATGTCTATGTTTTCCTGCAGCACTGAATGCACTCTCTTCGCAAATTGCTCTACCTTGGTATGGCTCTCAAAGTTGGATGTGATCACTGCAAATTCGTCACCGCCCAGGCGGGCGACGAAATCTGTTTCACGAATGCAGCGAGACAGTCGATTGCCTACCTCCACCAGGACTTTGTCCCCAAGTTGGTGACCGTGAGTATCGTTGATGGTCTTGAAGCCGTCCAAATCGATGTAGAGAACTGCGAACTTTTGCATGTCTTGAGTGTGCTCGACAATGTGTTCCAACCGCTCAAAGAAAAATCTTCGGTTGGGGAGTCCTGTCAACATGTCATAGTTTGCATGCTTTTCCATCTGCAGGGCAGCTTCGTACAGCCGTCCTGTTTCTTTCTGGATTTTCATGTTTTCAATCTCCAGAGCATGCATGGTCAAGAACTTTCTCATCGAGTAGAAAACGGTTCCGTACGCAACTAGGGACAGACCGACCAAGAAGAGTAGCGGCCATTTGTTGGTTGCCAGCGTATCTATAATATTATCTGTGACATAGAAGTAATAGGAAAGATTCAGAAAAATACTGATGACCAAAGCAGAGAAAATCGGCCAGTTGTCGACGATCGATTGATACATGGGTTGCAAAAACCTATGAAAGAGGAGAATTACAATAAGATAAAGTACCAATCGAATCAAGGTGTTGGCATAGTGGGGATGGGGGAGGAGTCTTCCCAGAACAAAGCTGAGGAAAATTATCATCATCGCGATGTTGATACTGGTAAGAAATGTAAAGCTCCATTGCATGAGACTCTGCCTTGTCAGAGGTTTCATGGCCAGTCCGACTACAATGAATAAGAGTACGGTAAAACGGGAGAGAGATGTCAGGTCCCCGTAGAGGTAGAACCAGAGTGTACTGGTCATGTTGATTACAAACACAAAGATTGCGACAACGATGGTAGTCTTCCGGCCGAATCTGCCCTTTGTCAAGGTGAAGAGAAGCAGTACATACATCACAGCGGAGACACTGCCCCGCAGCAGATTGCTGATTAGCTCATCCATGGCAGATTATCCTTTGCAAGCAGAGAAGGGAGCAGAGGGCATAGTCATCACCGAACGCAGATTTCAACATTGGCAGTCCTTGCGGCAGCAGGTTTCTTAGTGATTATTCCATGAAAAGTGTACTCAAACACCGGCACATCTGCAAGCAATTACGTGTTGCCGTGCTCCTGAGTGTCAGTAATGTCCCATTGATTAGGAGCTTTTACGGACAATGAGATTGTTCTTGATGTAGATTATTTTCGTTTCCTGCTCGGGGTTCTCGATGAGCTTCTCAAGTTCTTGTATCGCTGTTCGTCCGATTTCCTTTCGGTTGACCCGAACAGTCGTCAGGGCCGGCCTCACGGCGGTCGAACTGATGATGTCATCGTAGCCGACGACGGCGACATCCTCGGGTACGCGAAGACCTGCGTCCTGCAGCGCATGGATGGCTCCGATGGCAAGAGAATCCGAAACAGCAAAGATTGCCGATGGCAGGTCACCTGTTGCAATCAACTGTTTTACCGCCTCATACCCTGCCGCCGATTTGACCCCGACGACCACCATGGGAGATCCTATTCGGGGGATGTCGTCATACCCATACTTTTTCAGGTAGTAATCACTGCTGAGCGAGAAACCTCCTTCAAGGTCGAAAAGGGGGAGCTTGTCGTTGGAATATACTGGCAGGCCTGCATCCCTGTGTGCATCAATATATGCAAAGTATCGGAGAAGATAACTGGTGTGACTCAGGCGGTCGGTAAGGAATCCTATTCGAAAATGGCCCTTGTCTTTCATGAGATGCTGCATCAATTGGTATGCCCCACCGTAGTTGTCATCCATGATAAACGTGTTGTTCTCTGTATTGAGGACATCGTTGATGAGCACCTGGGGTATACCGCGTTTTTTAAACTCTTGCACTGCCTTGGCCGGTGCGAAGGAAGATAGAACGACTCCTTCTATGCAATCCTGCATGAAAGGTTCCTCAAACACATAATCACTTCCTTTATTGGCGGCGAGGATGATGTGGTAATTGTCTTTTCTTGCCTGTTCGAGCGCGCCATCGAGTACCGGTCCGAAGAAGGGGTGGCCGAAGGAAGGATGATCCTTGTTCAAGAGACAGAAACCGATGATTCCTGACTTTTTCCTGGCAAATGCACTGGCCAATGTGTTGGGCTTGTAGTTGTGTGCTTTTGCGATCTCTCGGATTAATGCCTTGGTTTCTTCTTTGACGAGGGGGGAGTCGGCCAGCGCGCGTGAAGCGGTTGTCTTGGAGACTTTTGCAAGGGCTGCGATGTCGTCCAACTTCATCATCTTTTCACCTCACTTTACAAATCTTTTTGTTGACAACCCACGAAAACAGTGTTGTTATCATTAAGTATATAGCTACGTTATGCACAAATGCAACCGGTTTCATTTAGACAAATTGTTGTATGTGCACAAATGAAACCGGTTGCATTACTAAAAAAGTGCTGATAAAGAGAGGCTTGTGACAAGAATGACCGTACCCATGGTAACCGCACATTCGGGGTGTGAAGGAACACAAAGGGATTCAATGGAATCTGTACGGAGGGCCATCGAACTCGGCGCCGATGCAGTGGAAGTGGATGTTCGGATGGACCCTGCCGGGGTGCTTCGAATATCCCATGACAAGAGGCTTTCGGTATCGGAGTATGCTGCTTACCAATCGCTTGAGAGTGTTTTTGCACTGCTTGGTCCGACATCACTTTCGATCAACTGTGATGTCAAGGAGCGTGAGCATCTGTATGAGTTGCTCGGCCTTGCCAAGCGGTATGGCTTTGACAAGAGCCGTCTTATTCTTTCGGGTTCCGTTTCCCCCGAACAAGTATCCTATGACCCCGGTATTGCGGACCGGGCGACCTTGTTTATGAACATCGAGGAACTTTTCAAGTACCTGTACTTGCATAAAGGACCTTTCTCGATGGGAGACTTCAGCAGATTAATGACAGACCCATGGGCTTTCACCCGCACCTACATGAAGCATTTTGAGGATCATGTGCCATCTGTCGTCGAGCTCGCTCTTCATCTCGGGATCAAGGTGATTAACTTCCCGTATCACAATTTGGGCAAGGAGCACTTCACAGCACTCCAGGCTGCGGGTCTCTCCGTTTCCGTTTGGACCGTCGATGACCGTGATGCATTGGACCGAATGCTTTCTTTTTCTATGTCCAATCTTGAAAACGTTACCACCCGCCAAGTAAGCATGGCACAGAGCTTGCTTCAAACCCGTCAGACGGTAGTATCTCAACCGTTTTAGCATAGCACAAAGGAGAACTTGGATGTCGTCATTATCTTTTTTGAGCCCTCGACACATTTCCAACACCTTGGGTAGAAAAAAATTCTGGGAAGTAATTCTGCTGTTTTCATTTTTGCTGGTGTTTTACGGCCCGTTGCTCTACACCCTGGTTCTTGCATTCGCAGGTCAATACACGTATCCAGATGTTCTTCCCAGGACTTGGAGTCTTCAGTGGTGGCAGTATGTCCTCAAACAACCGGCCTTGGTTAAATCGATGCTCTATTCGTTCCAGTTTGCCATTTGCTCGGTGATTCTGTCTCTGTTGGTATGTCTGCCGGCCGCCTATGTACTGGCACGGTACAAATTCACCGGCAGAAGGCTGATTATGTTCACGTTTCTGATAGGCAATGCATTCCCAAAAATCGGTATGTATACATCGATGGGCATCATTTACTACAAGGTTGGGCTTATGGGCTCTTTCATGGGTGTTCTGCTCATCCATATGCTCGGAAGCATGATGCAAATGATTTGGCTGCCTGCCGGAGCCTTTCGCAGCGTACCTGTGCAACAGGAGGAGGCAGCCAGGGATGTAGGGGCGGGACCGCTGAGGACCTTCTTCTATGTCACCCTGCCGATGGCCTGGCCCGGTATTGCTGTTGCCTGCATGTTTGCCTTCATTGGCTCTTTAGGCGAGAGCGTTGGAACACTGATGGTAGGACTGCCAACCTACCGAACCATGATGGTTGAAATGTATGGAGTCATCCTTGATTATCCGGCAACCGCCGGGGCGGTATTCTCCATTTTGCTGATTCTACCCAATCTGCTCCTGATTCTTGTCATGAGGAAGTACATTGGGGCGGAGACTATGTCAAAAGGTTACAAAATGGGCTGAACGCCCCTCAAGGACGGGACGTTACGTACAGGAGGTATGTAGATGAACGAAACCATAAAGCTTGAAATCCGGAATATGACAAAGCTATATAAAAATGGCGATGGCGTTAGAAATATCAATTTAAAGGTCAGGCAAGGTGAGTTGATGACGTTGTTGGGACCGTCGGGTTGCGGAAAGACCACCATTCTCCGAACCATCGGAGGCTTTCTCGAGTGCAATGCCGGAGCCATACTTATCGATGGCGAGAATATCGCCGACCTCCCACCTGAGAAAAGGCCTACCGCGATGGTATTCCAAAGCTACAACCTTTGGCCGCATATGACGGTTTTTGACAACCTTGCATTCGGTTTGAAGCTGAGAAAGGTCCCCAAGGCAGAAATTGCCGATCGCATATTGGATGTATTGAACCTGGTCAAAATGCCTGGCACGGAGAAAAAGTACCCCAACCAGATGTCCGGAGGGCAGCAGCAACGTATCGCCATCGCACGCTCCTTGCTTCTCAAGCCAGAGGTTCTCCTTCTGGATGAGCCGTTCTCAGCCTTGGATGCAAAGATCCGTATGCAGATGCGGGAGGAACTGAGAAAAATCCAGACTGACCTCGACATAACAGTCGTGTTTGTAACGCACGACCAAGAAGAAGCTATGGCTTTATCTGACAGCACCGTTGTCATGAACAAGGGAAGCATCGAGCAGATTGGCTCTCCCTATGAGGTATATCACCATCCTGCGAGTCGCTATGTTGCCGATTTCATCGGAGAAATGAATTTCATTGAAACCCAAGCCGGAGTACATACTGCCGTACGCCCTGAGAACATCAGGGTTGAGAAGGGTGATGGCGGTGATTTGGAAGGACAGGTTCGCAATATCATGATGCTCGGACATTACACCGAGATGGTGGTCCAGACCCGGTTCGGTATTGTGAAGGCGTTCTTGTCCGGAAGTGAAGCAGACAATTTCAAGCGGGGAGATCAGGTAGCTCTGTATTTCAGCGATTCAAGACAGTTTAGTGAATAGAGAACTATGCAAAGCAGAAAGCTTTGCTGAAGACAATAGGAGGTCTTTATGAAAAAGGTACTAGCAATTCTCTTGGTACTGGGCATGGTGCTGGCCGTGCTGCCGGCAGGAGGAAGCCGGGAGCCGCAGGCAGCATCCGATGCAACCGGGAAGCCTTCGGTGACGGTATGGACCGATGGCAGTCAGAACGTGTCCGATTTGTTTACGGCATTAATCGATGCATACAACGCCAGACCTGAATCGACATCGCATGTCAACTTGCAGTTCATCCTTTCAGGAACAGGTGATGAAGGATTCAATGCACGTATTGCGGCGGCATATCAAACGCAGCAGAAGAATGCAGGAATCGACATTCTCGCCAACAACACCTCGACCCTGGCAGCCCTCGCTGACATTGCAGGGAGCGAGGACATTTTCCTGGACCTGGACTACTCCAAGCTCAAGAACTGGAAGCATGTCACCATGAAGCCGACCGAGCTGCAAACCAAGCTGGTTCCCTACCGTGGAACCACCGTCGTATTCGCTTATGATTCAAAACGGCTTCCCGCTCCTCCCACCACGTGGGCTGAGTTGACCCAATGGATCAAAGCAAATCCCGGCAGGTTCGCTTATTCTTCCTCTGGTGGAGCCTATTCCGCATTTGTCAGGACTGCAACCTATCATTTGATCGCAGACAAGAGCGCACGTCTCTCCAATGATGAGAAGTGGGCCGAGCAGTGGGACCCCGGTTTTGCCTGGCTGAAGGAGATCCATCCGTACCTCTATAAGTCCGGTGGTTCGGTTGTGTACCCCAACAAGAACCAAGGTTCGTTGGACTTGCTCATCAACAGTGAAGTTGACATGATTCCCGCTTGGGCAGATCAAGTACTCAGCAACATGGCCAATGGCACCCTGCCTCCGACAACAAAGATGACCCAGATGACCGACGATGCCCTTTCGGGCACCGATGTATCGCTGAGCATCGCTTCCATGGCACAGAATCCTGAAGCGTGCTATGACTTCATCGACTTCGTCATCAGCCCTGCCGGGCAGAAGATTTGTCTGGAAGTCATGTTTGCCGTACCCGTCATCGAATCGTCCTTGATTGAATCGGACATGAAGGGTGCAGTATCGGAATTGGATCCGTCCAACTTCGCAATTCTTTCCATCGGTGAGTTGGGAGACAAGCACACCCAGCGTTGGGAACGAGAGATTGCGACGCTTCGCTAATCGGTCCAGCTTGTAATGTATAGCGAGGGAGGGTGGTTCCAAACGCCCTCCCCTCTGGAAGGGAGTTACTACCATGAGAACCAAGGGTGCCGTAAAGAAGAATTTGATAGTACTGGCGATGTTGGCTCCGGCATTGCTGATCACCATCGGCATTGTCATTTTCCCAATTGTCAACACAGTCATCAACAGCTTTCTTGATGAATCAGGAAATCCGACGCTTGCCCACTACATCTATTTGTTCACCGATGAGTTGGCGATGGCCCATATTGTGTACACGCTCTGGGTAGCCTCTCTGACAGTCGTTATATCCATGGTTTTTGCTTATCTGTTGGCATTGTATCTTAGATTCTCGGATACCAGGATCAGCAAGACCATAGGTACGTTGTACCTGCTGCCGCGGTTCATTCCCAACTTGGTAACCATCTATGCGGTGATGACGATCGTACGGGACTCGGGTTTGATCAACCGAATTTTTATGGAATTCGGTGTTAACTTCAAACCTGGTCTCCTGTTCAATTCCAAGGGTGTAATCATGATGAATGTCATCTTCAATATTCCCTTTGCAACCATGATCATCGTTGCCGCTCTTTCTGGAATTTCAGAGTCGATTGTTGAGAGTGCCAGGGATGTCGGTGCCGGTAGATTCAGAGTCTTTTTCCAGATGGTGCTCCCGCTCTCCTTCAAGGATGTCATGATCGCCATGGTGTTCATTTTCATGAGCAACATCAGCTCTTTCACCACTCCGTACTTGATCGGGCGCAACCACCCGCTGCTCTTGGGTGTGTATTTGCGCAAGACCTTTGCCAATCGTGAATACAATCTTGCAGCCGCAATTTCTGTGGTGATATTCCTCTTCAGCTCAATCTCAGCCTTTGTGTACCTATACACCAACCTCAAGGAGAAGGATTGGGAGGCGAGGGCTCCTCAGTAGATTGACGCATGGTTGTGCCATATGTGTATACCATGTGCTATAGTAGCTGCATGAACTCATCCCACGATAGGGCAGGTTTACCATGCGAATAATTCTCATCGGATACGGCTGGCGCAGTCTCTTCTTTTATCGGATCATCAAGGCACTTCCCAGGAAGTTTTCGCTGGTAACGTGGGTGTTGCGTACCCAAGAGCGGGCCCAGGAAGTACAGAAGCTCTACGGGGTGCAGACATGCTCGGATGTACAAGAGGCTCTCCGTCTTGCCCATGACCTGGTAATCCTCAGTGTTCCGTCCTCCAGCATGGAGGCCCTTCTTTCAGTGCTCATAGACTGTGATGAAACTGTCTTGTGCGAGACCGGTTTCACCTCGCTCGCGCTTGAGACTCTGAATACCATCTATGCAAGATATCGTGCTTCCAACAGCAGGATTTTTGTTGCCGAACAGTATTGGCGTCAACCGTATTACCACACCTGTCATGAGCTTTCGACTCTCTTGGGGCCGGTGACTGAGGTACGTTGTGCCAGTCTTCACGATCACCATGGAACCAGCATCATCCGGCATTTTCTGGATGAGAAGGGGGCAAACTGCACCATTACCGCGGTCAACAGGCCCAGTTGGGTTGTTAAGACCGGAGCTCGTGACAGCATCGACACCGAGGGTGTACGTGTACAGAGCAAGCGGACCACTGCTGTATTGGCATTCGAGGATGGAAAGACCGGCTATTTCGACTTCTCCGATATCCAGTACCATAGCTCGATACGAAGCAGTCACTTCAGCCTTTTCGGAGAACGAGGGGAGATCGCCGACTATGAGGTGAGGTGTCTCAATAGTGAGAATGAAGGAATTCTGCAAACCATCCAGCGAATCGAGGACGGTGGGCTTACCAACAACCCACGATCGCTTCGAGCCTTGACGTTTGGCCCTGCCTCTTGTTTCAAGAATCCCTATTGGCCTCTTGGCTTCAATGACGATGAAATTGCCATTGCCCTATGCATGGAGGATGCGTGCAAAGGGAGGGGATATGGTTTGCATGAGGCTCTGCAGGACTCCTACCTCGCCCAATGCATACACAGAAGCTGCAGCGAAGGAAGACCCATGGAAACACAGACGCAAATCTGGGCTGACGCATTTTCTTCTCTATAAAAGAGTCATGCGATGCAATCGGTAATAGACTATCTTAAGAATGAGGTAACAAAGCAAACGATCATCCGAATGATCGGGGAGAATCTGCACCTGTACCAGGGAATCAACACCGAAGAGAAGATACAGAGCCTGACCGGATCCTTGTACAATTATCTGGTGATGGAGTGCGTGCAGAACAATCAGTACATCTCGCTTTCCAAGCAAACCATCGAGGCACTCAATGCCTTGTATCGTAAGCTTGTGCTGCACCTGCGCAGGATTACAGCCGCTGCTGATGTTTCTCTAGTAGAACACGTTGTAGCGCAGCATAGGGTGCAGCTCATCGAAATATTGAGGAGCAATACCTACAACAAACAGGAAGAGCAGTTGTTCATTCCTTGTGCAGAGTACACCGGGCTTTTCCAATACCAATTGTTGCACTTGGATGAAGGTGTCCTGAAGCAACCTATTCTGGATGTTGGCTGTGGGAGAAAGCATCAATTGCTTTCGTATCTGATGGAGAAAGGCTATTCGGATCTCTACGGACTTGACCAATATCAGAGCGACGAGACGGGTATTCTCTGCGGCAACTGGTTTGAATATCACTTCCTTCCCTCAAGCTGGGGGACCATCCTGGCGCATATGTCGTTTTCCAATCACTTTAGGAGAAGCCTCATCACTGGAGAACCGGAGGGGGGGCTCTATCGAAGGAAGTATCAGGAGATTCTGGATTCCTTGGCTGTAGGAGGGTGTTTCATCTATACTCCGGCCGTCAGAACCATAGAAGCAACGCTTGATGCGTCAAAGTTTTCAATAATCTATTTCCCCAATCATGAGGATAGGAATCTTGATTCCGTCTGTATACGGAAGCGGTATGTATAGCTACAGTATGCGCTTAGCGATAAGACTACCAGGGGACAGCAAGTTGCGTATGATTACTTCTCAGATCAATTTCGGGTATTCATGGAAGTGCGGTAGATGATGAATCGATTGACGCAGTACTCGGTGACCAGGTTGACCACCATGGTCCCTCCCAGTACGAGATAGTCGGAGATTCCCATCTGTACCAATGCATCCCCCCACCAGGTGGAAAGCGGGGTGAAGATGGCATAATAGATGCCCAGTTGCATCATGGCCTTGGGTATGTTGTTTGCACTCTTGAAGGTGAAGCGTCGGTTTACCGTAAAGTTATAGACGACGCTGGCAATGAGGGCGGTAAGGTAGCTGGGCCAATAGGGAAGATGAAAGAGTTCCTCGAGTATCGTAAAGACAAGTACTTGAATGATCCCTGCACTGATGGAAAAGAGGACAAACTTACCGATTTGGACAAGATTTTCCTGTTTGCTCAACGCCGCTGTCTCTTTGTTTTCCATGGGGGCCCTCTATCTGATGGGATTCAGTATATCCTGTTTGATCCCTGGGTCAACAAGACAAAAGAAAAAACCGCAGCAGTACGATGTGCCCTGCGGTTTGTCCATTCACAGCGCTCTGGTTCAATCGGAGGCGTAGTTGTCGAAATATCCTTGGATGTGGATGATCGGCGTACCTTTGTCGCCACTACCGCTCATCAAGTCGCACAAGGTTCCAAGCAGGTCGGTGAGCTGTCTCGGGGTTGTTCCCAGCGATGCATTCTGGCCAAGCAGGTTGGTTCCTTTTTGCGAGATTTTCTGCTTGAGTTGGCGCTGGGCCTCCTCTTGCGATAATCCGACAAGTTCGTTGTCGGCGATGTA
>Ga0075012_10003667_pt1 | contig 14495 bp, 9 predicted proteins | sample All_14_2_FD_71474 | JGI IMG/M metagenome (GOLD analysis project Ga0075012, IMG submission 71474) | Freshwater microbial communities in response to fracking from Pennsylvania, USA - Allegheny Zone_MetaG_DW_15 | ecosystem: Environmental > Aquatic > Deep subsurface > Groundwater > Drilled... | reverse complement strand
TCGGTGTGGGCCGCCTGGATGATTTGCGTGGCTTCAGCAACCGCCGTTTCAAAACCGAAACTGCGGCCCACAAAGTGCAGGTCGTTGTCGATTGTTTTCGGGATGCCGATCACGCTGACTGCGAGCTTGCGCCGCTTGCACTCCTCGGCAATATCGCGAGCGCAACGCAGCGAGCCGTCCCCGCCGACACAAAACAACAAGTTGATGTTCATGCGCGCGAGCGTGTCCACGATTTCACCGGTGTCCTGCTGGCCGCGCGACGAGCCCAGCATGGTTCCGCCTTGCTCGTGGATCGTGTCGACATTGTCGGTGTCCAGCATGAAGGGCTTGTGGCCAAAGCGCGGAATCAGTCCTGCGTAGCCATAGCGGATGCCGTAGATGGTCTTGATCCCGTAGTCAAACATGAGGATCTCGACCAACCCTTTGATGACATGGTTCAGACCCGGACAAAGGCCGCCCGCAGTCACGATGCCGACACGGCTCCAAGAGGGGTCGTGAAAAATCTTGTGGTGGGGCCCGGCGCGCTCGAACGACGGCGTCAGCCCGAGGCGCTCGGTCGCGAGCTGGAGATGCTTGACGTTCTCGGTGACCAAAATACGCTCTTCCCCGTCGATAAAGTCACGATTGCGGATGGGGGACTCAATTTTACATTCGCCCAACGTCTCCACGTTCAGCGTGAACTCAGTTGGGTTTGACAGGATTTTGTCGATGATCGTCATGCTTCGCCGCCTTTTCGTTAATGAACCGAAGGAGTATACGGCGATTTTCTAATGAGGTCAATTGACATGCCGGTGTTTTTTTGGTTTACTGTTCAAACATTTTTCGCGTCATTGGACCATAGCTCAGTCGGTAGAGCACGACACTTTTAATGTTGGGGTCGTGGGTTCGAATCCCACTGGTCCAACCATCTTACGGTTGATAAAAAACCGCGAAAAAATTGGGCTTTTCGCGGTTTTTTGTTTTCCTTAACTACGGCTCAGAGGTGGCTTTGCGGAGAGCTCGGTGCGCCCCGGGCTCCCTATGGCGCAACCAGCCAAGCGCGCGCCTTCGCAGCGTCATCCGGATAAAAGAAGCGGACTTCACCCCTGCGGCTGCCGGCACCCAGAAAGACCAGTGTCGGTTCTTCCCAGCGTGCCTCTCCAACAGCGGCGATCTTGGCGATGTGATCCCCGTACTGCGAGAAGAAGTCCAAGTCACCCCAGTTGTCCCCCTTCTTCCACCCCAAGAAGTCGTCTTGCAAGATGAACAGGACCTTCAAGTCTTTTGCGCCGCTGTCGATTTCGCGTCGCGCCAACTCCTCAACCTTGCTGACGGTCGCCTTGTTCAGCACGCCGCCAATGCGCAGCACATAGGTGTTGTCACCCTCCCGCTTCAGAATGGCGGTCACGGTAGGCTTGGGCTCTTCTTTTCCGAAAATCTTTTTAAGTAACTTCATGAATGACCTTCCTGCTTGCCTGAACGGGCAAGCACTCGCTTTTGATACGACACCAGCGCTCGGCCGCTGAGGCCGGCCTGACGTCACGTTTTGACAGTGAAAGGATGCAACAAAAGGGTGAGGGGTGTCAAGCGCAGCAGGAGACGGAGCCGATCGCACCCTAAACGGACGAGCCTGCCTGTGAACCCGACCTCAGCATTCAAAGTAAGAAACGGCGCCGTTTTAGCCGGGATGCTTGCGCGTCGCATCAATCGGAGGTTCCTGCGCAGGTGTAGCGTATTTTCCGTCGCAGCGTGGCAGATAGATTTGGAAAACGGAGCCTTTGCCCGGTTCGCTGTCCACGCGGATGGTTCCGCCGCTCTGCTTGACGATGCCGTAGACGGAGGCAAGGCCCAGGCCGGTGCCTTGCCCGAGAGGCTTGGTTGTGAAAAAGGGCTCAAACACCCGGTCGCGGATATCCGGCGGCATGCCTTGCCCGTCATCGCAGATGGCAAGCTTGACGTACGCGCCGGGGGCAATGCCTGCCAGCTGAAGGGTTTCGCCCTGCGCGATTTCGACGTTTGCGGTTTCGATGACGATATGGCCAGACTTGTCGACGGCGTCCCGCGCGTTGAGACAAAGGTTGATTACGACCTGGTCGAACTGGCCAGGATCCATCATCACGGTGCCGAGGTTCGGCCCCGGCCTCCATTCCAGATGGATGTCCTCTCCGATGAGTCGGCGAAGCATGTCGAACATGTTCATGACCGCCAGGTTGATATTGAGCAACATGGGGGCCACGGCCTGCTTCCGCGCAAAGGTGAGAAGCTGGCGGGTCAGATTGGCCGAACGCAGGGCAGACTTGTGGATTTCGATGAGGTCGTCATGCAACGGCTGGCCGCTGGACACCTGCTCAAGGGCAAGCTCTGTGTAGCCGAGTATCGCCTGAAGCATGTTGTTGAAGTCGTGTGCGACGCCGCCGGCGAGGCGGCCGATGGACTCGAGCTTCTGGGCCTGTGCCAGTTGCTCCTGCAGGGCCGCCTTCTCGTCCTCGGCACGCATGCGGTCGGTGATGTCGATCGTGTAGCCGGCCAGAAGGGTTTTGCCTTCCTTGACAATCGGGAATTTGATCGTGGTGTAATGGCGGCCGTTCAGCTCCTCCTCCAGTTTCAGCACCTCGCCTTTGGAAACAACGGCCCGGTCGTCGGCTGACATCTTCGCCGCGAACTCGGGAGAGAACAACTCTTCCATCGTCTTGCCCAGCATTTCTGATCCTGGAATACCGATCATCTGTTTAAAATTCTCGCTGGCCATCAGCACCCGGCTCTCAGTGTCCGTGACCTCCTTAATAAAGATGTAGATGGGGGAGTGGCGCATGAACTGCAGGAACAGCTCTTGGTTGTCCCGCAGCGCCATCTCGGTTTTCTTTAGCGCCGCAAGGCTTTGCCGGAGATCATCTAAAGCCGTTCGCAGCTCGGCCGTCTTGGCGCGGACGCGCCGGCCGAGAATAAAGTTCACGGCTGCGAGCGCCAAGATAACGATGACGACACCGAGCAACCAAGGACCTGATTGCCTGAGGAGTTGCTTGAGCTGAAGAGGTGCTCCCATCCACTTGCGTTCGATCGCGCGATATTCGCGCCTTGAGATTTTGGAGAACCCCTCTTGCACCAGATGCAGCAGATCGGGGCGGTTCTTCAGCACGGCACGGTGAAACTCTCCCGTGTACAGAACGACCGATTGGCGGAACTGGTCCGAAACGCCGTGCTTGTACAGGTAGTACTCGGCCGCGGGCTGGTCGACGGAAAAGACTTTGATTTCCTGATTCTTCGCGGCCAGAATGAGAGCTTCGTAGCTGGGATAGTCCTTCAGGCTGTCGATGCCCCGTTTTGTCAGATAGTCGGTGACGGCATCGCCGGCTTTGACGCCGATGGTGAAGCCTTTCAGTGACGAAATGTCGACGATGCCCCCGAGGGATTTATGTGCGTAGACGGGCACCTCGATTTGCGCGTAGGCTGGGGCGAAGTCATAAAGCTTGGCGCGCTCCTCAGTGAAAAAGATCGTGTCAATGACGTCCGCACGGCCCTCCCTCATGAACCGCTGAGCCTCGGCCCAGTCCATGGCCTGCAAGTCAACCTTGACGCCGGTCTTCTGTTCCCACAGCGCCCACTGATCCGGCAGGATGCCTCGGAGCTTTCCGCTCGCGTCACGGAAGATATAGGGCGGATAGTTGTCGTCGCTGACGACGCCGAGCGTCGCGAAGTCGGCCGGCTTCTCTGCGCGCGCCAGGCCCGAAAAGCCAGACGCGGCGAGCAGGAGAGAAACCGCCAGAATTTGCACCCGACGGTGTGCCGGTTGAAGACTAAACCGTGTCATAGGATTCTCAGCCAGACTGGCGGATTGACCCTGAAAAGGGGAGGCAATCAAACGGTTGCGATTTTAGGAATCTCGAATTCTTTGCGATTTGCGTCTTTCAACAGCGCGTTAGCGGCCTCTGCACGGTCGCCGACGTGCTGCTCCTTTTGAGGATCGAAGGTGAGCACCGGCCCGACGGTGTAGAGGCTGCCTTCTTCGGGAATGCCGGCACCCGTGCGCATGATTTCATGAAGCTTCATAAAGTGCTCGCTGGCGTCAGCGTTGTCGCCGAACTTGCCGGCCTTCGCATTGAACGGCAGCTTTTCGCCCAGCCGATAGGAGTTGTTCATCAAGTGCCCGAGGACACAAGCGTTGTGCGCGTCGGCGGCATTTCCATTCGCCAGCTTAGGGTCGTTCGCGCGGACCGCAGCAATGAAGCTACCGAAGTTTCCGCCGGGAGTCACGTTGCCCGCGTCGACCTTGACGGGTTCTCCCGCGCGGCTCCCTCTGGGATAGTACTTGTCGCGAATGATGCGGCCGCCATCCTCGAAGTAGTACTCGTTTTCAACCTGCGTCTCGTAGCCCTCATATTTCACGTTGCGCACATTAAAGAAGACCTGCTGGCCGTTCGGGTATTCGGCCGTCGCAAACAGAGTGTTGGGGGTCACGCCTTGGTCCTTCCATTGAAACCGCCCGCCGATCGCCATCGTCTTGACGGGGTGCGTCTGGTCGTCGTCAAGCGCCCAGCGAGCCACATCGAGCTGGTGTGTTCCCTGGTTGTTGAGATCTCCGTTGCCCGTTTCCCAGAACCAGTGCCAGTTGTAGTGGACGAGGTTACGATGAAAGGCGGGAATGTCAGCCGGCCCTTTCCACAGGCTCCAGTCCAGATGTTGCGGCGGCGACTCTTCAGGCTTGAACCCAATGCCGCTGCGCGCTTTGCAGCAATAGCCGTAAGCGATTTTCAGCCGGCCAAACTTCCCGGCCTTGATCGCCGCGTGCAGACCGGCAATGCGGGCATTGCTGCGGTTCTGCGTGCCGTGCTGGACCACGACGCCGTACTTCTTTTGCGCCTCAACGACAATGCGCCCCTCGGCCACGTCGTGGCTCATCGGTTTTTCGACGTACACGTGCTTGCCTGCCTGGGCACCCCAGATGGTCATCAAGGCGTGCCAGTGATTGGGCGACGCAATAGAAATGGCATCTACCGTCTTGTCGTCAAGAACGCGGCGCAAGTCTGCAACAGCCTGCGGCTTATGAAGCCCCTTGCCCTTTGTCTCCACATCTTTCAGGCGCTTCGCCAGAACGGTTTGGTCCGGATCGACCAGATAAGCGATCTCGACGTTTTTTTGCTCGAGGTAACCCTGAATGTGCGCAGCTCCACGGCCATTCAGCCCGACAATCGCGATGCGGACTTTCTCGCTGGCCCCCAAAACACGCCCCAACGACGTTGCTCCGCTGAGCAGCACGGCTGAACCCGCGAAGACACCTGGAGTTGACAGCAGGAAACGGCGACGCGTAACTTGGCTCATAAGGACTCCTTTTACAAGTGTCGGCCCAACGTGGCGAACCGACACGGGCGGCTGAGACCGGTTCCTGAAAGCGATTATCCGAACAGGAGCCACCATTCGGGCGGCACAGAGATCGTCCTGCTGGATCCGGTCTGCACCAGCGCAACCGTAGCTTCTAGCCTGCCAAACCGGGACCGCTGAGTCAAGCCCGAGGCGACGAACAAACGCGCTTGTTAGGACAAGGTTGGAGGTGTATTATAAGGCTTGATGTAAAAATTGTTGCGTCACGTCGGGACGACGTGGGACATTTACTTTCAATGAACGGGGGGATGGATGAAGCAGGTTTCGAGGCGTGAGTTCATGCGCGCCAGCGCGGCGTTTGCGGGCGCAATGTCGTTTGCGGGGTGCACCAGTGTGACGATTGCGCGGCCAGCGCAATATCGCAAGACGGGGGACAGGCTGAACATGGCGTTCATCGGCTCCGGGGGACGCGGCGGGGCCAACCTGAAAGAGTTCTACGACCTCGGCGAGCAGATTGTTGCGCTGTGTGATGTTGACAGCGGACGCCTCGCACATTCCGCAAACGTCGTGAAGGAGCGCTGCCCGGAAGCGCGGAAATATCAGGATTTTCGCGAGCTGTTGTCCCAAGAGAAAGACCTCGACGCGGTCGTGGTTTCCACACCGGACCACATGCACGCGACAGCTGCAATCGCTGCGATGGAAAGGGGCTGCCACGTTTACGTCGAGAAGCCGCTGGTGCGTACGGTGTGGGAGGCTCGCCGGTTTGACAAGGTTGCCAAGGCGTGCGGTGTCATGACGCAGATGGGCAACAACGGCAACGGCTCAGATCATCAGCGCAGAAACATCGAAATCGTTCAGTCAGGCGTTCTTGGCGACATCTCCGCAATCCATGTCTCGACCGACCGACCGATCTGGCCGCAGGGACTCGACCGCCCCGTGGGCGAAGATCCGATTCCGCAGGAGCTGGACTGGAACTGCTGGCTCGGGATCGCGCCCGAGCGGCCTTTTAAGAAAGACGTCTATCACGGCTTCAAATGGCGAGGCTGGTTCGATTTCGGCACGGGCGCGATGGGCGACATCGCCTGCCACAGCATGAGCTTTTTCTTCCGGGCCTTGCAGCTTGGGGAGACGCTGAGCGCGGAAACCGTCAAGACGACGGAGAAATTCAAAGAGACCTATCCGAGTGCGACCACCGTGAAGCTGACGGTCCGCTCGGCAAAGCAGCCGAAGCCCGTGACCCTCTTCTGGTATGACGGCAACACCAAGCCTGCCGACGAGGTGTGCCCGCAAGCGGTGGCGACCTGGGGCAGCATGCCGGGAGGCAGCGTGCTGATCATCGGCGAAAAAGGCATGTTCATGAACGGGGCGGTCTGCATGAAGGGCGAGCCGAAGTTCCGCGGCTATGCGCAGCATGAGGCAACTAAGGACATCCCCATCACGCTGCCGCGCGTCAAGAATCACCACTGGGAGTTTGCCGAATCGATCCGTGGCGGAGCCAAGCCTTTTTCGCATATCGACCACTCTGTTCCGCTGACGGAAGCGGTCTTGCTGGGCTGCATCTCGCAGCAGGTCTCAGGCGAGCTCAAGTGGGATGCTGGGGCCTGCCGCTTCACGAACAGCGCAGAGGGCAACCTGCTGCTCAAGCCGCACATTCGCGACGGCTGGCGGATCGGCTGATGCGTTGCGGGAACGGGATCGGGACGATGAGGCAACTACGCAATAAAATGAGAAAGGATCGAGGATGAACACACGGCGTCAATTTATGAAGGCGGGGCTCGCGTTCGCGGGTCTGGCGGCGTTGCGCGGCAACGCCGGGGCGGTGGCGGGCGCGTCGAAGATTCCGGTCGGGATCCAGCTGTACTCCTTCCGCAAGCAAGGCGAAAAAGATTTTGCTGCGATCATCAAGAAGTCGGCCGAGCTCGGGTTCTCCGGCGTGGAGTTCGCGGGGTACGGGCCTTACGGCGACAAGCCGGCGGAGCTGCGCAAGCTGCTCGACGATGCCGGGCTCAAGGCCTTCGGCACGCATACGGGTTACAATCTGGTCCAGCCGGACCACCTGCAGAAGACCATCGATTTTCACAAAACGATTGGCTGTCCCTACATCATTGTGCCGTGGATCGACCCCAAGCAGCTGGAGTCGAAGGACGGCTGCCTCAAAGTCGCAGAGTTCCTCACGTCCGCACAAACGACGGCGCAGGCCGCGGGGCTCAGCCTGGGCTACCATGCGCATGGCGGCGACTTCAAAAAGATCGACGGCGACCTTACGGCCTGGGAGGTGCTCTTTGACCACACGCCGAAAGCGTTCGTTCACCAAATCGACCTTGGCAACTGCCTGGGCGGCGGGGGTGACCCTTACAAGATGATCGAGCGCTATCCGGGCCGCTCGCTCAGCGTGCACCTGAAAGAGCACGGAGGACCGCAGGGCGCCGTGTTCGGTCAAGGCGTGGTGGACTTCAAGCGGGCCCTGTCGCTCTGCGAGAAGATCGGCGGCACCACCTGCTACATCATCGAGCACGAAAGCGACCCTGAACACGCCTTCGAGTCAGCCAAGAAGTGCCTCGACTACGTCAAGTCGCTCTAGGTGATTCAACGACTCCAAACAGGCAGGCTGGAACCGTGCGGCCCAGCCGGCCTGTGCTTGCCGCTTTAGCGCTCGCTGGTTTTGTCGCTGTCTTTCAGCAGCCGCATGTTGGGCCCGACATAAATCTGGCGCGGCCTCTGCAGTTTGAAGCGGGGGTCTTCGCGAGCCTCTTTCCACTGCGCAATCCAGCCCGGCAGGCGTCCGAGCGCAAACATCACCGTGAACATCTCTTTGGGAATGCCGATAGCGCGGTAGATAATGCCGCTGTAGAAGTCCACATTGGGGTAGAGGTTGCGCGAGATAAAATAGTCGTCGTGCAAGCCGATCTCCTCAAGCTCCAGTGCGATGTCAAGCAGGGGATCATTGACTTTCAGGACTTTAAGAACGCTGTCGCAACACGACTTGATGACCTTCGCGCGCGGGTCGTAAGTCTTGTAGACGCGGTGCCCGAAGCCGTAGAGCAACTCGCGTCCTTTTGATGCCTTAACCGAGTCGACGTACTCGCGCACGCTCTTGCCGCTGTCGCGGATATCCTCCAGCATGTCGATGACCATCTGGTTCGCACCGCCGTGGAGCGGACCCCACAGGGCGCACACGCCGGCTGCCACGGAGGCGTAGAGGTTAACGCGCGCGCTGCCGACCAGACGCACCGCCGCCGTCGAACAGTTCTGTTCGTGGTCGGCATGGAGGATGAGCAGGATATTGAGCGCCTTCACCACCTCGGGTTTAATCTCATAGGGGCAAACCGGCGAACTGAACATCATGTTCAGGAAATTGGCGCAGTATTTGAGGTCGTGGCGCGGGTAGACGAAGGGCTCGCCGATCGACTTCTTGTAGGAGAACGCCGCGATGGTGCGCAGCTTGCTCATCAGGCGCGTGGCCGCGATGTTGATCGCCTCCTCCGGCTCGTCCGGTCGATGCTGCGAAAGCTCCGGATAGAACGTCGAAAGCGACACCACCATGGCAGAAAGGATGGCCATGGGATGGGCGCGGTCTGGATACTGGTAGAAGAAATGGCGCATGTCCTCATGCATCATGGAGTGCTGGTTCAGCAGGCTCGACCACTGCACCCGCTCCTTCGCGTCCGGCATGTGCCCGTTGATCAGCAGGTAGGCCACTTCGACAAAGCGCGAGTTTTGGGCGAGATCCTCCACCGGATAACCGCGGTAACGCAGGATGCCCTTCTCGCCGTCCAGGTAGGTGATGGCGCTCTCGCACGACCCGGTGTTGATATAGCCGTAATCGAGCGTCACGGCGCCGGTCTTTTTCCGCAGGGAGGCGATGTCGATTGCGACTTCGTTTTCCGTGCCCACGACAACAGGCAAGTCAAGGGTCTGACCGCGGAAGGTCAAGGTTGCCACTTCGTTTTGAACCATGGTAATGTCCTTGTTTAGGCAGGGTGAGGCGCTAAGGCTTTGCGGATTGCAGCTCTTTGATGACGCCGTGGAGGTTGGAAAAGAGGGCCTCCAGCTTGTCGAACGGCACGGCTGAAAAGGCCAGGCGGATCAGGCCCGAGAGGACAATGACGCCGGTGCTGCGCGTGGCCAGCAGTTGCTTCCGCACCGCTTCAGGGTCGACGCCCAGCGGCTTGACACACATGAAGTAACCGGAGTTGAACGGCATGGGGTGGAAGGACGAGGCATACTCCGGATGCGCTGCGAAGATCGATTTGATGTGCTCGTAGCGCCGCCGCAAAATGTCATATTTCGCCTGCTTTTGGGAGGCATAATCCGGCAGGCTGTAAGCTTTCAGCAAAAGCTGCTGACTGAGGTTGCTCGCACTTGAAATCGAGCCGCGCACGACACCGGCCGCCTTGGCTTCGAGCGCCTTGTACTGGCTTGCCGTCGCGCCTTGGGCGCCGAACGTCATGAACCCCACTCGCAAGCCCCACACGTAGTCCTCTTTCGTGGGCCCGTCGAGCTTGACGGTCAACACGTTGGGGTGCAGGTCGGCGAGCATCGTAAAGAGCGACTCTGTGCAGACCCCTTTTTCATAGACCAGGCCGAAATAGGCGTCGTCGAGCAGCACCACCAGCCTCTTGCCAGCCTCGGCGGCGCGGCGGATCGCGTCGCAAATGGCGCGGGCTTCCGCTTCCGTGGCCGTGTAACCGGTCGGATTGTTCGGGAAATTCAGGATGACGATCTTCTTTTCTCCTGGCGTCAGGATCGCCTGTTCCAACCCCGCCACATTAAAGCGGCCGCCGTCGAACATCGGGAAGGGGGTCAACTGCCCGCCGTAAGCCTCTTCGAAGAGCAGCTCGTAGTTGTCCCAATAGAGGTCGGGCAGAATGATCGCGTCGCCCGGATCCACAAAAAGGTGGCCCGCGACGCTCAGTCCGTGGGTCAGCGCGTGTGTCACGACCGGCAGGCTGAACGCCTTGCCTTGAAGCGCCGGGTTCTTGGCCAGCAGCATTTTTCGCCACATGTCGCGCAGGCCCGGCAAGCCAAAGCTGGGCGCGTACAAGAAGGAGGTCGAGGGCAGCTTCACGAGCTCTTCAAGGCATTCCAGGCAGAGCGGAGAACCGTCTTCCTCAAAGGCGGTGCCGATCGTGGCGTTGATCATGGCGTCTTTGGCGTCGGCGCTTTGTCCCAGGATGCCGCGGGAGGGGAAGAAGGCTCGCTGGCCTTTGGCAGACAGCAGAGTATGTATGGGGTTGTTCAGCCCCAAGTCATTATTCAAGGCGACGGCCAAAGGGTGAATCGGTCGAGACATACAACTCCTTTGTTTGAGGTTGGTCAAACCCTACGGACAACACACGTTTGAGTCGCGGGTGGCGCGAGACTATACGGAAAAACAGGCACCACAGTCAAGCGCGGGTTAAACGAATCCGCATTTCGCCACATTGTGCTGATTCGTCCGGTGAAGCTCAAGCCTTATCGCGCCCCGCTTCGGGGCAAAAATTCAACCAAATGGTGGACATGACGGCGCGCTGGTTTTTTGCTGTAATACAAACGCTGAAATTGGTGAAAGGCCCTTCGGTGGCCAATAAGGGGGAATCATGCACATTGTCGTTTGCGTCAAACAGGTCCCGGATACGACCAACGTCCGTATCAATCCCGAGACCAACACCTTGATGCGTGAGGGGGTCGAGAGCATCATGAACCCCTTCGACGAATACGCTTTGGAGGAGGCGCTGCAGCTGAAGGACGCGCACGGCGCTCGCGTGACCGTGATCACCATGGGGCCGCCGCAGGCCGACGTTGTGCTGCGCGAGGCCATGGCCCGCGGGGCTGACGATGCCGTGCTGCTGACGGACCGCGCGTTTGCCGGCGCGGACACGCTGGCCACTTCGTACGCGATCGCCCAGGCCATCAAGAAGATTAACGCCAAGCCCGACCTGGTGCTGTTCGGCAAGCAGGCGATCGACGGCGACACCGCTCAAGTCGGCCCCGGCGTTTCCGAGTTTCTGGACTGCGCGCTGGTGACTTACGTCAAGTCCATCAGGATCAGCGGCGGCACCTTTACGGTGGAAACGCAGATGGACGAGGGCGTCGACGTGATCGAGGGCGAATTGCCCGCCGTGATGACCGTCGTCAAAGAGGCCTCTACGCCGCGCTTCGCGAGCCTGAGCGGATGGATGGCGGCTAAAAAGACGGCGATCCCGCGCTGGGGGGCGAAGGATGTCGGTGCGGCCGCGGCCATGTGCGGACTCGACGGGTCGCCGACGAAAGTCGTAAAAATTTTTGCGCCGCCGACCAAAACGGGCGGAACCCGCATGGACGGACGCGAAGAGCCGGAGGCGGCCGTTGAAGCGATTTTGAAGCTTTTGCAAGAGAAGGGGGTTGCATAAATCATGGCAGACGCACCGATTATCATTGATCCGGAAAAGTGCCGCGGATGCAAGAAGTGCATCACCGCGTGCCCGTTTGACGCCTTGTTTATGGAGGGCAAGCTGGCGGTGCTCAAGCCTGAAGAGTGCCGCGCCTGCAACGCCTGTGTCAAGGCGTGTCCGTTTAAGGCCATCGAGTCGACGGCGAAGGCGGAGACCCCCAAAGCGAGCCTCTCTGATTTCAAAGGTGTTTGGGTCTTCGCGGAGCAGCACCACGGCAAGGTCCAGGAGGTGGCGTACGAGCTGCTGGCCACCGGACGCCGGCTGGCGAAGGATCGCGGATGCGAGCTTGCCGCGGTTGTTCTGGGGCACAACGTGACGGACTCGGCGTCGTATCTGATCGCGGCGGGCGCGGACAAGGTTTACGTCGTGGATCAGCCTGAATTGGCCGAGTACGAGGCCAACGTCTACACCGACGCGCTGAACCAGCTCATCGCCAAGTACAAGCCCGAGGTCATTTTGGCGGGCGCTACCGCGGTGGGACGCGCGTTCTTCGCGAAAGTCGCGGTTCGCTCGCGCACGGGCCTCACAGCCGATTGCACGGCGTTATCGATTGACAAGGAAAGCCATCTGCTTCACCAGACGCGGCCGGCGTTCGGCGGCAACATCATGGCCACGATCATGACCCCCAACCACCGGCCCCAGATGGCAACGGTCCGGCCCAAGGTGTTCAAGATGACGACGCCTGACCCGAAGCGCCGGGGCGAGGTCTTGATGGAGGCGCTCAAGCTGGTCGCGGCCAGCACCAAGATTGTCAAGGCCGAGCGCAGCACGTCGAACGTGAATATCGCCGAGGCGGAAATCATCGTTGCGGGCGGGCGCGGCTTGAAGAAAGCCGAGAATCTGGAGCAGCTCAAGAAGCTGGCCGACCTGCTGGGCGGCGTGGTGGGCGTTTCGCGCGCCTGTGTCGACGCCGGCTGGATTTCGCCCGCGCACCAGGTGGGGCAGACCGGCAAGACCGTTTGCCCCAAGATCTACTTGGCTTTCGGCATCTCCGGCGCAATCCAGCATCTCGAAGGCATGCGGGCGGCAGACACGATTATCGCGGTCAACACCGACCCGAACGCCCCGATCTTCGGCGTGGCGGATCTCGGGATCGTCGGCGACCTTTTCGAAATCCTCCCGATGCTGATCGAGGCGGTCGAGACGAAGGGCGGCAAGCAGTAGCCGGGGTGGGCAGGCCTGTGCGCCTGCCCGGGGATTGGCAACACAGACTTTTTGTGGGAGAGCAGGCATTATGGCGATCAAGACAAAACAGCCGATTCACACCGATATCCTCTGCGTGGGGGCGGGCATCGCTTCGCTGACGACGGCGCTGGCGCTGCTGCGCACGCTGAAGGCGCAGGGCAAATCCGTGCCGCGCGTCACGGTTATCGACAAAGGTCGCAGCGTGGGCAGCCACGTGCTTTCTGGAGCGGTTGTCGACATGAGCGGCTTCAAGGGCTTGCTGACTGAAGAAGAGTGCGGCAAAATGCCGATTGAGGCGCGCGTCAGCCGCGAGGCGTTCCACATGCTGTTCGACGCCACGCACGCGATGAAGATTCCTTGGGTGCCACCGCTGATGCAGGCGCACGGATATCCGGTCGGGTCGCTGACCAAGCTGACGCAGTACTTCGCGCAGCTGTGCGAAAAAGAGGGCGCGGAGGTCTACACCGGCTTTGCCGTGACCGAGCTGATCGAAGACAGCAAAGGCCGCGTGGTCGGCGTGCGGACAGGCGACAAGGGGGTGGACCGCGAGGGCAAGCCTAAATCCAACTTCACGCCCGGCGAAGAGATCTATGCTAAGGTCGTGGTGCTCGGCGAAGGCGCATGCGGCATCCTGACTGAAAAGCTGATCGCGCGCAAAGGGCTCGAGGGCCGGCGCGGGCAGTCTTACGCCGTGGGCATCAAGGAAGTCGTTGAGGTTCCCGCCAACGAGGCGCGTGTGGGCGAGATTGCCCACACGTTCGGCTACCCGTCCGACTGGAGCACCTATGGCGGCGGGTTCGTATACCACGTGTCCCCGACGCAAGTGATGATCTGTTTCGCCTATGCGCTCGACTACGCGCACGCCGAGATGGACCCGCACCTCCTGTTCCGTAAATTCAAGGCGCACCCGGTCATGGCCGAGCACATCAAAGGCGGTAAGTCCGTGGCCTACGGAGCGAAAGTCATTCCCGAGGGCGGCTACTACTCCGTGCCGCAGGTGGTTGCAGACGGCGCGATGATCGTGGGTGACGGTGCGGGCTTGGTGGACACGCTGCGCATCAAGGGCATCCACATCGCGGCGCAGTCCGGCCGCGCGGCCGCGGAGACGCTTGCGGAGTGCTGGAACAAAAACGACTTCTCGCTGGCGGCGCTTCAGCCGTACAGCGACCGCCTGAAGAAGACCGAGGGCTGGAAGCAGCTCAAGCGCGTGAAAAATGTGCGTGCGCCGTTTTCGACCAATCTGGTCTTGGGCGTGATGAGCGCGGGATGCGCGTGGGCGACGTTCGGCGCGTTTCCGTTCTGGCCTGTGCCGATGGCTCCGGACCACGAGGAGATGCTGCCGCTCAAGGGCGGCAAGCTGCCCGAACCCGAAGCGCTGGCCGCCAGCGCGACGTCGCCGGACCGCCTGACGGACGTGTTCATGTCCGGCACGATCCATGACGAAGACCAGCCGTGCCATCTCAAAATTCTGGATCGCGCAACGTGCGACAAATGTATTAAGCTGTACGGCGCGCCTTGTCAAAGGTTCTGTCCGGCGGAAGTGTACCGCTTGGAGGACGGCCACATTCACGTGGACTTCTCCAATTGCCTGCACTGCAAGAC
>Ga0075012_10003666_pt1 | contig 14497 bp, 7 predicted proteins | sample All_14_2_FD_71474 | JGI IMG/M metagenome (GOLD analysis project Ga0075012, IMG submission 71474) | Freshwater microbial communities in response to fracking from Pennsylvania, USA - Allegheny Zone_MetaG_DW_15 | ecosystem: Environmental > Aquatic > Deep subsurface > Groundwater > Drilled... | reverse complement strand
CTTGGTGAAATCCTTCCAGTAATCGCGGGGGAGGTCGATGGCAACGGCGACATCGCGTGCTTGATATTCACGCAAGCCGAGCAACGGGTCGATATTTACTTTGATGATCTTTTCCGGCGTCTTGGCGGCAACTTCTTCAATGTCCACACCACCGGCGGCGGAGGCGATCAACACAGGCTTCTTGGCAGCGCGGTCATCGGTAATAGCGAAGTAGATTTCCTGATCGATCGCAGAGGCTTCATCCACCAAGACCTTGCGCACAGGGAGACCTTTGATCTCCATGCCAAGGATCTGCGTGGCGAGCTGTTCGGCTTCAGCGGGGTCTTTGGCGAGTTTTACGCCGCCAGCTTTGCCGCGTCCGCCAACCAGCACCTGCGACTTAATGACGACGCGACCACCAAGTTCTTCGGCGATCTGTTTCGCCTCTTGAGCGGTAGTCGCGACGCGTCCCTTAGGGATCGGGATGCCGAATTTCGAAAAAATATTTTTGGATTGGTATTCGTGGAGTTTCATTATTCTCCCTCGGGGGATTTGTTTTTTTGCTTAAAAGCATCGGCATTATACCACCTAAGAAATACATACCAGTTACAACCATTCTTAAAATAAACATGTCCTCGAATGTCTGACATTCGAGGACATGTTTGCAGTTAAGCCAGATTTACGGAAGCGAAAATCTCATGACGCGGTTGAAGGCACCATCAGAGACCCAAACATTTCCATCTGGGTCGATAGCAACACCAGAGGCAAGCCCAAAACCAGTGTTGGTATTGCCATAGTCGCCCCACACGCGGACGATCTCACCATTCTGGTCAAATTCCATTACGCGATAACCTTCAGGATCCGTAATGAAAACATGCAGGTCATCGTTCACAGCAATAAACGGTTTATTCTCAAGCGACTGACCAAACCAACCGTATACATCCCATTGCTTATCAGGCTCGAATGATAAGCCTTCTTCTGTTTCGATACGTTTGAAGGTCTGGATGCGTTGGTTCCAAGTATCAGTCACATAAACCGTTCCATTGCGGTCAATGGCAACGCTGGTCGGTTCATCGAATTGACCGGCGTCGAAGCCGGCAGAGCCAAACTCGGTGAGGTAGTTCCCGTCCGCATCAAACACGACGATACGCTTGTTACCTGTATCCGTGACATAGACTCGCCCTTCGGCATCCACCGCCAACCCGCGTGGGCCGTAGAATGCATCGGGTGAAGTTCCCTGTCCAAAGACGCCCCAAGTTGTTATGAATTCACCTTCAGCGTTGAATTTTTCAACACGGTGGTTCCAGGTATCGGCGACGTAAACAGAGCCGTCTGGTCCAACTGCGATGCCCCAAGGCTCATTGAAAGTCCCCTCGCCAATGGGTGTGCTTACACCATCTGCGTAGGTTCCCCAACTATGAAGCGGGTTCCCTTCCATATCGAGGTGAAGGATGCGATGGTTGCGAGAGTCTGCGATGTAAAGCGTGCCGTCTGGTGCAAAGGCAATGGCACGCGGCGCATTGAGAAGGACCGGGTTTGCCTGTGTTGAGTCGAACATCAGGTCTGAGGAAAGCTGAACATACTTGCCTTCGGTTGGGTCTGTTAGAACCTCATCGGTGGTTGGAGTCACACCATAATTCCAAATTTGTGAAACAACATCTTTGCGAACATACATTCGCATTTGGTCAGCAGGCTGCCAGGTGGCAAGGGTCAAATCTGAACGTCCCTTTGACTGAGCATATAAACTGTAATCACGATTCAACCAAATCTGGAAGATGCCCGCTCGAATTTGCGGATTCGTGAATCCCTCACAGAAGCGGGAATAATCTTTAGATTTTGCCAACTTCAAAAAGCTGAGAAGTCCTTTGCAAGAGTAATTTTCATCAAAAGGGATGCTCGGATCGCGGTCGCTGACAAGGGCGAAATAATCCTGCATGGGCCACCACATGCGGATATAGTCCACGCGGTAATAGCCCGGACCTATAGCCTGCTCGATCTTGTCGAAGTTTTTCTCGTCGACGATGATGATTGTCGACTCGCGCAACGAGCGAGTGGGTTGGTCGAAGGAGCGTTGATTGGTAAAGTCACGCAGGTACCATACGAACGGCCAAGAGACGCCTGTATCTGGTGCAGAGGCATCATAGGCGATGGCTATTCCCATACCACCTGTTGTGCGTTCTGAAATTTCCTTGGCTTGCGAAATGATCTCTTTAATGCCAGTCGCACCGTGTGCATACACAAGATATTCAGTAGCTTGGTCATAGGTGATGTATGAGGCACGGAATGAAGCACGGACCGTTAATATCCCAAGGAAAGCGAATAGTACGAGTGTAAAGACATGACGTACGTCTTTGAACGTCCATTCGCGCAAGAGATAAATGGCGGCTCCAGCACTAACGATACAAACGATCAAAGGCAGCAGGAAAAGGTTGGTGGCCTGTAGCTGTTCCAAACTTGTGCCTTGGAATGGACGGACAGCTGAGTTCGATGTGTAAATTACATTTGCGGCACTTACTACGAAGATGATAATGGACGCCACCCCAAGCGGGATTTTCTTTTCTTTTAAAGTTGTCCAATCTGTATTGTCAATGATGGACCCCAGCGCCCAGCCAGTTATGAGAATAAGAGGCAGGGTGATATGAATGGTCAGCCAGGGCATTCTTTCGCCAGCAAGCGAGAACGAGAAGAATGTGATGAAGCTCCACCAGACCAAAAGGCTGAACATATTCACGAAGTTCATTTCACGCGTATATGCTTCCTGTTGTTCAGCGGATGGAGTGACTGCCTGTTCGCCGCCTTCCCAATTACCGTCAAAGGTGCCGTCGATCATATCTTCTTCGTATGCGGCGGGGAGGGCGATCCTGCGACGGAAGCCAAGGACCAGCGCTAGGATCAAGCCAAGGGCTGGAAGAAATTCATAGACAGGGATTTGAATTAACAGATAGTAATACCAGGGTTGACTGCCACGTTCCACACCATGTTGAACGATCCAATATCCCAATGAGCCAATGGTGCCGGTGAAAAATCCATTTGGGTTCGTGAAGATGGCAGTATATAAAATGACGTAGGGCACCCAAAAGATCAAAGTTGCCTTCCACCATTTTTGCGGATTCCAGATCAAACCAATTGCAAATGCAATGATGAAAGTAACCAGTAAGCAGGCGCCAATCACAAGAATGGAGCGAATATCTCCAGCCAGTGCGCGGACCTCGGGTCCGGTTGTGGGGATAGTTACATCTGTAAATTCAATTAGAAATGGCGAGAGTTGCGGCAAGACGATCGTACCTGTGATCATCAACAACTCGAATGAACGGTTCGAACGCAGGCGTTGCCAGGTATAGCCACGGATCAAGAAATAGGCGGTGACCACAAATGCGATCACAGCGGCAACAGCGAAGATAATAGTCAATGGAGAGATGGCAGGCTCAGACGGAGTCTGAGGCGCTACATCCGGGTTGGCAGGGACAGCGGTTTCAGTAGCAGTAATCGTTTCACTGTTGCGTGTGTAAAGTCCATATCCTGCTGCGGCTCCTGCAAGCAAGATCGTTATGCAGAGTGCGATAATGAAAGAACGATAATCGCTTGAAGCCCCTTTCCAAGGAGTTCGTGAGACTTGGACGATGAAGTAAACCGCCAGATAGATCAGTAATTGGGCTGTATATATAAATGAAGTTTCTTTGGCTGCAAAGTGAATGAGTAATGCAAAAGCTAGGAAGTATAAATATTTTTTCCCGCCGCTTTCAAGGTGTCGAAGAACGGCATAAAGCATTAATATCCCAGAGAAGATCGGGTAGCTGTCTTCGCGTACATAGCGACCGTAATACAGCATGAACGGGGAAATGACCAACAGAAAACCGGCGATCAAAGCACCGGTACGACCAAGATAACGCCGCCAGTACCAGACCATCCAGATAGTCATAAGGTTGAATAAAACGGCAGGGATGCGGGCTGTAAAGTCGCTGGCGCCAAAAATAAAATACGAGAGGGCGATCAGGTGAAATTGAAGCGGACCATGCATCATGGGTGTGTGTTCATATCCGCGACCTTGATACAACAACCATGAAAAATATGTGTGCAAGCTTTCGTCATGACTCATGACGCGCGCACCAAGATTGTAGAAGCGGGTGGCAATGGCAAGCAAGATGATCACCACAAATAGGATGATCTCATTTGTGATCGCAGGGAGTGCGGGATGTATGGGACGGTCGAGCCAATTACGTTTCGAATCCATTGAAAGGCACCTTGATTAGAGTGAGATGTCAGCGATAAAGTTGGAATGATATTCGTGAAAGTTTAATGTGAAGTGAGAAGGTATTATAACAGGACGATATTTTCAGTTTACTTGTTCCGATGCTTGATAATTAGAATGCAATGCCAATTTCACGAACTGATATTTGATTGGCAATATTGCTTGACTTTTCTTTCATTACTTGGTAATATCGGCGGGCTCGTAAACCGATGCGGGGTGGAGCAGTGGCAGCTCGTCGGGCTCATAACCCGAAGGTCACAGGTTCAAGTCCTGTCCCCGCTACTAAACATCAATCGAAGACCGCCAGGCTCTGTAAAAACAGACAGCCCGGCGGTTTTTGATTCGAAGAGCCTCCAAAACTGTGGATTGTAAGGCTTGAAGTACATCGAATCACAATTCTCCCGGTATCTTCTGATAAAATCGCCCCTTCTTTAGTGTGGTTTATTGTTGAAAGGTATACGATGGGCATGAGTGATGAAATAACAAAGCGATATAGGTTACATCTGTTTTTTATAGTGGGGATATTCCTTCTCTCTTTCGTGTTGGCACAACCTGTACAAGCTGCGCCGTTGAACGCTCCAATTGTTGGCATAAGCGGGACATGCGATACAAGGGGAAATTCAGTCTTCACCATTACCAATACTGGCGATGCAATGACGGTTAATTACACTTGGGAGCTTTATCAGGAGAGTACATTCCTTACCAGTGGACCCTTCTCACTGACAGCAGCATCTACTACTGGCGATACACTGCAGCTTTCGATCAACGGGTTATATGGCAATCTTACGGTGCGGATCAAGGATAACAATGGCGTTCAAATTGGCAGTGCGACAGCGTTTTGTGAAAACCATCCTACAGTGACGATAAACCAAGCTACTGGGCAAGCTGACCCGGCACCATCCAGTCCCATCAATTTCACAGCCAAATTCGCAACGCCGGTCACTGGCTTCACCGCCAGCGATGTCGTGATCAGCGGCATCGCTGCGACGCCGGGAATTACCGTCACAGATAGTGGTGATCAGATGACCTACAATATTGCCGTAACCGGCATGGTGTTAGGCGAGACAGTTGTTGCCACCATTCCGGCAAATGCGGCATTGAGTGTTGGGGTTCCAGGGGCAGGGTATGGTAATCAGGCGTCCACATCAACAGATAATCGCATCACTTATCAGGGTCCGCCTATACTTGGGGTTGTAGGTTCTTGTGATAGTCAGGGAAATTCGATCTTCACCATAACCAATACTGGCGGCGCAATGACAGTCAATTACACTTGGGAGCTTTATCAGGAGAGTATATTCCTCACCAGTGGACCCTTCAGCTTGACAGTTGCATCTACTACTGGCGACAAACTGCAGCTTTCGATCAACGGGTTATATGGAAATCTTACGGTGCGGATCAAGGATAACAATGGCGTTCAAATTGGCAGTGCGTCTGCATTTTGCACAGATTACCGCCTCACTGTAACGATCAATCAGGCTGCGGCACAATCCGATCCCACAAATTCAAGCCCCATATTGTTCGATGTCGTCTTTAGCACAGCCGTTACTGGCTTTACAAGCACAGATGTGCGCGTCAGTGGCATGGCGGCAACGCCTGGTATCACCGTCACCGACAGCGGCGATCATATTCATTACACAGTTGCAGTGACAGGTATGGCAAGCGGTGAGACGATTTCCGCCAGAATTATTTCAAATGCCGTAACTGAATCACACGGCGCTGGCAATTTTGCTTCCACATCCACTGATAATAATGTCACCTATGAAACGATCCGCCCATCTGTCACCATTAATCAAGCAGCCGGGCAGGTAGATCCTACGAATACTCTCCCAATCCTTTTTGATGTTACTTTCAGCGAGCAGATCAATCCAGCCACATTCACCAGTGGCGATGTGATCGTTACTGGCGCTGGCTCCTATAGCGTGGTGATCACGGATAGCGGAGATCATATTCATTTCACAGTTGCTGTTTCAGGAATCTCGATTGGCAGTACCATCACAGCCCAAATTCCCGTAAACACGGTCAGTGACCGCGCCGGAAACCTGAATTTTGCATCCACGTCCACTGATAATGTAGTGACCTACGATGATTCAACTTCGCCTTCTGTCACTTTGGAACAGGCAAGTGCTCAGTCAGACCCGACCAATACTTCACCAATTCACTTTACAGTCACCTTCAACGAACCGATCGAAATAGTAACTTTCACAAGCAGTGATGTAATACTAGGCGGCACAACTGGTGCCAACCTTGTGACCATTACTCAGCTTGCTCCGAACGATGGCACGACATTTGACATAGCAGTTAGCGGCATGACTGCCACTGGCAATGTGACAGCTTCCATCCCGGCAGGCAATGTAGACGACTTGTCAGGTAACCCCAACAATGCCAGCACAAGCGCAGATAACACCGTGACATTTGATAATTCATTGCCATCTGCCACTGTGGAACAAGCCACAGGTCAGTCAGACCCGACCAACACTTCGCCGGTTCACTTCACAGTCACCTTCAACGAACCCATCGACATTTCCACTTTTACAAGTGTGGATATAACACTTGGCGGAAATGCAGGTGCGACCACTGCCGTCGTTACAGAAATCGCGCCAAACAATGGCACGACTTTCGATATCGAAGTTAGTGGCATGACAACAGATGGTGTGGTGACTGCCTCACTCGCAGCAAATGCCGTTCAGGATGTGACTGGTAATGGGAACAATGCCAGCACAAGCGTGGACAACTCCATTACCTATGACGCAACTGTGCCAACGGTTCAAGTGGAGCAGGCAGTCACTCAACCCGACCCGACGAATGCAGAACCTATTCATTTCACTGTTACTTTCAACAAGTCGATCAATCCCTCCACATTCTCCAACGCAGACATTACGCTTGACGGGACCGCAGGCGCGACCACTGCCATGATTACAGAGATCGCCCCGAACGACGGCACGACATTTGAAATTGCGGTCAGCGGTATGACTACCTCGGGTACGATCACTGCCTCTATTGATGCGAATACCATACAAGATGTAGCAGGCAACTTCAACTCAGCCAGCACCAGCATCGACAATACTGTCACACTTGACCTGAATTCACCAATAGTTACCACCACATCTTTGCTTGCAAACTATGGCACAACAGGTCCTGGCACTTTCACGATTACTTTTAACAAAGAAGTCTACAACCCTGCTGGTGACTTGGATGTAAACGATGTCACAAACCCGGATAACTATCTCATTGTTGAAAGAGGCGCAAACGGCACCTTTGATACGCAATCTTGCAAAGGCGGTGTGCAAAGCGATGATGTGAAAATGACAGTTTCCAGTGTTGTATACATTAACCCAACAGCGATCGTAAATCTGGTGTCATCATTATCCGTTGGAAATTACCGTCTCTTTGTCTGCGGTACGACATCTATTTTGGATTTATCTGGCAATCACCTTGGTGGAGGAATGGATTACACCTTCGACTTCACCGTCACTACGATGACTGGTAACCCATCTACAGAAGAGGATGTAGAACCATTCGTCGCTTCATCCTTACCTCAAACTGGTTTTGCCCCGAATAAAATTACCGCCCTGCCGCTTCAACCTGCCACTTTTGAATACGCCAAATTAGGTGATATCGTTCTAGAAATCCCTTCTATGGCCCTGAAGACTTCCATTATTGGCGTACCGCAATCAAATGGCGAATGGGATATTACTTGGCTTGGCAATAATGTAGGCTGGCTCAACGGCACTGCCTTCCCTACTTGGAATGGTAACTCGGTGCTAACAGCGCACGTCACCAATGCCAGCGGGGTGGACGGTCCGTTTGCAGCGTTGAAGAATCTCAAGTATGGCGACCAGATCATTGTCCACATAGGAGGCGTGGAGTACATCTATGAAGTGCGCAACTCGCGTCTGGCACGTCCATATTCGACAAGTTTTGCTTTTGAGTCCAAACATGATGCTTCATACTTGACTCTCATTACCTGCCAGGGATACAACCCATTAAGTGAAACCTACTTTTTCCGTCGGGTAGTGCGAGCTGTGCTAGTCGGTGTGGAAAACGAATAAACAAGAAGACCTCCAAGAGCTCTCTTGGAGGTCTTTATATGAATACCACAATTATTTGAAAACTCATTTCATGTAGTTGTTTGTAAGGTGGTTTTTCTCTTCCCTGATCGTATAATTCACTTGCTATCTCAGAGGCGTGGAAATTCGGAAAGCGAGATTCTTAAGTATGCCAAACCATCACATTGCTGTAAAAATTGACGCGGGGGAAATGGCACGTTTGATAGAAGACAATCTGTCTGCCAAGTCTATGGATTTTGCGAAGCTTCCAGGCGGGAAGGTTTATGAAGGGAACCCAGCTTGGTTCACATCTGGGTTTGGGCGGGCAGGATATAACGGCGTTGTCTGTGCTTCATTTGAAAAGGAAAAGATAGATCAGCAGATCGAAGCAGCGTTGGAACCATTTCGCCAACAGAATCTGCCGTTGACTTGGTGGGTGGGTCCGCTTTCGTCGCCCGTAAATTTAGGGCAGGCATTGCAGAAGCATGGTTTTCATCATCAACGCGATATGATCGGGATGGCGGCTGATCTGGGAGAACTGATGGGGTTCGTCTCTCCTGATATTGAATACTCATTTGAGCCCGTTCTCAACCGAGCAGATTTAGAGCAATGGATGCCTCCATTTCTAAATGCGTTTGGAATTCCATTGGAAGATAAAGATTTGGTGTTGGATATTTTTGCACATTTGAGTTTTCAACCGAATTCAAATTGGCGGCATTATCTGATTCGAGTAAATGGCGAGGTTGTGGCTACCAGTTCTCTCCATTTGGGTGGAGGAGTAGCCGGGCTTTACAACATTGCTGCTCTTCCTCAATATCGCCAACATGGGTTGGGAACTGCCATCACTCACCTGACTTTTGACGAAGCAAAGAATTTGGGATTCACCCTTGGCACTCTGCAAACAACATTCCCGAACGCTTTGCGTCTGTATCACCGCATGGGGTTTGAGGTGTATTGCAAGTTTGGTGTCTATCAGCGCAAAAGTTGGTAGCTTGACAAAAATCCATCCTTATTTATAATTATTCTAAATTTGTAATAATTCTAAATAAGAGTAAAAATGTCCAATCCAACTGTTCTTACAACAGCACTACAAAATGCAGGGATGCGTGTCACACCGCAGCGGGTGGCGATCTGTGAATTGCTGGCTTCGAGCCATGAGCATCCGACCGCGGCAATGATCTATGATGAACTTAAGCCGCGCTTTTCTTCGCTTAGCTTGGCAACGGTCTACAACACCTTGGAGACACTGGTCGGCTTGGGCGTGGTCAATGTGCTTGGGCATGCAGGGGATGATAAGGTCCACTATGATGCGGATACGGAACCGCATGTCAATTTGGCGTGCATCTCCTGTTCGCGCATTATCGATATTCCCAGTGAACATGTCACACATTTGGATGAGGAAATTACGGCTGCTTCGGGCTACAAGTTGCTCGGTGCGCGAGTACTTTATTATGGGTTATGTCCCGACTGTCAGAAAAAACAGGTGAAAGCAACGAGGAATCAATGAACTCCACTCTCCCTAAAAAAGAAACACGATGTACAGAGATCCTTTCTGATACCTTGCGCGGATATGCAGGTATTCAGGAAGTTGATTACGATTACACCAATGGAAATTTGAAAGCGGTATTCGATCCGCGTTTGATCAGCAGTGAGCGTGCGTTGGAAGTTGTGAATAACGCCGGACGTGAAGCATCTATGCGGGTGGCACAATGTGCTGCGAAACGTGAGCGTGGTGAAGAAGCCTGTGCGCAATGTGCAGGTGAACTTGCTGAGCAACTTGCGCATCAATATGAAGCCGCAGCCACGTTACCCGTGGCGAACTTTCGCAAGAACACGCTCGAAGTGAAGTTAAATGCTCCTCGGTTGGCAACCAGTGAAAACGTCGAGGTTGAGGCGACGTTCTTGAATCCGGCTGGAGTTGAGAAGAAATCTCCTGTCATTCCGGTTGAAAAAGTTGAAGTGGCGTTTACTGTCATCAATGCGTTGACGGCGCTTACGGCATTCATTGGCGCTGGCTTGGGCTGGGATCCGTCTCTTATCTTTGGGTTGTATTTTGTTTCATACGTCACCGGTGGTTGGTTTGGTGTGATGGCAAGTATCGAAGCGTTGAAAGAGAAAACGCTCAATGTGGATTTGCTGATGATCCTTGCAGCGCTGGGCGCGGCGGCAATTGGTCAGCCTGCTGAAGGCGCGACTTTGCTCTTTTTGTTCTCGCTTTCGAATACGCTTCAAACCTATGCAATGGATCGCAGTCGCAAAGCCATCGAGAAACTGCTTGATCTTCGCCCGGCGCAAGCAACCGTGCGACGCGGTTCACGATTGATATCACTTCCAATTGAACAATTGACGCTAGGTGATATTGTTTTGGTTCGTCCGGGCGAGCGCTTCCCGATCGATGGTGAAGTGACCTCTGGCGAGTCTGATGTAAATCAGGCGACCATCACGGGCGAGTCTATGCCGGTGCATAAACAAATGAATGACCTTGTGTTTGCGGGTACGGTCAATGGAACGGGTTCACTTGAAATTCGCGTGACCCGCCTTGCAAAAGATACAACACTTGCGCGCATTGTCAAAATGGTGGAAGATGCGCAAGCGACAAAAGCCAACACACAGCAGATTTTGGATACCTTCGAACAGAAGTATGCGATCTTTGTTCTTGCGGCAGCGGTCTTGCTGATCTTTGTGCCGTGGCTTTTGTTGGGGCATGCCTTTCAGCCGACCTTCTATCGCGCGATGACTTGGTTGGTAGTCGCTTCGCCGTGTGCCCTGGTCATCTCCACGCCTGCGAGCATTCTATCGGCGATTGCAAATGGCGCGCGCAATGGCGTGCTTTTCAAAGGTGGTGTGCATCTTGAAAAGACAGCCACGCTCAAAGTCCTTGCCTTTGATAAAACAGGAACTCTCACCAGCGGCAAACCTGCGCTGACTGAACTTCATACCTTTGGTGATATCAAAGAGGATGAGATGCTGCGACTCGTGGCAGCCTTGGAGTCTCGCTCCGAACACCCGCTTGCGAAGGCAATCGTGCAGGCGGCTCACTCCCGCGACTTGAGCCTGCCTCCGTCCATGGACTTTCGTGCCATCCCTGGGCAGGGCGTAGAAGGGACAGTTGACTCCCATCATCTATGGATCGGGAATGAACGCATGTTTGTCGAGCGCGATGTCAATATTCCGGCAGAGATATTGAGCAAAGCTGGCACCATGCAAGATGAAGGTCAGACCGCGATGTTCGTCTACGAAGTGAAGACGCAAAAATTCCTCGGCTTGCTTGGCGTGGCAGATACTCTTCGCGAAGATGCGGTAGAGATGGTCAAGACGTTGAAAGCAGCTGGTATCGAACACGTTGTCATGTTGACCGGTGACAATACCAAAGTAGCTGCCAAGATCGCCGCCCGCGCTGGCGTAGATGAATTCCATGCTGATTTGCTCCCGCAAGATAAAGTAACTGTGTTGAAATCACTTCAAAAGAAATATGGACCAGTCGCAATGGTGGGCGATGGTGTGAACGATGCTCCATCTCTTGCAACTGCCGATATTGGTATCGCCATGGGCGGTGCAGGGACCGATGTTGCGATTGAAACTGCAGACGTGGTTTTGATGTCTGATGATTTGCACAAGATCCCGTTCTCGATCGGGTTGGCACGTCAGGCGCGCAAGGTCGTTTGGCAGAATCTGACCTTTGCAATGGCGGTCATCGTGCTCCTGGTCGCCGGTGCCTTTGGCGCAGACTTGGCGCTTCCGCTTGGGGTAGTAGGTCATGAAGGCAGTACGGTATTAGTGGTGTTGAATGGATTGAGGTTGTTGGGCTTCAAGTAGGAATAGCGATAAACATCAATATTCCCGAACTTAATATGGGACGCTGACGAGCGCAGGTGGACGCGGAAAAAGGATTGAAAAATCCGCGTTTTCAGCGTTCATCAGCGTCCTGTTTGTACTTAAATACAAGAACCTTACTTTTGGGTATGTCATGTTGGCATATAATCGTTGCAGTAAGGAGTCCAAATGAACTACAAACGAATCCCAATGGATCACGATAAGCGGATCGCATTGGTGGCGCACGATAATAAAAAACGAGACCTGCTCGAGTGGGCACGGTTCAATCGCGACCTGTTGGCGCATCATCAGATCTATGCCACAGGTACCACAGGTAAGATCCTGGAAAAAGAATTGAACATCAAAGTGACCAAGCTCAAGAGCGGTCCGCTTGGTGGGGATCAGCAAATTGGGGCTAAGATCGTCGAGAACAAGATCGATTTCCTGATCTTTTTCTGGGACCCATTGGAACCACAGCCGCACGACCCAGATGTAAAAGCTCTTTTGCGTATGGCAGTGGTGTGGAATATTCCAATCGCGAACAACCGCGCTTCTGCGGATTTTATGATCTCTTCTCCGTTGATGGATAATCCCTACGAGCGTTTGGTGCCAGATTATGATGGCTATACCTCTCGAAGGATCGATTTGGGTGAAAAGAACGTGAAGGGATAGGAGAATCTCAAATAAATCTCTGTATATTCAGAGTTTTCTGTAACGAATGCTTTTGAGAGTTTTTGCAAATCGATAAGTCAACGGAGGAAGCATGACATCATACGACGCAATCATCATCGGTTCGGGTGCGGGTGGACTCACCGCCGCAGTAGCACTTGCTCAAGCGGGCAAGAGAGTCCTTGTCCTTGAGCAGCACGATAGACCTGGCGGGTGGACGCATTCATTCACGCTCAAGGGCTATCGCTTTAGCCCGGGCGTGCATTACATTGGCGACTTGCAAGAGGGCGGCGGGTTGCGTCGAATTTATGATGGCTTGGGTGTTTCTCAAGACTTGAGCTTTGTGGAGCTCAACCCGAAGGGATATGACCACATTGTCGTCGGGGATAAGCAGATTGATTTTCCGAAGGGCAAAGAGAATTTGATCGCTGAACTCAAGCGGCATTTTCCGCATGAGGCGCAGGGCATTGACGGGTATTTCAACGACCTGTTGGGCATGATCAACGGCTTGCGAAATGTTGGCAATTTGTCCAGCCCGTTGCAAGCGGCGAGAGGAGCAGGGAACATCCTCAAGTGGATGCGTGCTACCGGCGCGGACCTTATCAATGCGCACATTACTGACCCGGTGTTACGCGGTGTGTTGGCGGGGCAGTCGGGTGACCATGGTTTGCCGCCTTCACAGGTCAGTGCATTCATGCATGCAGGTATCACGCATCATTATCTTGAGGGCGGATATTATCCGCTAGGCGGGGCGTTCACGATTCCGCGGGCGTTCGTTCGGGCGCTGAAAAGGGCTGGGGGTGAGATCCGGCTCAAGTCACGTGTGAAGCGGATACTGCTTGATGGACGAAAAGTGATCGGCGTAGAAATGGAGTCGGGAGAAGAGATCCACGCGGACGTCGTTATTTCCAACGCAGACCCTGAAGTGACGTTTGGAAAGTTGATCGGCAGGGATAAACTCTCGCCTCGACTCCAGAAGAAAATTGATTCTGTCCGATATTCCACTTCTTGCTTGAGCCTTTTCTTTGCAACCGATATGGACTTGCGCGGTGCCGGACTCGACTCAGGCAATATGTGGTATTACGACCACCCCGATGTGGACAGAATTTATACTGAAGGCTTGACCGATGCCGCGTTGAAAGAGGAAACCATGCCCGGCATGTTCCTGACGGTCACCACGTTGAAAGACCCGTCGAAAATGCATAGTGGACATCACACATGTGAATCGTTTGCTTTCGTAGGCTATGACGCGTTCGAGAAATGGGCGCATACGAAATATGGCTCACGCCCCGCGGATTACGAAGCGATGAAAGAAGATCTTGCCTGGCGCATGGTGCGCGGACTGGAGAAACGCATTCCGGGTTTGAGCAAGCATATTGTGTTTTACAGCCTCGGCACGCCGCTCACGAATGAACATTATCTCAATGCAACGCGTGGAAATTTATATGGCATTGATAAACTTCCGAAACAAGTAGGTCCGTTGGGTTTCACTCCGCGCACGGAGTTCGATAGCTTGTATCTATGCGGTGCAAGCACCATGAGTCATGGCGTTGCAGGTGTGACCGCTTCTGGCATCGACGCGGCGAAGGCGGTCTTGAACGTGCGTTCACGCGAGATTTTGACACAGAAGGGGAATGGTCCGCTGTTCTTGCAGGCGGAAAATTTATCCTCGTGGCCCGAGCATTTGAAGCGCAAGATGGAGAAGGGCGAGGCCGCGCATGAAGAGGAAGAGATTTAGAGG
>Ga0075012_10003665_pt1 | contig 14502 bp, 13 predicted proteins | sample All_14_2_FD_71474 | JGI IMG/M metagenome (GOLD analysis project Ga0075012, IMG submission 71474) | Freshwater microbial communities in response to fracking from Pennsylvania, USA - Allegheny Zone_MetaG_DW_15 | ecosystem: Environmental > Aquatic > Deep subsurface > Groundwater > Drilled... | reverse complement strand
TAAAAGGCGAAAGTCTCGGATGCGTCTGGATGTCCATGCACGATGAGCTGTATCAAGATTTTCACCTTGCGATGACGACGAGAGCGACGAAGCGAGGGGAGCTGACCTCCGAGCAACGCTCTGTTCTACGGGCTCGACTGGACCCCGGGGCACTCGTCCGGGTGAACGCTTTCGCGGGGACGGGGAAGACGACGACTTTACTGCAGTTGACAAAGCGACACCCTGAGAAGCGTTTTCTATACTTGTGCTTCAACAAGTCTGTGCAGTTGGAGGCGTCTAGGGTGTTTCCCTCCACTCACGTAGAGTGCCGAACGATCCACAGCCTCGCCTTTGACGTGACTGGATACAAGGCGTTCGCTTGCGTGCAGTCAGATGACTTCGACGCGGTTAAACGATGGCTGTGGAGTCGCGATGGGGGTGATGACGATGACTCTACACTCAGTGAGCGACTGGAGACGAGAACCGCTCAGGTGCTCGGGAGGCTGCGGGAGTTTCTTCATCGTCCCTCTAGCTCGAACGGTTCGACCAATTCTTCAACTGATCCTGTTGTATTGGAGCTGTGGGAGGCAATGAGGAGCGGTCTAGTGCCGATGACGTACTCTGGGGTTCTGAAGGAGTGCGCGATGAAGAGGCAAGTCCTCGGCCAATTCGACGTGATTCTTCTCGACGAGGCGCAGGACTGTAACCCGTGCGCTCTGGACATTGTCCTCTCCCAGAAACACTGCGCCCGAGTCCTGGTCGGCGACTGTCACCAAGCCATCTACGGGTTCACGGATGCCCGGAATGCGCTCAAGCTGGAGGGCATTCAACTCGACGACACCGACGCTGCTGAAGGGGAACGGCGACTTGCAATCCAAGACTTTGTCCTTCGAAAGAGCTTCAGATTCGGTCCGTCGTTGGCTTGTCTAGTGACGGCCTTTCTGCGCAACTGCGGACGACGATCGTCGTCCGGTATTACCACCGGCGGGTTCCCCAGCGTCATTGGCTCAGCGTCGAGGGACACTCTGATCGGATTTGCAGAGGAGACCCCGGCAATGTTCTGCCGTCGCGTGCAGAGGGAAGATGGAGAAGGCTCCAAGTGCTGCTTCGTGGCGCGAACGAACGCGACCTGTTTGGAGGCAATGTATGCTGCGATCCAAGCGGATCCGGCCATCCGGGTGAGAATGGTGGACGGACTCGAAGCTGCGAGGGCTGAGGACTTGCTCGAGGTCGCTCTCCTTATTGAAAGGGAATCCAGCGGTGATGATGGCACAGGCGACAGTAGGAAACGTGCTCGGTCTAGCAAGCCGAATTCTTTCCCTTCACGTTTTCCCAATCTGGATGCTCTTTACGGTGCCTGTGTCGTTAGGGGCCTAGGGGACTGGATATCCGTGATCAACTCGGTTCGCCGATGGGGACCTCAGCGGACCATCGACATGGTCGAGACCCTAAGAAAGAGCAACCGGGTAACGACGACGGCCAAGGCGGATCTGCTATTCAGTACCGTTCATCGGGTCAAAGGACTGGAGTTTGAGGGCGTGTTCGTTGCCGATGACTTTGATCTCGGCGAGCGCTTCCATCGAACTGGGGTCTCCCTAGAGGAACGATGGTCGTCCATCGACGAAGAAACTGCCAACCTCTTGTATGTGGCCTTTACTCGCGCTAGACGGTTCTTGAGCTTCAACCGATCCATCGAACGACATTCGGAGGCTCGGTCGCAGATTGTCAGTCGGGTGGTGAAAGGTATCGTATCGTTGTCTTCAAGAGAAGTCATCCTTCGAGCATGTGGGGTTTGTGGAGAGCAACCTAAGGGAGGCGTACTCACAGGAGAATGGGAGTTGATGGAGATGGACGGGAGAAGGAATTCCCGACCAATCGCAATGTGTGAAAGTTGTTGCTCGAATGTGCGAACGACAACCTCCTTACTTGTACATACATGATGATGGACTATGTATCGTGTAAAATAGCCGTTGCAACTGATTCAATGTTGTCTGCGATGCCGGGATCGCTACCCGGTGTGATGACCGAGCTAATTGTTCTGTACATCTGCAATTGCCACGAATCCTCGGATGTGTGCTAGGAGGTGTGGAATTAACCTTGCTTGCATGTACGTATGCGCTTCCCGGTACAAAATCTCACAAGGTTTACGGATTTTTTCATTCTTATGGAACAACGGATGAATCAAGTAGGTTTCCGCACGCTGCATAGTCTTGCACAAAGGCCGTTGAGCTGTAGAAGCGAGTCTAGTCCATCAGCCACTCGCATATGGGTCATCGCAATCTCCTTGATAAACTCTAACTTGAGCGCCTCGTCCATTGAATCATCATTCTTGCACACTTTGAACAGGGTCTGGATGAGATCGAACCCCGAATATCCCTCCCCGTATATTGCTGACATTTCTTTCACCGCCAGGGTGACATTATCCGCGACACAGGCGTCTAGGACGCGTTTCAGCACAACCGGATGCGGAGTATCACAAACCTTGAAAACATGGACATCGGTGACATTCTCAAAGCCCGAATACGTTGCCTGGAGGTTGTTGAGTGCATTTCTCATATCCCCCTCGGCCGTAAAGAGCAGAGCCTCGATCCCTGGCTGGGTGAACATGATCCCCTCGGTCTTGCAGACGTACAACAACCGGTGCAACATTTGCTCGTCCGATAGCCGCGAGTACCTGAGGATCGCACACCGACTTTGAATGGGCTCGATGATCTTTGAAGAAGTGTTGCACGCGAGGGCGAACCGCGTTGTCGATGAATAAATCTCCATCGTTCTTCTCATGGCCTGCTGAGCCGCGGGGGTCATGCTGTCTGCCTCGTCGAGGATGATAATCTTGTGGCGTCCCGGTGGGAGCGTGACCTTCTTCTGAGCAAAACTCTTGATCTTGTTCCGCACGACGTTGATCCCGCGGTCATCCGAAGCGTTCAACTCCAAAACAGCCTCGGAGTACGCGTCCCCTAGCATTTCGTGGGCTAGAGCGAGAACCGAAGTCGTTTTTCCCGTTCCAGGAGGCCCCGCGAGGAGGAGATTGGGCATATTACCGTCCCGCGCAATGGCCTCTAGCCTCGAGACAGTCTCCTCATTCCCTACGATATCCCGCAGCCGCTTTGGGCGATACTTTTCCACAAATGGCAACGTGCTATTCTCCATTTTTTTTAACGATAAATTCAACAACAATCACAAGGAGAGCACATATATATTGCGGAGCCCTGAATAATAACGAGATCGAAATCACACAAGAAAGTAAAGCCGAACGCTACGACGCCTTTGCTTTGCTGACAAGAGGCTCCGTTTGAAAATTTTGAAATTAGATAAGGGATAAGCTTATCGCATGTTAACAATTGGGGGATATTTGCGACTAGGATCTGCCTCGATACTCTCTCGCCAGCGCCGTCGGTCGTTCCATCGCAACTGCTCATCTTTTCCATTTGTATACAAGGTCACACATCCACTTGCTGATCGGACAGGAAGTAGCAACGTTTCAGAAACATTGTATTTATACATCTGTAGAAAACATTTACAGTCGACTATAGAGGATGCTGAGAGTCCCTCTCTTCACCTTCGAGGGTCGTCACCTCGTCAGCAGTCGCCACCTGGCTATAATCAGGATTAACATAAAGCCAATAATGCTGTACCATAAACAGAATGTCGAATCCAATCGAGACGAATGATAGTCCTAACTTGACGGGATTGTCCGTGATCAACGAGTAGTCGCCCTTAGCCGAGGCATCTACCACTAGCTGCGCAAAGCTGAGCATGCCCCCGGAGAAATCTAGCACAATATTCCCTATCGACCACCCCTCGGTAGACTTTCTTTTGTAATTGAGCAAGGCTTGAGGGATATACTTGACCAGCGTCACGGCGAGTTTCACAAAGCTTGTCAAGAGACAGAATCCAAGCCAAGTCCATAGGTTATGCGAGATAAAGTCGCCGTCCGGATTCCACCGAATGTTCCGGGCGAGGACTTCTATCGATGCGAGAAGCAAAGCTAGGAACGTGATGGCTACGGATATCCTTACCGTTGGGGATAGTACAGGGGAAGGACTGAACCAGTACATTTGCCCGAGGGTAACCGTGGTTAGGACAAGAGCGTGTAGGGCAAAGAAGACATCGTTTAGCTTGACGAGATCCGGTAATTCGCCTCCATTCCGAGTCGCATCGTCTTCTCTAACGCGTTGGTTCCAGTACATCATGCAGTTGAAGAACGCATAGCAAGAGAACCCTAGAAAGTTGAGCCATTGAAAGTCTGCCGATAACCCTTGAGTGGATCTCCGCCGGCAGTTGAGGATGAACTGCGGGTAGAAGGAGAACGACCAGCACAGGAAGTAGGCCCACCCCAGTGTCTGGGACAGGGCGGCTGATCCGTCAGACGACGACGACAACGACATGGTTCACTCTCCAACCTACTAGCTATTCTCGGTCACCTACGTAACGCGACGCGACCAGTCGAGCGCCAGGCTCCTCCTTAGTAACAGCGTAGCCTGGTGGCCACCAGGAAGGAGATGTCAATAAAGTTGAGTGGGTTATCCTTCTCCATCTGATCCTTGTTGTTGACACATAATGTTGGTCATACAACGCAGTATATCAACGACATGAAAAAGGAATAGATCGCTGCGGTTGTTGCCGGAGAGGTCCCAACGGTCTGTAAACAGTATTATGCAAGCTATTCACGTGGGGTTCGATTGAACTTCATAAAGAAATCCTTCTTTCCGTATGATCATTCACTCACGGCAACCTCCGCGTACCCGTGGGTACTTGCCCTTGGATATGGATTGATACCGTTCGTCTTCTTCACATTTTATTTTGAATCCTTCACAAACCCTCTGGCTAACGCTAGGCCAGTGGTCGTTCTCGTTTGTTGTTGGAGGGAGCCTTGTCTTACAGGACGTCCTTTCTAGTCTAAAACGTGTCTTGAAAATACATTCGTCCAGAAGAGGATTTCGCTCGACTATAATAAGCGGAGGGTCTCACGGTACGTATCTCTTGAGCTGTGTTCGTGTTACCAAGCGAGTGAGTCTGGTGGATCTGGCCCTACAGTAAATGGTGGACCCATCGCTCATGTGGGGGGCCGATCAGTCGCAGCTGCAGCTGAGAGTCGCCCCTGGAGATACGACAAAGAATGCATTCGACGTCTTCATCGAGGCGTTTGTCCTCTTTCTTGCAGGCGCGCTCGGAATGCTTTTACCTCTGATGGTCATGACCAGCAACAGTGTACGTTATTGCTTGTGCGCTTCTTTCTTTAGAACACGAAACTAACTTGCGATGCTTTGTGCAGTCCTCAGGAGCAGTTTTTATCGCATACGGAAACGCGTATGCTGGAGGTGTTATGCTCGCAGCGGGACTGGTACACATGCTATCCGATGCGATCCGGGACTACTCAAATGGACCGAGGCCTCCGCTGCTTCTGTGCTTCATGGGTGTCATGATTCCCTTCGCGCTTGAAAAGGGCGGACTCGTCATCTTTATTCTGCGCAACTCAAAAGCATCCAAAGCTCTTGGGGGCTCCACGCTTATTTCGGGTCACGGAATCCTAGATTCTCCTGAGGTGTCTCGAACGGGATATAACAGCACTTCTCACGCGGAGGAGCATGGAAATGCAGCTTTTGCCCCCCCGCCGAGGGTTCCCTCGCGGCATTCTCACGGGAGCATAGGCACGGATCATGATCGTAATGCATGTGTCATGCCTGGCGTAGTCTCGGCGCAGTTGCAGGTGAGGTTAGAGTTTCTCCGTGAGGCTTCTCAGCAAGCTCTGGACATCGTTGATCACGCGCCCACGGTGGTAACCAAGGCTGAGAACCCCTCTGAGATGTTGACTGAAGAGGATGACTTGTTTCTCGCGACACATGACGAGGCTCTTCGGGACACGAGACATACCCATTTCTCCATCACTTGGATCCTCTTGACAATTATTCTAGTGTTTCATTCCATCCTAGCGGGGTTTACTCTTGGCGTTCAGAGCCCATCGGGATCTCCGGCCTTGTTTCTGGCCCTCATTTTGCACAAGGTATTCGAGAGTGTCGCGATGGGTGTTGCCTCTACCCAGGCCTCCAACGCGTCTCGCTTCATGCGCCAGACTCAGTTTATGACGTATTCGTTGGCAGCGCCTTTAGGGGTGATGCTAGGCCGAGCATTTGCAGAGTCTTCAGACGCGCCTAGTGCCTCTACGAGAGCGCTTATTACCGCATTGACCAGCGTGAGTTGTTTCCGACATCCGGCGTTTTACCTACAATACATAGACTAACATTCAGAGAACGTGCTGTATTTACAGGGGAGTTTTATATACATTAGTTTGGTGGAGATTACCCAAGAAGAATTCATGGACGAGAAGCACCGAGTGCGCAAGTTCATTGCCTTTCTAATGGGATCAGTCATGATGCTAACGTTGGTGTAATTACTCCGCATTTCGTACAACATTCCGCTGGTGATGATAATAGTGATTGATAGGCAAGGTTCACATGTATCTACTACTGGTGCGTTATTATAAGTCTCTCATCACTTTAGCAAGTACTCGTTCATGGGCATTCCGTAGTGGCTCATCACCATTCCAGTGAGGATGCCACCGGCAAACATCGAAGGGATGGTCAACCAGCTGACAACGTGCAGCGACGGGAGACCACTCAGTCCGTGTCCAGACGCGCATCCTCCCACAAAGCGAGCACCAAAGACAATCATCAAACCACCAAAGAACGCCTGAGCATTAGGAACGTGAGGGACCGAGGCAGGGTTGAAGGAAGCTCCATTGACAACGGCGTCAAACACTGACTTGGCAAAGCCAGAGGCGATCGCTGCACCAGCCACGATTCCAGCCCCGAGGCCGACCTGCCAGCTTGCTTTGCTGTTGACAAAGTTCTTCGCGTACGTGTACTGAACCAGAAACTCTTCTGGGATCAATCGCAGAACCTGAGCAGTAGCCACCGAGTAGCCTGAGGAGCAACCGAGAAACGTTCCGAGAGCCATGTACATAGGAATTTGCAGCGAGCCCATCAGGAAACCAGCGGCGGTGGGGTTGATTGCATAGTTGGAATCGACCTGGCGGATAGCAATGATCTCAGTTCTCCACGGGAAGTAAGCTTCAAACGTTAGAGCAGCGGCCATCGTGAGCGCGGAAAACCCCATAGCGATGGGCGCAAACTTGCCCCCAAAGAAAACACGCTCCAAGTGCATCGACTCGACCCTGCCCTCCAGAGTCGAGGCAAAGTCAAACACGTGATGGTCCTTGAGCCACGGGTGCAGGTAGTGGTACAGCGAGGCACCCGCGAGACCACCAAGGTACGTCATGGGCGCCGACGGCACTCCAGCTCCCATCTGGGCAAACGCCATTCCAGGGCACGATCCTGTACATCGAAAGTTAGAACCATTCGCACTCCCGTCATCAACAAACAACATCACCTCACAACGTACCAGCCAGGGCCATGCCCGCACCTTGTATCAGTCCCCCGAGAACGGCGGACACGGCTCCCTTGTCCCCGAAGCCCCTACCCTCGCGAGCCTTGTCAAACGCATGGGTGTCGTACACAGAGAGAATAGCCAGTGAGAGCGCCGACCCGCTCAAGCCGCCAAGGAACATCTTCATCATGATTTCCTTCTCGAAGATGAACTGAGCGCTATTAATGGTCAACATCCTGTTAGTTCTTCTAGCGATGACCCTTGACGGCCCACCTGCTGCATAGCACTGCTAGAGCGATGGGCACCGCGCCCCCAAAATCCCTCCCCCTCTCCACCCGCTGCAACTCGACGTCTTCGGTGATGCTTCGAATAGCTACAAGAACTTACCGAATCGTCTGAGGGCTGGACACGCCCGAGAGGTGAGCGAATGTGCCGAAGGCGAGCCCGATGGGCATCGCCATTAGAATTCCCGAGCTCATCTTGTAGTCTCCCTCGTCTTTTATATAGTGATTATTGTGGGACTGCCGCTCCCTGGTCGTCATTGGAGGGGAAAATCTCCTTTTTCCAAAAATAATCTCCATGTTATTAGTTGTCTTGTTGCATTTGTATTTAGATAAAGCGAGGCCGCAAATGACCGACCACCCGGGTAAAATCCCCGACTGGACTTTAGTCTCATGCAAGCTCAGCATTATTGGTACACGCACAGCACACGATGGAAGCGCTTATACATGAGGCACAATATGATCACAAAGCAAAACTAAGAAAATAAAAACTCGTGTTCAGGACTCGCGCGGACACATCATCATCATCATGGCCGCCGCTACTTCCGCCGCTAATGCTGCAAGCTCCGCCGTCCGCACCGGAACCGCGATGCTTTTGGGAGGATCGCGAATGGTCTTTAGGCAGCTCTACGATGGCGAGTCTAGCACCTACACGTATCTGCTTGGACACACTGGGTCCAAGAAGGCCTTGTTGATTGACCCGGTACTGGAACAGGTAGAACGCGATACGTCCGTGCTTAGGGAGCTAGGACTCGATCTCGCATTCGCAGTAAATACGCACGTCCACGCCGATCACATCACGGGCTCTGGGTTGCTCAAAAAGACGTTCCCCAGCTGCAAGTCAGTGCTCGGCAGGGCAGGCAACGAACAAGCCATGGCTGATCTCAAGCTTGGAGAGGGCGAAGTGCTCAAGCTCGACGGCGGAATTGAGCTCGAATTCCGATCGACTCCAGGACATACCAACGGCTGTCATAGCTTTGTGTGGCACGGTGGAAGATCGGTGTTCACCGGGGACACTGTCCTAATCAGAGGGTGTGGAAGGACCGACTTCCAGCAGGGAAATCCAGTCTCTTTGTACAATGCGGTGTGGTCCAAGATCTTCACGCTTCCCGAGGATTATCTCCTATATCCCGCTCACGACTACAAGGGCCGAACAGTGTCCACTGTCGGGGAAGAGAAACAATTCAACCCAAGGCTTACCCAGACCCAAGAGAAGTTTGTCGATATTATGAAGAACCTGAACCTGCCGTACCCCAAGAAGATTGATGCATCACTACCGGCCAACTTGGTTTGTGGACTGCACGAGCTTCTACCGGCCCCTGAGCTCCCCGACACCAAGAAGCAAAAGCTGTGAGAACCAAAAACTGCTACACCTTAATCATCATTTAAATATTCTGGGAGAATGACGAACCAATCCAACTTGAAAACCCCCAAGACAAACAATATGACTGCCCAATTGTGTGCTTTTTATAATCGTGACTTCGGGCAATGAACACCGGTGCTAAACTTTTAGTCATCGACCTCGTAAGGCTTTGAATACCGCTGCATACCTGCAACGAAGAATATAATGTTTACATGGTCATGATGATACACAAAGGCATCACAATAATTTATTCACTAGACCATCTATTTGATCACTCATCTCAGGGTAGATCGCTGGTAACATAGAAGGCCAAAGAGAGGAACAGTAACATGGTCGGGAGGGCGACAATGTACTGGCTCAATACAAGGAGGGAGAGAGCACCGCTTGCCTGGTGGTTGCCCAAGATTTGCGGGACCACCACGCACATGTTCGCCGATGGGGTCAGTGTTTGCATGTACAGAACCAGCATCAGCAGTCTATCCTGAGGGACCAGTTTTGTAATCTGAAGGAGGTATGTCAACCCAAAGAGCACAGCCGGAAGGACTAACATCCGATTAACCACGAACCCGAGATTGCTGCGGCGGCTAAGCCCTCCTTCATCCCCACCGAAGAGATGCTTGAGCTTGCTCTCCTTCATCTTGAGTCCCAAGCCGCCAGACATGCTCAGATTGGTCACGGCGGTCGAGGCAATCGCAAAGATCTTGATAGAAAGAGTGACTGGCCGTAGCACCGACGTAGGGGAGAACAAGGCTTCTTGCAGGGGTTCAATCAGTCCAACAAACATGCCCAGAAGCTGAGCGATGATTGGAGGACGGGCGCAGAGACCGAGGATGTGAAGAACCAACCACTTGAACTTCTTCCAAGTCGTCCTCGCACAGGAATTGTTAGTGGGAGCTTCAGCCGCTCCCACCGGTGCCCGCTTCCTTTCCATAAGGGCAGTTCCTCCGTAAAATGAGCCCGCGGCGTAACTCTCAGAGTTTCCATTCGACCTGGCTTTCCGCGGACCCATCGCTGCGGGTTTGAGCGTTGCCGCGATGGATCCGCTCATGTACACAGACATCGGATCCCCGGACTCGCTCTTGGGGGCAACCTCAGGGGTGGACGGGGAGTTATTGACTGCGCTCCGTGCGCTGATATCCGTGGATGCACTTGACAAATTGAGGGGGACGGGTTTCACCTGTTCTGCAGCCTCTTGGTCTCCATCCTGAAGGAGAAGATCGTCCCGCTCCTCAATGTCTGAGGGGAGATTATTCACGTCAGGAATTTGAGACTCAGGCGCGACGTCGGGTTCCGACATGGTTATTTCGCTCGGCTTTGCTTTCGGCTTGTTGGTGCTGGGCATGAGATCGTATGCCACGACCCAGAAGAGGAGACTGTGCAAGAATATGTACATGAAGATGTACAGCTCTCCTCTCGTCGTGCACTCCTGTTGCGTCATGACGAGGATCGTATCGTTTGAACCCTTTAGAATCGCCCCCGACGAGTCGCGCTTCGGCACGGTTATCTGTGAGCAAATCGTCTGTATTAAGACCAATGGAAGAGCAACAGTGTTTTGAAACGTAGCTCCGAACAGAAACCAGTCGCGGAACCAGTCCGGGGGCCGAGAGATTACCATCATCGGGTACGATATGATGGCACTTATGGGTACCGTCACTAACCCGATGATTGCGACAACCCATAACGATTGCAAGGCCTCCACAGAGAGACCAGCTCCGAAACTATCAAATAAGATGGCTGGAACAAAAATCCTGTGGTGGGTGTTAGTATCCATACCAAGTGGTCCATGAATCAAGGGTGGTTTGATACGGGCGCAGACGAACCTACCAATTGATGGTAATTCCAATTGCTTTTAGACCTTCCTTGTCCAGCTTTCCTGCCAACGCCAGAGCGACACCGACGCCTAGAACGATGAACATGGACGCCACAGCGCGTGCCGCTGCATCGGCGATCGCACCGATTTGCGCCGACATCCTCTTGCTCCTTACCGAGGCCGATCACACCTGCGCCGATGACGAAACGCTTGATTCCACGAGTTGCGAACCTTTTCTGAGTGTATTTGTGGGCGGGACGACAAGGATGCGTGTAGTTATGTGCGCGACCGCCCCGGAGTTTGGAGGGGTTATCAGAGATCGGGGCGTGTTGTACCGCCCTTCTCGGATTCCCGGAGAGAGATGCCCTTGGTTGTTGTCGTTGTTTCCAGTGACTAATTGCGTTGGTTCGGGTTGGGATTCTTCAGCGCTCGCCAGGCTTATGGACAGTGGAGAGGTTTGGTAGCGCGAGGGAGATCTGACACTGTAGTATGTAAGGAAGGAATGCTGGGCTAGGGATCATGTGCAGGGATAGACAAGACAATCCACACCAAAAAGAAGACGGCGATGCCGGTGTCACGTAACGTTGCGGATGAAAGAAGACTGACAGTATGGATGGCGCTGAAGACGTTCTCGTTCTCCTCCTAGTCCTCCGCGAAGTACATCTCCTGTTCCTTGCAAACCGCCAACCCACCAAGACAATGCTCCTCCCCTGGGGCTAATAGTTTCCGTAGCTGCCCGTAGCTGCGAAAGACAGTCATCATCAAGGGGGGAGGGAGGTACAGAAAAGAAAAGAGAGTTCGCTCCACTCGTACGTACAAGTACTTGTGCCAGGTGGTAGCTACCCGGAACCTTGCAGTTTCGATAGGGCGCGATAAGCTCGGGATCAGACCGGCTTGCAGGATGCTGCAACTGCACCAATATCATCATCGTATCACAATCATCTAGAGTTCCCTTCTTGACACTTGTTGTTATTATCGTTCTGTGGCGACCATCCTCTCAGCGACCTCCTCACTACACATTGCTCAGGTACCTAGCTAGACCCGAAAGAGACTTTGTTACCAACTTCCTTGGTTTGATGTTGAACCCAAATCGGTTCTCCAACCATGAGCAAGAAAGCGAACAAGGCGCGAAAGAACGAGCCGCTCGGCTCAGGGGGTGCCGATGCGGTGGAACCAAGTGAGACGATGGCTGTCTCGACTCAGGCGCCTGCTCCTTCTGGTCCAGAGATTTCTGGAAACAAACAAGAAGTTGTGACCGGTAGGGTAGGAGAGGATGACGACTGGCAAAAAGACGTCGCCGACTCCCCTACTCATGATCTCCAGCCCCCCGCAGCTGGGCTCACAGAAATCCCGTCGCCGCGGGAGGATGCGACTTCAGCGATCGCCGCGGCGTTCACAGAGTACAGCAACAACCAAAAGAATCTCAAAACCCACGAGTTGCGAATCAAGGTGGCGCCGAGCGAGCCGAGCCGACGCATCCTGGAAGTAGCCGAGCATGCAATAGTGAACTCCTCTGCGTTCGATGGGCGCCTAGTACTCAGAGAGACGAGGCGGTCAATTCTTGAGGTTCAATCTCGCCCTGTGACAATTGATATTACGCTCTCGCAAGATCTAGATCGCATCGTTCTTATCAAGGCTTACGAACCTGTGCCAGATCAGCTCTTTTCCACTCTGCGGGACGCTTTCTCTAACCAGGTTCAGCTATCGATGCGCGTTCAGGATAGCCTCGCCGGAGTCGAAGAAGAACATGAAGAGCCCGTTGATGGACCTTCCGTGTCAAGAGTTCTCGACGCAGATTATGTTGCGCAGTTGAAGAAGGAGATGCAACAGAGGTCAGAGCGGGATCTCACGGCATTTGCAACTCCCTTAGAGAGAAGGGCGAAGGATGACGAGAAACGAGTTTTGAGGTTAGAGAAGATTCTGACTTCCAAGTATAATGCTTGCCACCTGCCGCTACCAGAATTGGAGAAGGCTCCACCGCTCAGTAGCTTTCCTTTGGAAAGGAGCGATCCACCGGCAACACTTACGCTAAGAAGAAATGCTACTCCGCGTGAGGTCGACGCACAGTTGAAGATGGCGATTCGGAGAGATCTGCACGGCGAGTCGCTAGCGAGACAGGAGAGGAAGAAGAAGGAGGTGCTGGCGCGAGCGGAGGCTTGCGAACGAAATCGTCTTCAGCTCGTGACTGTTATATCAAATTCCCGGGCGGCCCTGGAATTAGACCTCGAGCTCATGTCGCGCTTGGGCATTCACCCTCCTCAAGTTGCTATGTGCCGCGTCCCGTGTTTATACGCAAGGAAGCCTGGACATCTCATCGTCTGCCAACAGATCATCGTTTTCGAGCCTGTAGGGTTCATGGGCTGGCGAATGAGTGGGACCCTCAAGCTTCCCGCGTCGCAGTGCCGCAGCGTGATGAAGGGTCGCGCGACTCTTGGATTGGTGGACTCTTTGTGCGTCAGGATGGACAACGGTCAAGAGCACTTGTTTTACATGGCGACGATTGAGGATACGAACGAGGTTCTGGACCAGGCGTTTGAGCTTATTTGGCAAGTGCTGAGGATGAATCGCTGGGATCAGGATCGGAACGAAGAAGGGGCTGTGATCGGCGACACGGTGACGGTATGAAAAGTGACAGTTAGGGGGTATATGTTCGTATACAAAGTGACGTTTGACAACGTATGCATCTGATATAAAGCTGCTCTTTCTAGTTGACGGTTAAGCGAGTAGGGTTATAAGAGCACAGCACATCGTGGTCAATCCATCGTTGTGTGTCGGATGGTCATACGTGTCCACCCTAGGGACGGATGTCAGGTTTCACTCCATTGTCAGAAATGCCTGCAAACGTTTTCCTCTCCTTTAGGTTGTTTGTAGTCACAACCTCGCAACTTTGTTTTAGCTCTCACATCGCCTTGGTTGATTGAACGATTGGTTAGTTAGTACCTGACCATCCCTCGGTTAGGTCCTCCGAGGCACATCATTTATAGTAAAGAGTACGCAAAGCAACTCGAGATCTCAAACTTCATCGGCTGGTACAGTAGGCCAGACACGCTTTTTTCCAACTTATCGATCGATCGATTTCAAACTACAGTAGCGAATCGAGTCCTCCTCTTAGACATCCGTGGGAGGGAGGGAGTGCCTGCCACTCCTGCAACTGTTCATTTCCACCCCTATCAGATCGGTCGGTCATTACTTGTTTTAATCCGAAAAGGTGTTTCGGACTTCCTCCTGTCTGGTGGATCGAGTTTGATTGAGAGCGATACATTAGAGGGGTTGTGCGGTTCCTGAGGTGCTGAGTGCTTTGTTGAGACTCCCCCTCCGTCCTTATCGCTGTCTTGGCAGACGTGAACCGTTAACAAAGACGTTGTTGATTAAGGACCCGTGACAACCGCCCGTATTATCGGGGAAGACTTGTGTTATCGTGTAGCTAGTCGGTTTTCTGCGAGGCGGTGGAGGGAGCCTACGCTCGAGGTGGGTGGGCCTGTAGGTATGCACTACTACCTAACATTTTAGCAATAGGTCAATACTCTAAAGAAGGACGTGACTGAGGGAAAAGATCGAATGGCGTCCGCATCTTCATCAAGTAAGGGCTCCAAGGCGCTTTCGAGAGCGATGACCGACCTAGCGGCATCATCCGCCAGCGGAACGATGGCCGCGCTGGTGTCGACCCCCGTAAGCAGCTCGCC
>Ga0075012_10003662_pt1 | contig 14509 bp, 18 predicted proteins | sample All_14_2_FD_71474 | JGI IMG/M metagenome (GOLD analysis project Ga0075012, IMG submission 71474) | Freshwater microbial communities in response to fracking from Pennsylvania, USA - Allegheny Zone_MetaG_DW_15 | ecosystem: Environmental > Aquatic > Deep subsurface > Groundwater > Drilled... | reverse complement strand
TCCCAAACCGAAACCCAAGGGCTCGTCATCCAAGAAGCAATGTCATACGGATTACCCTGCGTTCTCGTCGGCACCCCCCCCGCCGACGAGAACGCAGGGTAATCCGTATGACATTGCTTCTTGGATGACGAGCCCTTGGGTTTCGGTTTGGGAAGCGAATATGAATAGATCGGCGGCGGAGTAGTAAGTGCCGATCTGATCGCGTTCGATAAATCCCCAGAATTTAACTTTGTCGCCTATTCCGAGATCGCGGGCGAGTCTTCGGTAAGTTTCTCTGGCGGGTCCATCTCCGACGATCCAGAGGCGTAGGTTGGGGTTTTCAGGAATTAGCCGGGCGATAGAGTGAATGATGATGTCGATGTTTTTTTCGACAGCGATCCGACCGCAATAGAGGGCAATGACGCGGTCTTGATTAGTTTTTAGGATTGTGCGAGATGTATCACGAGGCGTTACGATTGGGTCGGGCACACCAGTTGGGATGACGGTGATGGGGCGGTTGATTTGGTGTCGGCTGAGCCACTCTTTACTGAATTTGCTGGGCGTGATGACGTGTTGGACACGGTTGTAGTAGTAGTTTGTGTGTTTGGCGCTTTTGTAGCGGAGGAATCGGTTGGGGAAGAGGGGGATGTAGTGGGTGTATTTGTCGTAAATGGTGTGATAGGTTGAGACAATGGGGATTCCGTGTGATTCAGCCCAGCGCAGTCCAACAAAGCCAACTGTGAATGGTGTGTGGGTATGAATGAGGTCAAACTTATGCGCTCTGAACTCAGGCAAAAGGGGATAGAAAGGAGGGAGGCTGAGAGGGTAGCCCTTGGCAAACGGGGTGTATAGGGCGAAGAAACGGTGAGTGTTGGGGTCTTGATCGCGATGGCCGGGGTATCCGGAGGTGAACAAGTGGACGGAGTGTCCGCGTTCGCGAAGACCATCGATGAGGGCATCGATGCTTACGCTTACTCCATTCAGGATTGGCAAGGCACTATCGGAGAAGATAGCGATGTTCAGCGGCTTGCCGGTCACACAGATTATTATTCCTCAGGAAGGCGTCCGTGTTCTTCCACAAATTTCACAATGCCGCTGAGTCGGAAGCGGCGTTGACCACCTTTTGTTCGGTGGTGTCCGAGCCATCCACGATTGGTGTAGCGACGTACGGTTGCGGGGCAGACTCCGAGAAGTCGGGATGCTTCTTCGAGAGTTAATTCTGGATTGAGCAGTCTTCTAATAAGGTCTTCGCGGGTTTCTTTGAAATCGCCTTGATAGTATTTGCTGGTTACGGAGTCGGTAAAGAATGTGCCGAGGAACTCTATGTTCTTGGGGAGATTTTCGAGAATGAACTTGAGGTCTTCGTCGAGAACGGGTTCATTTTCTGAGACTGCAGCTTTGCGTGGTCGAGGTGCGCTGAGCTTGGTTTTTCGGAACTTTGAACCTTGGCTAGAGGACGAATTTTTGGCTACACCGTTTGTGGTGGCTTTCTTAGGTTTTTCTTCAAAAGCATTCTCAATATAGGCCAGCGGGTCAAATTCCTTTGTGGGCATAGTCGCCTTCGTATATTACACAAATCAAATGGGGTGGAAAGACCTTTCGCTAGAGGATCAGCATAGAATCACCAAAAGAAAGGAATCGATACCGTAAATTTACTGCCTCTTTGTAGGCTGATTGAATAATTTCGGGGGTTGCGAGGGCGGAGATCATAAGGAGCATGGAAGTCCTGGGCATGTGGAAGTTGGTGAACATTCCGTCTACTATTTTGAAATTGTAACCGGGCGTGATAAAAATTTTGGAGACCGTTTTTCCGGCAGAGAGTTGTCGTTTTCCGGTGGCAAAGGTTTCGAGAGTTCGGACTGTTGTTGTGCCGACCGCAATAATGCGCCCGCGACATTCGGCTACCATTTTAGCGGTGATCGGAGGAATTTCGCAGTATTCCCCATGCATGTGGTGGTCTTCGATACGGTCGGCTTGGATGGGCCGAAACGTGTCGAGACCGACATGGAGGGTGACTTCAGCGGTCTGAATTCCTTTTTGGACTAATTGTTCTAAAAAATCTTTGGTGAAGTGGAGCCCAGCGGTTGGGGCGGCGGCGGAACCTTCGTGCTGGGCGACGACGGTTTGGTATCGCTCTCGATTTGAGAGATGGGTGTGGATGTATGGAGGAAGCGGTGCCAGTCCGATTTCATTGAGCGTTTCGCGCCATCCCTCTTGTTGTTCGAAGGTGATGTATCTTTGACCGGCTTCTGATTCGCCGGTAACTGTGGCCGTGAGTTCTTGCTCGAAGTTGATTTGCGTACCGATGGGTAAACGTTTCGCGGGTTTGAGAAGGCAGAGGAACGTTCCGGGTTCAGTTTCCTTGATGAGGAGGGCTTCGACTTGGGCTCCGGTTGATTTTTGACCGAAGAGTCTTAATGCTGACACTCGGGTGTTGTTCATGATGAGGAGGTCGCCGGGTTGGAGGAGTTCGAGGGCATCTCGAAATTGGCGGTGATGGGTTGTGCCGCTGGCTCTATCGAAGTGGAGCAACCGGCTTCCATCGCGGTTTTGGAGTGGTTCTTGAGCGATGAGCTCGGTGGGAAGGTCGTAGTCGAGGTCGTCTATGTTCATAGGTAGTCGAGAATTTGGGTTAATGCGGAGATTCTTCCGGGAGCAGGGGGTTCGTCGCGATCGATGAGGAGGGCATCCCATCCGAAGGAGCGAGCACCATGAATATCGGCCATGGGGTCATCGCCGATATGAAGCACTTTATCAGTGTCAAGGCAGTTTTGGGCCACTTGAAAGAGTTCGGGGTCTGGTTTTTCGACTCCTTCTTCGAGGCTGGCGATGATTTTGTGGAAATACGGTGTGATGCCGAGAAGTTGGCATGTGCGGTGGAGGCTGACATCCCAGTTGGAGAGCATGATGATGGGAAGGTTTCTGCTTTTTAGTTGTTCGAGGATTTGGATGGTGTCGGGGTAGAGGGTGAACACGGTTGACTGGGGGCCGAAGATGTAGTTGTCGGCGGCTTGGACGAGTTTGGGAAGTTGATCGAGGGGGAGATTGAGTCGGATCATCCAGTCTTCTCCGAGCTGTCGCCAGAATTCATCGCAAACTTCGCGGGATCGTTGGAGGTTGAGTTGTTGGAATTCTCCCCATCTTGATTGGAGCATGCGGCCGTAGGTTTCGGCGGCGACTTGGGGATCGGGGAGCGGGATTCCGCTGATGGTTGCGGCGGCGAGGACAGTTTTGACGGGATCCCATTTGACATCAATGAGAGTTCCGGCGGCGTCGAAACTGATGGCCTCGTATTTCATCTTTTTGCTGACGATACCGGGAGTCGGTACCCCGGTGTGAGACTGATTTGGAGATGTGCAGATTGTTAAGAGATTGTTGGCTAATGGTGTTGATGCAACGCGGAATCTGCCAAAACGTCCTAACTTTACGAGGAGAATCGAACCTTGATGCAGAAAATGCAGTATTACGGGTAGAGATTTCTCTGAAAGGAATTGATTGATATGATGCTCAAACGAATTGGTCTGTTGGTTTTAACGGTGGCTGCGATGGGCGCAGTTGCCTCGACTCAGGAAGCGGTAAAGCTCCGCTTGAACGTCAAGGAAGGCGATGTGATGACAACGAAGATGTCGATCAACGTTGATTTTCAAGGAACTCCGATCACAGTCACGGGTAAAAACGTAATGACGGTGAAGTCGGTTAAGGATGGCAAGTTTGTCATTGAAAACGCTTCGAAGGAAACGGTTCTTGATATTGGCGGTGGCCAGACGATGGAGCAGCCGGATTCTACAGTTTTGACAACTCAGAATGAGTTGGGTCAGATTTTGGCTTTGGAAGGCGATGAAGTCACTCCTGAAGCAGCTCGGATGGCAACGGCGTTCAATGTTCAGTTTCCAGACTTGGGCGTTAAAGTCGGCGACAAGTTTGAGAAGGTTTTGGAAGCCGATGCCAAGCTTGGTACGCGCAAGATGACTTTGAAGTATGAAGTCACGGAACGTAAAGAGTGGAAGGGCTACGACGTTCTGGTTTTGAAGGTTGATCAATCGGAAGATGGCGATATGCCGATTTCGATGGTTGGGACAGTTTCGTTGAATGTGAAAACTGGTTTGCCAGTTTTGATGGATTTTGCGTTTAAGAACATGCCGGCACAGGGCATGAGCTTTGACGGAACGTATCACTCCGAAGCGGTTAAGTAAGCCTGGTTGAAGATTAGTGATGACCGCGAGAGTTTTTCTCGCGGTCATTTTATTTTTGAATGAATGTGTCGTAGACTTGACGAGGAAACTGAATATGCAAGCGAAACGACTTTTTTCCTTTTTTGCAGGGTGTTTTTTGGTTATGGGGGTGCATGCCGTCCCGGATGATGGATTTGTTCATCGGCTCACTTTGACGGAAGGGGATAAGTTTGAGTTCGAAACTTTGCAGTTTGTAGAGACGAAAGAGATTCGGTACCGAGTTCATAGTAGGAATTTTTTGAACGTTTTGTCGGCGGTTGGGGATGAGTATTCGTTGGAGACGGTGAATCGAGACTTGGTGTTTGCGATTGAAGGGGGGCGGGATACATATTTGCCTTCCACGACGACGACGGTTCGACAGCGTTCAGACGGCAAAGTATTGGAAATTAAGAACGATTTGTCAGCGGATGCAGGTCGTTTTGCAAAGAATCCGAACAATTTTCGATATCCCTTGACTCCGGTTGGGGTTGGAGGACATTGGGACAATTTGGTTCCGGCTGATCCGGCGTTGGGGACTCCTGAGACGATTATTCGGTATGTCGTATCTGGGCGCAAAATGTGGCGGGGTTTTGATGTGTTGGTTGTGGATTTTATGAATGATTCTTCGATTGAGACGCCGATGCCGATGCGGGGCACGACTTATATTGATGGGGCCACGGGTTTATCTGTTTATACGGAAGCGTATTTTGAGAATCATACGAAGGGTGAGGCGATGAGGTCTTCGTTTAGGATGCAGATTAAATCGTAGTCGTGCTTCAAGGTTCATGAAATTTCCATAAAGTTTTTATACGGGGAGAACTGATGGCCTTTTATTTTGCGTCTGGCTGAGGAAGAGGTTTTGATGAAGATGAGTGTTCGACTTGGATGGATTGGTGTGATGTCCTTTGGTTTGGTTGCTTGCACTTTTGCTCAGCAAGCAATTCCCACTGTGAAATTAAGCGTTAGTTCCAAAGTGCGCTATGTCTATGATTGTTCATACCGGACGATTTGGAATCGGGAAAATGGGCCAGCGGATAGCATGGTTTCGCGTTCTGGGAGTTTGGCGGTGAAGGTTGATGGACTGAAGAATGGGGTGTATGGATTCAAGACTTCCCTTTCTGGTTGGCGGACGGTGGCCGAGACTTATCGTGAGGGAAATGATTTGATTGCTAAATCGAGGGAGAGTGATCGGGTTCTTTCGGGCCGAGTCAATGTGGCTGGTCAAATCCTCAGCAAATACAAGGCTGATGATTGGCGGTCGGCGATGTCGGTTTTTTTGCCATTGCCAGGTAAGTCGGTGAAATTAGGAGATCGCTGGACGGCGGTGTTGCCGGTGGCACCGGGCACTTATTCGAGCAATCGGAAGGTGGTTTATGAAGTTTTTGATCGGCAGAAATTTGGTAAACGCGATGTTTTGTCGATCCAGTTTACGAGCGAACCTACGATTGGAATGTCGGAGGTGATTTCGGGGGATCTATTGCTTGATATTCGCACGGGGATGATTGTGCGATCTAATATGAAGAATCTTTTCGAGGCTGGTGGACAACGGGTTCGTGTTGATGTGAAAATGCAGATTCGTCAATGAGTGAATATTTTTGACGTTGGGGTGTTGATTTGGTGACATGCACGGCAGCCGAATTTTGAGAATCATGCGAAGGGTGAGGCGATGCGGTCTTCGTTTAGGATGCAAATCAAGCGATAGTTTTCTGTCAATAAATTTGGATTTTCTGATTTCGGATAGAATTCTGGGATGATTAGAAAGACATGTGTTCTCTTAGGTTTGGTTTGCGCTTTGGGTGCCTCAGCGTCGATTCAGGAGGCAACTCAACTTCGTTTAAATTTTGACCTTGGTCAGAAAATGACGTACTCTTTGACGAGTATTACGGATGTGGACGGGCCCGATCCTGACGTCGACCCCGACGTGGAGATCATTAGCAAAATGAAAATATCCAGCCTCTTTGATATGGTGGTTAAGGAGAAGACTGCTGATCAAATCAAGGTATCTGTGACTTATCGAAACATTGTTACTGAAATGGGAGATTATAAACTTCAAAACCCAAAAAATATTAGTTTTTTACAGACCCAAAGTTACCGCGGAAAAGTTCTGGCCGTTGATTCAAAGGAGTTTTCGGCGAGCCAAATCGCAGCCATGAATACGACTTCGTTTGAATATCCCGAAAAGGCGGTCAAACTCGGTGACGAATGGGTTGTAAAAACGAAAGCCGATGCTGCAAATGGTATTCCAGCGATGCATATTGTGTATCAAATTATTGAGCGAAGCGATTGGAATGGACACGATTCCTATACGATCAAGTTATTTCAGGATCCTTCCATTAAAGGTGATTTTAAGATTACCGGTACATTGATTGTCGATATAAAATCGGGCATGACGTTGCAGTCAGATTCGGTTATTGTAAATAAAGTCGAAGATTCCACGGCGACAGTTGAGACTCATTTGAAGTTGGTTGAGTAGATTTGTTCTCACCCAGGTTCGGGCTCTTTACTTTGATTTAGGAGTGTTGATTTGGTGGCATGCGCGGCAGCGGGCTTCGTAGCTTTCGGTTGCTCCGATGAGGACGATGGGGTCGTTCCACTTAGCGGGTTTGCCGTTGATGATGCGCTGGGTGTGGCTGGCGGGGCGACCGCACTTCATGCAGATTGCGCGGAGTTTGATGACTTCATCGGCGGCGGAGAGGAGTTCGGCCATGGGGCCGAACGGTTGGCGACGGAAATCTTGATCGAGCCCGGCGACCACGACTTCTTTGCCGATGTCGGAGAGGTAGATGAGGTAATCGACGATGGATTTGTCGAAGAATTGGACTTCTTCGATGCAGATGACATCGGAGTCTTTTTCGATGAGTTTTGCGAGATCGCTGGCTTGTTTGACGGGGATGCTGGGGTGCTTGACGCCCATGTGGGTGACGACGTGCTCTTCGTCGTAGCGGTCATCAATTGCGGGTTTGAATACTTGAACTTTCTTTTTGGCGTAGAGGGCTCGGCGGGCTCGGCGGATGAGTTCTTCGGACTTACCAGCGTACATGCTGCCGCAAATGACGATGAGTTGGCCACATTTTTTCATTCGATCGGGTCTCCGGCGGAGTCGTTTTCGAGGTCGGATTCAAACATTTCTTCGAGTTCTTCGCTCATATCGTCGTCGGTGGCTCGGCCCATTTCTTTGATGAAGTGCCGCATTTGACTGGTTGATTCTGGCTGATTCATGTCTTCGAGTTCGTCGGCGATGGCGTCGATTCGGTCATCTTCGGATCGTAATCGGCGAAACTTACTGACGAGTTTTTGGTGGTTTTTGGCTCCACAGTGGGGGCACGGTTCATTTTGGGGGTCTTCGGTGATGCTGAGAAGGAGTTCAAATTTCTTGTTGCATGTGAGGCAACGGAACTCGTAGATCGGCATTTCGGTGTCATAGTACCGGGCGAAAACGTTAGCATTGCGCGGTACAATGGGAGGATCATGAAAATCTGATTCACTCGTGCAAGGGCCTTAGTTTTGTTGAGAAGTAGTTGTTCGCCCTTGTTGTTGTGCCGCTTTGGTGCGAGTGATCATGATTTTGGATCCCTAATCGGTGGGATGTATCATTTGGCTTGACACCCTTGACCCGTTGATTGAACAGAAGAGGCGTTATGTCAGAAGAAGAAAAGATTAAGAGAGATAAGAATCATTTTAAGGTGAACACCGAGGATCGTGAGCGGGTGCTCATGGTTTTTGTTAATCCGGAAGCCGAGGAAGATGCGTATGTTGAGGCCGAGCTTGAAGGCTTGATTGATGCGGCGGGTGGTGAACCGGTCGGGATGATTAGGCAACGTGTGGAACGCCGGATGAAGGCGACCTACATTGGCAAAGGCAAAGTTGAAGAAGTTGCGGCAATGGCATCCGAATTGGGTGCGGACGCAGTGGTATTTGACTGTGAGCTTTCTGGGATTCACATTAAGAACCTGGAGGAGCGCATGGCGATGCGCGTGATTGATCGCACGCAATTGATTTTGGATATCTTTGCAGGTCGTGCACGGACGCGAGAAGGTCAGTTGCAGGTTGAGCTTGCTCAGTACTCTTACCGCCTGCCCCGCTTGATGAGCGTTTATACGAAATTTGAACGCCAGCGCGGGGGGATTGGGATGAGAGGTCCGGGTGAAACGAAGCTGGAAAGTGACCGGCGCATGGTTCGTGATCGGATTGGCAAATTGAAGAAGGATATTGAGGTTGTCAAACAACATCGAACGCTTCAGCGGGATAGTCGACGTGATCAGCCGTATCCGATGGTTGCGATCGTAGGCTATACGAGTGCGGGGAAATCAACTTTGATGAACCGCATGGCAGAGACTGATGTTTTGGTTGACGCAATGCCATTTGCGACGCTTGACCCGACTACACGGTTGATTGACTTGCCGGACGGGTATCGCTTCTTTTTGAGTGATACGGTTGGATTTATTCGCAACTTGCCGACGTTGTTGGTTGCGGCTTTCCGGGCGACGCTTGAAGAGCTTTTGTTTGCGGATTTGCTGTTGCACGTTGTGGATGTGAGCAATGTGGAATGGGAGATGCAACTTGAATCAGTTTTGCAAACAATTGATTCTTTGGGTGCGGACAAGGTTCCGGTACTGACCGTTTTCAACAAGATTGATGCGGCGGTTGATCCGGTGATGGTTCGTCGGATGGCGAGCGAGCATCCGGATTCGGTGGCGATCAGCGCTTTGACGGGTGAAGGCATGGCTGACCTTTTGGAAATGATCAAAGGGTTGGTGAGCGACCGTCTCAGTATTATCAAGGTTCTGGTTCCTTATTCCGAGACAAATTTGGTGGAGCGGGCCTATGATTACGGTCGAGTTTTGCTGAAAGAGTATCGCGATGATGGAATTTATCTGGAAGCAGAGGTTGTTCCTGAACACCGAGGGAAGCTTGAAGCGTTCTTATTAGAAGAGTGATGCGATTAGGCGATTGGATCCAGCAAGCAGCCGATGAGCTGACCCAAGCGGGGGTTGATTCTCCCCGCTTGGATGCTCAGGTTTTGGCGGCCCACGCTTTGGGTCAAGATCGGAGTTGGGTTTTGGCTCACCCGGAAGAGACAGTTGTTGGGGATTGTTTGCAGGGTCTTTTGCTCCGGCGGAAGAATCGTGAGCCGCTGGCCTATATTGTGGGAGAGCGAGAGTTTTATGGTCGCCGGTTTTTTGTTGATCCGGATGTTTTGGTGCCGAGGCAAGAGACCGAATTTTTGGTTGAGCGGGCAAAGCTTTGGATGAACGGGGTTGATGACTGGTCGATTTTGGATGTGGGGACGGGGAGTGGATGTATTGGGATTACTCTTGCCTTGGAGTGTCCGGGGAGTGCGGTGACTTTGCTGGACAAGTCGGCGAATGCTTTGCGGGTAGCGAATAAGAATGCGGATGCTTTGGGGGCACGCGTTGATTTTGTGCATTCGGATTTGTTTAAGTGGTTGCCGAAACGCCGGTTTAGGATGGTGGTTAGTAACCCCCCTTACGTTGCGCACCGGGATGACTTGCCACCAGAAGTTCGTGATTTTGAGCCGCCAGATGCGCTTTTTGCCGAGGCGGACGGCTTGGCGATGTACAGACGGTTGGCGGCAGAAACTTTTGCGGCGACGCGATGCGAGGTTTTGATCGTGGAGATTGGTCAGGGGCAGGAAGGCGAGGTGGAGGCGGTTTTTAGTGAATATGGGTGGCAGATGGCGGATGCGATGTGCGATTTGAACCGAATTGTGCGAACTTTGACCTTCATTCCGGCTGAAGTCACGACTCTGTGATCGTGCCTGTTATAATTTGAGTTGCATGGAAATTGTGGTTCCGGCTGATTTTGAATACCTCTACGTCCAGAATGAGGAACGCCCGGTCGTAAAAATTCCGAATGAAGTTTTGCGGAAGAAGGCGGCTCCGATTGAGAAAGTGACGAAACGTCATGTTAAATTGGCGGAGAACTTGGTTCGGATCATGAAAGAGGCGAACGGTGTAGGGATAGCCGCGCCGCAGGTTGGGGTCAGCGAGCGGATTATTGTGATTGCGCCGGAGCGGAAGCCGATTGTTTTGGTGAATCCAACGATTGTTGAAAAGAGTGGATCGCAGATTGGTGAGGAGGGTTGTCTTAGTATTCCGGGGCTCTATGGGGATGTCGAGCGATTTATGTCGATCTCGGTGGAAGCCTATGACATTAAGGGTCGGCCGATTGATTACGATATGGAAGGGTATGCGGCGGTGATTGTTCAGCACGAGATTGATCACTTGGACGGGGTTTTGTTTATTGATAAGGTGGATGAAAAGACTTTGCATTGGCAAGATCCGAATCCGGAGAATCGATAATTTTGCGAATTGTTTATTTTGGTACGGCCGATTTTGCGGTGCCGGCTTTGCGGGCGGTGGCGGACCATGTGACTTTGGTTGTGAGTCAGCCGGATCGTCCGAAAGGGCGAGGTTTGAAAATGCAGGCTTCCCCGGTGAAGGCAGTGGCTTTGGAATTGGGGATTCAAGTGGAGACTCCAGAAAAATCCCGGTCACCGGAGTTTAGGGAAATTTTGGAAGCGGAGAATGCGGATATTTTTCTGGTTGCGGCGTACGGGCAGATTTTGAGTCAAGCAGTTTTGGATATTCCTCGCTGTGGGTGCATTAATTTGCATGGATCGATTTTGCCGAAATGGCGCGGGGCGGCTCCGATACAGCGGGCAATTGAGGCAGGTGATTTGGAGACAGGGGTGACCTTGATGCAGATGGATCGGGGGATGGATACGGGCGATATTATTGCGATTGATCGGATTCCGATTGGGGCAGATGAGACGGCGGGTGATTTATTTGGAAAGTTAGCGGATTTGGCAGGCGAGATGGCTCGGGAGTGGATGCCGAAGATTGCTGCGGGTGACTATGAGCGTGTGCCTCAAGATGGAGAATTAGCGAGGATGGCCCCGAAAGTGGAGAAATCGGAAGCGGAGATTACGGCTGATTTGGATTTGCGGATGGCTTATGATCGATTTCGGGCATTTTCACCTTTTCCGGGGGCATTTGCGGTGGGTGATCTTGGTCAGATTAAGTTGCACCGGGTTCGTCCGGTGGACGGAGTTGAGGGGGTTCCGGGGACGTTGATTGATGCGCCGGGAGAGATTATTGTGGCGGTTCAAGGTGGAGGATTGAGACTTGAGGAGTTTCAGTTGGAAGGTCGGAAGCGGGTTTTGGCATCGGAGTTTTTGAATGGGGCACGGTTGAGCCCGGGAATGCGTTTTTTACGATAGGAAATCAATCACAATGAGTTTTGAGATTTTGACGGAGAAACGAACGAACGTATGAAGAAGCAGAATGCGAAGCGCTTTATCATCTGGGGGTTAGCGATTGCTGTTCTCATGATTGGATTCCAGTTTTGGAAGAACTTCTCTGAGGATCCCGATTTGGGTGATTTTGACTCGGTGGGTCATATCATTGCTTTAGAGCGTGATGGTTCTCGCGGGAAGGTGGTGATGTTTGATGAGGCGGGGAATCGGATTGATGCGCCTAAGCCGGCAAAGTCGGAATATGATGATCGGGAGATTAGCTGGAGTGTGGATGGTCAGCGCGTTTTTACGAGTAGTAACCGGGATTCGAGTGCTTATTCTGTGTATCGTTGGAATCCAGCGAAATCGAAGATTGAGCGGCGTTCTTTGGGCTCGATTAGTCAGGGTGCACCTTGGTTTGGCCCTTACGGTGACCCGGATGCGAAGCAGTATGGCTTGATTCAAGCCGGGGGTCAGATTTTGGCTCTGGAGATTAAGACAGGCGCGACGGGGACGGTTTTGCCGCCTTCAGCGGATCGCGTTGCTTCGGAGGGTGAAGGTTCGACTTCGAGCATGGATATGTATAGTAAGTTTGGGGACAGTTTTGTTAAAGCTCGGTTTGCGGGTGGGAAGGATCGCGTGATCGGTTTGATGCGCAATGATGAGGGGAATACCCTGGTTTATCACCCGATGGTTTTGAATGAGAATGGTCAGCCGGAGCGTCCGGCGGAACTTTATCGGGCGGCGAGGATCAATTTTGATGTTGATCAGAAGGGGGTTGCGGCTGTCTTAGTGGCGGGATTCCAGTTTCCGCCTGAATCAGAAATTCCGGCGGAGTTTGTGAAAGACGGTAAGGTGACGCCTCCCTTTATGGATGGGATTTTTAAGTTAGCGATTGGCGCGGATTTGAAGCCGGTGGTTGAGCCGGTTGCGTTTATTCCGGTTGGGGCGCGTGAGACTTTTGTTGATTTGGCGGTTTCGCCGGATGGAACGAAGATCGCGGTTGTGATCGGGGAGAATTTGCCGACGGGTGGTTATGAATCGCGGGCGATGGTTGTGATGCCGTTTGAAGCGCAGGGGAGCCAGAAAATGACTCCGATTATTCAGGGAGCGGTTTCTTCGCCGAGTTGGTCGGCAGATGGCACGCAGATCACTTACTTGAAGACGACGGGATCGGATACGGATGTTTATCGGGCCAATGCGGATGGTTCGACCGAATTGAAGTTGACGAATGGTGGTAACTGGTCAAGCCCGCTCTTTAGTCCTCAGTTGCCGAAGTAAGTTTTTGAAGAATTGAGGTTGTAGATCGTCCGGTCAAGAAAGGGAGAATGATGACTTCTCCTCCGTATGACCGGACGATTTTTGTTTCGGGAAGTTGTTCGGGGGTGTAGTCGCCGCCTTTGACGTGGATATCGGGTTTGAGGGTGGCGATGAGGTTTTCCGGGGTCTGTTCGCTGAAGCTGAGGACGTAGTCGACGCATCGGAGGGCGGCAATGATGGCCATGCGGTCTTCGAGGGGATTAATGGGCCGGTCGGGGGCTTTGTTGAGGGAGCGGACACTGTCATCGGAATTGAGGGCAACCACGAGGAGGTCGCCGAGGTCTTTTGCTTGTTGGAGGTATTGAACGTGTCCGGCGTGGAGGATATCGAAAACCCCGTTGGTGAAGACGAGTTTTTTGTTTTCTCGTTCTTTTTGAATCTGGCTGAGGGTTTTTTGATTCATTGGTCTAAAAGAGAGTGGGCGAGATTGGTGACTTTGGTGAGGTCGGTGGATTGAGAATTTTGGAGTTGTCCGTAGGGACAGGATCGGTGGGGTTTGGTGAGGGTGTAAAGGCCGAGGCAAGGGGTGCCTAGTCCGGAGGCGATATGGATGCTGCCGGTGTCTCCGGCGATGTGGAGATCGGCGCGGTTAAGGAGGGCGATGAGCTCGGCGACGTTGGTTTTTCCAATGAGACTGGTTGGTCTTGATTTGGTGAGGGCGAGGACTTCGGTGACGGCGGGTTCGTCGGCTATGGTGCCGATGAATGCGACGGTTGCTTTGCTTGCGAGCGAATCAGTGAGGGCGGCGAAGTTTTCGGCGGGCCATCGTTTTGAGGCCCAGCCGGCTCCGGCGTGGCATATCACAAGTTTTTTGGAGGGATCGAAATCGGCGAGGAGGTTGTTGACTGATTGGTCTGATTCAGGAGTGGGAGTGAGACCGAAATCGGTGAGGGTTGCGCCTCCGGCGGCGCGGGCGACATCGACGTATTGGTCAACGACGTGGATTGAGGTGGGGGCAGGAATGACGGGTTGAGTGAAAAATCGGGCTCCTTCACGTTGCCAGTGGTAACCGAGTTTTCGTTTGGAGTTTGAGTAGGCGATGGGGATGGCTGACTTCAGGAGACCTTGGAGGTCGAAGGCGACATCGAATTCGCCGAGGCCTTGGACGGATTTTTTCCAGGTTTTCCAGTCTTTTTCGAGAATGACAACTTGGTTGATGTGTTTGCAAGCGCGGGGGACATCAGCGAAGCGTTTATCACAGATCCATATGATTTCTGAGTCGGGGAATGCGTGGCGTAGTGATCCGGCGGCGGGGAGGGAGCAAGCGACGTCGCCGAGGGCACTTAATCGACTAATAAGGAAGCGGATCGGCGTCCTCCGAGATAAGGTTGGGCGGCGCGGATGATTTCTTCGGCGGTGATGTTGTCGGGGTCGGGGCCGGGTCTGATGATGGAAACATTGTTACCGAAGGGACGATAGCGGTTGGGGTCGGTTTTTCCGAAAATGGTGACGGCGGGGGTGCCGTAAGCAGATGCGGCGTGGGCGGTGCCGGTATCGGCGGAGATGTGGAGCTTGGCGTTGGCGACGAGATCGAGGGCGCGTTCGAGATTGAGCTGACCGACGAGGTTGGTGACGCCTTCGGTGTAGACCGGATCATCGCCAGGACCGCCGATTGCGGTGACTTGATGTCCTTGGGAGATGAGTTCTTTGGCGACTTGGTGCCAGCGGTTTTGGGAGAGCTTTTTGTGCGGGTGCCCGGAGCCGGTTTGGATAATGATTTGGTTGTTGGGGATTTCATGCA
>Ga0075012_10003659_pt1 | contig 14514 bp, 5 predicted proteins | sample All_14_2_FD_71474 | JGI IMG/M metagenome (GOLD analysis project Ga0075012, IMG submission 71474) | Freshwater microbial communities in response to fracking from Pennsylvania, USA - Allegheny Zone_MetaG_DW_15 | ecosystem: Environmental > Aquatic > Deep subsurface > Groundwater > Drilled... | reverse complement strand
TTTCGCAATATGGCTATTCGCGCGCAGAATTTCTCAGTATGACCGCCAAAGACATTCGCCCAGCAGAAGAGATCCCCGCCCTGCTGGCAGACATTGCTAATAGCCCTGAACTGCTGCAAAAATCGCCCGGCTGGGTCCACCGCCGAAAAGATGGCTCCCTGATCGATGTGGAAATATCGGCGCATTTGATCGACTTTGAAGGCAGACCTGCCCGCATGGTGCTGGCAAATGATGTAACAGAACGCAAGCAAATGGAGCAGGCATTGCAGCACTCTGAAGCACAGTTCCGCACTCTGGTAGAGCAACTGCCCGCCATCACCTACATCGCTTCTTTGGATGAAGCCAGCAGCACACTATACGTCAGCCCGCAGGTGGAAAGAATCCTCGGCATCTCTCCCGAAGAATATCTCGCCGTGCCAGATATGTGGCTGCAACAACTTCACCCGGTGGACAAAGAACGCGTCTTGCAAGAACTCGACGAAAGCCACAGGAACTCAACACCCTTTAATTCCGAATATCGCATGATCTCAAAACATGGGGATGTAATCTGGCTCAGTGACTCAGCCACCCTTGTGCGCGATGACGAAGGCAAGGCGCTGTTCATGGAAGGCTTCATGCTCGATATCACCGAGCGCAAAGAGGCAGAAGAAGCCCTGCGCATCAGCGAAGAGAATTACCGCAATCTGGCAGAGACGTCAGACAGTGCCATCGCTGTGCTGGATGTGAAAGGGAAAATCCTCTACGCCAACCCCACCAGCCTCCGCATCTGGCATGACCCGCATCTGGTCGGCAAAACCATTTATGACCTCTTCCCCAAAGAGGTTGCAGACCGCCATTTAAAGGTCATGCAGCGTGTCATCAAGGAACACATCATTGACCTGAACGAACTCGAAACCCAGATCAATGGCAAGACCATGTGGTTCCACGTTAGCATGAGTCCTTTGAAAAATTCAGAGGGTGGGGTCAACGCTCTTTTGCTCAACGCTTTCGACCTGACCGAACGCAAACGCGCCGAAGAAGCGCATCGGCAGTCTGAGATTCTTTTCTTCAAGGTCTTCCGTTCCAGCCCGATCGGCATCAACATCTTCCGCCTCGCCGACGGGCACTCTTACAACGTCAACGATACCTTTTTGGAGATCGTTGGTTATTCACGCGAAGAAGTGATCGGGCATTCCTCAGTAGAGTTGAACCTCTTTATAGATATCGAAGTCCGCAACAGTTGGCTGAATCAATTGCGTGAAGGCAGGCGCGTCATCAATCAGGATGCCAAGATCCGCCGCAAGACAGGAGAGCTCCGAGATTGTCTCGCCTCGTTGGACATCATCGAGATCAACGGCGAATCCATGGTTCTGGTCATCGTCACCGATATCACCGACCGCAAGCAGGCGGAAAATCAATTGAAACAAAGCGAAGAGCGTTATCGCAACACGCTGGACAGCATGCTCGAAGGCATTCAGATCATCAATTCCAATTGGGAATATGCCTACGTGAACGAAGCCGTTGCACAACAAGGCAGAAACACCCCCGATGCGCTGCTCGGACGGTCGATGATGGAGATGTACCCCGGCATCGAATACACCGAACTCTTCTCCATCCTGCGCGATTGCATGGAAAACCGCAAGGTGAAACGCTTCGAAAATCAATTCGCCTTTCCAGACGGCACAACCGGCTGGTTCGAGCTGAACGTCCAGCCAGCGCCCGAAGGCATCTTCATCCTTTCCATTGACATTACCGAGCGAAAAAAAGCAGCAGAAAAGCTCCGCAGTTCCGAAGAACGTTTCCGCTTAATGGCTGAAAACATCGAAGAAGGGTTTTGGATCACCGACCCCTCCAGCGGTGGGGAAGTCTATCTCAGCCCGGCAATCGAACGTATCTATGGGCGCAGCATAAATGACCTGATGCAAAAACCCCTCGCCTTCCTGGAGAGCGTCCTGCCGGATGATCTTCCGCTCGTTCTTACGAATATAGAAAAACAAAAATTCGGCGAAGCCACCGCCATGGAATATCGTATCAAACATCCAGATGGTTCGATCCATTGGGTCTGGGACCGGGCATTTCCCATTCTGGATAAAGAGCAAAAGGTCAAACTCGTTACAGGTCTGTCTACCGACATCACCGAACGCAAAGGAACCGATGCCCGCCTTCAAACCCAGTTAAAACGCCTGGGCGCACTCAACTCCATAGACCGGGCGATCAGCTCCAGCCTGGGCATGAAAGTTTCACTCGATGTGCTGTTGATCGAAGTGATCGCACAATTAGGTGTGGATTCCGCCTCCATTCTTTTATTGAACGAAGCCACCCAAACCCTTGAATTCGTGGCTGGCAATGGCTTTCGCTCCACCTCCATCCAACACTCAAGTTTGCCCTTTGGGAAAGGGTTGGCGGGTCGGGTTGGAGCTGAAAGGAAAGCCTTACACATCCCAAATCTTGCAGAAATAGGTGCTGATTTCTTGCGGGCAGATCTGCTGAAGGATGAGGATTTCCTCGAGTATTATGGCGTCCCCCTGATCGCCAAAGGACAACTCAAGGGAGTGCTCGAGATCTTCAATCGTGAAGCGTTAAACCCCGACCCCGAATGGTTAAGTTATCTTGAAACCCTCGGCGGGCAGGCTGCCATTGCTATTGAGAACGCACAGTTATTTGAAGGCTTGCAAAAGTCAAACCAGGAATTGTTCATGGCATACGACGCCACCATTGCAGGCTGGTCTCATGCCATGGACTTGCGCGACAAGGAAACGGAAGGACACACCCAGCGGGTAACCGAACTCACGCTCAAACTGGCTGAACGCATGGGCATCAGTCAACAGGAACAGGTCCAGATGCGACGCGGGGCATTGCTCCACGATATCGGCAAACTGGGGGTTCCCGATCATATCCTTCACAAGCCCGGCAAACTCACCGATGAGGAATGGGTCATCATGCGCATGCATCCAACCTATGCCTTCAATATGCTGATGCCCATCCACTACCTTCGCCCCGCGCTGGATATCCCATACTGTCATCATGAAAAATGGGATGGCACTGGCTACCCGCGTGGACTGAAAGGGGAAGAGATACCGCTTGCTGCGAGGATCTTTGCCATCGTGGATGTGTGGGATGCGCTCCGCTCGGATCGCCCCTACCGCGACGGCTGGTCTGCCCAAAAGACCCGCGACTACATCCTGGCTGAGTCTGGCAAACACTTCGAACCGAAGATCGTGGATATCTTCATGGAGCTTCTGAAAGAATTCCCAGACCTATAACTTATTCCCTGAAACAAAACGCCCCACAAAACTGGGGCGTTTTGTTTCAGAATTCCCATGAAGCTATTCGAATTATCCAACGAACAAGAAGCGGCTCTGAAAATGTTTTTCGTAGGAGTCTCAGAACCCCCAAAATTTCTTCCCATACAAATCTACAATTTCTCCACCCAGAGTAATCATATTGTAATCCCTCATCGCACAATGGATATGCTATACTGATTCTATCCCCCCACAATTATGGAGTATTAGGATCAACTGGAATGCCATCAAATCTTAAAACCAGACCCAAACATAAAGATCAAGGGATGAGGGTGGATAAGGCGAAAAACAAAAGTAAGAATCTAAGTAAAAATGCTGGTGTATCTAAAGAGATCAAAAGCAGTACTTCAAAACATGGATCAAAATCCAGAAGTGTAGCTGATCATCTAGATCTAAGGGCGGAAAATGCACTCCTGCGTGCTTCCATTGAAAGGGAAATCCAAGAACGCAAAAAGATGGAGGAAACCGCCCAGCGGCAAGCGCAGGAATTGACCCTGCTTGAAAAAGTCCGCGCTACGATCGCCTCCGAATTGGAATTGCCCAGCTTACTACGCAGCGTAGTTGAATCCATTGTTGAAGTGTATGGTTATACCCATGTCAGTGTCTACCTGCTTGTGGGAGAAAACCTGCATCTTCAACATCAGGTAGGCTATAAAAAAATCATTGAGTGGATCTCCATCCATAAAGGCATTAGCGGACGGGTCGCTCGCTCTGGTCAACCTGTCCTTATTGAAGATGTTAAGAAAGATCCAGATTTTCTAAGAACCGGCGAGGGGATCAAATCAGAGATCACGGTCCCACTGCTGGATAATGACCATGTAATTGGCACGTTAAGTGTAGAAAGCAAGCACAAACTAACAGAAGCAGATTTAAATATCCTGCTAGCGTTGAGCGTGGATGTAGGGGTCGCAATTGGGCGAGCACAGTTATATGAAGATCTGCAAAAACGAAACCGCACTCTAACCGCATTACAGGAATCTTCGCTTGCCATCATGGGACAGTTGGGCTTGCCAGATGCGATCCAAGCTATATTGGCACAAGCCGCCCAACTGATCAATACTGAACATGGCTACATCTATTTGGTACAGCCAAATGGAACACTACAGATGATGACCGGCATGGGCATCTATCCCAAATACATTGGGATAACCCTCGAGCCGGGTGAAGGGTTGGCTGGCAAAGTGTGGAAGTATGCCAACCCCCTGATCGCAAATGACTACATTAATTGGGAAGGTCGTTCCTCAAAGTTTGATGGCATGCCTTTCCATGCCGTGATAGGGGTTCCACTCTTACGCAACTCCGAAGTGACCGGAGTATTGGGGCTTGCTCATCTAAACCCCGGACGCGCCTTCACCGAAGCCGATGTAGAGTTATTAAGCCGCCTTGCCCAATTGGCATCCATTGCCATTGAGAATGCAGCTCTATACACGCAAGTCCACTTGGAACTGGCAGAGCGCAAACAAGCCGATGAACGATTAAGGGCGAGTGAAGAACGTCTTGCCGCGGTCATGGAAGGAAGCCAGTTGGGGTATTCTGATTGGAACATCCAGACCGGCAAAATTATGAGGAATGAACGTTGGGCAAACATGCTTGGGTATTCCTTGCAGGAACTCGAGAACACGTTCACTCAATGGAACGACCTATTACATCCAGACGACAAAGAACATGCAGTGCAGTCGCTGCAAGATCATCTCGAAGGCAAAACGTCCATTCACCGTGATGAATACCGCCTACGCACGAAGGACGGCAGCTACCGGTGGATCCTGGATCAGGGACGGATCATTGAATATGACTCGCAGGGTCGTCCTCTGCGCATGACCGCCACACACACAGATATCACCGAGCGCAAGCAGGCAGAGCAAGCACTAAGCGAAAGTGAAGAAAAATACAGAAACCTTGTCGAACATACCCCTGCAGCGGTTTATCTGGATTATGCCGATGAAAAAGGCACGAACTTTTACATCAGCCCGCAAGTGGAAAAAATGTTGGGATATCCTCCTGAAGCGTTTGCCAAGTCTCCCTCCATCTGGCATAACATGATCCATCCAGATGACTATGAGCGTGCCACATCCAGTATTGCAAGTACGATCAAGCATGGAAAGAATATCGAAGAATACCGTGTGTTCACAATAGATGGACGTGAAGTATGGCTTCGCGACACATCTGTACTGCTCCATGATGAACAAGGACAGCCATCATACATTCAGGGCTTTTTGGAAGATATTACCGAGCGTAAGCATGCAGAAGAAGCTTTCCGAAAAAGTGAACAGCGTTTGCAGGCGTTCTTCAACCAATCTCTGGATGGTTTCTTCTTTTGCGACTTTGGCGAACCTGTTGAATGGAAACATGCCAAAAACAGGGATGAGATGCTGGAATACATCATCTCATCCAAGCATTTTACAGACGTCAACGATGCCATGCTCAAACAATATGGCGTCGAGCGGGAAAAATTCCTTCAACTAACCACCAAAGATGTCTTTGCCCATGACCTGGAACAGGGATGGAATTTGAGGCGTGAACTTTTCGATAAAGGTCATCTGCACCTCGAAACCCACGAACGGACGATGGATGGAACTCCCGTTTGGTTCGAAGGAGATTACGTCTGCCTATATGATCCTCAGGAGCGCATCACCGGCTTCTTTGGCATTCAACGCGATGTAACCGACAGAAAAAAAGCAGAGACTGCCCTGCGCGAAAGCGAAAAACATTTGGAAGAAGCCCAACGCATCGCCCGTTTGGGCAGTTGGACCTGGATCGCAGCCACAGATACACCCTTCTGGTCACGCGAACTCTGCGCGATCTTGGAAATTGACCCCGATCAACCCGTGCCCAGTGTGGCAGAACAAGGCAAACTTTACTCTGCCGACAGCATGGAAAGAATGAAGGCTGCCATCGCAAAGACCATGGAAACTGGCGAGCCTTATGAGATCGAACTGGAAGGAACACGAAAAGACGGCACAAAACGCTGGCTATTGGCACGCGGCGAACGTTGGTATAACGACAAATGTGAAGTCATTGGTTTGCGCGGCACAGCACTTGAGATCACTGAACGCAAACAAGCCGAAAGCGAACTGAAGCGTCACATCCAAAATACGCTTACGATGTATGAGCTCAGCCAGAACATTCATACAAGTCTGGATCTGGACCTCGTCTATCAAGAGACTCACAAAGCTGTTCAAAAATTGATGCCCTGCGATGCCTTTCTGATCGCCCTGTTGGATAAAAAACAGCAACTGATCGACGATGTGTATCTTTGGGATCATGGAAAACGCTGGCCTCGTGATCAACATCCTATCGGAGAAGGGCTTACTAATTACATCATTTCCACTGGAAAGCCTTTATTGGTCAATGAATGGACCGACGAACATACACGGCTGACCAACACCCTACAATTTGGAGATATTGAGCAGGATACCCTTTCTGTTCTGGCTGTTCCGTTGTTTGCAATGGATGGCTCATGTTTTGGTGTGGTGACTACCCAAGCATATCCGGCACATGCATATACATCCGAGCATGAGCAATTGTTGATCACACTTACCAACCAGATCTCAAAAGCAATCGAGAACGCCAATCTGTTCAAGGAAATTCAACAAGAACTCGTCGAGCGCATGCGTACCGAGCAAGCGTTACGCGAGAGTGAAACGCGCTATCGCACCTTGTTCTCCGGTATGCTCGATGGTGTTTATCGCAGCACACACGACGGCAAATTCGTAGACGTAAACCCCGCCATGGTGAAGTTGTTCGGTTACTCCTCTCGAGAGGAAATGTTATCGATCGACATAAAGAAGGACCTTTACTTCAGCCCGGAGGAACGCAACAGTCTCTTCCTTGATACGGGGCAGGAAAAAGTGGACGAGTTCCGTATGAAGCGAAAAGATGGCTCCGAAATATGGGTCGAAGATCACGGTCGCTACGTCCACGATGAACACGGCAATGTCATCTATCATGAAGGCATTTTGCGCGATATCACCGAGCGCAAAATGGCTGAAGATGCGTTAAAGCGCAGTGAGGCGTTTACCAAATCCATCATCGAGAATGAACCGGAATGCGTCAAGATCGTGGGTGTAGGCGGCATCTTGCAGTATATGAATCCAGCCGGACTTGCCATGATCGAAGCGGATAATCTCGAACCTCTGGTCGGCAAATCGGTCTATCCCATCATTGCATCCAAAGACCGAAAGGCATTTATTGAACTAACAGAAAAGGTCTTGAAAGGAGAACAAGGTACACTCCGCTTCGAGATCGTAGGGTTAAAAGGAACACGCCGCTGGCTCGATACACATGCCGTGCCTTTATATGATGAACATGGAAAGGTCACGGCATTGCTGGGCTTAACTCGCGACATCACCGAACGGATGCGAGCCGCAGAAGCTGTGCGTGAAGCCGAGGAAAAGTATCGCAGCATCTTCGAGAACTCTGCAGAAGGTATTTATCAAAGCTCGCCCGATGGACGTTTCTTCACCGTCAACCCTGCCTTTGCCAGCATGATGGGCTACAGTTCTCCGCAAGAAATGATGCTTGCCATCACAGACATTGCGCAACAACTATACGGCGACACCTACCGAAGGCAAGACTTCATTCGACAGTTGGAAGAACAAGGGAGCATCGCAGGGTTCGAATATCAAATTCGAAGAAAAGATGGCAGGCTGATCTGGGTCTCAGAAAATGCCCGTCTTGTGCGGAATACAGATGGCAGCGTCTTATATTATGAAGGCTTTCTTGAAGACATCTCAGCCCGCAAACAGAATGAACAACGCATTGACAATCAGTTAAGGCAATTGAATGCTTTGCATGCCATCGACAATGCCATCAACTCCAACTTCGACCTTCGCACGACTCTCGATGTGATATTGCGTGAGGTCATTGCTCAACTGCGCGCAGATGCCACATCTGTCTTGTTGTTCAACAAAGAAACGCACACTCTCGATTACACCGCCGGTCGTGGATTCATTTCCAAAGCGACACAACATACCAAGTTAAGCATCGGTGAAGGATATGCCGGTCGCGTCATTCTAGACCGGAAGATGGTTCACATCCCAGACCTAACCAACACCGAAAACAATCGCCTCACCAATGCGCTGAACACAGCCGGTGAAAACTTCGTAGCATACGTTGGTTCTCCGCTCGTCGCCAAGGGACAAGTCGTTGGCGTGTTGGAAATCTTCCAACGCTCGCCTCTCGCCCCCGACCCAGACTGGTTCGACTTCCTGACCATGATCGCCGACCAGGCTGCCATAGCCATCGACAACGCCCAACTCTTCGAGAATCTCCAACGCTCGAACTTTGACCTCACCCTCGCATATGACGCCACCATCGAAGGCTGGTCGCGCGCATTAGACCTGCGTGACCGCGAAACCGAAGGACACACTCAACGCGTCACCAACCTGACCGTGAAACTGGCTCGCCAAATGGGCATTCCCGACTCCGACATTCTTCACATCCGCCGCGGTGCTCTGCTGCACGACATCGGCAAGATGGGCATTCCAGACAGCATCCTGCACAAGCCAGATCAACTCACGCCCGAAGAATGGGAGATCATGCGTCAACATACCAAGTATGCGTATCAAATGCTGACCCCCATCAAATATTTGAAACCCGCCTTGGATATTCCACGTCATCATCATGAGAAGTGGGACGGCACCGGCTACCCTGAGGGTCTCAAAGGCGAGCAGATTCCCATCGCAGCCCGCATCTTCGCCGTAGTGGATGTTTGGGATGCACTGACCAGTGACAGGTCCTATCGTGATGCGTGGTCGCGGGAAAAGGTTATTGAGTACATCCGCTCCGAATCTGGCAAACACTTCGATCCCAGAGTCGTCGAAACCTTCCTATCCTTTATCCTCAACGAGCCGTTGTAATCTCCTCCTTAAACGATCAGCGGCGGATGATTTCGAAATCATCCGCCGCTGTGCTATTTAATGCTCACTGGCATTTATCGCGCCAGTACCTTTACCATATGGTAATACTCCATATTGACCTTGCGCTTGTTGCTGATGACATCTGCCAACGGAATGAAATCAATACCCTTGCCTTTCAAACCGGTCATCACACCATGAGTACCTTCCATCAAGGCTTCGACGGCTTTCACGCCCATGCGAGATGCCAACAAACGATCATACGCTGTCGGCGAACCACCGCGCTGAATGTGACCAAGAATGGTCATGCGGGTCTTGAAGCCAAGATCCATTTCATCGATCATCTGAGCTAGGTCCGTTGTGCGGATGCCTGAACCTTCCGCGTTGATGATGATGGCATGGGTCTTACCGCGACGATACGCATCTTCCACCGCCGTTGCCACTTCCTGTTGGTCTACCGGGGTTTCGGGGATCAATACGATCTCGGCGCCACAAATAATGCCTGCCATCACAGCGAGATACCCGCTGTTGCGTCCCATTGTTTCGATAAGGAAAGCGCGCTGATGAGACGAAGCCGTATCACGCAATTTATCCACTGCATCCATGATGGTGTTCATGGCGGTGTCAGTACCAATGGCAATGTTCGTGCCCCAAATATCGTTGTCGATACTGCCGGGAATGCCAATAACCTTCACACCTTGCTGTGAAAGCGCGTTCGCGCCGTTCATTGAACCTTCGCCGCCGATGACGATCAGCGCATCCATGCCTGCTTCATTCATCTTGCGGATCGCTTCACGCTGACCTGTAGGTTCCTGAAAGCGCTTGCTGCGGCTGGTGAGGAGCACCGTCCCGCCACGCTGAAGGATACCGCCCACATCGCGCGCACCCATCTGCTTGAACTCACCGTTGACGAGTCCTTCATAACCGTGCATCACGCCGATCACATTCATGTTGTTCGCCAATGCCGTACGCACCACAGCACGGATCGCCGCATTCATACCGGGGGCGTCTCCCCCTGAAGTCAAAATACCAATTGTAAATTTATCAGCCATCTTAATTTTCTTTCTTTATCACAAAAGTATCAAAATCGCGTGCCACCACTGTATTTTGGAAAATGGTCTGTGCTTCTGCAAGCACATCCTTTCCACGATAGCGCCGCGATATATGGGTAAGGATTAGTTTTTTAACCCCGGCTTTTTGGGCAAGTTCCGCGCCCATTTTAGCCGTGAGATGCGAGAACTGACTCGCCATATCTGCTTCTTCATCCAAATAGGTGGATTCGATCACCACAACATCTGCATCTTTGCAGGGGGCGATCAGGTTATCGATCCGTCCGGTATCGCCCACAATCACGAGTTTGCTGCCTTTTTCCCAGTCACCCAGCACCTCTTCCGGAGAGATGCGTTGACCGTTCGCAAGCGTGATCGCCTCCCCGTTGACCAATGCTCTTCGCTCAGGTCCAAACGGCACACCAAGGGCATCCGCTTTTTCAGCGAGAAACGGACGGCGCGACTTTTCTTCAAAGATATAACCCAGGCTGTCTGCCTTGCCATGCGAAACGGGAAATGCTGTGACCGTGAAATCTTCCGCTTCAAAGATCACACCGGGTTCGATCTCGATCAACCGCAAAGGCATGGGCGTTTTCTTGCCGCGCAAGACCACTTCATACAAAAGTGTTCTCACACGTTCAAGTGTGCCCTTGCTGCCAAAGACCTCAAATTCTTCGATAGCTTCCCAACGCAGGAAGGTCGAAAGCAACCCGCCCAGCCCAAGAATATGGTCGAGATGCCCATGTGTGATGAGTGCGCGCGTTAACCGCTTGAATCCTTTACCAGATTGAAGGATCTGACGCTGGGTGCCTTCGCCACAATCGACCAAAAAACGATATTCGTTATGAGAGACGATATGAGAAGAAAGCCCGCGGTGTGCCGATGGCGCGGATGCCGATGTACCAAGAAATAGAATTTCGAACAAAATGGTGTCCTATCAACCTGCGGAGAAAGTGTAGCCCCGCGAATCAATCGCTGAAAATTAAGCGTTGCAATTTTACCTTAACTTATGCGCTCTCAACCCGAACCGCAATAACACATGACAACGGCTGCGATACAAAAAGTTAAACAGACCATTTGTGCTATAATGACTCAACAGCATTTTTTACATAACAATTTCCCTCTCAACCATCAATCGTCAATCGAATGCCCCTTCTCAAACCCTCTGCGCCGCAAAATAAAAGCACAAAGCCTGCAGGCAAAACCCTTCCCGCAAAAAAAGGCGGCGCGGATTCGCATGCCAAGGCACCGGCAAAAGGCAAAGCGGGCATGCACACCCCGCCGCCACCGCCGCAACATGTGCATACTCCGCCGCAGCGCGAACAAAACTGGTGGGAAAAACTTTCACCCGAACGCAAACTCGATGTCGTTGGCGTGACCCTTGCATTCATAGGGCTGATCATTCTTCTTGGGCTGATCTCTGCCAACCGCTCCGCCATTGTGGGCGGCGCGATCTTTTTCCTTGCACAACTTTTTGGTTGGGGGGTGTATGTCCTCCCAATTGGATTACTGACCTTCGGCTTATGGCTGGTCTTCCGCAAGATCGAGCGCATCCCACCGCTTACTACTGAACGCGGCGTGGGCAGCATCATCCTTTTCTTTTGGCTGCTCACACTGTTGCACTCATTCATCTCCACCGCTGAAACAGCCGAAGCCGTTGCCCTCACCGGTCAAGGCGGCGGATACTTCGGTGGTTTGGGTCAGCGTTTTCTTTGGGGAGCCTTCGGCGCAGGCGGCGCATTCATTGCGATGCTCGCCTGGCTTATCGTTGGCGTTGCTGTTTTATTGGACAAACCCGTCATCGAACTTTTCTTCTGGCTCAAGCCTTTGATGACAAAACTGCGTGACCTCATCATCAAACCTGCCCCGCCTCAGACTCAGCCGGTCACTGCTCAGCCCCAATCAAGCGATGGACTTACGCCGATAGATTCCACTGCCATGCCCGCCGTGGATGCGGCGAATGCCGTCCCTGTTCAACCCGTCCAAACCCGCAGTGGAACGACCGTCATCGAATGGAAATTGCCCGATATTTCAGACATTCTGGATGAAGGCAGTGAAGCGACGATCAACGAAGATTTCATCAAACAACGCGCGCATCTCATCGAAGAGACGCTTGCTTCGTTTGGCGCGCCAGCGCAAGTAGTGGCGATCAGCCGCGGACCTTCGATCACGCAATTTGGGGTGGAGCCGCTTTTTCTTGAGTCCCGAGGTGGCGTGCGGACCAGAGTCCGCGTTAGTAAAATCGCATCCCTCGCCGACGACCTTGCCCTGGCATTAGCTGCGCCGCGCATCCGTATTCAAGCCCCGGTGCCGGGTCATAGTTATGTTGGTATCGAAGTTCCAAATGAAGAAATGGCGCGTGTGGCACTGCGCGATATTTTGGAAGGCGAGATATTCAAAGGATATAAGAAACCGTTGGCATTTGCGCTCGGGCGCGACGTGGCAGGGTTGCCTGCTATCTCCAGCATTGAGAACATGCCGCACTTGTTGATCGCTGGTACTACAGGTTCCGGTAAGTCGGTGTGTGTCAACTCGATTCTGACTTGTATGCTCTTATACAACACTCCCGACGACTTGCGTCTTGTGCTTGTAGACCCCAAGCGCGTGGAGTTGACCGGATACAACGGCGTGCCACACCTGCTCGGACCTGTAGTCGTCGAAATGGACCGCGTGATCGGTGCGCTGCAATGGATCACCCGCGAAATGGACAAACGCTATCACATGTTCGCGCAAGTGGGTTCACGTAACATCACCGATTACAACGCCAAGATGAAATTGAAGGGCGAGAAGAAATTGCCTTATCTCGTCATCGTCATCGACGAGTTGGCAGATTTGATGATGATCGCGCCGGATGAAACTGAAAAGACCATCACCCGTTTGGCACAGTTGGCACGCGCGACAGGCATTCACATGATCCTCGCAACCCAACGCCCGTCGGTAGATGTGGTGACGGGTCTTATCAAAGCCAACTTCCCAGCTCGTATCGCTTTCGCTGTGGCATCTAATACAGACAGCCGCGTTATCCTCGACCAACCCGGCGCAGAAAAACTGCTTGGGCGCGGCGACATGCTCTATCAAGCGCCCGATGCACCCGCCGCTGCCCGTTTGCAAGGTGTGTTCGTTTCTGACAGTGAAATTCACCGCTTGGTGGAATATTGGCAAGACCAGGCTGGCACAGGTAAACCCCAGCCATCAGATGCGGATGTGCCTGCCAATACCATTCCTGAAAATGTACCGCTGAAACAAGTGCCATTGTGGGAAGAGAACCCCAAAGTGAGCGGTGACCCGTTGTTCGAAGAAGCAGTGGCAATTGTCCGCAAAGAAGGCAAAGGGTCCGTTTCAATGCTTCAGCGCAGGCTGCGAATCGGTTATACCCGCGCCTCCCGCATCATGGACACGATGGAAGATAAGAAGATCGTCGGTCCGCCAGAAGGTGCGACCCAGATGCGCCAAGTGTTGGATTATGGCGACGTCCCACCGCCGCAGAACGAATTACCAAAAGACGAAGAATAAAAGGATTGCCATATGGCGATCCTTTTATTTTGTTTCTGCTTTGTCTGATGAGAGCGATGTTTTACACAACGTCTCTCCTTACATTTTTATTGAATCTTCCATTTGTGATGCATAGTATAATGACCGCAACGATCCTTATCGGAGGATAAATGACCGAAAAGAAAATTAGAGTGTTAGTTGCCAAACCTGGTCTCGACGGACACGACCGCGGCGCGAAAGTCATCGCACGCGCGCTTCGCGATGCCGGAATGGAAGTCATCTACACGGGCTTGCGTCAAACGCCTGAAATGATCGCCGAAGCGGCGCTTCAGGAAGATGTGGATGTGGTTGGTTTGTCTGTGCTTTCGGGCGCGCATATGGCGTTGACCCCGCGTGTGATGGAACTGCTGCGGTCCAATGGACAGTCGCATGTCAAAGTCTTTCTCGGGGGCATCATCCCTGATGAAGACCTTCACCGCCTGAAAGAAATGGGTGTTACTGGGGTGTATGGTCCCGGTGCGAACACCGAAGACATTATCCGCGACATAAAAACAGCAGTGGCAGCATAACTGCACATCTCAACACAGAGCGGAAGTTGCTCTGTGTTTTGTTGTTAATCAAGAAAACGCAAAAACATAAAGTCACATGTTTGTGACCTTATGACTTTGTGGTAAATAAAGGTTTCATGACAAATTCTCAAGCCATTCTTAACGGTGACCGACTTGCCCTCGCGCGAATGTTGACCAAAGTGGAAAACAATTCGCCAGAGGGTCAAGCCGTTTTAATGGAACTCTTTCCCCACACGGGCAAGGCGCATCTTATCGGTGTGACGGGCGC
>Ga0075012_10003654_pt1 | contig 14534 bp, 15 predicted proteins | sample All_14_2_FD_71474 | JGI IMG/M metagenome (GOLD analysis project Ga0075012, IMG submission 71474) | Freshwater microbial communities in response to fracking from Pennsylvania, USA - Allegheny Zone_MetaG_DW_15 | ecosystem: Environmental > Aquatic > Deep subsurface > Groundwater > Drilled... | reverse complement strand
CCTATCGTAGATCACGCGAGGGCAAGAGAACGAACCCTGATGCGGTTTTCGCTTCTGGCAGAGAGGGATATTTCATGAAACCAAAGAACTATGGAGTTACGACACCCCCGTTGTTTTTTGATTGCTGCTGAAGAGCCGCATTTTGCACGCGCCGCTGAGCGGCTGCATATCGATCAGTCGCCACTGTCCACTGTCGCAAGCTATCAAGGAACCCGAAGAAGAGTTGGACGTAGTGCTCTTTGCCTGCACCACCCGCAGCACACGATTGACCTGTACCGGCACGCTGTTCTTTGAACGCGTGCGCCGCGTTTTTTTCACGAACAGTTGCGCGTGGCCTTGTCGAGTGGCATTACACCTTCGCGCTTACCGGCCATGCTGGCGCTATGCCGTCCTTGGCCTATCATGAACGAATCAGCCTATCGTTCTCGGGTAGCCGGCCCGATCCAGTGCAATCTGGCTTTCTCTCGCTCTTATGGGGTTCCTAGCCCATACGGTCGCATTTTTGCGAAGTGGCCAAAAAATAGCTAACCTCTTATCCCATATATGATGGTTTTAATCCCCACTCAATTCATGAGGATGGCTTGCGCAGCCTTGCTGCTGCCGTTGATTTCCGCAGATTCAAAGCCGCGCACTTCAAGGTATTCCGGTGTGATGCCGTAGAAAGTTGTCGGCCAGTTGGCGTTACCCGAGATCACCTGGCCTGCGCCGCGCAGCGTCGGTTCGGCGGCCACAATTTCATCGACTTCGCGCATTATGGCGGTGGCGTTCTCTTCGAAGGTCGTCGGTTGCGAGCCAGAGCCGCCGCGCGCGCTCTTTACATGCTTGGCACTGGCCACCAGGCGCATTTCATTCATCGCATAGGCGCGCTCGGCATAGGCATCCAGCGGTAGCACGCTGCCATCATCGAAGCCATCCGAAGAATTCGGCGCTGGCGGCACGGCGTGATGGCGCTGGCCACACTGGTTTTTGGCATGACCAGCTGGTATCACTGATTTTCGCGCGTGCTTGGGACTGGCTTGCTGCGGACCGGAGATGCAGTTTGAATGTCTGTAATACTGCTTTCCATAAGGCACTTGACGTTGGTAACCGACTTGTCGCTTATGGCTCGAACTTATCCATGGTGAAAATTCAATGCATTGATAACTAAAGAATAATCATTGCCCTGCCGGCATGGCATGGTTTTTGGATGGGGAGTAGGTCAATACAACAATATCCCTCAGGAGAGGCAGGGTCATGACCGAAACCTTTTATGAAGTATTACGCCGCCAGGGAATTACCCGGCGCAGTTTCCTCAAATTCTGTTCGCTGACGGCGACTTCGCTGGGACTGGGATCGGCGTATGTGCCGCGCATTGCCAACGCGATGGAAACCAAGCCGCGCACGCCGGTCATCTGGCTGCATGGCCTGGAATGCACCTGCTGCTCGGAGTCCTTCATCCGCTCGGCGCATCCGCTGGCGAAGGATGTCATATTGTCGATGATTTCACTCGACTACGACGATACCTTGATGGCGGCTGCCGGTTACCAGGCCGAGGCGATACTCGAAGAAATCAAGAAGAAGTACAAAGGCAACTACATCCTCGCCGTGGAAGGCAACCCGCCACTCAACGAAGGCGGCATGTACTGCATCCAGGGCGGCAAACCCTTTGTCGACAAGCTCAAATACATGGCGGCAGACGCCAAGGCGGTGATCGCCTGGGGCGCCTGCGCATCGTGGGGTTGCGTCCAGGCAGCCAAGCCGAACCCGACCCAGGCTGTGCCGATCCACAAGGTCATTACCGACAAGCCGATCATCAAGGTGCCGGGCTGCCCGCCGATTGCCGAAGTGATGACTGGCGTGATCACCTACATGCTGACTTTCGACCGCGTCCCGGAACTCGACCGCCAGGGCCGGCCGAAGATGTTCTATGGCCAGCGCATCCATGACAAGTGCTATCGCCGGCCGCACTTCGACGCCGGCCAGTTCGTCGAGCAATGGGACGACGATGCGGCGCGCAAGGGCCACTGCCTCTACAAGATGGGTTGCAAGGGGCCGACGACCTACAACGCCTGCTCCACCACGCGCTGGAATAACGGCGTGTCCTTTCCGATCCAGTCCGGTCACGGTTGTATCGGCTGCTCGGAAGAGGGCTTCTGGGACAAGGGCGGGTTCTACGAGCGGGTCACCAATATCAATCAATTCGGCATCGAGGCCAACGCCGACAAGATTGGTGGCACGGCGGCCGCAGCGGCCGGTGTGGCGGTGGTGGCGCATGCCGCAGTCAGTGCCCTGAGCCGCGCCCGCGCCAATAAAGAGCAGAACATGGGGAGCAAGTAATCATGGGTGTCTATGAAACACAAGGCTTCAAGCTGGACAATACGGGCAAGCGCGTCGTCGTCGACCCGGTCTGCCGCATCGAGGGCCACTTGCGTGTCGAGGTGAATCTCGACAGCAACAACGTGATCCGCAATGCGGTGTCCACCGGCACCATGTGGCGTGGTCTGGAAGTCATCCTCAAGGGCCGCGACCCGCGTGATGCCTGGGCCTTCACCGAGCGCATCTGCGGCGTGTGCACCGGCACGCATGCGCTGACTTCGGTGCGCGCGGTCGAGGATGCGCTTGGCATCAAGATTCCGGAAAATGCCAACACCATCCGCAACCTGATGCAGTTGAACCTCCAGATTCACGACCATCTGGTGCATTTCTACCACCTGCATGCGCTCGACTGGGTGGATGTGGTCTCGGCATTGAATGCCGACCCGAAGAAGACTTCCGAACTCGCGCAGAGTATTTCGAGTTGGCCGTTGTCGTCGCCCGGCTATTTCCGCGACCTGCAGAACCGTTTGAAGAAGTTCGTCGAATCTGGCCAGTTGGGTCCGTTCATGAATGGCTACTGGGGCAACCCGGCCTACAAGCTGCCACCGGAAGCCAACCTGATGGCGGTGGCGCATTATCTGGAAGCGCTGGATTTCCAGAAGGAAATTGTCAAGGTGCACACCATTTTCGGCGGCAAGAATCCGCATCCAAATTGGCTGGTAGGCGGCATGCCCTGCGCCATCAACATACATGACACCGGGGCGGTCGGTGCGATCAACATGGAACGCCTTAACCTGGTCAAGGACATCATCGACCGCACCAAGGTATTTGTCGAGCAGGTATACATCCCCGACCTGCTGGCGATTGCCTCTTTTTACAAGGACTGGCTGTATGGCGGCGGGCTTTCTTCGAAAAATATCATGTCCTATGGCGACGTTCCTGAACGAGCCAATGACTATACGGGGGGGAATTTGCTCCTGCCACGCGGTGCCATCATCAATGGCGACCTCGCCAACATTCATGAAATCGACCTGCGTGACCCGTCGCAAGTTCAGGAATTCGTCACCCATTCCTGGTACAAGTATCCTGACGAGACCAAGGGTCTGCACCCTTGGGACGGCATCACCGAGCCGAACTACAAGCCCGAGGGAGAAAACTTCAAAGGTACGCGCACCAGCATAGAACAGCTGGACGAAGGCGCCAAATATTCGTGGATCAAGGCGCCACGCTGGAAAGGCAATGCCATGGAGGTCGGGCCGCTGTCGCGCATGGTGCTTGGCTACGTGCAGCCCAAGCAGTTTCCCTTCATCAAGGAGACCATCGACGGCGTGCTGAAACAGCTTGATGTGCCAGTGACGGCTTTATTCTCGACTCTCGGCCGGACGGCGGCGCGCGGTATTGAGGCGCTGTATTGCTCGGATTTGCAGGTGAAGCAGTTCGACAAACTGATCGCCACCATCAAGGGCGGTGATAGTTCCACCGCCAACGTCGAGAACTGGGATCCGGCGACCTGGCCGAAGGAAGCCAAGGGCGTCGGCTTTACCGAGGCGCCACGCGGTTCGCTCGGGCACTGGATCAAGATCAAGGACACCAGGATCGAGAACTACCAGTGCGTTGTACCGACCACATGGAACGGCAGTCCGCGCGATGGCAAGGGGCAGATCGGTGCTTTCGAGGCTTCGCTGATGAATACGCCGGTGGCCAAGGCGGACGAGCCGCTGGAAATTCTGCGTACTATCCACAGCTTTGATCCCTGCCTGGCCTGCTCGACCCATGTGATGAGTCCGGATGGCCAGGAACTGACCTCCGTCAAAGTGCGCTGAAAAGCACGGAAAGGAGAGTCCCATGTCTGTCGAACAGCAAGCCATCAATATCACGGAACCTCGCACGGGCGAATCCGTATTCGTGTACGAGGCGCCGGTGCGCCTTTGGCACTGGCTGAATGCCTTGTGCATCGTGACCCTGGCGATCACCGGATACCTGATTGCCAGTCCCTTGCCGAGCGTGTCCGGGGAGGCTTCGGCGAATTTCCTGATGGGTTACATACGCTTCGCCCATTTTACCGCCGCCTATATTTTTACCATCGGCTTTCTGGTGCGCCTCTACTGGGCGATTGTCGGCAATGAGCATGCGAAACAATTGTTCGTCCTGCCGATTAGCAGCAGCCAGTGGTGGAGCGGACTCTGGCATGAGTTGCGCTGGTACCTGTTTCTGGACAAGCAGGCGCGGCGTTATGTGGGTCATAACCCGCTCGGCCATTTGTTCATGTTTCTTTTCGTTACCGTGACGGGCACGCTCATGATCATCACCGGTTTTGCCCTCTACAGCGAGGGTCAGGGGCTGGGGAGCTGGCAAGACCTGCTGTTTGGCTGGGTGATTCCCTTCTTCGGCGGCAGCCAGGCAGTGCATAGCTGGCACCATCTGGGCATGTGGGGCATCGTCTGTTTCGTCATCATCCATGTCTATACGGCGATTCGTGAAGACATCATGTCGCGCCAGACGATGATCAGCGCGATGATCAGTGGTACGCGGATATTCAAGGACTGATTGCACGCGTTAGCGGGTTGTTTTCATGATGGGCCAAACAGGGTTGGATGCAGGTCGGGATAAAGACCTGCATTTTTTTTCGGCTCGGCTTTCACGCGCGGCACCTGCGTCGCACGTGCCGCGCAGCCCGCTCTTGCCAGGCGTTTTTCTGCAAACCCGTTTTCTGCACCCCTTGAAGATATCCCAGGAAAAGCTTGCCAAGGGTTTGGGTGTTTCGCGCCGGCGCGTGAACGAATTGATACGTGGTCATCGCGCCATTACGCCGGATACCGCCTTGCGGCTGGGAATTTATTTTGGTACTGGCGCTGCCTTCTGGATGAATTTGCAGCAGGCATGGGATATTCATCGCGCCTGGCATGCATTGCGCGAGGCGAATGGTCAGCATCTGGATAGTACCGATGCCAATCTGGAAGGTAAGTTTCCAGACAAGTATGGTCACGGCCTCTAAAATGAGTTATAACCCATTGATTATAAAATATTAATAAAGGCCTGGTGAAGGTGGCACATTCCCTGCTGTAACCCTACCGGTTACAAGTGATAGAAGGTCACGCGATGCAAATTCTTGTTCTGGGTATCGGCAATCTGTTGTGGGCTGACGAAGGCTTCGGCGTCCGTTGCGTCGAGGCCTTGGCAGAACGCTATGTCTTGCCGCCACAAGTCAACGTGATTGACGGTGGTACCCAGGGTCTTTACCTGCTGCCCTATTTGCAAGGGGCGGAACGCATGATTGTGTTCGATGCGATCGATTACGGTCTCGAACCGGGCAGCTTGCGCCTGGTTGAAAACGACCAGGTGCCGCGCTTCATGGGCGCCAAGAAAATGAGCCTGCACCAGACCGGTTTTCAGGATGTCATCGCCGCGGCGACGCTGACCGGTCGCTGCCCACGCGAGATGCTGCTGATAGGCGTGCAGCCGGTGGAGCTCGACGATTATGGTGGCAGCCTGCGGCCCATCGTCAAGGCGCGTATCGATGATGCCCTGCGCATCGCGGTGGAACGCCTGGCGGCGTGGGGTTGCGAAGTTCATCTGCGCGAGATGTCCGCGGAAGCCGCAGGCCAGCATGCCACTGCCGTCAATATCAATAGCCATGCCCTGGCTCTGGATGCTTACGAAAGCGGCCGCCCATCCGCCGAAGCGGCTTGTCGCATTGGCGACGCGCGCTACCTCTGAGGTTAGCCATGTGCATGGCCATCCCGATGCAGGTTTTACGCGGCGAAACTGCCGGCGCCTGGTGCCAGGGCAGGCAAGGCGAGGTGTGGATCGATACGCTGCTGACCGGTCCGCTTGAGCCGGGCCAATGGGTTCTGACCTTCCTCGGGGCGGCACGCGAGGTAGTCAGCGCAACCAGGGCGGCGCAGGTCAATGCGGCACTGGATGCGCTGGAGCAATTACAAAACGGTGGCCAGCCGGATTTCGATGTTCTCTTCGCCGACCTGGTAGACCGCGAGCCGCAGTTGCCTGCGCACCTGATCCAGCCTGCCCAGCCACACAGAACCCAGGAGGAAACCTGAATGAATGAAGCCATGCCCAGCCTGTCCCCGACGGGCGATGCGTTGACCAAGCTGATCGCCCGCCTTGAAGCCAGACATGGTTTCGCCGTCCTGGATACGGCCAGTTTCGACACCTTCACTGCCCAGCCGGGCGACTGTGTGGTGCTGTTCGCCGAAGACCCGATGCGCGTGCCGGAAACCTGGGATGTTGCCGTGGTGCTGCCGGAAGTCCTCAAGGAACTGCCTGCGCCACCGCGCACCGGCATCTTGACGGCGTCAGCGGCGTGCGAGCTGCAGGCGCGCTATGGTTTCCGCGCCTGGCCGGCATTGCTGTTCCTGCGCGATGGCGAATATGTGGGTGTTATCGAGGGCATGCGCGACTGGGAGGTTTATCGGCGCGAGGTCCCGGAAATGCTGGCCAGGCCAAGCAGCCGTGCGCCCACGGTTGGTATCCCGGTACATATCGCCGGTGCGCCGGGCGGGTTGCATTGAATAATTTTGCGGAGCGAAATAATGAAAACCGAAGCCAGCAAGCCGTTTCCGGTACAGGTCATGACAATAGGCCCCGGCTCCCAGCCGCAAGATGACGGGCTGGAATACCTGCCGATGCCGCAGGATATGGCCATATTCCGCGCCCCGTTGCCGCCCGATGCGGTTGATCCGGCGGCGCTGCGGCAGGTCTGTACCTTGCTGGCGCAACTGGTCGAGGACATGCAGCGCACCCCGTTCGGTTCAACCGGTTATCCGCGCATCGAACTGACCGGGCTGGCGCCGGATGTCGTCGACCTGCTCAACCAGACGCTCGGCCAGGGCGAAGTCAGCGCCATGGTGCGTACCTCGCGCGTAGTGCGTTTGCAGGAATCCGCGTTTGCCGGTGTCTGGCGGGTACAGGAACTGTGTGATGATGGCAGTATCGCCAGCGACCGCATTGAAGCCTGCGCCATGCCGGAGGTATTGCGCGCCAGTGTGGTCACGGGCGGTGGAAGGCGGCTGGACTTGCTGTCAATACCGCCGGCAGGCGTGATGAACTCGCCCGCCTTGCTGACCGAGTTGCTCGACCAGTCGGGCCGCTACAAGGCAGGCAGGCCAGCCCATGTGATCAACCTGACACTGCTGCCTGTCACGCCGCAGGATTTGAACTATCTCGGTGTGGCCCTGGGCGGCGGCGCGGCGACCATCCTCTCGCGCGGTTATGGCAACTGCCGCATCGGTAGCACCGCGCTCGCCCATGTCTGGTGGGTGCAGTATTTCAACAGCATGGATCAACTGATCCTCAACACGCTCGAAGTGGTCGACGTGCCCGAGGTAGCGCTGGCCGCGCGCGAGGATTACGAGGACAGCATCGCGCGTCTCGCCGAGTGGCTGGTGACGCTGGAAGCCGAAGCGGAAGCAGCCGAGGGCGAAGCCCGGTGCGCGGATGCGGATGTCATGAAAGGTGCGTGAACGCCATGCCTGCGCATTTTGAAGGTTCGTTTCTGGGTGACACGGGGCGCATCGCCGATGATGCGCTGCTCGAATGCGGCGTCTGCTGGTGGGTGTACGATCCGGCCGTGGGCGACCCGGTCTGGCAGGTGCCGCCCGGCACGCCTTTTGCACAACTGCCGGGGCACTGGTGCTGCCCCGAATGCGAAGCGCCACGGCACAAGTTCATGGTGCTCCCGGATGGCTGAAAACCCGTTGCCGCCGGCCGCGCGGGCTGGGCCGATCGAGCAGGTCGAGCGGGTGTTCGGCCACATTGCCGCGACGCGCATGGCCGACCTGCCGCTGAATAACCCGGCGCTGCGCGTCGAAGCTGTCGGCTTTCGCCTGTGGCAGGGTGACTGGCTTGGTGTGCTGGTGACGCCCTGGGCCATCAGCCTGATGCTGTTGCCAGGCGAAACCGGCGCCTTCCGCGAACTGGAGGCGGGTGAGCGCCAATGCTGGCGCTTTCCTTCCGGTAGTTATGACTTCATGGGCGGCTGCGAGGCAACGCTCGGGCCGTATCAGTTGTGCTCGCTTTTCTCGCCAGCCTTCGAATTCGCCACACATGAGGCTGCCTGCGCTACCGCCCATGCCGCGCTGGACACCCTGTTGAAACCCGCAGCGGCAGCCGAACGCGAGAAGCAGCGCGAGCAGGCCCGTCTGGCCGGGGTTTCAGTGCTGGAGCAAGTAGCGTCAGAAACTGGCAGCCGCCGCGATTTTTTGCGTGGCAGCTTCTTGCGTGGCAATTCGTGAGCCAAGAGAACGTCGCAAACATCGCCGGTGCGCTGGCGTTGCGCATCGTCTGGGATGGACGCACAGTCACGGCGGTTGATGTGACATCGACCCGGCCGCGCGCGGCGCAGTTGCTTGCAGGCAAGCCAATGACCATGGCGTTAGCGCTGCTGCCCATGCTGTATGGTGTTTGCGGCAAGGCGCAGGGCCTGGCCGGACATGCCGCAGTGGCCGCGGCGCAGGGATGCGCTGGCAAGACATGGCGCAGCGAGCGCGTCGCAGTCATCATCGAGGCGACCCAGGAACATCTCTGGCGCCTGCTGCTCGACTGGCCCAGGCTGCTGGGTCTGTCGCCGCTCGCAACCGAATTCTCTGCCTGGTATAAACGTATTAATGACATTGGTATTTCGCCAGGTGTCGCTGAGGAATTTGTCGGGTTTGTCGAAGCGGCGTTGCTCGGCATGCCTTTGACGGATTGGTTCACGCAGGATGCGCTGGACGAACTGATCCACAATGAAGCGCTGGCCGGCCGCTTGTGGCGCGCCTTGCCGGACGAAGATGTTGCGGAAACCGGTGCCGTGGGTTGGTTGGCGAATTGCTCCTCTGCCGATTATGTCCGGGATAATGGCGTTCGCTGGAACGAGGATTTCGCGCGCTACCCGGAATGGCAGGGGCAGGCGGCGGAGACCGGCGCGCTGGCGCGCTGGAAGGATCATCCGCTTGTGGCAACGACACTGGCGCGCCATGGCCGGGGCGTGCGGGTGCGGCTGCTGGCGCGGCTGATGGACTTGGCGCAGTGCACGCGGTACATTGCGGGTCAGGATGAAGCTTTTGCCGACAAGCTGTTTGATGCCTGTACACCAGCGCCGGGTGTTGGCGTTTCCCGTGTCGAAACGGCGCGTGGCACACTGTTGCATCGGGTGCGTCTGGCAGGTGGGGAAAAACGGCGCGATGGAGGGAAGCAGATGATAGGTGAATATGCCGTCGTGGCGCCGACTGAGTGGAATTTTCAGCCGCGCGGCGCTTTTGTCGCCGCATTGCATGGCGCCATGGCGACCGATGCTGGCGCACTGCGCGGGTATGGCTTGCGCCTGGCGCTGGCATTGGATCCGTGCGTTCCTTATGAGGTCGCAGTCGAGCATGCATGAAATGTCGCTGGCCGAAGGCGTGTTGCAATTGCTTGAAGATGCCGCCCGCAGGGAAAAATTTACCCGGGTAACGGCGGTCTGGCTGGAGATTGGCCGCTTGGCGAGTGTCGAGCGGGAAGCCATGGCCTTCTGTTTCGATGCCGTGACGCGCGGCAGCCTGGCGGAAGGTGCGCGCCTGGAATTTGTCGAGACGCCAGGCAGCGGCTGGTGCATGGCATGCGCCAAGACGGTGGCGATAGAGGCGCTGCATGAGGCGTGTCCTGATTGTGGTAGTTATCAGGTGCAGGTGACTGGCGGCACCGAGATGCGGGTGAAGGAACTGGAAGTCGATTCGTAGCCGGACAAGTCAGACAACAAGGAGAAACGCGATGTGTACCACTTGCGGTTGTGCCAGCGGAGAAACTCGGATTGAGGGCGACGCGCTTGGGCATGGACATGCCCACGACCATAGCCACGCGCATGCGCACGACCATGCCCATGCCGCCGGTCCGGCCTATGTCCCGGCACAAGGCCACAGCCACATGCATTACGCCCCGGCGCATGCCCATGCGCCGGGGCTGAGCCCGTCGCGCATGGTGAGCATCGAGCAGGACATCCTGGCCAAGAACAACGCCTATGCCGCGAGCAACCGCCAGAGTCTGGCCGCGCGCGGGATTTATGCCCTTAACCTGGTCTCCAGTCCTGGTTCGGGAAAGACCACTTTGCTGGTCAAGACCATCGACATGCTGCACGGCCGCTTGCCTATCGCCGTGATCGAAGGCGACCAGCAAACCAGCCAGGATGCCGAACGCATCCGGGCGACGGGCGCGGCGGCAATCCAGATCAACACCGGCAAGGGCTGCCATCTGGACGCGCACATGGTCGGCCATGCCTTCGGCAAGCTGCCGATGCCGGAAGGCGGCGTGCTGATGATAGAAAATGTCGGCAACCTGGTCTGCCCGGCGGCGTTTGACCTTGGCGAGGCGCACAAAGTGGTGATCCTTTCCGTCACCGAGGGCGAGGACAAGCCGATCAAGTATCCCGACATGTTCGCCGCGGCCAGCTTGATGCTGCTCAACAAATGCGATTTGCTGCCTTACCTGAACTTCGATGTGGACAAGGCCATCGCTTATGCCCGCCGCGTCAATCCGGATATCCGGGTAATCCGTACTTCGGCCACCAGTGGCGAAGGCATGGCTGACTGGCTGGCATGGATAGAGGCTGGCGTCGTCAAGGCGCGGGGGTTGCAACCGAATTTGCAACCCCTGCCTGCCTGACTTTTCCATGCGAGTCAGCCAGCGCATCCGGGTCAGCGGCGTGGTTCAGGGCGTAGGCTTCCGGCCTTTCGTCTGGCGACTGGCGCAGGAACTGGATCTCGCTGGCTGGGTGAGAAACGATGCGGCAGGCGTGGAAATCGCTGCCGAAGGCGCGGCGGAACCGATGCGCGCCTTGCTCGAACGCCTGCGCCTTGATGCGCCGCCGCTGGCGCGGGTGGATGCGATTGAAGCGCAGGCTTCGATGCCGCAAGGTGGTCACGGCTTCGTCATCGTCGAGAGCCAGGGCGGCAAGGTGGGCACCGCCATCGGCCATGACACCGTCATTTGCGCCGAGTGCCTCGCCGAACTCTGCGAGCCGAAAAGTCGGCGCTGGCGACACGGCTTCATCACTTGCACGCATTGCGGGCCGCGCTATACCGTCACGCGCCGTCTGCCCTACGACCGGCCGCACACCAGCATGGCGGTGTTTCCACTGTGCGCCGACTGCGCACGCGAATATGCCGACCCGGCTGACCGCCGTTATCATGCCGAAACCATCTGCTGCCCGAACTGCGGTCCGCGCCTGTCGTTGCTTGATGCGCAGGGGGTGGCGTTGCCGGGCGACCCGATCACCACAACATTGGGCCTGCTGCGCACGGGCGCCATCGTTGCCATCAAGGGCCTGGGTGGGTTTCACCTGGTCTGCGATGCCAGCCGCGCAGATGCCGTGGCGCGCTTGCGCCAGCGCAAGGCACGCGAGGAAAAGCCATTTGCCGTGCTGCTGGCGAATCTCGCCAGTGCGCAGGCGTATGCCGAAATCGACACCGATGAAAATGCCGCTGCGGCGATGCTGCTTGCCTCCGCCGAGCGCCCCGTCGTCTTGCTGCGCAAGCGCCCGGACTGCGACGCGGGTCTGTCTGGTGTTGTGCCGGGTGTTGTGCCCGGTGTTGCGTCTGGTGTTGCGCCGGGCCTGGCCTGGCTGGGCGTGATGCTGCCAAGCACGCCAATTCATTATCTGCTGTTCCACGAAGCCGCCAGCAGGCCAACCGGCAATGCCTGGCTGGATGATTTTCAGCCGTTGGCGCTGGTTGCCACCAGCGCCAATCCCGGTGGCGAACCCCTGGTGATAGACAACGACGAAGCGCTGGCGCGGATGGACGGAATCGCCGATGCCTACCTGCTGCATGACCGCGACATTGTCGTGCGTTGCGACGACAGCGTGCTGCGTATGCAGACAGATGGCACGCAACAATTCATCCGCCGCGCCCGCGGCTACACGCCGTGCGCCATCAAGTTGGCAGACGCTGGCCCGGCGGTGCTTGCCTTCGGCGGCTGGTACAAGAACACAGTTTGCGTCACGCGCGGCGATGAGGCTTTCGTCTCGCAACATATTGGCGACCTCGACAATGCCGCCACCTGCAACTTTCATGAAGAGAGTGTGGCACGCTTGCTGAACCTGCTCGAAATCATCCCCGAGGTCGTCGCCTGCGACCTGCATCCGGATTTTTATTCGAGCCGCCATGCTGCCGGGTTTGCGGCACAGCATGGCCTGCGCTGCATCCGTGTGCAACACCATCACGCGCATATCGCCGCCGTGCTGGCCGAGCATGGTCATGCCGGGCCGGCGCTTGGCCTGGCGCTCGATGGCGTCGGCCTGGGGACGGATGGCGGCGCCTGGGGCGGCGAACTGCTCAGCGTCGATGGTGCGCGCTGTACCCGCCTCGGCAGCCTTGTTCCGCTACCGCTGCCCGGCGGCGACCGTGCCGCGCGCGAACCCTGGCGCATGGCGGCGGCGGTGCTGTGGCGGCTCGGGCGCGGGGATGAGATCGCCCGGCGCTTTGCCTCGCAACCCGCGGCAGACGGCGTCAATGGCATCCTGGAACGCGGCCTTAACTGCCCGCCTAGCTCCAGTTTGGGACGGATATTCGACGCAGCGGCAGGCCTGCTCGGTGTGCGCGAGATATCGGCCTACGAAGGACAGGCCGCCATGCTGCTCGAAGGGCTGGCGGAAACTGCCTGGCCTGTCACTTCCCCGACACCGATGGCCGACGGCTGGCGCATCGCGCCCGGCAACCAGCTCGACTTGCTGCCACTGCTGGCAACGCTGGTGGATGCGCCAGACCCGGCGTTTGCGGCAGCGCGCTTTCATGTGACACTGGCTGAAGCACTGGCCGCATGGGTTGTTGCCGCTGCGCGCGCCAGCGGCATGGATACCCTGGCGCTGGGCGGTGGCTGCTTCCTTAATGCCATACTGGCACGCGAACTGCTTATCCGCCTCAAGGCCGCCGGGCTGCAAACGCTTGTTGCGCGGCAGTTACCCGCCAGCGATGGCGGTCTCGCGCTCGGCCAGGCATGGGTCGCGCGCCATGCGTACCATTCTTTGGAGGATTGAGTCATGTGCCTGGCATTGCCCGCGCTAATCGTTGAAATCAACGGCCTCGACCAGGCGGTGGTCGATATAGGTGGCGTACGCAAGGAATGCTCGCTGGCGCTGGTTGATGACGTGCGCATAGGCGATTACGTCATCCTGCATGCGGGCTACGCGCTGACCAGGCTCGACCCCGAGGAAGCGGAAGCAACCCTGCGCCTGTTCGCCGAAATGTCAGGAATGTCGGACATGCCGGATAGGCCAAACACAGCGCCGCCAGCCGTCCTGGATGGCGCGCCATGAAATACATCGACGAATTCCGCGACGGCGATCTGGCCAGCGGGCTGGCGACCGCCATTGCCCTGGCCACGGCATCGGCCGGCCGGGAATACCGGCTGATGGAATTTTGCGGTGGTCATACGCATGCCATTTCGCGCTACGGCCTGGCCGATCTGCTGCCGTCCAGTGTGCGCCTGATCCATGGCCCTGGCTGCCCGGTCTGCGTGCTGCCCATCGGCCGTATTGACCAGGCGATCCGTCTCGCCTGCGAGCGTGATGTCATTTTATGTACCTATGCCGACACCTTGCGTGTGCCCGCTTCGGACCACCTTTCCCTGCTCAAGGCCAAGGCGCGTGGCGCAGACATCCGCATGGTGTATTCGACTGCCGATGCGTTGAAGATTGCCCGTGAAAATCCCGGGCGCGAAGTGGTGTTCTTCGCCATCGGCTTTGAGACCACGACGCCGCCGACGGCAGTGGCGATCAAGGTGGCCGAGGCCGAGGGATTGAAAAACTTCAGTGTGCTGTGCAACCATGTGCTGACGCCGGCGGCGATGCATGCCATCCTGGCGGCCGCAGGCGGCGTGGCGATTGATGGCTTCGTCGGCCCGGCGCATGTGTCGACCGTCATCGGCAGCGCACCCTATGAAGTCTTCGCCAGCGATTATGCCAAGCCCGTGGTCATCGCCGGCTTCGAGCCGCTCGACGTGATGCAGGCGATCCTGATGCTGGTCAGGCAGATCAATGAGGGTCGCGCCTGCGTGGAAAATGAATTCATCCGCGCCGTGACGCGCGAGGGCAACTGCAAGGCCCAGGCGCTGATGGCCGAGGTATTCGAGGTGCGTGAATCCTTCGAGTGGCGCGGCTTGGGCAGCGTGCCGGACAGCGCACTGCGGCTGCGTCCGCGCTATGCCGCCTTCGATGCCGAATGGAAGTTTGCCATCGACTATGTGCCCGTCCATGATAACAAGGCCTGCGA
>Ga0075012_10003651_pt1 | contig 14540 bp, 5 predicted proteins | sample All_14_2_FD_71474 | JGI IMG/M metagenome (GOLD analysis project Ga0075012, IMG submission 71474) | Freshwater microbial communities in response to fracking from Pennsylvania, USA - Allegheny Zone_MetaG_DW_15 | ecosystem: Environmental > Aquatic > Deep subsurface > Groundwater > Drilled... | reverse complement strand
ATGTCATCCTTACACCACTGCAGAATCTCGAAGATAATTCGGAATATATTCTCAACATAACATCTTCGTTGCGCGGACAGAAAGGAGAAACATTTCCAGGAATACAATATACTTTTACAACTGCATTCGGAAAACTTACCATAAACACAATAACCATTGACAATCAGGATTTTCAGCCACCATCCAAAGGAAAAAATATTTCATTATCAGGCACTAAAATAAATATTGAGTTTTCGGATCCGGTAACCACCAGCCAGCTTGCTTCAGTTTTCTATATTTCCGGTGGAATACCAATGGTTATAAACACTTCGGACAATGATAAAAAAGTAGAAGTTACTTTTAGTCAAAGTTTTAAAGGTTATACCAATTATAATTTTTCCATTTCTCCCGATTTGAAAGGCCAGAACGGATACACTTTCGATGGCTTCAATAATTCATTTTTTACAGCACTCGATTCGTCATTAAAATTTCCACTGATATCCGACGATGAACTACTTACGCTGGTACAGCATCAAACCTTCAAATACTTTTATGATTATGCCCATCCTGCAAGCGGAATGGCCCGCGAACGATATGGCTCAGGCGACATAGTTACTTCCGGAGGCTCCGGATTTGGTATTATGGCTTTGATAGTTGGAATCGAACGTGGATTTATTACCCGCGATCAGGGAATAGCACATTTATCCAAAATAGTTAATTTCCTCGAAACAGCCGATCGTTTTCACGGCGCATGGTCGCACTGGATAAACGGAAGTACCGGCAAAGTAATCCCGTTCAGCAGCAAAGATAATGGTGGCGACCTGGTAGAAACAGCTTTTATGATACAAGGCTTACTTGCTGCCAGGCAATACCTCAACCTATCGCAACCCGCTGAAAATGAACTGGCTGTTAAAATCACAAACCTTTACAACACCGTTGAGTGGGACTGGTACACCCGTGGCGGCCAGAATGTGCTTTACTGGCACTGGTCGCCAAATTACGGCTGGGATATGAATTTCAGACTCGAAGGGTATAACGAAACACTTATCACATATATTCTGGCGGCAGCATCGCCAACTCATACTATTCCGGCAAGCGCTTATCATCAGGGCTACGCACGCAACGGAGGCATAAAAAACGGAAAAACATTTTATGGTTATGTTTTACCGGTTGGCTACGATTATGGAGGCCCCCTGTTTTTTGCACATTATTCATTTTTGGGTCTCGATCCGAGGAATCTGTCAGATGCCTACGCAAATTACATGACACAAAATACCAATCATTCGCTTATCAACTGGAAACATTGCGATACCAATCCTAAAAAATATATCAATTACAATGAGTTCTGCTGGGGGCTTACAGCCAGCGATATCCCTTCAGGCTACGGCGTAAGCGAACCTACCAACGACAGGGGAGTTATTGCACCAACAGCAGCGGTTTCGTCCCTCCCCTATTCACCCGAACAGTCCATGGATGCCATAAGGTATTTTTACTACATACTGGGAGACAAACTCTGGGGAGAATATGGTTTTTACGATGCTTTCAGTGTTTCGCAAAACTGGTGGGCCGATAGTTATATTGCTATTGACCAGGGTCCCGAAATCGTTATGATCGAAAATTACCGCACCGGATTACTGTGGAACCTTTTTATGAGTGCACCCGAAGTGCAGACAGGGTTAACAAAACTGGGTTTCAGTTACAAATAATTCAAAATTACAAGCTGTGAAACTCCATGGCTGTTGTGATTCAGACGATTTATGCAGTAAGATTTTAAAAACTGATCTAACACAAAGAATTCAGAAAATGAAAAAACGGATAAAACTCAGCAGAGTATTAGCATTAGCCCTACTTTTAGCGGTTTCAGGCTGTGCCCAATCGCAGAAAACGATATATAAATCGCATGGCAAAATCGCTTACCCGATCACAGCAGACGAAACGGCCATGCTCGATTCCATTCAGTATAAAACGTTTCTTTTCTTTTTAAACGAACACAGTCGCGACAAAGGAATTGTAAAAGATCGCGCTGCAAGCTGGGCACCTGCCAGTATTGCATCAACAGGTTTTGGCATTCCTTGCTTCGCAATTGGTGTTGAGAGAAACTGGATCACACGGAAGGAGGCAGCAGGAATTACGCTGAATATGCTTAAATTCTTTGCTAACTCAGTGCAAAGTACTGATACAAATGCCACAGGCTACAAAGGGTTTTATTACCATTTCCTGCGTATGAATTCAGGCACACGCGAATGGAAATGCGAGCTTTCATCCATTGATACCGGTTTGCTGATGATGGGAATCCTTTTCGCCCGAAACTATTATAATCTTGATAATGAAGATGAAAAGCAGATAAGAGAACTCTCAGCCTTGTTACTCGGAAGAATGGACTGGAGTTTTTTCCTCATGTCGCCCACAGCTAAACATCCGAATTGCATTTCCATGGCATGGTCGCCTGAGGAAGGCCTGCTGAACCATGGCTGGAGCGGTTATAACGAAGGCTTGTTCCTATACATCCTGGCCGCGGGAACCGGAATGAAGGATGTGGAAAAAAGTTATGACTCCTGGCTTTCGACCTACGATTGGGAAACTCCTTACAAAGGACTTTCGCACGTTGCATTCCCTCCCTTGTTCGGACACCAGTTTTCGCAGGCATTTATTGATTACCGGGGACTGGCCGACAAATACATGAAGGAAAAAGGTATTGATTATTTCGAAAATTCACGGCTGGCAACCTATGTTCAGCGCGAGTACGCCATCGAAAACCCAAAAGGATGGATTGGATATGATTCGCTTTGCTGGGGAGTAACCGCCAGCGATGGGCCCGGAAGTTCCTATAATTTTGGTGATAAAAAGTTTGAAGGCTATGCAGGAAGAGGCACCAGCGGAAAAAATAACACCATTGCCGAGGACGGAACCCTTGCCCCATACGGCCCCATGTCGTCCTTACCATTTGCACCCGAAATAGTGCTTCCAACCATGAAAACCATCAATGCCAGATATGGAAAAGAGTTATGGGGCAAATACGGTTATTACGATTCGTTTAATCCAACGCTAAAGTGGGTTAACAACGACTTTATAGGAATTGATCAGGGTCCGATGCTGATAATGATCGAAAATTTCAGAACCGGACTGGTGTGGGATTATGTGATGAAAGATCCGGTTATCCAAACAGGATTAACAAAACTTGGATACGAATATCTTAAATAAAAAACTTTGAGGAAATGAGAAATCAGACCAGAAAAAGCTTGATTGCATTAATCATATTGGTTCTCGCATCCGGCATAATTTGTGCCCAGGTGAAAACCCTCGATGAGTTCGAAAATAAGAACGGTTGGTATTTTATTCAGTCCGATGGAGTTACACTTAATTTATCCAGCGAAAAAGGATTAACCGGCAATGCTGTCCGTTTCGATTACGATTTCACACATGGAACCGGTTACGGTGGTATTCAAAAACTTATACCTCTTGATCTGCCCGAAAATTACCAGTTTACGTTTTATGTGAAAGCTGAATCGCCAGCCAATAATTTTGAAATTAAATTTGCTGATAAATCAGGCGATAACGTATGGTGGGTGAGCAACCGCAATTACGATTTCCCGACTGAATGGAAAAAAATAACCATCAAAAAACGCCATATCAGCTTTGCATGGGGACCAACAACCGAGCAGCATTTAAAACGGATCGACCGGATAGAATTTACAATCGCATCGTTTGTGGGCGGAAAAGGAACCATCTGGCTCGATGATTTTAAGTTTGAAGCATTGCCGCCCGAAACGCAAACTTATCCGCTGCCTGCTGCAACGGCATCTTCATCGTTAAAAAAACATGCACCGACTTTATTATTCGATAATTCGGCTGAAACCTCCTGGCAAAGCGTCAAATCTGCAGTTCAGAGCGTTACTATTGATTTTAAAGCCCGCAGGGAATTTGGCGGTTTGCAGATCAACTGGCTGAAAGGCAAATCGGCAAAGAGCTTTGATATAGAACTTTCAACAGACGGGAAAACATGGGAAAAAGTTTATTCTGTTCAATCCAACCTGAGTAATGTAAGTTTTATCCGTTTGCCCGAAGCTGAAGCTAAGTACATGAAGATAAACCTTTTAAAAAGCACTTCCGAAGGTTATGGAATTAGCGAAATTAAGTTTCTGAATATTAAAGAATCCTTACTACCAAATGATTTCCTGATTTACACTGCTAAGAACTCTCCTGTTGGGAATTATCCGAGGTACTTTTCGGAACAAGCGTCCTTCTGGACCGTTACCGGTGTAAACAACGACGTGAAAGAAGCTTTGATAAACGAGGATGGGATGGTTGAAGTGGATAAAGGACTTTTCTCTATAGAGCCGCTGATTAAAACGGGCGATTCAGTCTACAACTGGAGTAATGTTAAAAAGGTTCAAACATTAGGTTCAGATGGCAACAAACGGGATTTCAGTTTTATCCCTACCGTAACCTGGCAGCTCAAAGACCTGAAATTTGAAACATCGGTTACCGCAACCGGCGAGGCCAACAAAAACTCTAAACTTGATATCCGTTATTCGTTTCAGAACACTTCCGAAAAGCCGCAGGATTTTGAATTTTACCTGTTGGTTCGCCCTTTTCAGGTAAATCCATACTACCAGTTTCTGAATCTTACAGGTGGCGCAGGGAAAATCAAATCAATAAAAGAAGAAAGCGATCATGTATCAGTGGATGAAAAAGTTATTTTCTTTCAAAAAAAATATGATGCTTTCGGGGCTAGTGTTCCGGATGAAGGAAATATGGTTGAACTTATCCGTAATGGAAAAATGCCTGAGAGTAAATCAGCATTTGATAAAAATGGCCTGGCAAATGCTGTGGTTAAATATGTGCTGCATCTTAATGCCGGTGAAAAAACTGAATTGTTTGCTGCAGTTCCGTTTTATGGTAAAAATTTACTAGTCGAAGCAAACCTCAGCACTGATATCTCAGCCGAATTCGCCCAATCCGATGATTTCTGGAAATCAAAAACCGGACATATCAAATTTAATCTGCCGCCATCGGCCGACCAGATTGTTAACACGTATAAATCGAACCTTGGATATATTCTGGTAAACAGAGACAAAGCAGGCATACAACCAGGCTCGCGCTCATACGAAAGAAGCTGGATTCGCGACGGTGCCTTAACATCATCAGCGCTTTTAAAATCAGGTATCGTTCAGGAAGTAAAAGACTTCATCGTTTGGTATGCCGCGCATCAATACGAAAACGGGAAAGTGCCCTGTGTGGTTGATTTCAGAGGCCCTGATCCGGTTCCTGAGCACGACAGTCACGGTGAACTGATTTACCTCATCCGCGAATATTTTAACTTTACCCACGACACTGCTTTCCTGAAATCGAATAACAGCCATGTTTTAAAAGCTGTCGGATACATAGAGTCGTTGGTTGCCGAACGTTCGACGGATCATTACAAAAACGGGAACGACAGTATCCGCGCCTATTACGGCCTTGTTCCCGAATCAATCAGCCACGAAGGTTATTCGGCTAAGCCCATGCATTCGTATTGGGATAATTTCTTTACCATGAAAGGATTAAAGGATGCTGCCGAAATTCAGTATATCCTGGGTGAAACCTCAAATTATGAGCATATTGCAAAAGTACGCGATACCTTCAAAGATAATCTCTACAACTCGCTGCAACTCGCTATGAAAACGCGAAATATCGATTATATTCCGGGTTGCGTTGAACTGGGTGACTTTGATGCTACTTCAACCACCATAGCTTTAACGCCATGCAACGAACTGAAAAATCTGCCAAAACCACAGGTTTACAATACGTTCGACAAATATTACGGGTTCTTTAAAAACCGCCGGGATGGCACACTCGACTGGATAAATTACACGCCTTACGAAAACCGTCTTATCGGGTCGTTTATCATTCTCGATCAGCCTGACAGAGCGCACGAGCTGATTGATTTTTTTCTTAAAGATCAGCATCCGCAAGGCTGGAACCACTGGGCTGAAGTAGTTTGGAAAAATCCCCGTTTCCCCGGATTTATTGGCGATATGCCACACACCTGGGTGGGCAGCGATTTTATAAATGCCATCCGCTCCATGTTTGTGTATGAAAATGAGTACGATCAATCGCTTGTGCTGGCTTCGGCACTTTATCAGGATTGGATTGATGCTCCGCAGGGAATGTCGGTTGAAAATCTGCCGACCTACTACGGAGAAATATCATATTCAATCAAAAAAGCAGGCAACAGCTATAGTTTCTCAATAAATGGCGATCTTAAGCTTCCGGCTAACGGCATGAAGATTAAGAATTTTAACGGTTCAAAGCCCCCGGTAAAAGTAACCGTTAATGGAGCGGTTATAAAAGAGTTTAACGAAAAAGAGATTTCTGTTAAGGCTATTCCGGCAGAAGTAGTTATTTATTACTAACCTTCAATTCATAGAATTTAAGATGGCAGAAGAATTATCGATTGACAGAAGCACAAAAGCAGAGGACAAAATCCGGTTTTCGCAGTTGGCTGCTTATGGAGCCGGAGGTATAATACCTATTGCACTTTTCAATGTAGCAGGAATTCTTGTTGGACTGATGGGCAATATAAGCCTGGGTTTGAGTGCTTTCTGGCTGGGAGCTATTTTGATTGTGCCTCGTTTGTGGGATGCGCTGTCGGATCCTATAATCGGTCACCTTTCGGACAATACCCGCACACGCTGGGGCCGGCGCCGTCCGTATCTTCTTTTGGGTGGAATAGCTGTTGCTCTCTCGTTTGTGGTAATATGGTGGATTCCAAAAGGTGAGCTGGTACATAGCTGGTTTCCTACTGATTCGGGCTTTCAGGCATTTCAGCTTGTTTATATTCTTATTTCTCTGTTGATTTTTTTCACTGCCGTAAATATATTCGAGATTCCTCACGGAGCTTTGGGTATGGAAATGACAACCGATTACCACGAACGCACCCGCTTATTCAGTGCCAAAAGTTTTGTCGGTAACCTTTTTGCCATGAGCACACCCTGGCTGTTCGCTCTTGCCAGCATGGAAATTTTTAAAGGTCCCGGAGGTAATGAAATGGACGGAATGCGTTATGTTTCAATACTTATCGCGGCTGTTTTAATTCCGCTCTCCTTCTGGTGGTTCTTCCGCTTGCGCGAACCGGGATTTAAAAAAGTGGAAACTCAGGAAAAAACACCCTTCTGGACCGACATGAAGCGTACTGCCAGCAACCGCAATTTTATCCTGCTCACACTCACCATTTTCACTCTGGCAATGGGCTTTAATTTTGTAAGTCTGTTAGGTTCATATATTCCAATATTTTACATTTATGGTGGCGACAAAGTTGCGGGCGCTACTTTGCTTGGTATTAACGGAACAATATGGGCAATAACCGGTGTACTGGCTGTTTTCCCGCTCAACTGGATAAGTCCGAGGTTAGGTAAACGCAAAACCCTCATTATCGCAATTAGTCTGATGGTTTTGGCGCAGGCATCAAAAATTGTATGTTATAATCCAACCTTCCCTTACCTGGTGCTTATTCCAACCGTTCTGCTTTCGGCAGGTATGTTGTTTTTCTTCACTCTTGGATCATCCATGGTAGGCGATATTTGCGATGAAGACGAATTAAAAACCGGCCACCGCTCCGAAGGAAGTTTTTATTCCGTTTTCTGGTGGTTTATTAAAATGGGAACTGCACTCGCCAGCCTGATAGCCGGCGCACTGATTGTTTTTACCCTTTTCGACGAAACACAGGTTACAAAAGTGGATAGCCTGCAGGGAAACATAAGGGAAATAAGGAGTGACATCAAATACTGGCAGGGCGATCAGGGCTTAGCTGCAACTAAAACGTTAATGCTCGAAAACACAAAAAAGCAAATAGCCGAAGCAATTGATAAGTCGAAACTGTATGTGAAAGTTCTGGAAAAGGAAATGGCAAAAAAACAGGACGAATCCTATCAGAATGTGGCTGAATATAAGATTGAGCGCAAAAATAAATTATCGCAGGTTATCGTATCCACCAAATCAACGATAAGTGAAATGGAGCTGCTTAAAGTACAAGTAGGAAGTCTCAGCAGTCAATCGCCTGATTCATTGACAAAAGGCAGCGCTGCTGCTGCCATTCCTTTGATCCTTCAGCCAAAACTTGATAAAGCAAGGTTGAATTCATTCGAGCTTCTGTCGCACCTCAAAGGCAAATCGCTCGAATCGGACAAAAGCAAAGCACACTATGCCACAATCATACAAAACAATATTGCTTTGGATAAAGAACTCACTAACCTAACCACAACGCAGTCATTAAGCAGTATTGATAAGGTGCTTGAAAATATAGAAAAGGAAACTGTTCAGCTCACCATACAATCGCCATATACGCTGCTAATGATGCGCGTTGTCGAAATTGGGCTGCCCATGTTATTAAGTATTTTCTCCATTTTCTTCATCATGCGATACTCCCTCACCGAAAAACGCTCCCTCGAAATCAAAAATCTGCTTAAGCAGAAAAATGCCGAACTGCCTCAAAATTAACACACAATAGCGTTATCTGAACTTCACTCACAATAAGCTTTACCACAATGACCTTTACGATTCAAGAAAATAATTTCTACCTCAACGATAAAAAAGTATTCCTCACATCGGGCGAAATCCACTATTTCCGTATTAAGCGCGAGCTGTGGGACAAACACCTGGATGCAGCCGCAGAAGCTGGTTTGAGCACGGTAAGTACTTACGTGCCATGGGCGTTTCACGAATCTGTGGAGGGTGTTTTTGACTTTGAGGGCACATCAAATCCCGAACGCGACCTGAAAGGATGGATCGAAAGCTGCCAGGCACACGGATTGCATTGTATCGTAAAACCCGGACCATTTATCCTTGCCGAATACCGCGGAGCCGGATTACCCGACTGGTTTATGGAGAAATATGGCAGCGAGGTAAAAATGCGCAACAGCAAAGGCGGCATCGTTGCCAGCGATGGAGTAAGTCTGTTTAACGAAAAGTACCTCGAAAAAGTAACGCTGTGGTACGATCAGATCATGCCTTTTATTGCCGAACGACAGCTTTCGAATGGCGGTCCAATCATTTTGATGCAGATTTGCAACGAAATAGGCGTTTTCTCCTGGTTAGCGCATCAGGCCGACTATTGTGAAGCAGTGAAAGATCGTTTCGTAGCATATTTGAGAAATAAATTTGCCGGCATTAAGGACCTCAACAATCTTTGGGAAACAAGTTACACCGACTTTGAGCACGTAGAACTTCCTCCCGACGGAAGACAGCCGTATGTTTCAAAAGCTGACCGCGGCCGCGATCATGAATGGCATAATTTCTGGCGCACGTATTACGGCGATTACCTCCGCATGCTTACTGCAATGGCAAGAGAAAGAGGTGTAAGTGTTCCGCTTTATCACAATCTGCCAGGCTGGATTTATGGCAGCGGATACGAATTCCCCGTCAATATTACGATGTACGAAGATTTGTTTCTCGATAAAAGTGAAATTATTTTCGGCGTGGATCATATTCCGGAATTCCTGTCGTACCGCAACATGCACGACGACAGGATTATTAATGATATTACCTATGCCATGCAGGGTAACAAACCGCTGTTTGCAGCCGAATTTCAGAGTGGCTCGCGCGAATATCATGTGGTTACCAATCCGCGTGAAATGGAGCTTTTCTACAAAGCAAGCGTTGCCAACGGCCTTACCGGATGGAACTATTATATGTTTTCGCAGGGACGAAATACCAGGCACACCGGTTATTCAGGATCAACATTTTACTGGTTTAATCCACTGACTCCGGAAGGCGAGCGCACAAGCGCTTTCCCATTGGTGAAACGGATGAATAAAATCATTAAAACTTCCGAAAGCCTTATTGTGGATTCAAAACGAAAGGCTGAAGTTTGTGTCCTTTTCTATCCGCCATATTATGCATCGGAACTTGAACGCCCTGTTGACGCAGCCTGTGAACTTTTATTCAATGCTTCAGCCATACGCCGTCCTGCCTATTTCGATGGTTTATTGAAAGTACTGCAAATCCTGAATATCGATTATGATATGATGGATCTGACAAAAGCGTCTGCAGAAGCAATGAAAAGCTACAAGCAGATTTGGGCTTTCAGTACGGACGAAATGAATGCCACCGACCAGCAAACCCTTGTTGACTATACCAAATCAGGCGGCAACCTGGTACTTTTCCCTTACCTGCCCGATCGCGAAATGTCGCAGCAACCTTGTTCAATAATTCGCGATGCGCTGTCAATTTATCCTTCCGGAAAGGAAATAATTGATTCACCTTTAATCGATGTTTTTGACCTACAGGATATTAAGTGTGCCAATCCGCTGGTTGTATATTCGGAAGAATCACTGGCTGGTGCCGATATAATTGCCCGAACTCTACGCGGGTCAGCCTGTGGTTTTACAAAAAAACTGGGAAATGGAATGTTAACGCATCTCGGAACCTGGATCGGGTTCGACACCGAAGGCCAGAAACCGGTGTATGAAGCACTTCTGAATACGTCAGCGGCTAAACTTCGTCAGGCATTCACTGGCAATGAAAATATTGCCGTTCGCCAACGATTTACAAGCGACAACTCCGCCGTACTTTTTGTTGCAAATTATTATAACGAAGAACAAAAAGTCAAAGTAACTTATACGCATCCCGAAAACGGGGAAACCATAAGCATTCCTTATGCGCTTGGCGAAATGCTATGGCCGGCTTTGTATGGTATGCTAAGCCCGGTATGTATGAAAATTTCCAACGGTTTGAAGATTCTGCACAGCACTTCTGATATACTGGGAGTTACAAAAACAGATGAAGAACTAAAAATTTCCCTTTATGGCGATCGCGATCTGGGAGGTGAAATAGTTTTCGAAGGAGCTGATATCAGTAAATTTAATTCTGCAACTCTGGATGATGAAGATTTAAGAATCGTAAGGGATGATAAAAGGATTGCGTTTATATACAACCACAGACATAAAACCGAAATGAAGCTGACTATAAAATTCAGCTAATTTAGTTTCTTTAATTTGAACAAATTGTCGGTCTGATTAATACGTTATACTCCCAGAGCAATAGTATTTCAGATAAAAAGGAATTTGGTGTTGGCTTATTTTTTTGAATCCGCTTTCAGGAAAAGCAACACATTCATTTTTCCTGGCCCTTGGTTTATCCCAATAGAAATCCCTTGAATTTCACAAAAAAAATCCGGTCGCATCCACAAATTAAAATCCACTTTCAATGAATATAGAAAATTCACACAGCTTATCGTTTAGCTTCCTTCCGAATGGTTCCGTTAAGCATATTGAAGCCGATCCTATTCGCATCAGCCTGAAACCTGCAACTCTGTATGCTAAATCGGGAACCAATATTTATTTGCGAAAAAGAAGAAATCCGCTGCAGTTTACGCCTCTTCTGGGCCCGGAAAGCAAGAGCACTTTCCATTGTAAGGATAATGCTTTTCATGCCGAAGGAAAGTGGGAAGGCATTCAATATACCTGTAAATTAAAGCTTTCGCCGGAAAGTATGAGCTGGCAGTGGAGTGTTACCGTTAAAAATACAGATGATGATTTTCTTGAGCTTGATGTGGTTTATGTGCAGGATGTGGGTCTCAAACCAATTACAAATAATCTGGTTAACGAATACTATGTAAGCCAGTACATCGAACGACTAATTTTAAAAAGTGGTCGCTACGGCTCCGTGGTTTGCTGCCGGCAAAATACCAAAGAATCGACAGGCAATCCCTGGCTTATGCTCACCTGTGAAAATTCAGCTATTTCGGCAAGCACCGACGGCATGCAGTTTCTGGGTAAGACTTTTCGCGAAACAGGAGTTCCTGAGGGATTAAAATCGAAAAAACTGGGTGGCGAATATGCAGGTGAACTTTCGATGGTAGCTTTACAGGAAAAGCCTTTTATCCTTACTAAAAACCAGAAGCATCAAAGTGTTTTTGTAGGAACCTACCTGCACGACCACCCGAAAGCAACATCAAAACAAGATTTGGAACGCATACCAAAACTTATTCTTGAATTTAAAGATCATAACTTAGAAAATGAATCAGACAAATTCTTTGTTCAGGATCATAATCTGTTCAGAAGGGCTGCCTTACTGCCTGTTGAAGATCTTACCAACGAAGAATTAGAAGCTTATTTTGGCAACGAAAGACGCTATGCCGAAACAGAAAAAGGGAAGCTACTCTCGTTCTTTTGCGATGAGAACAAACATGTGGTGCTGCGTACCAAAGAAAAAATGGCCGACCGCCCACACGGACATATAATGCAGGCACAGGCCGGATACAAAGCCGATGAGAATATTGTGTCAACTACTTGTTTTGCAAGCGGTATTTTCAATTCGCACCTTACGCAGGGCAACACCAATTTCAATATTTTACTCTCGGTTTGCACCAGTCAGTTTAATGATTCGCCCGAAACAGGTCAGAGGATTTTTGTTCAGATTAATGGCTATAACTATTTACTCGGCGTTCCCTCGGCTTTCGAAATGGGTTTAAACCATTGCCGGTGGATATACAAGTCAGGCGAAACTATTTTTCAGGTTCGCTCCTGGACTTCGAAAACATCGCCCCGCGTAAATATGGATTTCAGGGTTTTGAACGGCGAAAAAGTAAAAATGATTGTAACGCATAACTTTGATGAAGGCAATGGCTGGACTGTTGCGCCGGGAAACACCGCAAGCGAATTTTTAGCTAAGCCAAAACCAGGAAGTATGATTGCTGAAAAATTCCCGCAGGCTCAGTTCAGGATCATGGTTAACAGCAGCGCCAGGTTTGAAGGTCATAACGATGATATACTTTATTGGGATTCCAAAAGCCGTAGCAATTCGTTCTTCAACTTTGTAGTTGGCACAACCGATCGTTTCTCCATGAGCATTGTCGGCGAGGTTTGCAGCATGTTCCCGATCGAAAAAATAAAAAATCCTGACAAGCAGTTTGCCCTCGACTGCGCTGATGCTCAGGCTGGTTTAAAAAATATGAGTTTAAATCTATCGCTAAACGGGAAGGATGATGACACGGCCGCAATAAAGGAAATATTACCCTGGTTTTGCATGAATGCGGTTACCCATTTTCTAACACCTCACGGTTTGGAGCAATTCGGTGGTGCAGCCTGGGGAACACGCGATGTTTCGCAGGGTCCTTTCGATCTGTTGCTGAATCTTCAAAAACATGAAGAAGCAAGGCAGGTTCTGAGTACTATTTTCTCCAATCAAAATACGGTCGGCGACTGGCCTCAGTGGTGGATGTTCGACAGCTATTTCAATATCCGCGCCGGCGACTGCCATGGCGATGTTTATTACTGGTGCATTATCGCCCTGAGCAACTACATAAAAGTTACCGGCGATGTGAAATTCCTCGATGAAATACTCCCGTATTACCACGAAAGAGGAGTTGCCTTTGCCGAAAAGACTCCGTTAAGCGAGCACCTCAACAGGCTCATAAAGATGATTACAGATTCTTATATTCAGGGCACTGCGCTGGTGCCTTTTGGCGGTGGCGACTGGAACGATTCGCTTCAACCCGTGAGTAAAGAACTGGCTGATCGTATGATTTCGAGCTGGACGGTACAAATGAATTACCAGGCTTTTAATGAGTATAAACATGTGTACTCTCAAAGTGGCAACATCGCTAAAGCAAAAGAACTGGATGAAATCTGTACCCGGATAAAATCTGATTTTAACAAACATCTGGTTAAAGATGGAATTGTTGCAGGATACGGACTGCTTGAGACGGATGGCAGTATCAGCGTTTTACTTCACCCTAACGATACGCTTACCGGAATAAAATATAGTTTGCTGCCAATGGATCGGGGTGTGATAAGCGGAATTTTCACTAAGGAACAAGCCCTTCACCATCAGCAACTCATCGAAAAACATCTCAAAGGACCCGACGGAGCCAGGTTAATGGATCGTCCTTTAAAATACAAAGGAGGCATACAGGCTATTTTCCAGCGTGCAGAAAGCGCCACACATTTCGGTCGTGAAATTGGCATTATGTATGTTCATGAACACATCCGCTATGCTGAATCACAAGCCATTACAGGAAATGCAGATGCATTTGTAAAAGCACTCCGGCAGGCAAATCCCGTAGATTACCGCAATGTTGTGCCTTGTGGCGACATTCGACAGGCCAACTGCTATTACAGCAGTTCGGATGTTGCATTTAAAAGCCGTTACGAAGCTGATGAACGTTACGATGAAATAAAAACCGGAAAAATCACCCTCAGGGGCGGCTGGCGTGTGTATTCAAGCGGCCCGGGAATATATGTTTCGCTTATTATTTCGCGGTTGCTCGGTTTCCGCCCTGAATTTGAAAAAGTTATAATTGATCCTGTTATTCCTCATACGATGGATGGCTTATCAGCTACAATCGATTTTATGGATCGTCCGGTAACATTTAGCTTTACGGTAAAAAAAGATAATTTTAGTCCAAAGAAGATTTCGATCAATGGTATAAATATTGACTTCGCCATTGAAGAAAATAAATACCGAAAAGGCGGTGCTGTTATTGCAAAAGACAAATTTCTGGAATTGCTTAATGAGCAGCAAAACATTGCAGAGATCACACTTTAAACCCAAATTACGCAATAGGAGACGAAGTCGAACTA
>Ga0075012_10003648_pt1 | contig 14542 bp, 13 predicted proteins | sample All_14_2_FD_71474 | JGI IMG/M metagenome (GOLD analysis project Ga0075012, IMG submission 71474) | Freshwater microbial communities in response to fracking from Pennsylvania, USA - Allegheny Zone_MetaG_DW_15 | ecosystem: Environmental > Aquatic > Deep subsurface > Groundwater > Drilled... | reverse complement strand
GTCGTTTCAGGGTCGTCATAGGAAAAACGCAAAGAGTCCAACAGATCTGGCACAGTAATGAACAAGGTTGCCATCCCATTGTTCACGGAAAAATTCGCGATCGCCGCAGCAAGATGTGTCTTACCGCAGCCGTATCCACCTTCCAACAAAAGCCAGCCCAGTTTGTTACGCGCGTACTCTTCACTTGCTTCGAAGACTGCACGCAAATTCTCGCGTTCCTGCCCAGACATGAACTTGGCTTTGGGATTCCCAGCCTGGCTGAAATTTTCAAATGTCAAATGGCTGAGTCGATTCAGATTGCTCATCGCAAACAGACGCGAACGCGCCGCCTCTGCCACATCTTTGGCGCGGCAAACACAAGTCTCCAACTTGCCGAATTTCTCATGTCCAACCGGCACATCATAGCGCACGTAACCAACTCCCCCACAATGCGGGCAGTTTGGGTCGCCAAGCGGTTTTTCCACGCTCTTAATCGCGCTTGAGGAATTCTGAGAATTCGCCGTCGGTGTATCGTTTTGCATCTTTGACAGAGTCTTCTGAATCTCTTCTTTCATCTTTTCCGTTTTCCTTCCAGCGCGCCAGGATCGCCTCAATATACTTCCAATTGCGAATGTTGCGGCTCACCGCAATTTCAATCGCTTCCTCGAACCACACGCTCGGATAGTTCTTTTCCGCTTCCTTCAACATATCAGCCAATAAAGGAGTCAGCGCACCAATGTTCTCTTCATACAACTTGAAAAGATTTGATTTGTTTGGCACATACAAACCAGACGACGGCTTGACCTGTCCCTTCGCAAATGCATCAGCGGATAGTCGTCCGCGCGGTGAATTGAGGAAATAAAAAACCGCCGCCTCTTTCTCTGACTTGAGCAGGATTCCCCTCTCAACGGCTTTTCCCAGCCCACGCTGAATCTCCTTTAGATTCAAACCCAGCGCCGCTGTATCAAAGTCACCTTCCCCCAACCCGCGGAAGTTCCCTTCCATATGTTCGATGCGCCAGATGGCATAGAGCGTCACCTTCAATTCGGCAACATCCTCGATTCCATTCATCATCTGAATGAACGAATCAGGGACTTGGGTAAAAGTTTCAGAGGAGGTAAAGCCGGGGAATTGTGTCATACATTATTCCGTAGGGGCGGGGTAACCCCGCCCCTACTCGTTCGGTCGAAATACCTTCGTTGCGGCATTATCGAAACGGGTCAAGTCACCGCGGAAGATCAAGTCAATTTCGCCGGTGGGACCATTACGATGTTTTGCCACCGAAATTTTGGTGATGTTGCTTTTATCGCCATCCTTTTCGTAATCATCAGGGCGATAGATGAACATGACGATGTCGGCATCCTGTTCCAACGAGCCGGATTCACGCAAGTCGGAGAGGATGGGACGTTTATCGGTGCGTTGTTCGACAGCACGGCTCAACTGCGCGGCAGTTAACACGGGCACATTCAACTCACGCGCAAGGACTTTAAGATTTCGCGAGATGTTCGAAACTTCCTGCACGCGGTTATCGTTACGTGTATCGCCTGTCATGAGCTGGAGGTAATCGATGATGACCAGGTCCAATTTATGCTCAGCATGCAACCGTCGGCATTTGGTGCGGAGTTGCAGCGGAGTCAATGCGGGCGTATCGTCCAGAAAGATTTTTGTGCTGCCAAAGACTTCAATGGCATGATTGAACAATTTCCACTCATCATCTGCCAGTTTGCCAGTGGCAAGATTCTGCGAAGAGATGCCCGTTTCTTGCGCGATCAAACGTTGCACCACCTGTTCATTGGACATTTCCAATGAGAAGATGGCAACGTGCTTTTTGTAAGTCAGCCCGGCATTCTTTGCAATCGAAAGCAGGAAACCCGTTTTACCCTGACCCGGACGACCCGCCACGATCAACAAGTCTGAAGGATGCAAGCCACGCAAGAGTTTATCGAGGTCAATGAAGCCGGTTGGCACGCCGTGAAAATCCGCGCCGAGTTTGGCAAGTTCCGCTACCTGATCGTAGTAATTAGATAGAACCGTGCGGATGGGTTCAACGTCATGCCGTGTGCGGCGTTCGCTGACGCCAAAAACGGCTTTCTCTGCCTCCCCCATTACATTGTCAATACCATCGCCTTTATATGCCAATGAAGCGATCTGATTCGCGGCTTGGATCATTCTGCGGCGCAGAGAGTTCTCTTCAACGATATGACCGTAGGCTTCGGCGTTGATCGAGGTTGGGACTTGGTTAATGAGCGAGGTCAAGTAGGCCGAGCCGCCGATCTCCGCGAGTTGACCGGCTTTCTCCAAGTCTTCAGAGAGGGTTAATAGATCCACGGGAACGCGCTGCTCATGCAGGCGGACGAACGCCTCCCAAATCCATCTATTGCGGTGAATGTAAAAATCATCCGCCGAGAGGAACTGGGCGACGTCGTAATACACTTCGGGGTTAATCAGCACCGCCCCTACGACGGCTTCTTCGGCTTCCCGGCTATGCGGTACACCTGGGCTGGAGGGGGCGGTTGCTTCTTCGGGGTAGATATCTGTCATTGGGGTGATTCAGCTTTAGGCTGGGGGTGAGTCGGGTTTATCCTTGTCGGGGTCGTCGATATCCAGTTTTTCGATGAAATCCTTGAAGACGGATAAGCGGTCACTTGAGTCTTCGGGAAGCGGAGGCGGTGTTTCTTTTCTTGCAGGAGTGATGGGCGCTTCGGGCATGTCTTGATCTGGTACCACACCCGCGCTTTCCATTACACTGGGGTGGACCATGATCGGTGCGTGAGCACGTGCCGCAATAGCGATCGCATCAGATGAGCGCGAGTCGATGTGGATCTCGCGTCCGTCTGCTTCAGCGACGATATTGCCATAATAGATATCATCCTGCAGCTTCACGATCTCCACGCGGACGATACGGGCGTTGAAAGCTTTGAATACATTTTTGAGAAGGTCATGCGTAAGGGGGCGCACCATTTCAACTTCTTGTAATGCCACGGTGATCGCTTCTGCTTCATAAGGTCCCACCCAGATGGTGAGATACCGTTCGGCATTCACTTGCTTCAGCACAACCACGCGCTGGGGCGCCATTAAATGCACGCGGATGCTGTCGATAACTACTTCTACCATTCCAGACGACATAGGGGACTCCAATGTGCTTATTTTAGCATAAAGGTTGGGGGCATGCTCTAGATTTACATAAGAAGAAGATATATTTTATTTCTGACCGTAAACCGTGGACGATAGACGATGAAAGAACGGTTTCCATGGTCTATGGTTTGTCGTCCATGGTCAAACCCAAAATTGGAGTTGCATTTATCGGCAAACACGACTATAATGCCCCTCGCTCAATTCGGGGCGTGGCGCAGCCCGGCTAGCGCACTTGCATGGGGTGCAAGGGGTCGGAGGTTCAAATCCTCTCGCCCCGACAGAGTAGTAAGAAAACCGTCCTGCCGGGGACGGTTTTGTTTTTAACAGTTTATAACCGCGAGAAATAACATGCAATCAAACGAACCGATTTATTCCTCCCCAGTATCAGACCCCCAACCCACAAATAAACATTCCATCATCAGCCTCATTCTGGGAATCCTCACCCTACTAACGCTTTGCGGTGGGATGGTTCCAGTTCCCTTTACCGGCTTTATCTGTTTTCCAACCAGCTTTTTGCTCGGTCTATTGGCTTTGATCTACGGCGGGATCTCGCTGAACACCATCCGTAAAAAGAACGAGACGGGCAGTATCATGGCATGGATGGGAATCGTCAGCGGTGGGTTTATCTTCCTTTGCATGTTGTGCATGGTCATTGCTATTGTTTCACTTTTTGTCTTTGCGCCAGAATCTGTCCCCCCTTTCTTGCAAGGTTATCAAATCTAGTAACAATCATCAAAACCTAAACACCAAGCCACAAAGTCTCGAAGTTTTTTTTCTTTCTTTGAGTCTTCGCGCCTTGGTGTCTTTGTGTTTCTTCTTACCAAAGTTTTAGACACTCTCTAAGCCCTGCTTAACATCTAACTTGTCAATCAACCCTCTCTCGGTTATCCTTGCCCGCGGGAGTGGTTAGGTCCCGGTGGGCTTCCTGGTCTTCAAAACCTGTGGCGGGTCGCGTTGCGGGTCGCGGTGGGTTCGACTCCCATCCACTCCCGCCTACCAACGTAGGGGCGACCCTTCCTCAACAGGCAGGTCGTCCCTACTTCTATTTTGGAGAGAGTTATGTCATTCCCCGAACCTGAGATATTAAATCAATTCGTCGCACGTATCTTCCGCATTGAAGATGTCACCAGCATGGACCCTCACCAGCAGGGATTTTTGATGCGCTATCGCGGTCAACTTTTGGATGAAGACTCCGCCTCTGCCTACGACCTTTTGGCTGGGCTGCTGGACCCATACCGAATCTCCCCCCACTTCCGCATCGAAGACGGACGGCAAGTCATCTACCTTGCCCCCAAGCAACCAGACCCCAAACAAGACAAAGTTTCCACCAACATTATCCTCTTCGTGTTGACGGTGTTCAGCGTCATGCTGGCAGGCGTGCAAATCGAAGGACCCATTCCTGAAGACGCAATGGCACAAATGATTCTGCTGGCAAAGAATATCTTCACTGGCTGGCCTTTTGCGTTGAGCTTATTGGGTATTTTGCTGGCACATGAACTTGGTCACTATTTCATGAGTCGCTATCATAAAACGCCAGCGACCTTGCCGTACTTCATCCCCTTCCCATTCAGCCCGCTTGGGACGATGGGAGCAGCGATTCTCATGCGCGGCACGCCCAAGAACAAACGTGTGTTGTTCGACATCGGTGTAGCAGGTCCCATTGCGGGACTTGTTGTGGCGATCCCTGTGCTTCTTTATGGATTATCACTCTCAACACTGGGAACCATTGAGCCAAATCCAAACGGCTTTTTGGAAGGTAACTCGCTCATCTATCTGCTTGCCAAGTTCGTGGTATTCGGTCAATTACTGCCTGCTCCCGTTGAACCGCAAGGCATTTTGTATTGGCTGCAATATTTCTTCACGGGTCGCCCTGTGCCTTTTGGCGGTTTGGACGTGTTCATTCATCCGGTTGCATTTGCGGGCTGGGCGGGGATTCTCGTCACCGCGCTGAACCTTATCCCTGCCGGGACACTCGATGGCGGGCATGTCATCTACTCGTTGTTCGGTGATAAGGCGAAGAAAGCCTTTCCATATATCGTCGGTCTGCTCGTCGTCCTCGGCTTCTTCTGGAGCGGATGGTGGTTGTGGGCGGCTCTGCTTTTCTGGCTGGGTCGTGTCAATGCCCAGCCAATGGATCAGATCACTGAGTTGGACCCAACTCGCCGTCTGATCGCTTACTCGATGATCGTTGTCTTTATTCTGGTACTCACACCTGTTCCATTTATGTTGTTAGCCCCTTAAAACTTATCGAGGTCAATTAGAAATTCAATGAAAAAAATATTTCCTTTCATTATCATCCTTTCCATTCTTCTGTCTGCTTGTGGTGCGATGAAACCCAATGCGAATGCTGATGCAACAGAAACCGCCGAAGCCGGGCAGGGAACAGAATCCGCTCCAACGGAGGAATCAAACTCTGAAGCGGTGAGCAGGCTTGAGGTCCAGGTTGAGGCGCTGCGTGGGTTGGAGGTCACTGTTTGGACGCCGTGGTATGGCATTGAGCAAAGTCTGTTCGAGACATTTGTCAACGAGTTCAATTCAACCAACCCGTATGGGATCAAGGTCAAGGCGGAGAGTCAGATCAACTTTACGAATCTTTATGAATCAACTACAGCCTCTCTGCCCACAGAAAACAAACCAGACCTTGTGTTGGCGTTGCCCGAACATGCGCAAGGATGGTTTGCCGATGGCGTGACCGTAGACCTGACCGATTATGTTGAAGACCCGGTGTACGGCGTGGATGCGAGTGATATTCCCTATGTATTTTGGAATCAAGATCTCTCTGGCACTGCGCGTGTGGCTGTGCCTGCACAACGTACTGCCAAAGTGATGCTGTGGAATGAAACCTGGGCAGAAGAATTGAAGATCAAAGCTGCACCTGCCTCAGTGGATGACTTCCGCAAACAAGCTTGCAGTGCGCATACTTCAATGAAGAAAGATGAATTTGCAGAGAATGATGCCTTGGGCGGTTGGATCGTGAACACCGAGCCGATGACCGCCTACTCATGGTTATTGGCATTCAATGGCGGTGTGTTGGAGGAAGGCAATTATCGTTTTCTCACGCCAAACAATATCGACGCGCTCAAGTATCTGCGTGAACTTGCTGAGTCAAGCTGCTCGTGGCAAGGCGCCAGCGACCCGATCACATCGTTTGCGAATCGCGAAGCGTTGTTCATCACTACCAGCTTAAGCGACCTGCCCAACGTGGCACGGGCTTTCGTCGCTGCTGAGAACCGCGATGTGTGGAGCGTATTGCCCTTCCCTAACGGCGAAGATGGCGTTATTGCCGTGTATGGCTCTTCATATACAATTCTCAAAACCACCGAAGAAGAACAGATGGCGGCCTGGTTGTTCGTGCGCTGGCTGTTGGAAAATGAACAGGATGCCCGCTGGGTGGAGGCGACTCATAACTTTCCGCTTCGCACCTCGACCGTGGACCTGCTCGGCGACTACGAAAGGAACCACGCTCAGTGGAAACAAGCCGTAGAGTTGATTCCCCTCGGAGAGTTGCAACCACAACTGGGTTCGTGGCGTACAATTAAGGTGATGCTAGGCGACGGTTTCGACCACATGTACCGTGTCAACGTTTCAAGCGGACAAGTGGCGGCGATCCTCGCACAGATGGAATCGTTCGCAAAAGACTTGAATAAGTAACAATTGACGAGAGAACCTTTTTTCCTCGGATGTATTGAAAGGATTTCCCATGGCAACCTCTGAATACAAGGCTAGGCAGGTGCGGGCAAAAACACATGAAGTTTATGAATACGATCATGATGACGAAAAGCCCGGCAAGCCCTTACATATTTTGATTCCCGGTGGGCTGATCGCGCTGGCAACTCTGGCGCTGATCATTTTCATCGCTTATCTGACCTGGTTCGAAGGCAGCCTCGCCGAATCGACTGGCTCGCTTTTATGTCTCATCCTTGCACCTTTTTATGTGGGTGGTGTCTTCCTTTTTAGTTACGGGTACGAGCTATATAACATTCCGCGCGCCCTTCGCCTGACGGCAATTATTGTGTTCGTCACCCTCGCGGCAGTGGTTATTGTGGCTGTGCTATTCCTTGTGCTTGGAAATATGAAAGGCGGCTCGAGTAAATCATCTTCCCGCTCCAAATCTGGTTCATCAAAAAGCAGCGGATCTTCCGCACAAGGCTTGTTTGGCGGCATGGTTGCAGGCGGTATGGCAAAGAACTCTTCGTCTGGCAGCGGCGGGTCATCTTCCTCTGGCGGACACTACCACTCGGGCGGACCGATCTTCATCGGTGGCGGTGGGACGCGTGTGGAAACCCGCGAAGTGACCAAGGAAGTGGTGAAGGAAGTTCCCAAAGAGCCCATGCCAGTCACTTGTCCGTTCTGTTCGCGGTCATATGTGCCCGTGGAGCATAACTTCGTCTGTCCGAGCTGTGGGGCGGCCACACCGAAGGATTTGATCGAAGAGTCACAGATGCCTGAAGAAGACTTAAACAAATAACGTAAAAGAGCGATGGATATTGCAATATCCATCGCTCTTTTTTTAATTGTGCTATCGAATAGACATGGTAAAGTGTTTAAGTCATAAATTTATTACTAAGGACATGATCATGGACCCTAAAATCTTACTGAGAACTGCAAGCCGCACATTCGCTCTTGGCATTGAACGCCTTCCGGGCACCCTTTGCGAAGCCACCACGATCGCCTATTTATTGTTACGCGTTTCAGATTATCTTGAAGACAACGAAGAAATGGAAACAGACCAAAAGGTCGCTTTGCTCAACATCTGGGTCAATGTGCTTCGTGAAGAAGAAAAAGTAGAGACATTAACTGCATATATCACCAAAGCAGATATTACCAACCCCGATGCCATTGTGGCACAACAAGCAAAAGAGATCCTGCAACACCTGCGCTCCCTGCCCTTCGATGTGCAGGAGATCATCGTTCGGCATGTGATTCACAGCACCCAAGGTATGGCACGCTGGACACAAAAGGGTCCCAACGTAGCAGATGAAAAAGAAATGGATGATTACATGTTCGAAGTCGCCGGGCGGGTGGGATATTTGGTGACGCAACTCTTCGCTTGGTATTCCATCACCATCCGCCGCAAGGAGCAGGAGATCATGCCGCTCGCACGCGAGTTTGGGCTGGGTCTGCAAACCGTCAACGTGATCCGCGGATTGCGCGAAGATTTCGAACGCGGCTGGGTATATGTCCCTGCAAAATATCTGCACGACCTGGGACTCACTCAAGATCAACTTTTCGATGCCCAACACCGGGAACGCGCCTTACAAGTTTTGGATATGCTCACGGAAAAAGCAGAGCGCCATTTGCAAGAGGCGTTGAAGTATGTAAAATCGCTTCCTTGGTGGCAGCATGGCATTCGGCTTGGATGCATCTTCCCATTGATGTTTGCCATCCGTACGTTGGCAGTTTGCAGGCGCAACGCACAAGTCTTTGAAAGCGAAGCAAAGATCACCCGCAACGAAGTGAAGAAGATCGTGCTAGACTCAACATTATGGGGTTGGTCGAATGCCTGGTTAGACCGCTACTATCAACAACTGAATACCCTCAAACCATAGGTCGTCATATTAGAAACATCCAAAGGAAATCTAATGAGTGAAACGACAAATCCGCCTATTTCTGTTCTGCTTCGTGTGTTGACCTTTGTTGAAGTTGTTGTGCTTTTCGTTGCCGGGTTTGGGTTGTACATCGCACCCAAGTTGGTTGGTCCCCTATGGCCGTGGGAACTGGCGCCCTTCAATGCAAGATTTCTAGGGGCAGTCTATGCGGCGGCTTGCATCGCGGCGGTCATGCAAACGGCGTATGCGCGTTGGTCACCTGCCCGCGTGGTGACACCGATGATCTTTATCTTCACCGCCATCATCATTGTGCTTTCCTTCGTTTACATCAACGTATTCGATTTTCAACGCTGGGAAGTTTGGGTCTGGTTCATTCTTTATTTCATCTTACCCATCAATGCGGCATATCACCTTTGGTTGTATCACACACTTCCACCAGTTAACAATACATCACTCGCCCAACAAACCAAGACCATTCTCAATGTTCAGACCGTTATTTTGGGACTTTACGGAATTGCCTTGATCGTCCTTCCATCGGTCGCAAAAATGATCTGGTCTTGGGAAATTGACAACTTCCACGCCCAACTCTACAGCGTGACCTTTCTCACTCCCGCCGTCGGCTCTTACGTGCTGACAAAGGGTGCCACAAAATTAGAGTGGACCACGCTGGGGCTTTCTCAGATCATCCTTGGTATCTTTCCCATCCTTGGGGTCATCATCGTTGATCTCTCGGTTCATCGAGTAAACTGGCTGGCAATCGGCACATGGATCTGGTTCGCTTTATTCGCTGCCATGACCATGATCGGTGTGTGGATGCTTGGGCAAGCTCGCAAGACAAACTAATAGACAAGGGAATCAACTATGGAACTCATGTATATCAACGGGATGTTCACGAACGGCAATGCCAAAGAAGCCATCGAAGTTCAAAACCCTGCTACCGAAGAGGTTTTAGGGAAAGTTCCGCGTGGAACGCCGGAAGATATCGAAGCAGCGGTGCAAGCCGCGAGGTCCGCGTTTGAAGCGTGGCGGAAGATGGGTTCCTTCGAGCGGGCCAATCTGTTGCATGAAGTCGCGGAAAAAGTCCACGCCCATCGTGAAGAAATTGTCCGCTTGCTGACGTTGGAACAAGGCAAACCCGTTTCTGAAAACGAAGAAGAGATCGAATGGGTGATGAACACCTTTCGCTATTACGCCGAGTTGGGGCGGCATCATCGTGGAAGTGTGCTGACCCCGGCAACCCCTTCGCAATTCAACTTCATTATCAAAGAACCGTATGGCGTAGTCGGCTGTATCGTGCCGTGGAATTTCCCGCTCTTGCTGATGGCATGGAAAGTTGCGCCTGCGCTCGCAGCTGGCAACACGGTGGTCATCAAACCCTCCGAAATGACTCCGCTCACGGCGCTCTACATGGCGGAGCATTGCTTCAACCACCTCCCCGCTGGTGTAGTGAATGTGGTCACGGGCTATGGCTTGGAAACCGGCGAGCCATTGGTGAGACACCCCGATGTGCCCGTGATCGCTTTCACCGGAAGTCTCGCCACCGGGCAGAAGATCGCTTCGATTGCCGCGCCGATGATGAAGAAACTTCACCTCGAACTCGGCGGCAAGGATGCGACTGTCATTGCAGAGGATGCAGACCCGGAGATCGCTGCCAAAGCCGTTGCCTACGCGGCTCTTATCAACGCCGGGCAGGTTTGCACGTCGACGGAGCGAGTCTACGTCCCAAGGCGGGGTGGAGCGAAATTCACCGAAGCCATTGTGGAGCACATCAAGACCCTGCGACTCGGTCCCGGCTTGGAACCCACCACCGACATGGGACCGATGATCGGCGAAACCTACCGCGCCAAATTTGAAACTCACATCGCCGATGCAAGATCGCGCGGCGCGAAGATCCTCGTCGGCGGCGGCAGACCGACCCATTTGAGCAAAGGCTTCTACCACGAACCGACCGTGCTCTCCGGTGTGGACCATTCCATGATCATCATGCGCGATGAGACATTTGGTCCCGCTGTGCCGATCATGGAATACACCACGTTTGACGAAGCCATCAAGTTGACCAACGACTGTCAATACGGCTTGGGCGCAGTGCTGATCTCGAACGATGCCAAGAAGATCAAGCAATTCTTCGACGACGTGAAAGCCGGGACGATCTGGATCAATGACCCGCTCACCGACCATTACGCGGGTCCATTCGGTGGGATGAAATACTCCGGCGGCGCGCGCGAACTCGGTGAAGAAGGTTTGGATCAATTCCGCGAAACAAAGCACGTGCATTGGGATTTTAATATGGAAGATAAGAGTTATTGGTATCCGTATGGGAGGTAAAAAAGGGTAATGGTGAATAGGTAATAGTAAAGTTCCCTCACCCATTCACTATTCACAATCTTCTTAACCTCTTCGCTTTATAATTCGAGCCATGAAAAAAACTTCATGGCTCTTTCCTTTTCTATTGCTTATCGGTGTAACGACATACACTTTCTTTGCGCGCGTACAACTGTCCGGTGACGGATTCGCCACTTTCGGCGCGGATACGGTTCGTGCGGAGGTGTTACAGATCATTGAAGAGGGACAGGTTCAATTTGGTAGCAGTGCGCAAACCTACCAGATCGCGCGCGTAAACATCTTAGAGGGACCGTATGAAGGCATCCCAATGGAGATCGACTATGGCAGACGGCAAGTCCGTTCGGATGATTATCTGCTCAAGCCGGGGGACAGAATCATCGTCACGATTTCAAAAACGCCAGATAATGTAGTCAATGCCTATTTTGTGGATTACGTCCGCACCACGCCGATTCTTTGGCTGACCCTCATTTTTGCCATTGCCATCATCCTCATCAGCCAGTGGAAGGGCGTGCGCGCCATGTTGAGCATGGCATTCAGTTTATACATCATCATCGGTTACATCATTCCGCACATTCTCGCAGGAGAAGACCCGCTGACCATTAGCATCATTGGTTCGATCATCTTGTTGGGCGTCAGTCTCTACATCACCTACGGTTGGACTCTCAAAACGCATGCAGCGGTCATCAGCATGGTTTTGGTGCTGCTCATCACCGGCGGGTTGGCGGCGCTCTTTATGGTCTTTGCCAAAATCAACGGCTCCGGTGACGAGAACGTGATGTTCCTGATGCAGTTGAGCGAAACACCCATCAGCCTGCGCGGACTTTTCCTCGGTGGCTTGATCATCGGTGCATTGGGCGTGTTAGATGACTTGGTAACCACTCAAGCCTCGGCTGTTTTTGAACTTCAACACGCGAATCCTGACCTTGGCTTTGGCAGACTCTACTCCTCTGCCATGCGCATCGGTCAGGACCATGTGGCTGCGACCGTGAACACGTTGGTCTTAGCCTACGCTGGAGCCTCTCTGCCGATGATGTTGATGTTCTCGATGGGCGGCGGTGACTATGGTTATATCGTCAACTTCTCGTTCATCGCGGAAGAAATCGTGCGGACCTTGGTCGGCTCACTTGGGTTGATCGCGGCGGTGCCAATCACAACCATTATTGCCATTTTCTTCGCTCAACGGGTGGATTCGCTCGGGAAGTGGGAACAGTTCCTCGGTCCAGAAGGAAGCGGGCACAGTCACAACCACTAGACAGGCACGGACTATCCATCAGGCTAGTACTTCCACCAGGCATTTGGAGTATTCTGTATTTAGGTATTTGAAACCAAAAAGTCTGGTGCTCAGCACTCCGCACCTGAAGATTTCCCTGCTTTCCGTTTTGGAATCCTCCAAATTGGGGAAAGAATTGGCTGAAATTGCAACTTTTCCTCTTGTGAGTGCGTATGAGAAGGTAGAAAGCCTTCCCGAGGAGAAACGTGAACGAAGAACAGACCTGGGTTGCCCAGGCGCAACAAGGTGATGACGAGGCATTTACAAAGCTCGTAGAAACCTATCAAACCCCCGTTTTCAACCTGTGTTACCGCATGTTGGGTGAACCCGAACTCGCGGAAGACGCTGCGCAGGAGACGTTTTTGCGCGCGTACCAGCACTTGCACAGGTATGACCAGAAACGCCCCTTCCCGACTTGGCTGCTTTCGATCGCGGCGCACTATTGTATTGACCGCCTCCGCCGCCGCAAATTCTCGATGTTCTCGATGGATGTGGAGGACGAAGATGGGAATTCATTTGAAATTCCCGATATGGACGCGCCCAGCCCCGAAGGTGAAGCCATCACCGGGCAGACGAATGAACGCGTCCAAGCCATGCTCAAAGATCTGGATGCCACTGACCGTGCGGCGATCATTATGAGATATTGGTACGACTATTCAGAAAAGGAAATTGCCGAATCCTTGAACCTGACGGTGAGTGCGGTGAAGAGCCGCCTGCACCGTGCACGCAAGGAACTGGCGGGCTTGTGGGTCGAACAAGAGGATGACCTGCTCGCTGAAATGGAAAGGAGACATCATGAATCACCAGCCTTTTGAAACCTGGCTGCTGGACGATAAAGTCCTCACCCCTACCGAAAAGCGTGAACTTAACTCTCACCTGCGGGATTGTAGAACCTGCTCTGCACTGGCAGAAACGGGTCTCGCCTTGCGCTCGGCACGTGTAGCCTCGCCTGCGCCCGGTTTCGCCTTGCGCTTCCAACACAAATTGGCGGCGCAAAAGCTGGCAGAACAACGCCGCCGCCTATGGGGGCTGATCGTGCTCATCCTTAGCGGGGTGGGTCTGGTTGGATGGGCTCTGGCTCCTGTTCTGATCTCCATTGCATCTTCTCCAGTGGAATGGTTAATCTCTGTCACTGGCTTATTTTTGTTTGTGTTCACATCCCTGCAAGCATTCGGTGAGATCGTGACCGTGGTGTTGCGCATGCTTCCAGATTTCCTTCCTCCGTATATGTGGATGGTCATCCTCTCTGGGTTGGCTGGCATGGGATTGTTGTGGGCAGTATCCATCTGGCGCCTCGCTCGCCGACCCCAAGGAGTACCTGCATGAAAAAATCAACGCTGACCCGAATTCTGCTCCTGCTGGCGCTATTGCTCGTGCCAACAGCGAGCATCCACGCTCAAACCCCAAACAATGGAGATGTGGTTCTATTCGGTCAAAACTATACATTGGATGAGGGCGAAACGCTGAATGGCAGTATTGCTGTCTTTGGCGGCAATATCGAGATCCAAAAAGATGCCGAGGTAAATGGCTCCATTGTTGTTTTCGGTGGGAATATTTCCTTTGCTGAAGAAACGACCATTAATGGCGATGTAGCTGTCTTTGGCGGCAATGTGACCGTCACTGGCGAAGTGAACGGCGACATTGTGCTCTTTGGCGGGCAAGCTTTGCTTGAGTCCGAATCCAAGGTCAGGAACATTGCCACCTTTGGTGGACAAGTCACACAGCAAGAAGGTGCCACTGTTACAGGTGAGATCACCCATAATGCACCACCCGAAGTTGATACCCCAGTTGTGCCAGATGTTCCCAACCCAGATGTGCCCGATGTTGATGTGAACGTCAATCCGTTCTGGAATGTGATGGGCAAGCTTGGTCGGGCAGTATTGATCGCCGTCATCGCCATGTTGCTTTCGCTCTTCCTCCAACCGCAGCTCGACCGCACCGCCAACGCCATTACACGTCAACCATTCGTGGCAGGTGGGTATGGGTTACTTGTCTTCGTCGCATTACCTGTGGCACTGATCATCATGATTGTGACGCTTATCCTGATCCCTGTGGCTGCCATCGCTGTTTTGCTCGTCCCATTGGCATGGTTGTTCGGTGTGATCGCTCTGGGTCAGGAAGTGGGTGAACGCTTCACCAAAGCCATCAATCAAGTTTGGGCGCCAGTGCTCTCCACCGGCTTCGGCACCTTCCTTCTGATGCTGGTACTCGGCTTCATGGAGATCATCCCCTGTGTCGGCTGGCTGCCCTCCGCACTGGTGACTCT
>Ga0075012_10003647_pt1 | contig 14552 bp, 15 predicted proteins | sample All_14_2_FD_71474 | JGI IMG/M metagenome (GOLD analysis project Ga0075012, IMG submission 71474) | Freshwater microbial communities in response to fracking from Pennsylvania, USA - Allegheny Zone_MetaG_DW_15 | ecosystem: Environmental > Aquatic > Deep subsurface > Groundwater > Drilled... | reverse complement strand
TCGAGAAGATGTCCAAGTCCAAGAAGAACGTCGTCGCCCCTCAGGAAATCCTGGACAGCCACGGCGTCGATGCCGGTCGGCTGTTTGTCCTGTCCGACAGCCCGCCCGAGCGCGACGTGCAATGGACTCCCGGCGGGGTCGAGGGGGCCAGTCGCTTCGTCCAGCGCGTCTGGGCCGAGTTCGAGGCACCGACGACCCCTGACGGCGAAGACAAGGCCAACCAGGCCCTGATCCGCGAGACCCACAAGGCCATCAAGGCCGTGTCCGAAGGCGTGGAAGGCTTCCGCTTCAACTCGGCCATCGCCAAGCTGTACGCCTTCGTCACCACGGTGCGCGATGCCCGGGAGGCAGGCGGCGAGGCCCGGCGTCAGGCCCTGTCGGCCCTGGCCCGCCTGATCGCTCCCTTCACGCCCCATCTGGCCGAGGAATGCTGGACGCGCCTTCACCAGAATGGAGAGGGCGAGAAAGGCATGGTCCTAGATGCCCCCTGGCCTATCCATGACCCCGCGCTCGCCGCCGATGACGAGGTCGTCCTGCCGATCCAGATCAACGGCAAGCGTAGGGGAGAGGTCAGGATGCCGCGCGGGGCCGATCCCAAGGCCGTCGAGGCCGAGGCGCTCGCCAACCCGGCCGTTCAGGCCTATCTGGAGGCCAACAGCCAATCGATCCGCAAGGTGATCGTCGTGACCGACCGCATCGTCAATCTGGTGGCTGGCTGATGAACCGGTCCAACCCGCGAGATCCTTCCCGCCCAAGGCCCGTGAGATCGTCTCTGGCGATCGCCGGACTCGCTCTCCTGGTTTCCGCCTGCGGGTTCACGCCCATGTACGGCACGGTCGGCGGTTCGCCGGTGCTGTCACGGATCGCGGTCGTGGCCCAGGATAACCGGCTGGGGTATCGCCTGCGCGAACAGCTGGAGGATGCGCTGGGCTGGGATCGCGGGTCGCAGCCCCTGTATCGCCTGACCACGGTGACCGAACAGAGCCGTCGCCCCCTCGGTCGCCGGATCGACGACACCGCGACCCGCTATGAACTGACGGTCCGCACGACCTGGACCCTGACCCCGACCAGTGGTGCGACACCCCTGACCGGCACCGAGACCTCGACCTCCACCTATGCCGCCGCCGACCAGCCCTATGCCTCCATCGCGGCCCAGCAGGATGGCGAGGACCGCGCCGCCGCGGAACTGGCCCGGTTGATCCGCATCGATATCCTGAGGGCGCTGTCGGAATGATCCTGGCCAAGCGGCCTGATATCGACCGCTTTCTGGCCCGGCCCGATCCCGCGATCCGCGCGGTCCTGATTCACGGCAAGGACCGGTCGGGCGTGGCCGAACGCGCCACGATCCTGTGCCGTACGATCACCCCCGACCTCAACGACCCCTTCAACGTCACGGTCCTGACCGACAGCGACATCGACACCGACGAGGCCTGTCTGGACGAGGGCCTGACCGCGCTCAGCATGATCGGCGGCCGCCGTCTGGTGCGTGTCCGGCTGGGCGGCGACAAGGCCTCGGTCGACAAGAAACTGGCCGCGGCGCTCAAGACCCATGCCGATGGCGGCTTCAATCCCGATGCCATGCTGGTGATCGAGGCCGGGGCCCTGGGTCGCGACAGCGCCCTTCGCAAGGCCGCCGAAACGGCCAGGGCTGCTGCCGCCATCACCGTGTACGAGGACGAGACCGGCGACGTGGCCCGCATGACCCGCGAGGCCCTGGCCGGTGAGAAGGTCTCCCTGACGTCCGACGCCCTGGACCGCTTCGTGGCCCGCCTGCCGCGCGAGCGCGGTCTGATGCGCCAGGAGATCGAACGTCTTGTACTCTACATCGGCCCCGGCTCGGGCCGTCAGATCGACGTCGCGGAGCTTGAGGCCCATCTGGGCGTCGAGCCCGATGCCTCGCTCCAGGACGCCGCGCTACAGGCGTTCGGGGGCCGTCCCGCCCCGTCTCAGGCCGGCCTGCGCCGAGCCCTGGCAGAGGGCGAGTCCGCTGTCATGGCGGTTCGACAGGCCTCGATCCACCTGGGCAAGCTGCGTCGGATCACCGTGCTTCAGGAGGCGGGTGCTGGTGCCAAGGAGGCGGCGAAGGCCGCCGGGGTCTTCTGGAAGCAGGAGACCGAGATGCTGCGTCAGGCCCGGTCCTGGCGGCTTGAGGATCTGGATCTTGTCCAGGACAGCATCAATCTGGCCGATGTCGCGACCAAGACCACCGGGATGCCCGAGGGTCTGATCGCCGAACGGCTTCTGCTGGAAATTGCCGCACGGGCACGACGGCTGGGGCTGTAGACCCGGTCCCGTCCCTGTCGTCGCTACCCCCGCTTCGAGGCCTTGCGGAATGCAGGCTTGGCCATGGCCGTATTCCTGGCGCTGACGGCCTGTTCGGGGTGTTTGCCGGGCTTGAAGGCTCCGCCGCTCGCATCGGTTCCGGCCTTCTTGGCGGCGAGAACGCGTTTCAGGGCTTGGGCGGGGGTTTCGGGTGTGTCGATCATCGACACACCCTAGCACGGACTGGGCCTAGATCCGCATCAGCCGACGGCACAGGTCGTCCAGTTGCTCCAGCGAGGCATAGGACAGGACCAGATCGCCCTTCCCGCCCCGGTCGGCGAGGCTGACCTTCAGACCCAGGGCGTCGGCCAGGTCGTTCTCCAGGGCCGCGATATCGGCTGATCCATCGGCCTCTGCCGGCTTGCGTGGTGCCGCCTTGGGGCCCTCGGCAGCCTTGCGGGCCAGGGCCTCGGTCTGGCGTACGTTCAGCCCCTCGCGATGGACCTGTTCGGCCAGGGCGGCGGGATCGGGTGCGGTGACCATGGCGCGCGCATGGCCGGCGCTGAGCCGTCCGTCACGCACATAGTCGATGACCCCATCGGGCAGCTGCAACAGCCGCATGGTGTTGGCGACATGGCTGCGGCTCTTGCCGACAATCCCGGCAACCTGGTCCTGGGTCCGGGCAAACTGTTCAATCAGCTGCTTGTAGGCCTCGGCCTCTTCGATCGGGTTGAGATCGGCCCGCTGGACGTTCTCGATGATGGCGACCTCGAAGACCTCGGCGTCGTCCATCTCCCGGACCACGACGGGAACCTCGGTCAGCCGGGCGGCCTGGGCGGCCCGCCAGCGCCGCTCGCCTGCCACGATCTGGTACAGACCCTCCTGGCCCGTAATCGGTCGCACCAGGATGGGCTGTAGGATCCCCTTGTCGCGGATGGAGACGGTCAACTCGTCGAGCTGATCCTTGGAGAAGATCTTGCGCGGCTGGTCGGGGTTCGGCTTCAGGGATTCGATCGGCAGGACATTGACCCCGCGCGGCATTTCACCCGAGATCGGGGCGGCTTCGGCCACGGGCTCGCCCAGCAGGGCCGACAGACCGCGACCCAGACCTCTTTGACGTTCAGACAATTCGTTGGATTCCGTTGATTGAGGCTCAGGCGGCCAGTTGCGCGCGACGGCGGCGTTCACGGCCCACCACTTCCTTGGCCAGGCGCAGATAGGCCTGGCTGCCGGTACATTTCAGATCGTAGATCAGGACAGGCTTTCCAAACGACGGAGCCTCTGACACCCGCACATTGCGAGGGATGACGGCTTCATAGACCTTTTCGCCGAAATGGGTCCGCACATCGGCCGCGACCTGACCTGAAAGAGCGTTGCGACGGTCGAACATGGTCAGGACCAGTCCCTGTATTTCCAGCGAGGGATTCAGGCTCTGACGCACCATCTCGATGGTCTTCATCAGCTGGGTCAGGCCCTCGAGGGCGAAGAATTCGCACTGAAGCGGAACCAGAACCCCGTCGGCCGCCGCCATGGCGTTCAGCGTCAAGAGGTTCAGGGATGGCGGGCAGTCGATCAGCACGTAGTCATACGCGGTATGGCCAGCCTCGGCGGGCTTTTCCAGGGCATCGCGCAGGCGATACGACCGTCGGTCAGCCTGACTCAGTTCGATCTCGACCCCGGACATATCGGCGTCGGCCGGCACGATGAACAACCCTGGAACACTTGTGGCCACCGCCGCATCGTGGACCGACCGTCCATCGACCACGACATCGTAGATGGTGATCCGGCGCGTTTCACGTGGAACACCCAGACCCGTCGAGGCATTCCCCTGCGGGTCCATATCCACGATCAGGACCTTCTCCCCGATCGCGGCCAGGGCTGTCCCCAGATTGATGGCGGTCGTGGTCTTGCCGACCCCGCCCTTCTGGTTGGACACGGCGAGCACACGCGTCCGCTTTTCACGCTCGAGATTAGGCAGGCTGGGGGCCACGGCGCAATGTCCTGACGGTTAGGATTCGTCCGCGCGGATCGCTGCGGGAGACGGAGAGGTCGCCCTCCACTTGCCAGACCTTGCGGGCCTCGCGCAACTCGGCCTCGGCCTTCTCTCCCTTGAGAAACAAACCTTGTGCACCGCGCGCCATATAGGGCTGTGCATAACCCAGAAGTTTATCCAGGGGCGCGACCGCGCGGGCCGTCACGACATCGGCCTTGATCGCCTGATCCTCGGCCCGGCCCCAGACCACGGTCGCCGGCAGGGCCAGTTCATCCACAACGCTCTGCAGAAAACGGCACCGCTTCTGAAGCGAATCGACCAGCCAGACGTGGGCCTCGGCGCGTCCCTTGAGCAGGATCGCCAGGACCAAACCGGGAAAACCGGCACCCGCCCCAAGATCGACCCAGGTCCGGGCCTCTGGCATCAGGTCCAGCAACTGGGCCGAATCGAAAGCGTGCCGGTTCCAGAAGTCGGGCAGGCTGTCGGGCCCGACCAGATTCATCACCGCATTGGCTTCGGTCAGGCGCGCGTAGAAGGCGGACAGGTCGGCCATCCGCTCCGGCCAGGCCCCGGTGACTGTCTGGAATTCCGAGGGGGTCATGTCGCTGCCGCGAACGTCACGCCGCCACCTTCGTCCGTTTCACGTGGGAGAGAAGCGCGGTCAGGGCGCCGGGGGTCATGCCCTCGATTCGACCCGCCTGCCCCAGGGTGAGGGGCCGGACCAGAGACAGTTTCTCGCGCAGTTCGTTGGACAGGCCCCCGATCGCGCCATAGTCGATGTCCCCCGAAAGACTCAGGGCCTCCTCGCGTCGCAATGCCTGGGCGTCTGCCGCCTGCCGATCCAGATATCCGGCGTAGCCCGCGTCGATCTCCACCTGTTCACGCACCGCAACCGGCCATGCCGCGATCGCCGGATAGGCCCCGGCGAAGGCCGACAGGTCCACACCAGGATAGGCCAGCAGATCGCGCACCGACCGGCGCTGGCCGTCGGCATTGACATTGATCCCGAGGGCCAGAGCCTGCTTCGGCGTAAAGGTCGTTTCGCGCGCAAAGATCGAGGCCTCGGCCAGCACCGTCGCCTTGGCCCTGAATCGGTCCGCACGGTGCGTTCCGACCAGACCGGCCTCGATTCCCAACGCCGTCAACCGTTGATCGGCATTGTCGGCACGCAAGGTCAACCGGTACTCTGCGCGGCTGGTAAACATCCGGTAGGGCTCGGTCACACCGCGTGTGACCAGATCGTCGATCATGACCCCGATATAGGCCTGGTCCCGTCCCAGCTGGATTTGCGGGCTGCCTGCTGACGATCGGGCCGCGTTCAGGCCCGCAATCAACCCTTGAGCACCCGCCTCTTCATAGCCGGTCGTCCCGTTGATCTGCCCGGCCAGAAACAGTCCCGGACGGCGCTTGACCTCAAGCGCGGGGGTGAGCTCGCGCGGATCGACATAGTCATATTCGATGGCATAGCCGAAACGGAAGACCTCGACCTCTTCCAGGCCTGGCATGGTCCTGAGAAAGGCGAGTTGGGTCTCCGGTGCGACCGAGGTCGAGATACCGTTGGGATAGACCGTCGGATCGTCCAGGCCCTCGGGTTCCAGGAAGACCTGATGGCTGGTCTTGTCGGCAAACCGCACCACCTTGTCCTCGATCGACGGGCAGTAGCGGGGGCCCCGTCCGGTCAGATGCCCGCCATAGACCGCGCTCTGCCCCAGGTTGGCGGCGATGATGTCATGGGTCGCCTGGGTCGTATGGGTGATGCCGCAGGCAATCTGGGGCACCTCGATCCGCTCGGTCAGGAAGGAAAAGGGCACCGGATCCTCGTCGGCCGCCTGCATCTCCAGCCGGCCCCAGCCAATGGTCCGACCGTCGAGCCGCGCGGGTGTGCCGGTCTTCAGTCGCCCCATCAGGAGGCCCGAGCCATAGAGATCGGCCGCCAGCCCGGTCGAGGGCGCGTCACCGCGCCGGCCCGCCGGCGTGCGCTCGTCGCCGCAGTGGATGACGCCATTCAGGAAGGTGCCGGTCGTCAGGACGACAGCGGCGGCGCGGATCGCAACCCCCTCGCCCGTCGTGACACCCGTGACGCGCTCTCCGTCGAGGATCAGGCCTTCGGCGGTCCCGGCCATCAGGGTCAGGTTCCGATAGTCGGCCAGTTCGGCCTGCATGGCCTCGCGGTACAGTCGACGGTCGATCTGGCTGCGGGGGCCCTGTACGGCAGCGCCCTTGGACCGGTTCAGCAGGCGGAACTGGATGCCCGCCCTGTCACCAAGCCGCCCCATCAGTCCGTCCAGCGCATCGATCTCGCGCACAAGATGGCCCTTGCCCAGACCACCGATGGCCGGGTTGCAGCTCATCTCGCCGATCGTCTCCAGCTTCTGGGTCAGCAGCAGGGTGCGGGCACCGGTGCGCGCGGCCGCGGCCGCGGCCTCGCAGCCGGCATGGCCACCGCCGATGACGATGACGTCGAAGATCGAAGGGGAGGTCATGGCGCGGGACATAGGGGAGATGCGGCGAAAATACCAATTCCCGACAGGGAACACATGATCACTTCCCGATGCAGAAGGTCGAGAAGACCTCGCCCAGGACATCCTCGACGCCGATGGCACCTGTGACGCGGGACAGGGCATCGGCCGCACGGCGCAGGTCATCCCCGGCCATCTCGGGCGCGAGGGACAAGGCCGCCAACCCAGCCTCCACCGCCACCAGGGCCTCGGTCAGGCGGAGGCGGTGCCGTTCACGTGTGACGGCAGGAAAGTCGGAGCCCGACAGGTCACGCTCCAGCCGCGCAGCAATCCAGGCGTGGAGATCCGACAGGCCCTGGCCAGTCGTCGTGCTCAGTCCGATCCAGGCGTGGGGGCCGGACGGTTCAGGTTCGGCGACATCGGCCTTGGTCAACACCACCAGATCGTCGGGGCGGACGAAGGCCGCTGCGGCCCCTTCGGGATCGCCTGGGGCCCGGACCCACAGCCTGAGATCGGCCGTCTGCGCCCTGCTCCTGGCCCGACGGACACCTTCGGCCTCGATGGGATCGACACTGTCACGCAGACCCGCCGTATCGGACAGGGTCACGGCATAGCCGCCGATCACCAGTTCGGCGTCGAGCACGTCGCGGGTGGTGCCGGCGATCGGAGTGACGATGGCCGCTTCACGTGAAACCAGGGCGTTGAAGAGCGAGGACTTGCCGGCATTGGTCTCGCCGACCAGCACGATGCGATAACCTTCACGGACCCTCTGGCCGCGATCGGCATCGGTCAGGGCCCCGCGCAGGTCACGGGCCAACCCTTCCAGGATCGGTCCGGCACTGCGGGCGAGGTTGTCGGGGATCTCCTCGTCGGGAAAATCGATCTCGGCCTCGACCAGAGCCAGGGCCTTGAGCAGGTCCCGACGAAAGCCGGCATAGGCCTGACCGAGGGCACCGTTGAGCTGACCCAGAGCCTGGGTCGCCTGAGCCGAGGTCTCGGCATCGATCAGGTCGGCGACCGCCTCGGCCTGGGCCAGGTCCATACGACCATTTTCAAAGGCGCGGCGCGTGAACGCTCCCGGCTCGGCGGGGTGTAGCCCCAGGGCAATCAGAGCGCTGGAGGTCGCCTCCACCACCGCCCGCCCTCCGTGAAGATGAATCTCGGCGCAATCCTCGCCCGTGTAGGAGGCCGGGCCGGGAAAGCGAAGCACAAGCGCCTGATCGATCAGGGTCCCGTCATGTCGAATATCCCTCAGGGATGCGAAGCGTGGAGCAAGCTTCGCTGCACCAAGGGCAGACAGGGCGGCCTCGGTTCCTGGCCCCGACAGTCTGATGATGGCGATGGCCCCGCGTCCCGGCGGGGTGGCAAGGGCGAATATGGTGGTCACGTCGTCCTCCCACAGCGCGCGGCGAACGGCGAAAGGAACCCGCGATCCGTTGTGGCCCTGTCAGAGGCGGTGGGCGCCATCGCCCTGTCCGTGGATCGACGGTGATCTATGACCGCGCCCAATGCTTTCACCACACCCCGTGCGGCCCTCGCCACCGTCTGGCGCGGGGCAGGACTTCCCGTCACTTCGCCTTGGTGGTCGCGGCCTGCATCAGTTGACGGAACTGATCCTGGGCCTGGAGGCCGAAGCTGGTCCAGGACTTCATCAATTCCTCGGGCTGCATGGCGGACAGGTTGGCGTCCATGCGGTTCTTCATTTCGGCGACCAGATGATCGTTCAGCGGCTCGACATTGGGCAGCCCCAGAAAGGCACGCGCCTCGGCCGGTTCGCACTCGATCTCGATATTGACCTTCACCATACCGCTCCATGTTTCACGTGAAACTACGTAGTACCAAGTCTGACCGAACGCCGGTCAGTACCAGGGCCGTTCAAAACCTACCGAAAAACACGGTGTCGCCGCCTCAGGTGTTCATGGACTGGAAGAAGTCGGCGTTGTTCTTGGACTGGCGCAGTTTGTCGAGCAGGAACTCGATCGCGTCCTGCGGGCCCATGGGGTTCAGGATGCGACGCAGGACATAGGTCTTGGTCAGCTGATCCTTGGGCGTGATCAGCTCTTCCTTGCGCGTGCCGGACTTCAGAACGTCGATGGCCGGGAAGATGCGCTTGTCGGCGACCTTGCGGTCCAGCACGATTTCGGAGTTGCCGGTGCCCTTGAACTCTTCGAAGATCACCTCGTCCATGCGCGAACCCGTGTCGATCAGGGCCGTAGCGATGATGGTCAGGGAGCCGCCCTGCTCCACGTTTCGCGCTGCCCCGAAGAACCGCTTGGGCCGCTGCAGGGCGTTGGCGTCGACGCCCCCGGTCAGGACCTTGCCCGAAGAGGGTACGGTGGCGTTGTAGGCACGGCCCAGACGGGTAACCGAGTCCAGCAGGATCACCACGTCGCGCTTGTGTTCGACCAGCCGCTTGGCCTTTTCGATGACCATCTCGGCGACGGCCACGTGGCGTGTGGCGGGTTCGTCGAAGGTGGAGGCCACGACCTCGCCCTTCACGGTCCGCTGCATGTCGGTGACTTCTTCGGGACGTTCGTCGATGAGCAGGACGATCAGGAAGACCTCGGGGTGGTTCTTCTCGATCGACTTGGCGATGTTCTGCAACATCACGGTCTTGCCGACCCGCGGCGGGGCGACGATCAGGCAGCGCTGTCCCTTGCCGAGCGGGGCGACGATGTCGATGACCCGGCCCGAGCGATCCTTGAGCGTCGGGTCCTGGATTTCCATGTGAAGCCGCTCTTCGGGATAGAGCGGCGTCAGGTTGTCGAACAGGACCTTGGTCGAGACCGCCTCGGGGTCCTCGAAATTGATGGTGTCGACCTTGAGGAGGGCAAAATAGCGCTCACCCTCTCGCGGCCCGCGCACGGCCCCGTGAACCGTGTCCCCGTTCCGCAGACCGAAGCGGCGGATCTGCGAGGGCGAGACATAGATGTCGTCAGGGCCCGGCAGATAGTTGGCGTCCGGGCTGCGCAGGAAGCCGAAGCCGTCCGACAGGATTTCCAGCACGCCCGAGGCGATGATCTCGACTTCCTCGTCGGCCAAGGCCTTGAGGATGGCGAACAGAAGATCCTGTTTGCGCAGATTGCCCGCGTTCTCGATCTCCAGCTGTTCGGCGAAGGCGACCAGATCGGCGGGGGTCTTGTCGTTCAGCTCCTGAAGGGTGATCCGCCCGGACGGAACGACGGCCTCGCCGTCCTCGCCCTCTTCCTCGTCCTGGGTCTCGGTTCCGGCATCGGCAGACACAGCCTCGTCAACCGAGGTCTCGGGTGTCAGCCCTTCCAGCGCCTCGGCTTCGGCAGCGGTCGGATCGGTGTCGCGGACGTCGGTCATGTCAGGATAGCACTCGGCCGTGCGCCCGGACGCCGGGCGGCGCAGGACGGAGGGCTGTTCAAAAATATGGCCTTGCGGCCGAAGGGAGGGCGTCGGGTCCAGCGGCGGCCCCCTTGCCGAGGAAGGGGAGGCCAGGCGCGCCGGTCGTCGCATGGAGAAGGGCAGCGCAACCGGGGTCGCGCCTCGCGGTCAGCGAAACCACGAAACGCGTTGTCAGGTCAAGCGTCGCCGCGCGCTCCGATCACGGCCTGGGGACAAGCCGCCACATCCGGAGCGGATGACGCACCGACCCCGCCTCGCTGCCCGCCGCCTCGCCGCGTCCCATATAGAAGTCGGCGCGAACCGGCCCCCGGATTGCAGAGCCCGTGTCGAGCGCCATGACCAGCCCCCGATAGTCGCCCGTCGCCCCGACCAGGGTCGGACCATCGTCCTGTCCTCCGATGTCGGCCCGGATCCAGAACAGATCGCCATAGGCCCAGTGGGCCGGGTCCACCGCGACCGAGCGACGCGGCGTGAGGGGCACACCCGCCGCACCTGCCGGATGTTCACTTGATGCCTGGTCCGGGTTGTCGGGCTGGAGATCGAAGAAGATGTAACGGGGGTTCAGTGCCGTCACCGCCCGCGCCTCGCGCCCTCTGTGCGAGGCCAGCCAGGCCCGGATCGCATCCCCCGATGTGCCGTTGTCAGGCAGCAACCCCTGGGCCACCATCGGGCGCGCGATGCCCACGAACGGACGGCCGTTGTCGGCGGCATAGGCGGCGCGGCCTGTCTGCCCGTCCTCAAAGGTCAGATAGCCCGACCCCTGGATCTGCAGGAAAAACAGATCCTCGGCCTTCATCCAGGCCAGGACCGGGGCTGAGGGCGATCCTGCTGCTGCCGCTGCCTCGATGGCGGCCCGGTCGGCATAGGGTCCGGTCGACCCGTCAGGCCGCCGCTGCACCACGCCCGCTGGCGTCCTTTCCAGATCGCGGGGTCGAGCCAGGACGGGTGTATCGAAATCCTCGCTCCGGTCGCGGCGGGCCGGATATTCAGGCGCGAAATAACTGGTCAGCAGGCCCGGCCGGTCGTCTGCAGGATTGACCGGCACCACACGAAAGCCGGTCTCGAAGAAGCGACGGGCCGCATAGGAGGTCACAGGTCGGGAGGTCCGTGCCAGCAACCGCGCCCGCTCGCACAGGGCCGACCCGTCTGTGTCACGTGAAACACCGCATCCCAGAAGATAGGCCTGAAAGGCCGCAAGGTGATCCTCACTGGACCAGCCGGACAGGGCCGCCGGACTGTCGGCCTCGACGGACCCCGCAGGGCCCGGGTCCTCGGAGGCCGGGCTCGACGTGATATCTGTCTCCGGTGGCAACGGAGCCATGGTCTGTCGTGACGTCGAACACGCGGCCAGAACCAGGCCGAAACACAGCACGCCAAACCCCGTCCTGGCCGTCACGCCGCGACACAGGCCCATCAGGCGTTGGCGGGTTCGACCCGGGCCAGAACCCAGTTGGGATCGGCGGCCCCCAGTGTGCGTTCGAACGTCCAGTGCTCGGCCGTGCGGCGTTCCTCGGTCCGGGGTTCGCCCGGTGCACCCGGCGTGGCCTCGCCCTCGGGCAGTATCACCCTGGAGCGGATCTCGGCCAGGAAGCGGACCTTGGCCACGGCCCGGTCGCCCTCGACGGTCGCGCTTTCGAGGTCGGCACGCGGCGGATGCAGGAACTCGACCTGTTCGGTCTCTCCCCGAACCTCGCGGGCGGCGATACCGGTCTCGAAGGACTCCATCACCGCCGGGGCCAGAAGCGGCTTGAGGGCGGCGCGGTCGCCAGAGGCATAGCCGCGCACGATGGTCTCATAGGCCTGACGCGACCCGTCCAGGAATTTGTTCGCGTCGAAATTCGGATCACGGGCGCGCAGGCCCGAGATGGCGGCCATGGTGATCGAGTCCAGGGCGGGGCGGGCCACTGCCGGGGCCTCGCCGGACGGCAGGGCCGGAGCCTTGACGTCTTCCTGCGGCTGTCGACCGACCTTCTTGCCCAGCACATTGTAGAGCTGGAACAACACAAAGGCCGCGATCACGGCAAAGATCACGATCTGGATTTGGGCCGGCAAGGTAAGGATCCTGATATGACGCCGGAGGAGGCAGGGGATGGGGTCGCGACCGACCGACGATTAGGGACACATATAGGGGTTCGCAAGCCAACACACACCCCCCTGAACCCGCGAGGCGCCGCGCCGTTGCCGCAGGCCCACGGGTCTGGTAGTCGCCGCGCCTCATACAGGGTCCATCGCGGCCCTGTCCCGGTTCCTCATTCCCGACGGCCCTCCGCCCATGACCGACGCATCCCCCGCAAACCCGCCCATCCCCGGCCCCGGCGAAACTGCCCAGGGGGGGCCGCCGAACGGCGGCTTCCGGATCCTGGCCCAGTATGTCCGCGACCTGTCGTTCGAAAACCCCAAGGCCCCAGAGAGCCTGCGGATCGAAGGCAAGCCCGCCATCGACCTGGGTGTCGAGCTGAACGCCCAGGGTCGTCCGGACAATCTGTTCGAGGTCGACATGAAGCTGTCGATCAAGGCCACCTCGGATCTGGGCACGGTGTTCAACATCGAGCTTCTGTACGGTGGCCTGTTCCAGCTGAACAATGTCGCGCCCGCCGACATCGAGCCCCTGCTGCTGATCGAATGCCCGCGCTACCTGTTCCCCTTCGCCCGCGAGATCATCGCCCGCGCCACGGCAGACGGCGGCTTCTATCCGCCCTTCATGATGGACCCGATCGACTTCGTGGCCATCTACATGGCCCGCCAGCAGCAGATCGCCGCCGGACCGCGCCCGGGCGGCCAAGCGTAACGCATTCTCTCTCCCTCTCCCAAAGAGGGGAGGGAGAGATCAAGCCCTCAGCCCACCCCGTAACCTTCCCACAGTGACCGGTCCTTCAGCGTGGCGGTCAGGAAGGCCAGGTGCCGGTCGCGTTCGGCCTCGGTCGAGCGGAGGGCCAGGGGACGGGGTCGGGCGCGGTGTCCGCCGGCTGCGGCGAAGGCCTCGGCCTGTTCGCTCCCCCGACGGCTCGTGAGATCGAGCACCCGCTCCTTGCCGCCGCGCAGCTCCAGATAGACCTCGGCCAGAAGCCGGGCATCGATCAGGGCCCCGTGATAGGTCCGGTCGACCAGCGACACCTTGAACCGTTTGCACAGGGCATCCAGCGAGTTCGGCATCCCCGGAAACCGCTTCTGGGCCAGTTGCAGGGTATCGATCCAGCGGCTCTCTTGCAGCAGGGCCTGACCGCAGCGGCCGCATTCATGGTCGATGAAGTTGCGGTCGAACTGGGCATTGTGGGCGATGACCGGCGCGTCGCCGATGAACGCCATCAGGTCGGTGACGATCTCGGCGAATTTGGGCGCGTCCCTGACCTTGTCGTCGGTGATTCCGTGGACCCGGATCGCATCGGCCGGGATCAGCCGTTCAGGATTGACCAGCCGGTGAAAGGTCCGGCCTGTCGGCAACAGGTCATGGATCTCGATACAGCCGACCTCGATCAGCCGGTCTCCCGTCCTGGGGTCAAAGCCCGTGGTTTCCGTGTCGAGAACGATTTCGCGCGCCATGATCCGACCATGGAGTGTTTCGCCCCGCCGTCAAAGCCGGCGGCGCGAGGAAACCCAGCCCGGTTCAAGAACAGCCCGGACAACCTCGCGGACCTGTCCACGCGCCGCTTCCAGCCCCTGGCCGGTGTTGATCACGAAGTCGGCACGCCGGCGCTTTTCCTCATCGGGCATCTGACGTTCCAGAATGGCAGCGAACCGTTCGGGCGTCATGCCGGGCCGGGCCAGGACCCGCTCGCGCTGGATCGCGGCATCGGCAGTGACCACGGTCACGGCATCCATGGACGCATCACCCCCCGTTTCGAACAAGAGGGGAATGTCCAGGACCACCAGACGCACGCCCCTATCCCGTGCCGCATCCAGATCGTCCTTGCGATGGGCCCCGACCAGGGGATGGACGATCTGCTCCAGCCGCCGGAAGGCCGCGTCGTCCCGGCCAAGCGCCTCGGCCAGTCGTGTGCGATCCACAGCGCCTTCCACGACAACCCCGGGGAAGGCCGCCCCGACCGGCGCCACCGCCGCCCCGCCCGCCGCATAGAGCCGGTGGACGGCCTCGTCCGCATTCCAGACAGCGGCTCCCTCGGCTTCGAACATCGCCGAGGTCGTCGACTTGCCCATGCCGATCGACCCGGTCAGTCCCATGACGATCATTCGGCCCCGCCAATCGCGGCCAGCAGCCGGGGCCGCAGGTCAAGCGGCGGGGGCTCGACGCCATAGATGGCCCGGAACGAAGGCCCCGCCTGACCGATCAGCATCCCCAGACCATCGACGGGGGTCAGTCCTCGGCCCCTCGCCGCCTTGAGGAAGGCCGTCTCCACAGGGCGATAGGTCATGTCCATGACCACCGTCCCCGGGGCCAGTCGTTCAAGATCAAGGTCCGGCGGAATGCTGAGGGCATTGACGACCAGGGCGGCACCGTCAAAGGCCTC